>ENA-OYWM01000084-OYWM01000084.1-human-gut-metagenome-genome-assembly--contig:-NODE-84-length-45705-cov-10.502673_pt1 | contig 45705 bp, 37 predicted proteins | sample MGYA00244174_ERZ653405 | MGnify/ENA primary metagenome ERZ653405 (study PRJEB26926, sample SAMN06165104) | human gut metagenome | biome: ENVO:00009003; feature: ENVO:2100002; material: ENVO:00002003...
GTGCAGCACAAGCACCAACAGCCGCAAGTGCCGAGGAGCCAACAAATTGACCAACGATTATGGAATCGGCCATATTGTATACTTGTTGAAAAAAGCTGCCAAGGATCATCGGCATCGCAAAAACAGTCAGCGCTTTAAGGGGTGGATCTGTAATCAAATATTCATCTTTCGACACGATTATATTCCTTCCAAAAATCGTTTATCGCAAATTTTATCGCAAGTCAAGAAATGAGTGCAGCATTCAAACGGCATCTTTGCGATATGCAATCCACCGCTGCTGCATTAAAAAGTTGAATTGCTATCAGTTGAAGCGTTAAGTCTCCACGCCCTCGAATTGGCTGTTGTAGAGCTTGGCGTAGAAGCCGCCCTGCGCCAGCAGGGCATCGTGGTCGCCCTGCTCCACGATATGGCCGTCCTTCATCACGAGGATGACGTCGGCCTCCCGGATGGTGGAAAGGCGGTGTGCCACGATGAAGCTGGTGCGGCCCTGCATCATCCGGGCAAAGGCTGCCTGGATACGCACCTCGGTGCGGGTGTCGATGGAGGAGGTGGCCTCGTCCAGAATCAGCATCGGGGGCAGACAGAGCATCACGCGGGCGATGCAGAGCAGCTGCTTCTGGCCCTGGCTGATGTTGCCGCCGTCCTCGGCGATGACGGTGTCGTAGCCCTCGGGCAGGCGGCGGATGAAGCTGTCGGCATGGGCTGCCTTGGCCGCTGCCACCACCTCTTCGAGGGTGGCATCCGGCTTGCCGTAGGCGATGTTCTCCCGCACGGTGCCGGCCCGGAGCCAGGTATCCTGCAGCACCATGCCGTAGCTGCCGCGCAGGGAAGCGCGGGTCACATCCCGGATGTCGGTGCCGGACACCTTGATGGAACCGCCGTTCACATCATAGAAGCGCATGAGCAGGTTGATGAGGGTGGTCTTGCCGCAGCCGGTAGGGCCGACGATGGCAATGCGCTGGCCGGGCTTTACGTCGAGGGAAAGGCCCTCGATCAGCGGGCGGTCGGGCAGGTAGCGGAAGGAAACATCCTCCAGCTGCACATGGCCGTCCGGCTGCAGCATGGGGGCATTCTCGACTTCCGGCACCTGATCGTCGGCATCCAGCAGCTCGAACACGCGGGCGGCGCAGGCCAGAGCATTCTGCAGCTCGGTGACTACACCGGAAATTTCGTTGAAGGGCTTGGTGTACTGGTTGGCGTAGCTCAAAAACACGCTCAGCTGGCCGATGGTGATGCCGCCCCGCACCGCGTACACGGCACCCACAAGGCCCACGCCTGCGTACACGATGTTATTCACAAAGCGGGTGGCGGGGTTGGTCAGGCTGGAAAAGAAGATGGCCTTCAGGCTCACGTCCTGCAGACGGCCATTCACCTCGTCAAAGGCGGTAAGGCTCTCGGCCTCGTGGCCGAAGGCCTGCACCACCTTCTGGCCCTCGATCATCTCGTTGACCAGCGCGGTCTGCTCACCGCGCACGGCGCTCTGGCTCTGGAAGTAACCATAGCTGCGCTTGGCAAGGAAGCTTGCCACCACGAGGCTCAGCGGGGTGATGCACACCACCACCAGCGTGATGGGCACATTCTCGCTGAGCATGAACAGCAGGGTGCCGAGGATGGTCAGCACGCCGCTGAACAGCTGTGTAAAGCCCATCAGCAGGCCGTCCGCAAAGGTATCCACATCGGCCACCATGCGGCTGACGATATCGCCGGAGGGGTGGCTGTCGAGGTAGGAAAGCGGCAGGGTCTGAATTTTGCGCAGGGCTTCGTTGCGCAGGTCGCGGCTGACAAGGAAGGTGATGCGATTGTTGCACACGCTCAGCAGCCACTGCGCAAGAGCGGCCACACCGGCAACCACCAGCACCTCGATGATAATGCGCATCACACCGCCAAAATCTACGGCACCCTTGCCCAGCATCATATCAATGGCGCTGCCGCAGAGGATGGGAATATACAGCTGCGCGCCCACGCTCACAGCGGCCACCACAAGGCTGCACACCACAAACAGGGAATAAGGTTTGATTTTGCCCAGAACACGGGTCAAGGTGGCCTTGCGCTGCTGCGGGGTCAGCTTTGTTTTTGCTTTTGCACTCATTTCTGCGCATCCCCTTTCTTGAACTGGCTCTCGTAGATCTCCTCGTAGACGGGGCAGGTTTGGCGCAGCTGGTCGTGGGTGCCGATGCCCACCAGATGGCCGTCGTCCAGCACCAGAATTTGATCCGCGTACTGCAGGCTGGCGGCGCGCTGGCTCACGATGAACACGGTCAGGCTGCCGGGCAGAGCAGCCAGTGCCTTGCGCAGGGCGGCATCGGTGGCGTAGTCCAGTGCGCTGGCGCTGTCGTCAAGGATCAGAATTTCCGGCTTGCCCACAAGGGCGCGGGCGATGGTCAGGCGCTGCTTCTGTCCGCCGGACAGGTTGCGACCGCCCTGCTCCACAGGCTCGTCCAGCCCAAGGGGCTTGGCTTTGACGAACTCCGCAGCCTGTGCTGTTTCCAGTGCAGCCCACAGGTCCGCATCGGTGGCATTCTTGTTGCCCCACAGCAGGTTGGAGCGGATGGTGCCGCCAAAGAGCTGGGCCTTCTGCATGACCATGGCTGCCTTGCCGCGCAGTTCTTCGCGGGGATAGTTCCGGGCATCGCGGCCCATGATCTCCACCGTGCCCTCGGTGGCATCGTAGAAGCGGGGAATCAGGTTGACAAGGCTGGATTTGCCGCTGCCGGTACCGCCGATGACACCAATGGTCTGGCCGCGCTTTGCAGTGAAGCTGATGTCGGAAAGGCTGGGTGCACCGGCACCCGCATAGGTCAGGCTTACATGCTCAAAGCGCACGGCATCGCCGGATTTTTCGGCGGGCACCTCGCCCAGAAGCTTTTCCGGGAAGGCCATGCCGGGCGTGGTGTCCAGCACAGCCTGCACGCGGCCTGCGCAGGCCAGCGCCTTGCTCACCTGCACAATCAGGTTTGCCAGCTTGACCAGCTCCACAAGGATCTGGTTCATGTAGTTCACCAGCGCGATCACGTCGCCGGAAGCCATGCCACCCACATTGATCTCAATGCTGCCCACATATAGCAGTGCCACAATGGCAATGTTGATGAGCACATAGGTCAGCGGGTTCATCAGGGCAGAGATATGGCCTACATGGAGCTGCATCTTGGTCAGCAGGTCGTTGGCATTCTCAAAGCGCTCTACCTCGCTTTTTTCCTTATCAAAAGCGCGCACCACGCGCACGCCGGTCAGGTTTTCGCGGGTCAGGCCCAGCACCCGGTCAAGGCGATTCTGTACCGTCTTGTACAGGGGCCGGGTAGCAGCCATGATGCCGAACACCACCACGCTCAGCAGCGGGATGGTCACTACAAAGATCAGCGCTGCACGGGAATTCACCGTAAAGGCCATGACCATGGCACCGATCACCACGAACGGGCTGCGCAGGAACAGGCGTAAAAACAGGTTCAGGCCGCTCTGCACCTGATTCACGTCGCTGGTCATACGGGTGATCAGGGTGCTGGTGCCGAGGGTGTCCATCTCGGTAAAGCTCAGGGTCTGGATGTGCTCAAACAGGGCGTGGCGCAGAGCTGTGGAATAGCCCACGGCCGCCTTTGCGGAAAAATACTGTGCCGTCAGGCTGCAGGCAAGGCCGATCATGGCCAGCAGCAGCAAAATGCCGCACCGCACAAGAATATAGTGGAAGTCGTGGGCGGCAATGCCGATGTTCACGATATCCGCCATGACCAGCGGCACGAACAGGTCGAACGTGGCTTCCAGCATCTTGAAAAGGGGCGCAAGCACGCTCTCGCGCTTGTAGTCCTTCAGATAGCCTAGCATCTTGTTCAAGGCGATACTCCTTCTTTCTTGCTTTCTTGCATTATAAGGTTTATGAAATCCTACTTATTATAGCGTACAAAAACTTAAAAAGCCATAGAAAATGTTTTTATTGCAAAAGTGTGCTGAAAACCGCCGGGCAAAATGCCGAAAACGGTTGAAACCAGGGTGGGGGTATGCTACAATAATTTTAAATATTGCACAAAAGGGGAAACAGGAATGCTGATAAGTTTGGTCGTTCCGTGCTACAATGAGGAAGAATCACTTCCCATTTTTTATAAAGAGGCCAGTAAGATCGCACAGCAGATGGGAATATCCCACGGAGCAGATTTTGAGTTCATCTTTGTGGATGACGGCTCAAAAGACCGCACACTGCAGATCGCGCGGGAATTGCACCGGAAAGATGCCCGTGTGCGGTACATCTCCTTCAGCCGGAACTTTGGCAAGGAAGCAGGCATTTATGCCGGATTAAAAGCGGCAAAGGGCGATTATGTAGCAACGATGGATGCGGATCTGCAGGACCCGCCCTCGCTGCTGCCGGAAATGCTGGAGCTGCTGTTCTCCGGCGAATATGACTGCGCGGCCACCCGCCGCACGACACGCGAGGGTGAACCGCCCGTTCGCAGCTGGTTTGCCAAAAAGTTTTATCAGATCATCAATAAGCTCTCGGATACAGAGATCGTGGATGGAGCAAGAGACTTCCGCCTGATGAGCCGCAAAATGACTGATGCCGTGCTGAGCATGGCGGAATATAACCGCTTCAGCAAGGGCATTTTCAGCTGGGTCGGCTTTAAAACAAAGTGGATCGACTACAAAAACGTAGAGCGTGTGGCGGGCACAACAAAGTGGAACTTCTGGGGTCTGCTCAAATATTCGATCGAAGGCATTGTGGGCTTTTCCACAGCTCCACTGCTGATGGCGGCGGGCCTTGGCCTTGCCTTTTGCGTATTGGCGTTTGTAGGCATCATAATCGTGGTGGTGCGTGCACTGATGTTCGGCGACCCTACTTCCGGCTGGCCGAGCCTTGTCTGCATTATCCTTTTGTGCAGTGGTGTGCAGCTGCTGTGTACGGGCATTGCGGGCGAGTACCTTGCCAAAACATATCTTGAAACAAAGCACAGACCGATCTATATTGCTGCTGAGACCGAAGAAGATCTGGACGCGGAATAAGGCGTTTCAGGAAAAATGTATTTTTAACGGGGTGCCAGAAGAAGCTGATCTGGCACCCCGCTTTTTTTGAGCAGGGAAAAATGGATACATACAGATAGGCGTTGTACCCAAAGCCATTTCCTGCTATACTAAAAACTGACTAGAAACTGGAAGAATGGTGAGCAGATGGCAAAAAGACAAGACGGCGGCATCCGGCTGCGCCCGGTGGGCACCCGCAAGCATCGGCAGAACGCTCCGGCCTACAGCCCGGCGGGCACCGGCTGCCCGGCCTTTGAGCAGGCAGTGGAAAATTTATATAAAGGCCAGAACGAAGAAAGCTTCTGGACGCTGATGGGCGCTTTGAACTATGCACTGGAAATGGAGACCCATGTTCTGGTGCCGCTGCGCACGGCACTGACGGTGCACAACACGCCTGCACCGTGGACGGAGCATCCGGTGCCCACGGCAAAGGCTAAGGACCTGCAGCTGTGGACCCTGCGCAACGAGAAGGGCCGCACATGGCTGCCTATGTTCACCTCTGCAGCTGCGGCCTGCGCCGACCGCAGCACTTCTGCCCGGCCAATGGCAGATTACACCCTGCAGGATGCCATGGAGCTGGCCCTTTCCACTGAGGGGATCGACGGCGTGGTGCTGGACCCGTGGAGCCACTCGGCTACGCTGGACGGCGCTCTGCTCAACGGTTTGCTGCACGCGGGCCATACGCCGGAAGACCCCGGTGATGAGAAAGCGGATGCCGGAAAGGAAGCCGCCCGCAAGGGCAACTGGGCGCAGGCTGTGGAATACTTTGAAAAAGCAGCCGAGCTTGGCAGCGCCATGGGACTTGCCCTGCTGGCAGACTGTATTTATAAGGGCCGCGGCACCCGCACGAACCGTGCCAAGGCCCGCCGCATGTGGAAGGAAGCAGCGGACAGCGGCGAGATCTTATCCAACATTGCACTGGGCGATGACTGCGCTGCCCGGGGCGACAATGGCCGGGCACTTTTGTATTACCGCCGTGCCCGCTCCAACGCAGCCCATATGCCGGATATCGAGTACACTCCGCAGGTGTGCCTGCGTGTGGCCCAGACCGAAACGCGCTACACCAGCCGCAAAAAGGCGCTGGCACTGGCCGCAGAAGCAAGGCAGGGCTTTGCCATCAAGGCCCGTGAGCACGAGCCGGACGCAGAGCAGTGGCTGGCCGAAGCCGACCAGCTCATCCGGGAACTGACCAGTGAACTGCCTGCCCGAGCCACAGCTTACGACATGGAATCTTTACAATTGGACTAAAAAATCGTCATATCGGGACGGTAAGATATACTCGGAAATGATTTGAAGAGCTGCGCCCAAGATGCACAGCACCGGAGAGGAAACAGACAGTATGAGCAAAGTAATCGGCATCGATCTCGGCACGACCAATTCCTGTGTGGCAGTGGTGGAGGGCGGCAAGCCCGTGGTCATCACCAATGCGGAGGGTGAGCGCACTACCCCCAGCGTTGTGGCCTTCACGAAGGACGGTGAACGTCTGGTGGGCGGCGCGGCCAAGCGCCAGATCGCCACAAATTCCGGGCGCACCATCTCCAGCATCAAGCGCCATATGGGCAGTGACTACCGGGTGCACATCGACGGCAAAGACCTGACCCCGCAGGAGATCAGCGCCATGATCTTGGCCAAGATCCGCCGCGATGCCGAGAGCTATCTGGGCGAGCCGGTGACCGAAGCGGTCATCACGGTGCCCGCCTACTTCGACGACAGCCAGCGCAAGGCTACGCAGGATGCAGGCCGCATTGCAGGCCTGAACGTGCTGCGCATCATCAACGAGCCTACTGCTGCCGCTGTGGCCTATGGTTTGGATAACGAAGCATCGCAGAAGATCCTCGTCTACGACCTCGGCGGCGGCACCTTTGATGTGTCCATCATCGAGATCGAGGACGGGACCTTTACGGTGCTTGCCACCGGCGGCGACACCCATCTGGGCGGTGACGACTTCGATCAGCGCATCGTGGAATATGCCGTGGCCGAGTTCAAAAAGTCGGATCGCATCGACCTCTCCCGCGACCCGGCAGCTATGGGCCGGCTGAAAGAGGAAGCCGAAAAGGCAAAGAAGGAGCTTTCTGCCGCGCCGTCGGCACAGCTGAACCTGCCCTTTATCGCAGTGGGCAAGGACGGCCCTCACCACTTGGATATCTCGCTTTCCCGCCCGCAGTTTGAGATGATGACCGGCGACCTGCTGGCCCGCACAGTGGCTCCCGTGCAGAATGCGCTGCGGGATGCAGGCATTTCTGCCAGCCAGCTGGGCAAGGTGCTGCTGGTGGGCGGCAGCACCCGGATGCCTGCGGTGGAGCGTCAGGTGAAGGAGCTGCTGGGCTGCGAACCCAGCCACAGCCTGAACCCGGACGAGTGTGTTGCCATGGGTGCGGCTGTGCAGGGCGGTCTGCTGCAGGGCGGCGGCAAGCTGGCCGGTGCCACCGGCGCAGCGGCGCAGGGCCTTGTGCTGATGGATGTGACCCCGCTGACCCTCTCCATTGAGACGCTGGGCGGCGTGGCCACCCCGCTGATCACCCGCAACAGCATGATCCCCACCCGCAAGAGCCAGATCTTCACCACCGCACGGCCCATGCAGACCAGTGTGGAGATCAACGTGCTGCAGGGCGAGCGCCACTTTGCCCGCGACAACAAGAGTCTGGGCAAATTCAAGCTCACCGGCATCCGGGCAAGCTTCTCTTCCAAACCGCAGATCGAAGTTACCTTTGATATCGACGTGAACGGCGTAGTGAAGGTGTCTGCCAAAGACCTTGGCACCGGCCGGGAGCAGAACATCACCATCACCGGCAGCACCAACCTTTCGGAAAATGAGATCCAGCGTGCCATGGCAGACGCTGCCGCCTACGAGGCCGAGGACAGCCGCCGCAAGGAGCGGCTGGACCTGCACAATCAGGCCGAGGTGCTGGCCTACAAGGTGGACGAGGCTCTTTCCAAATGCAAAAAGGAGCTGGACAAGGACGAGAAGAACCGCATCAAAACCGACCTCGCCAACCTCCGCCGCTGCCTGCGCAAGGATAAGCCCGAAAAGATGAATGAAAACGAGGAAGCCAATCTCCGTCAGGCCAAGACCCAGCTGGAAGAAAGCGCCAACCATCTGATGGTGCTGTATACCAGTGAGCAGGAAACAGATGGTACGAATAATGCGCTGTAAAAGTTGCAACAAAACAGAATGATGAGAACTGTGCTCTGTGGAAAATAGAAACCACAGAGCACGTTTTTTTGCAGAAATAGTTGCAGGAGATAGGCTGACATTGTATAATACAACTATATAGTTTTGGCTAAATTCGGGAATGATGCCTTGTTTGGGAGAAAGACATGGAAAAAACTGCGGAAAAGCTAAAGGTAAATGAGAGCCTGTTAAAAACAGTACTGTGCAGTGCTACTTTTTGGGGATTGTTGGCGCATGGTATGGTTCTGTTCAACAAATACTCATTCCATGATGATGTACGGTATTTCAATGAAGTGGGCGCTACTTACGAATCTGGACGGTGGATGCTGGGCATTCTTGGAAGTCTGAGTGCAAATTTGCTGGGTAGTAAAAACTACAGCCTGCCAGTGGTAAATGGTACGATTACGATTTTGTGCATTGCAGCAATCGTATATCTGCTGGCGGATAGTTTGAGGATCCAGTCAAAGCCTCTTGTTATTCTGCTGTGCGGAAGTATGGTGACATTTCCGTCAGTGACGGGAACATTCAGTTACATGTTTACTGCACCATACTATTATGCTGCATCCCTACTGGGAGTTGTTGGAGCATGGATTTTTCACCAGAAAAAGAATGTTGTCGCTCTATTACTCTGCACGGTTTTGATGGCTTGCTCTGTTGGTGTGTACCAGGCAAATATCCCGGTCTGCATCTGTACATTGCTGCTTTATATGATGGAAGATATCCGGCAGTCTGATATGAACTGGAAAGCGTTTTGGAAAATGGCCCTGTGTAATGCAACTGTGTGCATTGGGTTTGTTACAGAATATTTTCTAGTCAATCAATATTTTCTGAATCAGTTTGGCGTTGTTTTGACGGATTACAAAGGTATCAATCATTTTGGAAGAACAAATCTGAGCAATTATATTTATCGGATACTGTGCGGTTACGGCTCATTCTTTTATCCAAGCACTGCTGTGGAAGACTTCAGCGCAAGATATGTCTATACTTTGTTGATCATTGTTACTGCGATCATTGCCATATTTGTGCTCCGGAAAATGTATATTCTTAAGACCCCAAAAGGATGTCAAACCCTATTGATCCTAATCGCATATCCTATTGCAGCATGCTTTGTATACCTGATGGTAGAGCCTTGGGATGTTCATGCCGTAATGACTTTTGGACAGGCGTTTGCCTTTGCTTTGGTTGTATGGTTTATTGATAAATATCCCGAAGATAGAACAAAAGTAGAAGGTGCCCTATGTAAAGCCGCTGTTGCCCTATTAGGAGTACTTGTGACTCTAAATATTCGTTACAGCAATATCCTCTACCTAAAAGCAGACGTGATGCAGACACAAATGATCAGTTATTACACAACTTTGATCACGCGAATTGAAAGTATCGAAGGTTATACTGAAGATGCGCAGGTTGTTTATATCGGGGAGTATGACAAGCACGATAAAAATCTTGTTGGAATCAGCGAATATTTCGATGATTTGGATCTGGCTACATATAAAGGAGAACCTATTTTCAATGATTACGCATGGAAGGAAGCCATGGAGTTTTGGTGTGGCTTTGCACCGGAATTAGGAGATGCCGCAGAGTTTGACGGTAATGCCGAGGTAGCATCTATGCCCTGCTATCCGGATCAGGGTTCGATCCGGTGCATCAACGGAAAAATTGTTGTCAAATTTGCAGATGAGCCGTAAGAACTACGAAAAAGCAGGGAAGTTAAATGAAAAAATTATCGTTAATTATTTCAGTTTATAACGAAGAAGCCGTTCTGGAAAAGTTTTATAAAGCTTTCTGCTCCATCGAACAGAATTTGGAATACGGGGGAGGGGGATATGAGCTGATTTTTGTAAATGATGGCAGTACCGATGCCAGTATGAATATTCTGGAAGTGATTGCGCAGCAGAACAAGAATGTCCGTGTAATCAGTTTTTCGCGAAATTTTGGCCACGAGGCTGCCATGATTGCAGGCATCGATCATGCTGCGGGGGACGTGATCATTTGCATGGATGCCGACCTGCAGCACCCTCTGGAATGCATCGCCCCCATCATGGCGAAATTTGAGGAAGGCTATGAGGTTATCAGCATGGTCCGAACCTCCAACAAATCGGCAGGTGCCATCAAAAACTTTACATCCAGAGCATTCTACCGGGTGATCAACGCCTTGTCTGATCAAGTAAAGCTGGAGGAAAATGCATCGGATTTCTTTGCCATCAGTAGCCGTGTGGCAGATGTTCTACGTACAAATTACCGTGAAAAAACTCGTTTTCTACGTGGATATGTACAAAGCGTTGGTTTCCGGAAAACAACGCTGGAATACACTGCTGCGGAAAGAGCTGGCGGTGCCAGCCACTATACGCTAAAAAAACTGATGAATTTTGCAATCAGCACCATAGTCGGTTTTTCTGATTTTCCACTGAAACTCGGCCTCTATGCCGGTGCTGTAAGTTTTCTTGCTGCTGTGCTTTTTGCTATAAGTGCACTGTGCGGCTTCCGCGAGTATAAGGTGATTCTTGCAGCATTCAATGTTTTATTTGCTGTTCTCTTTTTGCTGGTCGGAATTATGGGTGAATATTTTTCCGTTGCATTTGCAGAGCTGAAAAACCGTCCGATCTATATTGTGGAAAAGGAAATCAATTCCGGGCACTGCGTATGATACAAATAATAAAGCAACTTTATTTTCGTTATAAGGAATTGATCAACTATGTGATCGTAGGTGGTCTGACTACGGTAGTGAGTCTGGTAAGTTACTATTTTTTCACTGCAGTCTTTCTGAACCCGCAAGACCCATTTCAACTGATGGCTGCCAATACGTTCTCATGGATCTGCGCAGTTTCTTTTGCTTATATCACAAACCGAAAGTTCGTTTTTGAAAGTAAAAGCACTGATAAATTGCGCGAAATGCTGAAATTTTTCAGTGCGAGGATTTCCACTCTCCTTATCGAAATGGCCTGCATGACATTGCTGGTAAATATTCTGCACTGGAATGACCGGATCTCTAAGTTTGCGGTACAGTTCATCGTCATGGCTCTGAATTACATTTTCAGCAAGCTGTTTGTGTTCCGCATCAAAGAATAATACAGAGTAAAAGGGGCTGCTGCACATGCAACAGCCCCTTTTTTTTTCATTTCTTACATTACAGCATCTTGGAAAGGAATGCTTTCAGTCTGGGATGCTTCGGGTTCGTGAACAGTTCCTGCGGCGGCTCGTCCTCCTGGATCTTGCCGTCGTCGATGAAGATGACGCGGTTGGACACCTCACGGGCAAAGCCCATTTCGTGGGTGACCACCAGCATGGTGATGCCGGTGTGGGCCAGCTCCTTCATCAGTTCCAGAACCTCGCCCACCATTTCGGGGTCGAGGGCGCTGGTGGGCTCGTCGAACAGGATCACGTCCGGGTCCATGGCAAGGGCACGGGCAATGGCAATGCGCTGCTGCTGGCCGCCGGAAAGGCTCTTGGGGTAGGCGTCGGCCTTGTCGGACAGGCCTACGCGGGCCAGCAGTTCGTCGGCCTTGTCGGAAATGGCCTGCTTATCCTTGAGCTTGAGCAGGGTGGGGGCCAGCTCAAGGTTTTTCTTCACAGTCAGGTGCGGGAACAGGTTGAAGTGCTGGAACACCATGCCCATCTTCTGGCGCACAGCGTCGATGTGGGCTTCGTCCACCTCAGTGCCCTCGAACTTCACGGAGCCGCTGGTGGGGATCTCCAGCCGGTTCAGGCAGCGCAGGAAGGTGGACTTGCCGCAGCCGGAGGGGCCGATCAGGCAGACCACGTCGCCGCGGTAGATGTCGATATCAATACCCTTCAGCACGTCCAGGGTGGGGGTGGGCTGTTTTGCGCCCTTTTTCTTTTCGCCGCCGTAGGTCTTGGTCAGGCCGCGGACTTCCAGAATCTTATCGGTCACTTTGAGCAAGCCTCCTCTCAAACTTTGCCAGCAGACGGGTGAACAGCATGACCAGCACAAGGTAGATCAGTGCATCGCCCAGCAACGGGAACATGGGCTCGTAGGTGCGGTTCATGATGCCCTGTGCGGCGTACAGCAGCTCCTTGCCGCCGATGACCGTGATCAGGGAGGTATCCTTCAGCAGGACGATGAACTCGTTGCCCAGAGCAGGCAGCACCGCACGGATGGCCTGCGGGATGATGATGACCACCATGGTGGTCATGTAGTTCAAACCAAGGCTGCGGCCGGCCTCCATCTGGCCGGGGTCAACGGCCATCAGACCGCCGCGGATGATCTCCGAAACATAAGCACCGGAGTTGATGCCCAGTGCCAGCGCACCTACCATGGTAAAGTTGCGGCTGTTGGCAAAAATGACCATGCTCATGATGAGCAGCTGCACCATCATAGGCGTGCCGCGGATGATGGTGGTGTAAATTTCGCAGATGATGTTGAAGAAGCCCAGCACCGGGTTCTTGTGGCCGGGGCGCTGCTGGTCGTGTGCCACACGCACCAGAGCTACCACGCTGCCCAGCACGATGCCCAGCGCCAGCGCGAGAGCTGTGACCAGCAGGGTGGTGCCCACACCGCTGACATACTGGAGCCAGCGGTCTTTCAGGATGAACGCCTGATAAAACTTAAAGAAAAATTCCTGCCCGAAGCTGAGCTTCGTACCGCCGTTGAGCAGCTCTTTGAGCAGTTCGTATTGAGCAGCCATTCGCATCCTCACTTTCCTGTTTTGTTAGAATTTTGTAACCTTATTTTTCCAAAAAAGGGGAGGTGCCCCAGTTGGGGGCTGCCTCCCCGTGGTTCCGTTATCAGCCAGCTGATTATTCAGCGGTGATGTACTTGTCCACGATGGACTGCAGGGTGCCGTCAGCCTTCAGCTCTTCCAGAGCGGCGTTGACGGCATCTTCCAGAGAAGAACCCTTTGCCATACCAATGGCGTAATCTTCCTCGGCGTAGCTGGTATCCAGAATGACCAGACCGGGATTGGCAGCAACGAACTCCTGGGCGGGAGCGTTGTCGATGACAACTGCATCCACCTGACCATTGTTCAGAGCCTGCACAGCGGTCAGACCGTCGTCGTAAGCCACAACATTGTCGTCGCCGAAATCATCGGAGCAGTAGATGTAGCCGGTGGTACCGCGCTGGGTGCCGATCTTCTTGCCGGCCAGATCGTCGGGAGAAGCAATGTCGGAGCCTTCGGGCACGATGATGGACTGGATGCCGGTAGCGTAGCTGTCGGAGAAGTCCATCACAGCCTTGCGCTCGTCGGTAACGGTAACGCCAGCCATGACGATATCGGCCTTACCCTGCTGCACGCTCAGCAGAGCAGCGTCAAAGTCCATGTCGTCGATCTGCAGCTCCAGACCCAGCTTGTCAGCAATGGCCTGAGCAGTCTCGATGTCGATGCCCTCGAACTCGCCCGCATCGGTGGTCATCTCATACGGAGGGAAGGCTGCGTTGGTGGCCATGGTCAGCTTGCCGGCCTCAACGGTGGTCAGCTCGCCAGCGGCAGCGCTGGTGGAAGCAGCTTCAGAAGAAGCAGCAGAGCTTGCCACAGAGGAAGCCACGCTGGAAGAGGAACCACCGCAGGCGGTCAGGGCCAGAGCAGCAACGGACAGACCAGCAGCTGCCAGAAAGCTGCGACGAGAGATCTTTTTCATATTCAAACACTCCTCAAATGTACTGTATGTTTTTGCGGTACGCCGGAACGATGCGATTCATCGAACATCTGGCGAACGAATTTAGTATAGATTGTACAAATTGAAAAGTCAATACTTGTGCAAAAAATCTCATCATTTGAAACCGAATTGAAAACAATTATACAAAAAATGCGTTGAGAAAATGTATATATACAAATTATAGATATTTTGCGATCTCTTCTTTGCTCCGCTTTGGCACGCAGTAATCCCGGTTCTCGTCCAGATAATATTTTACGCCGGTCTCAGCCGTCAGCGGCACAATGTGAGCCTTGTGGGCCGGGTAGCCGAACGCCACCATGAATGCCAGCTTCTGCGGTTCTTCAATGCCCAGCAGTTCGGTGAGGGCAGGCTTGTTGATCGCGCCCATGATGCAGCTGCCCACGCCTTTGTCCCATGCGGCAAGGGTCATGTTGGCAAGGGCGATGCCGGTATCGGTGGCAAGGTCGCCGGGGATGGAAGTGTCCTGCACCACGGCCACATACAGGGTGGGCAGCTCGTCGGCTTTGGGCGTGCCCTGCTCCGGCGGCAGATAGGCAGCCCACTTGACCAGCGGCTGCACCTTTGCCACCGCCTCGGGCTTGTTCACCACCACCAGACGCACAGCCTGACGGTTGGCTCCGCAGGAGGACAGGCGGACGGCCTCGACGATATCATCCACCACATCCTGCGGAACAGCTTTCTGTGCAAAGCGGCGGTAGGTGCGGCGGCTGACAAGAGTATCCATAACAGACATAAAGAGCACCTCCTTTATATAAGTGTTGTCAAAAGTATAGCAGATGCGGCAGAGTCTTGCAACGCTCCGGCGCAAAAAAGCTTGCACGTTGGGCAGTGATCTTGCCTTTTGCGACGGGCTGCAATTGCATCCGACAAATGATATATGGTAAAATATGGTAGAAGAAAGGAGGAGGCGCAATGGTATTGGCGGCAGGCATCGTGGGTTTTATTCTGGGGGTCAATTTGGGTTTTTTGTTTGCCGGGCTGATGCGGGCGGCAAAAGGGGAACATGAGCAGACAGAAGATGAAAACAAGACATGTTGAGAATGAATGAAAATAACGGAGAACAAAAAGGGCCGCTGTACGGGATGCTGTGCAGCGGCCCTTTTTGCCGGGCTTGACCGAACTTACGATTTTCTCTTGGTCGCTCCTGTTTTTCTGCATCCGGCGGAAAAAGATGCCAAAAACCACTTGACAAACTGTTACGGGGGGGGGTATTATATAGGAAAAGCAGGCTCCACAAAAAAGTGATGGGGGCATGCAGAAAAGATTGTGAGGTTGATTCTTATGTCTAACATTTCTCGTCGTAAGTTCCTCAAGGGCGCAGGTGTGGCTGCTCTGGCTGTTGCTGCTGCCGGTGTGCTGGCTGGCTGCTCTGGCAATGATGTCCCCGATGTTCCCGGTGTGACCACTCGTCCTGTTACGGTTATCTTCATGAAGGACGAAGGCAATGGTGTGACCAACGTTGTGGGTGAGACTGCCAAGATTGATGTTCTGAAGACCGAGAACTCTGTGAAGGTTGCTGACATCGATAAGAAGCTGCTTCCCGAAGATTACCATCTGGAGAACGAGAACGCTGTTGTTGAAATCCGCAAGGACGACAGCAAGGGTGAGTACATCATCGTCTTCGTGACTGATGTGACCATGACTCCGACCAAGAAGACCATCGATGTCAAACTGCTGGAGCTGCCGAACAACTTCATTGAGGCTAAGGCTGAGGTTGCAGTCGATGCAACTGGCGTCAGCGCTGCTGATATTCAGCTGCCGGACGGCTACAAGCTGAGCACCGACTACGGCACGGAGGAAGAGCTGTTGAAGGTTCGTCCCTTCGGGACTGTCTTCATTGTGACCAAGCTCTGATTTCCTGGCACAGAAGTTTTTTGAAAAAACTCAAATAGCACCAACAGGGTGGCGGCCAACAAGGCCTCCGCCCTATTGGTGTTGCTTTTTTGTTGAAATTTTACTTGACAAAATATTACAGGGGGGGTACTATATAGGAAAGGCAGGCTCCACAAAAAAGTGATGGGGGCATGCAGAAAAGATTGTGAGGTTGATTCTTATGTCTAACATTTCTCGTCGTAAGTTCCTCAAGGGTGCAGGTGTGGCGGCTCTGGCTGTTGCTGCTGCCGGTGTGCTGACTGGCTGCTCCAACGTGCCTGACAAGCCGACCCCGGGTGTACCGGATAAGACTGTGCATATCTACTACATGATCGGGGTTCAGCCGGTCAATGGTGAGCCTGTCGAGATCTCTGTCAATGGTCTGGCTACCTATGTCACCTACGAAACCATCAAGGCAAACATTCCTGCCAATGTAGCTGCTGACTACGATTGCGCAAAGAAGAACTACGATATTGAAAAGGATGGCACAGTTACTGTCAATCTGCAGAAAAAGGCATCTGCAAAGCCTACGAAGCAGGTTATGATCAGGTATTACGAAGGCACCGAGCAGCTCGACAGCGGTGAGTTTACTGATTTTATCAATTATCAGGATGTTGAAGAGGATGCAACGAAGATCGATCTGACCAAGCTTGAACTTGAGAAGATTGGCTATAAGCTGGATGAGCGTGCTGCGGATAACGGCATCATTAAGGCCGAGGGTAAAAAGCTCTACGCAGATGTCTTCGTTCAGAAGAAGAACTGAATCTCTCATAAAGCAGTATGAAAAAGAGAGCTGCCGCAAAACAGCTCCCTGAATCGATCACGCACAAAACCCGGAACCTTTTCGGGGCCTGAATGGCTCAGAAGGGTTCCGGGTTTCTGCTTTTTTACGCAGGATGCCGATGCGTTTTTATTTTGCAGCAGATATGCTGTATCCGTAAACATCACACTTTATTCCGGTGCCGCTTTGGAATGGGCACGCTGAGCACCAGCGAGATGCCCACGGCCAGCGCAACGGCTACCTTAAAGGTGCTGATGCCGTTGGAAAGGGCCAGCGCATTGTTGCCCTGTATAAAATAGTAGGCGGTGTAGTAGATGCCCGCGCCGGGCACCAGCGGGAAGATGCCGGACAGCAGGAACACCGTCACCGGCATTTTGAGGGTGATGGCAAACACCCGGGTGAGCAGGGTGAGAGGAATGACCGCCAGCAGGGAGGCTGCGGCACTGTCTGCCCCCAGCATTACGGCCAGCTCGTAGACAAACCAGCCCACGGCCCCCACCAGCCCGCAGAAGAACAGGCTTTTGCGGGGGCACGCAAACAGGACGGCAAAGCACAGGGTGCCGACCCCTGCAATGAAGAACTGCGCCGCCAGCTCTCCGATCTGTGTACTGGTGAGCATCATGCAACCACCACCCCCGTAAAGAATGTATAAAGGCTCAGCACAAGGCCGGTGCCAATGGCAATGCTGGCCGCAATGAGCAGTGCATCGATCATGCGGATGGTGCCGGAGAGGTAATCTCCGTGCACAAAGTCGCGGATGCCCATGGTAAAGGCGATGCCGGGGGTCAGGATCATCAGCGAACCGATAATAGAATGACTGGCCGGTGTGCCCAGCATTCGGCAGGCCAGAATGCACACCAGCGTGATAAGCGCAGCACAGCTGATCTTGCAAAAGCCGCCGGGCAGCTCGTGCTGCTCACACAGCAGCAAATAGCCGCTGGCAAGAAAGCCTGCCAGTGCCGCCGCCAGTGCACTGCGCAGTGTGCCGCCGAAGATCAGCGCAAAGCAGAATGCACCGCACATGCCGCTGACCAGCTGCACCCAGTCCTTGGGAAAAGGGATGCGCCGCGCCAGCACCAGACGGCTCTCGGCTTCGTCCAGCGACATGCTGCCCTCTGCGATCTCGCGGGAGAGGGCGTTCACTGCCGCCACCCGGCCCAGATGAGTGGTGCGGGTAGGCACATTGCGCACCTCGCTGATCTCGGCGGTGCCCGCACTGGCAAAGATGCCGTTGGTCAGCACGTAAACATGGAACTCCCGCAGGTGGAATGACCGGGCCATGATCTCCATGGTCTGCTCCACCCGGAACACCTCGGCACCGTTTTCCAGCAATGTCTGGCCCGCCGCCATGATAAAATCCATGATGCGGCGGCGCAGTTCTTCATCCGGGAAAACCTCGCGGCTGTTCATTGCCGCACCTCCTTTATAAATAATGCTGTCTTATTCTACCATGTCCGCGGCTGGCGCACAAGATAAAAAAACGCAATTTCCTACTAAAAAACTTCGTTGTAGGTGTTGACAAATCCGGTCGATTGGATTATTATAAATGCAATATCACAAAAATGGCTGTGAAGAGAAGAGTAGGCCTTCGCATTGATCCTTACCAGAAAGCCCGGGCGATGGAAAAGGGCAGGAAACAGGAAGCTGAAAATGGTCTCGGAGCTGTGCGGGCGAGGTGCATGAGCGCTAAGTTCGCAACGGGATGCGCCCGTTACAGCGTCCGGCTGTAAGCAGCAAAGCTGCCGCAGCATTGAGGCTGTGCCCGCAAGGGTGCGGTAAACCAAGGTGGTACCACGGAAGTATGTTATGCTCCCGTCCTTGTCTGAGCGTTGGCTCAAGGTCAAGGACGGGAGCTTTTTTCATGCATCCGTCAAAGGCCCTTAGCACGGAACTGTGCCGTGCGGGCCGCTGTACATTATAATAAGCAAATAGAGAGGGAACAAAACTATGATTACTCGTCGTGATTTTCTGAAAGTTACCGGAGCTGCAGCTGCTGCAGCTGCCCTGACCGCATGCGGCGGTTCTTCTTCCACCGCATCTTCCGCTGCTTCCGGCACTGCTTCTTCCGCAGCTTCTTCTGCTGTGGCTAAGCTGGACAAGGTGAAGGTGGCTGTGCCCAACGACACCACCAACGAGGCACGCGCCCTGACCCTGCTGGAGAAGAACGGCTTCTTTAAGCTGAAGGCTGATGCAGGCCTGACCGCAACCGCAAAGGACATCGAGGAGAACCCCCTGAATGTTTCCGTCGATGAGGTCGAGGCTGCTCAGGTGCCCAACGTCCTGCAGGACGAGGACTACGCTGTCATCAACTCCAACTACGCCATCTCCGCTGGTCTGGACCCCATGACCGATGCTCTGGCAATGGAGGACGGCACCTCTGCTTACGTCAACATTCTGGTCTGCAAGGACGGCAATCAGGAAGAGCCGAAGATCAAGGCTCTGGCCGCTGCTCTGCAGAGCCAGAAGGTGAAGGACTTCATGGATGAAAACTACAAGGGCGCTGTGGTGTCCGTTGTGGAGAACCCCACCGACGGCTATGACTCCTCCATCGACTACGATGCACTGAACGGCGAGACCGTCAGCTGCGCTGCTACTCCGGCTCCTCACTGCGAGGTTCTGGAGATCTGCAAGGACATTCTGGCCGAAAAGGGCATCACGCTGGATATTCAGGAGTACGACGACTACATCATTCCCAACAACATCGTTGAGGACGGCCAGTGCGATACCAACTATTTCCAGCATCAGCCGTATCTGGACGACTTCAATGCAGAGCACGGCACCCATCTGGTGACGGTTGCCGGCATCCACGTGGAGCCTATGGGCATCTACGGCGGCAAGCAGGACAGTCTGGCACCGATCGAGGGTTAAGCAAACTCCCCCAGTCACCTTGCGGTGACAGCCCTCTCGGGGAGGGGGCCTTTGCCTGACCGTTCTGTTTCAGGCTCCCTCCATGAGGGAGTTGGCAAACCCGCAGGGGTTTGACTGAAGGAGTTTATTCAACAGCAAGGAGCAATTTCTGTGATCGAGATCAAACATCTTTCCAAGACCTTCCAGATGAAGGACGGCGCGGTGAATGCGCTGAAGGACATCAACCTCACCATCCCGGATGGTTCCATTTATGGCATCATCGGCATGTCCGGTGCGGGCAAATCCACGCTGGTGCGCTGCATCAACCTGCTGGAACGCCCCACCGAGGGCAGCGTTGTGATCGACGGCACCGCTATGGAGACTTTAAACGCAGCCCAGCTGCGTGAGCGCCGCCGCGATATCACCATGATCTTCCAGCAGTTCAATCTGCTGATGCAGCGCAGCTGTCTGAAGAACATCTGCTTCCCCATGGAGCTGGCCGGTGTGAAAAAGGCGGATGCCGAAAAGCGTGCCAGAGAGCTGCTGGAAGTGGTGGGCCTGCCCGATAAGGCCAACGCCTACCCGGCACAGCTGTCCGGCGGCCAGAAGCAGCGCATTGCCATTGCCCGCGCACTGGCAACGGACCCCAAAGTTCTGCTCTGCGATGAAGCCACCAGCGCACTGGACCCCAACACCACCCATGCTATCCTGACCCTGATCAAGGACATCAACAAGAAGCTGGGCATCACGGTTGTGGTCATCACCCATCAGATGAGCGTTGTGGAAGAGATCTGCGATCACGTTGCCATTCTGGATGGCGGCGTTGTGGTGGAGGAAGGCTCCGTGCAGGAGATCTTCTCGAACCCCAAAACGCCCGCAGCAAAGCGTCTGGTGGCACCCAACGGCGGCAGCGCCGCACGGGATCTGTCCAGCTTTGCACCGGACGACCATGTGGTGCGCGTCACCTTCAACGGTTCGTCCACGGCTAAGCCCTTGGTGGCAAGCCTTGCCGCAGAAAAAGGCATTCTGGTGTCGGTGCTCAGCGCCGATACCCGCGACCTGAGCGGCCAGTGCTACGGCTCCATGCTGCTCAAGCTGCCCACTGATGTGGAGCAGGCAAAGCAGGCTGCGGCCTATATGCGCGCCCAGCCCGGCATTACGGTAGAGGAGGTGACCGGCGAATGAGTATTGCAGATTACGGCTTTGCCATCTGGGAGACCTTTTATGTGACGGTCCTTTCCACCGCGTTTGCGCTGGTGCTGGGCCTGCCGCTGGGTGTGCTGCTGGTGGCCGGTGATAAGGACGGCATTCTGCCGCTGCCCGGCTGGCTGATGCACATTCTCAACATCGTTATCAACATCCTGCGCAGTGTTCCGTTCCTGATCCTGATGATCTGTGTATTCCCGCTTACCCGTGCCATCGTGGGCACCACGGTGGGTACCAAAGCCACCATCGTTCCGCTGGTGGTGGCAGCCTTCCCGTTCGTGGCACGTCTGGTGGAGACCAGCCTGCGCGAGCTGGACGAGGGCGTGGTGGAAGCCGCCCAGAGCATGGGCGCAACGCCGTTCCAGATCATTACCAAGGTGATGATCCCGGAATGCCTGCCCGGCCTGATTTCCAGCATGACCACCGCACTGACCACCATTCTGGGCTACTCGGCCATGTCCGGTGTCATTGGCGGCGGCGGTCTGGGCAAGATCGCTTTGTCCTACGGCTATTACCGCTACCAGACCGATATCATGATCGTGTGTGTCATTTTGCTGGTGCTGATGGTTCAGGTGTTCCAGACTTTGGGCACTGCTTGGGCCACCAGAAGCGATAAGCGGCTGCGGAAGTAACTCCTTCAGTCGCACTTCGTGCGCCAGCTCCCCCGGAGAGGGAGCCTCTGGCGAAGAGGAAAACTTTCCGGTATTGCCAAAGCCGAAAGGCTTTGACGGAAGGGGTCCTCTCCTCATTTTGCCCCCGAACGGGAACTAAAATTTAACGTTTCAATTCCCCGCCGGAGGCTGCAGCACTCCTGCGGGGAATTGTGCTATATGGACAAACCCAGTAAAGGAGTATGTAGTATGAATCGCGATACCATCTGTGTGCAGGGCGGTTACACCCCCGGCAACGGCGAACCCCGCCAGATCCCCATTATCCAGTCCACCACCTTCAAGTATGCCACCAGCGAGGACATGGGCAAGCTGTTCGATCTGGAAGCTGACGGCTACTTCTATTCCCGTCTGCAGAACCCCACCTGCGACCTTGTGGCTAAGAAGATCTGCGAGCTGGAAGGCGGCACGGCTGCAATGCTGACCAGCAGCGGTCAGGCTGCAAACTTCTTTGCCCTGTTCAATCTCTGCGAAGCAGGCGACCACATCGTGGCATCCAGTACCATCTACGGCGGCACCTTCAACCTGATCTCCGTCACCATGAAGAAGATGGGCATTGAAGCCACCTTTGTGGATCCGCTGTGCACCGAGGAAGAATTGAACGCCGCATTCCGGCCCAACACCAAGGTGGTGTTCGGCGAGACCATCGCAAACCCGGCCCTGACCGTGCTGGACATTGAGAAGTTTGCCAAGGCTGCTCACGCCCACGGTGTGCCGCTGATCGTGGACAACACCTTCCCCACGCCGGTCAACTGCCGCCCCTTTGAGTGGGGCGCGGACATCGTCACCCACTCCACCACCAAGTATATGGACGGTCATGGCGCGGTGCTGGGCGGTGCCATCGTGGACAGCGGCAAGTTCGACTGGATGGCCCATGCCGAGAAGTTCCCCGGCCTGTGCACCCCGGACGACAGCTACCACGGCATCACCTACGCCGAGCGTTTCGGCAAAGAGGGTGCCTTTATCACCAAGGCTACCGCGCAGCTGATGCGTGACTTTGGCTCCATGCAGTCGCCCATGAACGCCTACATGCTGAACCTCGGTCTGGAAAGCCTGCATGTGCGGATGCAGCGTCACTGCGCCAACGGCATGGCTGTGGCAGAGTTCCTTGAAAGCCATCCCAAGGTGGCCTATGTGAACTATTGCGGCCTGGAGTCCAGCCCGTACCATGCACTGGCGGAGAAGTATCTGCCGAATGGCAGCTGCGGCGTGGTCAGCTTTGGTCTGGCCGGCGGCCGTGAGGCTGCAAGCATCTTTATGAAGAACCTGAAGCTGGCAGCCATCGAGACCCATGTGGCCGATGCCCGCACCTGCTGCCTGAACCCTGCATCCAGCACCCACCGCCAGATGAACGATGAGCAGCTGAAAGCCGCCGGTGTGCCCGCAGAACTGGTGCGCATGAGCTGCGGCTTGGAAAGCAGCGAAGACCTCATCGCAGATATTGCGCAAGCGCTGGATAAGATCTAAAAGGTGAGTTCAGCAGCATCTATCGGTTCCGGCCCTTCTCGTAAAAACGCGTTTGGAGCGCCCCGCAGGGCGCGACAAACGCAAAATATAAAAATAAATTCCGCTGAAGATAGCCAGAGCGTCAGCGGAGGCTATTCTAAATCGTTAGGAGTACGAACTATGCCGCTGATCATCCCCAAGACCCTGCCTGCTTACGATGCCCTCTACAACGAAAATATCTTCGTCATGCATCGTGAGCGCGCCCTTGCCCAGCACATCCGCCCGCTGGAGATCCTGATCCTGAACCTGATGCCCACCAAGATCACCACCGAGACCCAGATCGCCCGTCTGTTGGCAAATACCCCGCTGCAGGTGCACATGACCCTGCTGCAGACGGCCAGCCATGCGGCGACCCACGTTTCGGCAGCACACCTCGAATCGTTCTATAAGAACTTCAACGAGGTGAAGAACAACCGCTACGACGGCATGATCATCACCGGCGCGCCGGTGGAGACCATGGACTTTGAGCAGGTGGATTACTGGCCGGAGCTGTGCGAGATCATGGACTTCAGCGAGACGAATGTCTACTCCACCCTGCATGTGTGCTGGGGTGCACAGGCTGGCCTGTACTACCACTACGGCGTGCACAAGCAGCTGCTGCCGGAAAAGATGTTCGGCGTGTTCGAGCACCGGGTCACCCGCCCGTCGAACCCTTTGGTGCGCGGCTTTGACGAGGTGTTCTATGCGCCCCACAGCCGCCACACCGGCATCAGCCGCGAGGATGTGGACAACTGTAAGGCTTTGCGCATCCTTGCCGAGAGCGATGCGGCCGGGCCTTTCCTCATGAGCACCGAGAACGGACGGCAGATCTTTGTCACCGGCCACCCGGAGTACGACAAATACACGCTGGATTCAGAGTACCGCCGCGATGTGGACAAGGGCCTGCCTATCCATGTGCCGGTGAATTACTACCCGGACGATGATCCCACAAAGCCGCCGCTGTTCCGCTGGCGTGCCCACGCCCACCTGCTGTATGAGAACTGGCTGAACTACTACGTCTACCAGAACACCCCCTACGATCTGGGCGAGATCCAGCGCGTAAAGCACGAATAAATGCACAAAAACCGGTATTGCGTCAAAATTGCGCGATACCGGTTTTTATGCTATACGGTTCCTGCGGCCCTTCTCCATTCCCCTAACCGCGGAAAGGAGGTGAACCCCTTGGAAACTCTCTCTACATTTATCCAAACCGTTGCCGCGCAGGTAGTTGCCTACTATCTGTGCACATGGATCGACGGTAAGATCGGCAAGGGCAGCAAACACTAAAAGAAGCCCCCGGTACTGACACTACCGGGGGCTTCGTGTTTCGGCATGAACCCGATGGATTCAATCTCTCTACATTGCCTATCTTTAGTATATGCAGTTTTGGGCAAAAGTCAAGCGATGAAATATAAATTATTTTTTACGCCTTACCGGCTTTTTCTTGCGCACACTGTAGCCAAAGGTGCCCAGCTTCCGGCCCAGAGCCAGATATTCGCCGTGGCTGTAGACGATGAGCTTTGCCTTTTCGAGACACAGCTTGCCGCTTTCGTCCAGCAGGCTTTCGTCCACATCACAGGCCACCACTTCGGCAAGGAACAGGTCGTGGCTGCCCAGCGGGATCACCTGAGTTACCTTGCATTCCAGATTGACCGGGCTTTCTTCCAGAATGGGGCAGTCGGTCAGCACGCTGCCGGGGGCAGAATGCAGGCCGCAGGCGGCAAACTTGTCCAAGTCACGGCCGCTTTTCACGCCGCACCAGTCCACCGAACGCACCAGCGCTTCGGTGGGCAGATTGATGGCAAACTGTCCGCTTTCCTGAATGAGGTGGTGGCTGTAGCGCTCCGGCCGAACGCTGATGGACACCATGCTGGGCTGGGTGCAGATGGTGCCCGTCCAGCCGATGGTGATGAGATTGGGCTTTTCCAGCCCGCCGCAGGACACCAATACCGGCGGTTCCGGGTTCAGCAGGGTGCTGCCCCGCCAGCTCTGTTTGCTCATCCGTGATACTTCCTTTCGTAGGGTGCCCAGGTGCGCTCGCTGATGATGTAGCGCGGGCGGGCTTTCGTCTCCATATAGATCTTACCGATATACTCGCCGATCACGCCTAAGCACACCAGCTGCACGCCGCTCATGAAGCAGACGATGCACACGATGGAGGCCCAGCCGGCCACACTGCTGCCCATGGCGGCGCACACGATGGCCCAGATGACTCCGATAAAGCTGATCAGGCTCACAAAGATGCCAGATCCGGTAATAAGGCGGATGGGCTTGTTGGAAAGACTGGTGATGCCGTCAAAGGCAAGGGCCAGCATCTTGCTCAGCGGATAGTGGCTCTCACCGGCAAGGCGTTCGTGGCGCTCGTAGGTGACTACCTCGCTCTTGAAGCCAACCAGCGGCACCATGCCGCGCAGGAAAATGTTCACTTCCCTGTAGTCGGCAAAGCTTTCCAGCACACGGGTGCTGATGAGGCGGTAGTCTGCGTGGTTGAACACGATGTCTGCGCCCAGAGCGTTCATCACATGGTAAAAGCCCTCGGCGGTGAAGCGCTTGAAGAAGGTGTCTGTATCGCGGCGGCTGCGCACGCCGTAGACCACCTCGGCACCGTCCAGATACTTTTTAACCATCTCGTCCATGGCGTTAATGTCGTCCTGACCATCGCAGTCGATGGAAATGGTAACATCGCAGGTGCCGCTGTGCAGTGCCTCCATCAAGCCTGCCAGCACGGCGTTCTGGTGGCCGCGGTTGCGGCTCTGGGAAATGCCGATGTAGTGCTCGTCCTGTGCGGCAAAACTCTGGATCAGTTCCCATGTCTTGTCTTTGGAGCCGTCGTTCACGAACAGCACCCGGCTCTTCTCGCTCACAAGGCCCTGTGCGGCAAGGCCGCTGATCTTTTCCAGAAACATGGGAGCTGTAATGGGCAGCACCTGCTCCTCGTTGTAGCAGGGGATCACGATCCATAAAATCGGTTTTGACATATTTAAAAATACTCCTATATTAAAAATAACAAGATGATGCCGCTGACGGTTACGGCCTTCCAGTGAAAAGAGTTTTAGAAGAATCCGTAGATTTTTCTAAAACGCAAATATAAAAATAAAATTTCAGCTGAATACAGCCAAAGCGCACGCGGCGGCTATTCAAATAGTCACTGCACCATTTGCTTCAGTACCGCAGGCTCCAGCAGCTTGAAGCTGCTTTTGTAGGTGTCCAGCAGGCCGTCCCGCTGCATCTGGCTCAGCTCGCGGCTGAGGGCGCTGCGGTCGCAGTTCAGGTAATCTGCCAGCTGGATGCGGGAGAACGGGATGCTGAAGGTCAGGCTGCCAGCCCGCTCGGCTTCACTGAGCAGATAGGCGCACACTTTGGCCCGCAGGCTTTTGAGCACCAGCAGGTCGATGCGGCGGGAGAGGGAAAAATATTTATCGCTGATGGTGCGCACCAGATTGCGCAATGTCTGCTGGTGCGCCGGACTGCCATCCGAAAGCAGCAGCCGCTCGTAGGGAATCAGCAGCACCTCGCAGGGCACCGAAGCCATCACCGTGACCGGGCTTGCCAGACTGGAACCGCTCAGCACATCGCCGAACACGCCGCCCGGTTCCATGTGGGTGATGGGAATGCGCGCACCCTGCGGCCCGGGACGGTAGGCTTCCAGCTCACCGGACAGTACGATGCCCACCCTGCGGTTGGGTTCGCCCGCCAGAACAAGCGCTTCGCCTTTGCCATAGCTGCGCATAACGGCACCCAGCTGAGCCAGCAGGGTCTGCAGCTCTTCAGGGGTCAGACCATTGAATAAAGAGGTGGAGCATAACAGCGGAAGAAAGTTTTTCATCACAATTCCGTGGGAAAGATCCGGCTTCCCACAGCCCTCCTGCAATTCCGTTGCACACGCAACGGTATTTTTGACTCTATTATAGTAAACTTAGACCCGCAAAGCAAATGATTTTGCAAATTTGCCTTGTAAAAAATATGAAAAGACCGACCCATGGTTCTGTGCAAAATTTTCAGGCACAAAATGGCGCGGTCTTGTGAGGAAAGAGGGAACCCTGCATGAAAAAACTGACATCCATGCTGCTGGCTCTGGCCCTTGTGCTGAGCCTTGCCGCCTGCGGCGGTGCGGCATCCAGCTCTGTTGCATCCAGTGCAGCTTCCAGCGAAGCTGTCCCAGAGGCTGCTTCGGAAGCCGCTTCCAGTGAGGAAGCCAAGGAACTGTCCACCACCGATGCTCTGCGCATTGCCGGCCTGAAAGGCCCCACCACCATGGGCCTTGTCAACCTGCTGAGCATGGAAGAGGATGGCACCGCTTCCATGGATTACGACCTGCAGCTTTACGGCGCTGCCGATGAGATCGTGCCGCTGCTGATGAAGGGCGAGCTGGACATGGCTGCCATCCCGGCAAATCTGGCCGCCACCCTGTATCAGAAGACGGAGGGCGGCATTCAGGCTGTGGCCGTCAACACGCTGGGCGTGCTGTACGTAGTGGAAAAAGGCGGCGATACGATCCAGTCCATGGCAGACCTTGCAGGCCGTACCATCCTGTCCACCGGCAAGGGCACCACGCCGGAGTACGTGCTGCGCTATCTTCTGAACGCCAACGGCATCGACCCGGACAAGGACGTGACCATTGAATACTACAGCGAGGCCACCGAGGTCACGGCCCAGATGGCCAATACCGAGGATGCCATTGCAGTTCTGCCCCAGCCCTATGTGACTGCAGCCGGCCTGCAGGACGACACCCTGCGTGTGGCCCTCGACCTGACCGAGGAATGGAACAAGGTCGCGGATACCCAGCTCATCACCGGCGTGACCGTGGTGCGCAAGGAGTATGCCGAGGAACACCCGGATGTTGTGGCCGCATTCCTTACCGACTACGCCAAGAGCGTGGAAGCTGCCAACACCGATCTGGACGGTACTGCCACTCTGTGCGAGGAGCAGGGTGTTGTGGCCAAGGCTGCCATTGCCAAGAAGGCCCTGCCCAACTGCAACATCGTCTGCCTGACCGGCGACGAGCTCAAGACCAACGCGTCTGCTTATCTGCAGGTGCTGTTTGATGCCGACCCCAAGGCAGTGGGCGGCGCAATGCCCGGCGACGATTTCTACTGGACTGCCGAGTGATTCCTCAATAAGCCATCTCTCCGGCCGCTGTGCGATTGGTACGCACGGCGGCTTTTTTGTTTGCACAAAATGCTTGTATCCCAGCTTTTGTGCTCCCTGCACAAATTTAAAGACAATTTTTTATGAACGAAAATGAATGAAATTGACTGAAAGTGATTGACTTTGGCGCTGTATTTGCTATAATAAAGATGCAATCAACCAAAACAACACACAAACGGTCATAAACCGTCAAAGATAAGATCAAACCAAAGGAGAGGATGCCGATGCTGGCAGAAGAACGCTTCAGCCTGATCATGGAACAGCTGAACCGCAAGCGCACCGTGACAGTGCAGGAACTGTGCGAGGCGCTGAACACCAGCGAATCCACCATCCGGCGCGACCTGACCGAACTGGACCGGCTGGGCAAGCTGAACAAGGTGCACGGCGGTGCCACCCTGCCGGACAGCCGTTTTCTGGCGGATGAACCCACCATGGAGGCCAAGGAGTCGCAGGCTGTGGAGCAGAAGCGCAGCATCGCGCAGGCGGCGGCAAAGCTCATCAACGCCGATGATTTTGTGTTCATCGATGCAGGCTCCACCACGCTGGAGCTGGTGCGTGCACTGGCGGGGGATGCCCTCAAAGCCAGCTATGTGACCAACGGCGTGGCCCATGCCCGGGTACTGGCCCGAAAGGGCTGCCGGGTGTATCTGCCCGGAGGACTGCTGCGGCCCGAGACCGAAGCCATTGTGGGTGCACCCACAGTCACCAGCCTGCAGCGCTACAATTTTACCAAGGCGTTCATGGGTGCCAACGGTGTGGCGCTGGATGCCGGTTTTACCACGCCGGACCCCGAGGAAGCTGCCGTGAAAGCAGCGGCAGTGCACCGTGCACGGGAAGCCTGGTTCCTTGTGGATGATGCCAAGTTTTCCCGCATCTACCCGGCAGTCATTGCCGACCTGCAGGGCGGTGCCATTCTCACCAACCGCTGCCCCAACCCCAAATACAAACAATTCACGCTGGTAAAGGAGACGGAAGTATGATTTATACCGTAACATTCAACCCGGCCATTGACTATGTGGTGCGTTTGGATGCACCGCTGGAAGTAGGCGAGGTGAACCGCGCCAAAGGCGAGGACTGCGTGCTGGGCGGCAAGGGCATCAATGTGTCCGGTGTGCTGGCACAGCTGGGCTGCGAGAGCGTGGCGCTGGGCTTTGTGGCCGGTGAGACCGGCGCATGGCTGGAACGCGGCCTTGCTGCACAGGGCTTAAAGACCGATTTTGTGCATCTGGAACAGGGCATGACCCGCATCAATGTCAAGATCAAGGCAGGGCAGGAGACCGAGCTGAACGGCGCAGGCCCCGACATTCCGGAGAGCGCCATGCAGGAGCTGGAAAAGAAGCTGGACAGCCTGAACGAGGATGATATCCTCATTCTGGCGGGCAGCATCCCGGCAAGCCTTTCGCAAGATACCTACGAGCGGCTGCTGGCCCGGCTGCAGGGCAGGGGCGTGCGTGCTGTGGTGGATGCCACCCGCGACCTGCTGGTGAACGTGCTGCAGTACCACCCCTTCCTCATCAAGCCCAATAACCACGAGCTGGGCGAGATCGTGGGCAGGGTGCTGACTACGGACGAAGAGATCATTGCCGCGGCCCGCACCCTACAGCAAAAGGGCGCTCGCAACGTGCTGGTAAGCATGGCGGGCGACGGTGCCCTGCTGGTGGACGAAAATGGCGAGGTGCACCGCATCGGCTGCCCCAAGGGCAAGGTCGTAAACAGCGTGGGCGCAGGCGACAGCATGGTGGCCGGCTTTGTGGCTGGCTGGATGCAAACCCGGAGCTATTCCTTTGCACTGCGTCTGGGCACAGCCTGCGGCAGTGCCACCGCGTTCAGTCTGGGTCTTGCCACCAAAGAAAAAATCGACGAACTGATGAAGGAAATTTGACCCTCTGTGACGGAGAGGGTTGCAGTTATACAGGAAGGGAGAAAAATCATGCGTATTACGGAATTATTCACCGCGCAGTCCATCGCACTGGATGAGGCTCTGACCGATCAGGAGCAGATCATCAGCCGTCTGGTGGAGCTGCAGGCCACCCATGGCAATATCACGGACAAGGATGCCTACAAAAAGGCCCTTTATGCCCGTGAGGCGGAGGGCTCCACCTATGTGGACAACGGCATCACGGTGCCCCACGCCAAGACCAATGTAGTCACCCGGCCCAGTCTGGCGGCGCTGCGGCTGAGCAGCCCCGTGCAGTACAATGCCGAGGACGACGGTACCACCGACCTGCTGTTTGCCATTGCGGCTCCGGAAAACGGCAGCCTGCATGTGGACATGCTGGCCCGTATGATGCAGATGCTGATGAACGAGGACTTTGTAGAAAAGCTGAAGGCTGCAAAGACCCCGGCAGAGTTCCTTGACTGCATCGATGCACAGGAGGAGGCTCAGTTCGGCGCGGAGAGCTTCACCCAGCAGGAGATCCCCCAGAGCGGCTACCGCATTCTGGCCGTGACCGCCTGCGTCAACGGCATCGCCCACACCTATATGGCAGCGGAAGCCCTGACCAAGGCCGGTGACAAGCTGGGTCTGCCCACCAAGGTGGAGACCAATGGCTCGGATGGAGCAAAGAACATCCTCACCAGAGAAGAGATCGCAAACTGCGACGGCATCATTGTGGCAGCAGAAAAGAAGGTGGAGACCGCCCGCTTCGACGGCAAGCCGGTGCTGTTCACCCGGGTGGACGATGGCATCCACAAGCCGGAGGAGCTCATCAAGAAGATCGTGCACGGCGAGGTGCCTGTTTACCACGCCGAGGGCGGCGCACAGGCCGCCGAGGATGCTTCCGGCAAGGACAGCTTTGGCCGCGCTCTGTACAAGAACCTGATGAACGGTGTCTCCCACATGCTGCCCTTCGTGGTGGGCGGCGGCATCATGATCGCACTGGCGTTCCTGCTGGACGATTACACCATCGATCCCTCCAACTTTGGCATGAACACCCCGGTCGCTGCCTTCTTTAAGACGGTGGGCAGCGCAGCCTTCGGTTACATGCTACCCATTCTGTCTGCCTTCATCGCCATGTCCATCGCGGACCGTCCGGGTCTGGCAGTCGGTTTTGTGGGCGGTGTGCTGGCCATGAACGGCACCAACTTTGCAGGCATTGCAGCGGGTGAGACCACCGGTGTTTCCGGCGGCTTCCTTGCTGCACTGCTGGCCGGTTTTGCTGCAGGCTACATCGTCGAGCTGCTGAAAAAGATCACCGAAAAGCTGCCTGCAAGCCTGAATGGCATCCGTCCCATGCTCATCTACCCGCTGGGCGGTATGCTCATCCTCGGCGCGGTGATGTGCGGCATCAACCCGGTCATGGGCATGATCAACACTGCCATGACCGATTGCCTGAACGCCATGGGCGGCACCTCCAAGGTGCTGCTGGGTGCCATCGTGGCCGGTATGATGAGCATTGATATGGGTGGCCCGTTCAACAAAGCAGCTTACGTCTTTGGCACGGCAGCCCTTGCCTCCGGCAACTATGAGGTGATGGCCGCTGTCATGGTGGGCGGCATGGTTCCTCCCATCGCCATCGCCCTGTCCACCACCTTCTGCCCCAAGAAGTGGACTGCCGACGAGCGCCGCAACGGTATCGTGAACTACGTCATGGGCCTGTGCTTCGTCACCGAGGGCGCGATCCCTTATGCAGCAGCAGATCCGCTGCGCGTTCTGCCCAGCTGCGTGGCCGGCGCAGCGGTGGCCGGTGCGCTCTCCATGACCTTCGGCTGCGCTCTGCGTGCACCGCACGGCGGCATCTTCGTGTTCCCAGTCGTAGACCATACCGCTCTGTACTGTGTGGCGCTGGCTGTGGGCAGCGTGCTGGGTGCTGTGATCCTGAGCCTGCTCAAGAAAAACCGTACCGACGCAGAATAAACGCCATTTCCTCCATATTCGAGATACTTCATAAAGCTGCAGCAAGCCCCCGGGGAGACCCGGGGGCTTGCTGTATTACGCAGGATCGCGCGAAGGATCAGAAGGATAAAAAGAAAAAGTAACCGCCCACGACTTCCAATCCAATCGGATATAACATGATACACCCGCTGTCAAAAACGCGGCAAGAACCATTTTCACAAAAAATGCAGCAAAGAACAGCGCGAAACACCGCATTTGCTGGAAAAAGCTTTGCAGCCGCCCTTTTGGATTGCACCCGGTTTTTGAGTGTGGTATACTGTTTCTGTTATGGAAAAGTTCCGGTGCGGTGTGCCGGGCACAGCAAAGAGGAAAAAGGAAACGAACGATGAAAATTGGATTTGACAACGACAAATATCTCTCGATGCAGTCAGAACATATCCGCGAGCGCATCAAGAAATTTGACAACAAGCTCTATCTGGAATTCGGCGGAAAGCTGTTCGATGATTACCACGCGTCCCGCGTACTGCCGGGCTTCCAGCCCGATTCCAAGCTGCAGATGCTGCTGCAGCTGAAGGATCAGGCCGAGGTGGTCATCGTTATCAGCGCCGAGGACATCATCAGCAACAAGATCCGCGGCGACTACGGCATCACCTACGATCTGGATGTGCTGCGCCTGATCGATGCCTTCCAGGAAGTAGGCCTGTATGTGGGCAGCGTGTGCGTGACCAAGTACGCCGCTGCACCGGAGGTGGAGGCCTTTGAAAAGCGGCTGAACAGTCTGGGCATCCGCACCTTCCGCCACTACAAAATTCCCGGCTATCCCAACGATGTGGCACGCATCGTCAGCGACGAGGGCTACGGCAAGAACGATTACATCGAGACCCAGCGCCCGCTGGTGGTCATCACGGCCCCCGGCCCCGGCAGCGGAAAAATGGCCACCTGCCTTTCCCAGCTGTACCACGAGTACAAGCGCGGCGTGAAGGCCGGTTACGCCAAGTTCGAGACCTTCCCCATCTGGAACATTCCCCTCAAGCACCCGGTGAATCTGGCCTACGAGGCCGCTACAGCCGACCTGAACGATGTGAACATGATCGACCCGTTCCATCTGGAAGCCTACGGCGTGACCACCGTCAACTACAACCGCGATATTGAGATCTTCCCGGTGGTGAACGCCATGTTTGAGCTGATCGCCGGCAAAAGCCCGTATAAGTCCCCCACGGACATGGGCGTGAACATGGCAGGCAACTGCATCGTGGACGATGCGGTCTGCCGCGAAGCCTCCCGCAAGGAGATCCTGCGCCGCTACTTCAAGTGCCTGTGTGAGCAGAAGATCACCGGCACGGTCAAGGAGACCGAGCGCTACAAGCTGGAACTGCTGATGAATCAGGCCGACCTGACCGTGGGCCAGCGCGAAGTGGAAAAGCAGGCTCATGCCCGCAGCGAGAGCACCGGCGGGGCTCCTGCTGCCGCTATTGAGCTGCCGGACGGCACCGTTGTTACCGGCAAGACCGGTCCGCTGCTGGGTGCAGCAGCATCTGCTCTGATGAATGCTCTCAAGGTGCTGGCCGGTATCCCGCAGGAGACCGACCTTGTGAGTGCGGCTTCCATTGAGCCCATCCAGACCCTCAAGACCAACTATCTGGGCGGCAAGAATCCCCGCCTGCACACCGACGAGATCCTGATCGCGCTTTCCAGCTCGGCTGCTTCCAACGAGCAGGCTGCAGCGGCCATGCATCAGCTGCCCAACCTCAAGGGCTGCGATGTGCACTCCACCGTGCTGCTTTCGGGTGTGGATACCAGCACCCTGAACCGGCTGGGAATGTACCTGACCTGTGACCCTGTTTACGAGGAAGAGGACCGCAAGTACCACAAGCAGTAAATTATACAAAAAACAAAACAGGCGCATCCAAAGGCCGAAAGGCTGGCGGATGCGCCTGTTTTTTATTGGTTCAGATGCCGGTAAAATAAGGTCTGTACTTTTCTGCGTACAGCTGGGTGCCCATGCGGCGCAGGCCGCCGTACAGGTGCCGCCGGATCAGCGGTTCAATGGCATCCAGGTCTTTTTCCCGGATCACCCGCAAAATTTCCCGGTGCTCGCTCAGCACATCCGGCACATTGTTGGCCCGCACCACATCCAGACGGGTAAAGCGGGAGTAGTCCGGCTGCGGCTTTGTCAGGTTCTGCCAGATGTACCACTTGTTCATGCTGCAAAACCAGATGGCGTGCATTTCCAGATCCAGCGTCAGGAAGGCATTGATATCCACGTTGTCCGGGTCGGTCATGGTCTGGGCCATCTCTTCCAGTAGGTCATATTTGTGCTTGATTTCGATGTACTCTTTGGGCGAACAGACCTGAATGAAATCGCGCAGCACCGTGCTTTCAACGGCTGTGCGCTGGTATACGATCTGATCCACGATATCCAGATTGATGGGGGTGACGATGGTGCCCTTGCAGGGAATGATCTGCACAAAGCCGTTCTGTTCCAGCCGCTGCAGGGCAGCGCGCACCGGTGTGCGCGAAATGCCGAACCGTTTGCACAGCTGATTTTCGCTGATGGTCTCTCCGGGCTTGATCTTCAGCGTAACGATCTCATATTCCAGCGTCTGGTAGATGTCCTCTGGATGCAGCTGTTCAGCCATGGGCTCACACTCCATTTACATAGTTGATGATAAGATATTTCTATTTTAGCCTGCTAAAAAGAGATTGTCAACGTATGAGAATGAAGTATACAATGGCCTGTATACAAGTATAGGAAAAGCTCCGAAATTTATCATATCTGACAAAAATTGATATATCAGATGAAAATGAACGGGATTGTGTCATCAGATTGTAACAGTTTCCACGAGAAACGGATAAGATTGTTAGTTATGCACAAAGAAACTTTACGAAGTTGGTGAAGTTTGGCTCTTGGGCGGATGTGAATTTTCTGTTACGATTAGCGTGCAATGAAAATGCTGTATACAGGGGTCGCCAAAAACTTTGCTAGCGTATAAGGCAAAAAGGCACCCCTGAAACAAGGAGGAAGAAGATTATGAAAAAGGTCTCTCGTCGCAATTTCCTGAAGGTGTCTGGTGCAATGGCAGCTGCAGGTGCTCTGGCAGCCTGCGGCGGTTCCGGTGCAGCATCCACCAGCACTGCAGCAAGTGCCGCAGCAGCCGGTGAGGACAAGTTTGCATCTCTGGGCGATTTCACCATGACCGTGGGTCATGCACAGCCCGAAGGCAACCCTCGCTTTGTTTCCATGGAGCAGTTTGCCGCCGATGTGGCAGAGGCCACCAACGGCCATGTGAAAATCGAGGTTTACGGCAACGGACAGCTGGGCACCGAGAAGGAGATGCTGGAGCAGGTCGTGGCCGGCACCGTGCAGGGCATGCGCGGCGGTCAGTTCGACTTCAGCCCCCGTCTGCTGATGTTCACCCTGCCCTTCCTGACCAACACCCGTGCACAGGTCACGGCTCTGCTGCAGAGCGATCTGGCACAGAAGGTGTGCGCTGAGGCCGAAGGCGAGACGGGCACTGTCATCATTAACCTGTGCGATGCAGGCGGCTACCGCCAGTTCTCCAACTCCAAGCACCCCATCAAGGCTCCCGCAGACCTGAAGGGCCTGAAGATGCGCACCAACGGCATGAAGACCATTGACATGACCTTCCAGGCAATGGGTGCTACCACCAACCACCATCCCGTACTCCGACCTGTACATGGGCCTGAAGACCGGCGTTGCAGACGGTCAGGAGAACCCTTGGGTCAACGTGGAGGGCATGCACCTACCTTTATTACCATGCTGCCGCAGCGCGTGTGGAACGGTGCCTACAGTGAGCTGATGATCGCCATGCCGCTGTTCATGCTGGCTGGCGAACTGATGAACACCGGCGGCATCACCCAGCGCATCATCAACTTCTGCATGGAGCTGCTGCGGCCCATCCGCGGCGGTCTGGGCGAAGTGAACATTGTGGCTTCCATGATCTTTGGCGGTATTTCCGGCTCCTCTGTGGCCGATACCTCGGCTCTGGGTTCCATCCTGATCCCCGCCATGGAGAAGGAAGGCTACCCGCCGGAAGCTTCTGCCGGTATCACGGTGGCATCCTCTACCATGGGCATGATCATCCCGCCCTCCACCCCCATGATCGTTTACTCCATGATCTCCGGTGCATCGGTGGGTGCGCTGTTCGTGGCAGGTGCCGTGCCCGGCATCCTGATCGGTCTGACTCAGCTGGTGCTGGTGTACATCATCAGCGCCAAGAAGGGCTGGCATCCGGAAAAGATCAAGTTTGACGGAAAGCGCGCCGCCAAGAGCCTGCTTTCCGGCATTCCTGCCCTCATCATGCCGCTGTTCATCATCATCTGCGTTTCCTTCGGCGTGTGCACTGCATCCGAAAGTGCCGGTGTGGCCGTGCTGTATTCCATGCTGGTGGGCTTCTTCGTCTACAAGGAGCTGACATGGAAGGGTGTCTGGGAGGCTTTGAAAAAGACCCTGATCTCTTCTTCCTCCATCATGCTCATCATCGGCTTTACCACCATCTTTACATGGGTGCTGACCATGCAGAAGGTGCCGCAGACGGTGGGTGCCTTCTTCATGTCCCTGAACATGCCCGCATGGGCCATTGCACTGATCTTTGATGTGCTGATCCTGATGATCGGCACCTTCATCGACGTCAGCCCGGCCATCCTGCTGCTCACCCCCATCCTGCTGCCGGTCATGGTGCAGTACGGCTTCTCGCCGCTGCAGTTCGGTGCCATGATGATCACCGGTCTGGCCATCGGTCTGGTCACTCCGCCGGTCGGCATGTGCCTGAACGCCTGCAACAAGATCAACCGCATGCCCATCATCGAGATCTTCAAGGGCGCAGCGCCCTACGTGATCTGCAACGTGATCGTTCTGATCTCCATCAGCCTGTGGGGCCCGCTTACTACCGCCCTGCCGCAGCTGCTGGGCTACAGCATCTTCTGAGAGCAACGCGTATACCTCTTATAAAAAACAGGCAGCGCTCCCTTGCGGGGCGCTGTTTGTTTTTTGCACGCAAACAGGCGGGACCATTGTATTTGACGGACAGATATGGTACACTAAGGCCACTTGTGTATAGGAATATATGAAAAGAGGAATTAAATCATGGATACGCAAAAACAAAAGCGCAGCGCCTTTTCCGGCAAGATCGGCTTTGTGCTGTCGGCCGCAGGCGCTTCGGTAGGTCTGGGCAACATCTGGCGGTTTCCGTACCTCGCCGCGAAATACGGCGGCGGCATTTTTCTGCTGGTGTACATCGTGCTGGCCGTCACCTTTGGCTACACGATGATCGTGGCCGAAACGGCACTGGGCCGCATGACCCACAAAAGCCCGGTGGGTGCCTTTGGAGCTTTTGGCAAAAAGGGCGGCCTGCGGTTCGGCGGCTGGATCAATGCGGTCATCCCCATTCTGATCGTGCCGTACTATTCGGTCATCGGCGGCTGGGTCATCCGCTATCTGTCGGAGTATATCAGCGGCCATGGCAGTGAGCTTTCGCAGGACGGTTATTTTTCCAATTTCATTTCCAGCGGACTGTCGGCAGAGGTGTGCTTTCTGATCTTCACGGCCTTTACGCTGGCCATCATCTTTGCAGGTGTGCGCAACGGCGTGGAGCGTGTTTCCAAGGTGATGATGCCGGTGCTGGTGGTGCTTTCGGTGGTCATTGCGGGCTACTCGGTCACGCGCCCGGGTGCGTTGGCAGGCGTGAAGTATTTTCTGGTGCCGAACGTGGCAAACTTTTCCTGGATGACGGTGGTCACGGCCATGGGCCAGATGTTCTATTCGCTGTCCATCGCTATGGGCATTCTGGTCACCTTTGGCTCCTATATGAAGAAGGAGGTCTCCATTGAGGAATCCACCGAGAACGTGGAGGTGTTTGACACGGCCATTGCCATCATGGCGGGCCTGATGATCATTCCGGCGGTGTTCTCCTTCTCCGGCGGCGACCCGGACACCCTGCAGGCCGGCCCGGCGCTGATGTTCATTACCATCCCCAAGGTATTCGAGAGCATGGGCTTTGGCCATGTGGTGGGCATCCTGTTCTTTTTGCTGGTGCTGTTTGCAGCCGTGACCAGCTCCATTGCCCTGACCGAGAGCGCTGTCTCCACCTTTGAGGACGAGCTGGGCTGGAGCCGCGAGCGCGCAACGGCACTGATCGGCCTGATCATGGTGGCGCTGGGCAGCCTTTCGGCACTGGGCTATGGCCCGCTGGCGGGCGTGACGGTGTTCGGAATGCAGTTTCTGGATTTCTTCGATTTCCTCACCAACTCTGTCATGATGCCCATTGCAGCCATTGCTATCTGCCTGCTGGTGTCCCGCGTGATCGGCGTGCAGAAGATCGAAGAAGAGGTGACGCTGGGCGGCAAGCCCTTCCGCCGTAAAAAGATCTTCAACTTCATGATCCAGTATCTGTGCCCCATCTTTGCGGCCATTATCCTGATCAGCTCTGTGGCAAATGCTCTGGGCTGGATCGCAATGTAAAAACAAAAAAGCGCAGAAGGTGTTTCTCAAAGGAAGCCTTCTGCGCTTTTTTGTATGTCCAAAAGGTTTTCTTATGCTGTGAAGTTGCATAAAGCATAGAAAACGGCGATTTTGGCCTCAATTAGCTGGAAGCCTGATTTTATTAGCTGGAACCGAAAATTCTGCTAATGGCATTCGCTGGCTAATTTTGGTGATAGGTTCAAAATGAAAAATGCGAAGATCGTCTTTCACATGGAAAAATGACCTTCGCATTTCTTAAAAGGATGTCCCTACCCGGGTTCGAACCGGGGGCGTTTCGCTTAGGAGGCGAACCCTCTATCCAGCTGAGGTATAGAGACATATATGTATTATCGTTGATTTTTGACTTTTCTGCACTTTGTATGGAATGCTTTTCACAACGAAGTGACCGACTGCGTTGCAACCGGAACGGTGTTAAACTTGTTGCATCAAAAATTGTTGAGAAAACTTCGATTCCCGGTCTTGCTTTTGATTAGAGCAATCACTTCTGCCCCCAAGGTATCAGGTTGACCGAATTCTTAGGAGGCTTGCGCTCTATCCATCTGAGCTACGGAGACGGATGCCCTATTATAATACAGCATTTTGCGGATAAAATCAAGTTGAACCGGAGGGCAAAATGGTGTATGCTATAGAGGAAATGAAAATAGCCGCGGCAGGCTTTGCCGCGTGCGGAGGAACTTATGGAAAAGGCAAAAGGGAAAAAGCTGTTTTACCGCCCGGCGGGCAAGCGCAAGGGGATGTATACGCCTACGCAGATCATCTGTGTGAGCTTTGTCATCGTGATCGCGCTGGGCACCTTTCTGCTCAGCCTGCCTGTTGCCAGCAAGCATGGGCGGCTGGATGTACTGGATGCCATGTTCACCGCCACAAGCGCTACCTGCGTTACTGGTCTGATCGTGCGGGATACCTGGACCCAGTTCACCTACTTTGGGCAGGTGGTGATCCTGCTGCTCATTCAGGTGGGTGGTCTGGGGTTGGTCACCCTCACCAGCTTCTTCGCGCTGGCTATGCGGCGGCGCATGGGCTTCCGCGATCTGCGGCTGCTGGGAGAAAGCGTCTCAGCGGACGGATATGCGCAGGCCAAGGACGTGCTGAAGATCGTGGTGGGACTGGCTGGCCTGTTTGAAGGCATTGGCATTGTGCTGCTGCTGTTCGCCTTTGTGCCGCAGTTCGGGCTGGAAGGCATCTGGGTGAGCGTGTTCACGGCCATCTCGGCTTTCTGTAACGCGGGCTTTGATCTGTTTGGCCGGTTCGGCCAGTATTCCTCACTGGCACCCTATGTGAACAATTACTATGTTCAGGCCGTTGTGATGTTCATGATCATTTCCGGCGGTCTGGGCTTCATGGTATGGGTGGAGATCGGTCAATACCGCAAAAAGCACCGGCTTTCCCTGCAGGCCAAGGTGGTGCTGAGCTTCTCGGTGATCCTGTGGCTCGGCGGCGCGGCGCTCATCGCGCTGATGGAGTGGAACAATCCTGCCAGCATGGGCGGGCTCTCTGTGCCCGGCAAGCTGATGGCGGCACTGTTCCAGTCGGTGTCCACTCGTACTGCGGGCATGAATACCATCGACCTTGCGGCCTGCGGCCCCATCACCAAACTGCTGATGAGCGCGCTGCAGTTCATTGGTGCGGCACCCGGCTCTACCGGCGGCGGCGTGAAGGTGACTACGTTCGCTGTGATCATCCTGACGATCCGCAGCGTGGCTCAGGGCCGCGACGACTGTGTGATCGCAGAGCACCACATCGAGTCCAAGACGGTTTATCGTGCTTTGACCATTATCGTGCTCGGCGGGCTGGCGGCGGTTGGCTCGGCTGTGGTGGTGTTCTATAACACCTCGGACGCTGTGTCGGTCATTGACGCTATTTTCGAGTCCTGCTCTGCCTTTGGCACAGTTGGCCTTTCGGTGGGCGTTACCTCTCAGCTGAACCGGGGCGCAAAGATCCTGTATATGCTGGTCATGTTCATGGGCCGTGTCGGCCCGGTGTCGCTGGCCATGAGCCTGACGGCAAAGCCGGATGACAACAAACGGAAGATCATGCCGGTGGGGCATATCAACGTTGGTTAAACGATTTTGAATGCCCTCCTAGAGTTGCGGCTCCCAGCATCCACTTCATGCCTTGAGCGGCATTCGTGTCTTGCTGGCCGCGGCCCCAACAACTCCTCCCTGCTTCTGCCGCAGGGCTGCTCCAAATGCATTTTCACGAGTGAAGTCGTAGAGATAAGCGTCAGAGTATAACAAAAGTGGGTGCTATCCGAAAATAGCACCCACTTTTTGGTATATTGAAAAATAAAATTTACTCTGCGTACAGCTTTATGATGTTCAGCAAGATCTCAGTGCAGCGGTCCATGCGCTCAGCGGTGATGCACTCGCATACGCCGTGGAAATTGAAGCCGCCGGTGCCCAGATTGGGGCAGGGCAGGCCTTTCCAGCTCAGCATAGCACCGTCGGTGCCGCCGCGCACCGGAATTTCCTCCGGTTCCAGCCCGGCCATGCGGGTGGCCTTGCGGGCGGTCTCTACTAAGTGGAAATGCGGCTTGATTTTTTCCAGCATGTTGCGGTAGCTGTCCTTGATCTCCACGGTCACGGTGCCTTCGCCGTACTTTCCGTTCAAAAATTCGGCAATATCCAGCATGTTGTCCTTCTTGAACTGCAGCTTTGCGGCATCGTGGTCGCGCAGGATGTAGCCCAGCTTTGCGGTGGTCACATCGCCGTACATCTGGCACAGGTGGTAGAAGCCCTGACGGCCCTCGGTCGTTTCGGGGCGGGCGGTGATGGGCAGCGCCTGATGGAACTCCATGGCCACATTGGAAGCGTTGATCATGGTGTCCTTGGCGGTGCCCGGGTGCACCGAGAAGCCGCGGATGGTCACGGTGGCGGAAGCGGCGTTGAAGTTCTCGTACTCAATGGAGCCGGCATCGCCGCCGTCCACCGTATAGGCAAAGTCGGCACCGAAGCCCGGAATATCGAACAGCTCTGCACCCTCGCCGATCTCTTCATCCGGAGTAAAGGCGATACACAGCTTGCCGTGGGGCAGGCCTTTTTCCTGAATGGTCTCAACAGCGGTCAAAATTTCGGCAATACCGGCCTTATCGTCGGCACCCAGCAGGGTGGTACCGTCTGAGGTGATGAGGGTCTCGCCCTTCATGGAAGTAAGGAAGGGGAACACAGAGGGCTTCATCACCATGCCGGTAGCGGGCAGAGTTACGTCGCCGCCGTTGTAGTTTTCCCACACAACGGGCTGCACATTCTCACCGCTGGCATCGTCGGCAGTGTCCATGTGGGCGATCAGGCCCAGAGCGTGTTGATCCTCACAGCCGGGCGTGGCAGGCAGGGTGCCATAGACGTAGCAGTGCTCGTCCACATGGGCATCCTCCATGCCAAGGGCCTTCATCTCATCCACCAGCTGGCGGGCAAGGTCAAACTCCCGTTCAGCGGAAGGGTGCGTACCGGAGTTTTCGTCCGAGGTGGTATGCACCCGGACATAATTCAAAAGCCGTTCATAAGCGCGCATAAGGCACACTCCTTTTATATTTCAGTGATGTATACTTCTCAGTTCCTTTATCATACCCTCTTTTCCGACAATTTACAACTGTTTTGCGCGCATTCATATGGAGAGATGAATCCTCATTTTTAAGGTGAACAAAATTCACGCAATAAAATGCATCCATCTGTGCAGAACGTGCTACAATAGGTACAAAATAAGCCGGGAGGGAAGTTTTATGGCAACAAAAGTCTTTTTTTACACCCTGCGCCCCTACGATGAGCTGGGCATCGCGCAGCGGCTGGCACCGCAGCTGGATGTTGAGTTTGGCTCTACGCAGGAGTATCCAACGCTGGAAAACGCTGAACTGGCAAAGGGCTATGATGCCGTGTCGGTAACGCCTTGTGATATGAGCGCGCCCATGGTCAAGCGGTTTCACGAGCTGGGCGTAAAGTCCATCTGCTGCCGTTCCATCGGCTATGACCACGTAGACCGCGAGACGGCCCGGGAACTGGGCATGAAGGTGGCCAATGTGGACTACCCGCCAAACGGCGTTGCAAACTTTGCCATTATGCTCATGCTGATGAGCCTGCGCAAGGCAGGGCACATCCTCAAGCGCGGCGAAGCGCAGGACTACTCCCTGCAGGGAAAAATCGGCCGCGATATTTCCACCTGCACTGTGGGTGTGATCGGTACGGGCCGCATTGGCCGCACGGTGCTGCAGCATCTGTCCGGCTTTGGCTGCCGCCTGCTGGCCTACGACCTGTACCCCAACGACGAGGTAAAGAAGATCGCCGAGTATGTGCCGCTGGAGACCCTGCTGGCGGAAAGCGATGTCATCACTCTGCACACCAACGCTACGGAGGAAAATCACCATCTCATCGACACCAAAGCAATTGAGAGCATGAAGCCGGGCGTGACCATCATCAACACCGCCCGCGGCAAGCTGATCGACAGCGATGCACTGATCGCCGGGCTGGAAAGCGGCAAGATTGGCGCGGCGGGCCTGGACGTGCTGGAAAATGAGAACGGCCTGTACTATTATAATCGCATGGGCGATGTGATCCCGAACCCGGAGCTGGCGGCTCTGCGCAGCATGCCCAATGTGATCCTGACCGACCACACGGCTTTCTACACCCACGAGGATGTGGAGAGCATGGTGCGCGGTGTGCTGGAAAGCGCGGTTGCCTTTGAAAAAGGCCAGCCCACCCGGCATGATGTGACGGACCTTTGATTTGTCCGGCAGACGATTTTGAATGGCCACCGTTGCACTCTGGCCATCTTCAGCGGAAACAGTATTTCTGAATAGAGCAGATCCCGGCAGACTGCGGTCTGCCGGGATCTGCATTTTCACGGGAAGGGGTGCAGCGGAAAACGGCATTCCGTTTGTTTGAAGCATCTGCCGGTTGGGACCCTTCCGGTGAAAAAGGGATTCCTGAAAATCCGCAGATTTTCAGGAATCCCCAATAAAAATAATTATTCCGCTAAAAATGCTCAGAGCAAAGCGGAGAGCATTTAAATGGTAATCAACCCAGACTGATGCCCATGCGGCGGGCGACGGTGAGCAGGTCGCAGTTCTCCGGCACGTTGCGGGTCTTGCCTGCAATGTCGGCCAGACGGTTTTCGGTGACATGGCGGTTCACCATGGCAACGGTCACGCCGTAGCGCTCGATCTCCACCAGCTTTGCCGCATAGCTGCCGAACTGGGTGGCCAGCACACGGTCGTAGGCGCTGGGGCTGCCGCCGCGCTGCATGTGGCCCGGGATGCACACACGGGTCTCCATGCCGGTTTTTTTCTGCACGGCCTGTGCAATGCGGTTGGTGGCGGTGGTGCCAAAGCCTGCCTCGGCGCGCTTTGCCATCCATTCCTTGCGCTTCATGCCGGCTTCCTCGCAGTTGATGGCACCCTCGGCCACAGCGATGATGGAGAAGTTGGAACCCTTCTTTGCGCGGCGTTCCACGGCAGAGCACACACGGTCGATATCATAGGGCTGTTCCGGCAGCAGAATAATATCTGCACCACCTGCAATGCCGGAATACAGTGTCAGCCAGCCTGCCTTGTTGCCCATGATCTCAATGCACATCACGCGGCTGTGGCTGCCTGCGGTGGTGTGGATGCGGTCGATCACATCGGTGGCAATGTCCACGGCGGTGTGGAAGCCGAAGGTTACGTCGGTACCATAGATATCGTTATCAATGGTCTTGGGCAGGCCGATGATGTTCAGACCCTCCTGCGAGAGCAGGTTTGCGGTTTTGTGGGTGCCATTGCCGCCCAGGCACAGCAGGCAGTCCAGCTTGGCTTCTTTGTAGGTCTTTTTCATGGCGGCAACTTTATCAATGTTGTCGTCCTCCACCACACGCATCATTTTAAAGGGGGTGCGCTTGGTGCCCAGAATGGTGCCGCCCAGCGTCAGGATGCCGCGGAAATCGTCCTCGCACATCTCCTTGTAGTCGCCGTTGATCAGGCCGCTGTATCCGTTCAGGATGCCAACGATCTCCACGTTATCGCCCATGCGGGCATACAGTGCTTTTGCTACGCCGCGGATGGTGGCGTTCAGACCCGGACAGTCGCCGCCGGAAGTCAGGATTCCAACACGTTTTTTCATTCAAAAGCCCTCTTTCATTTGGTATTCAGCGCCGCGCGTTCTGCCTTTCAAAGTCAGTCTGCCCGGAGACCTACCTGTTTATAGTATAAGATTATTCCGGATGGGGGCCGCTGTCAAGAGAAGCGCAGAAAATTTACACGCTTCCACGGTGCATTTCTGCGGGCAGGAGAACAGCGGGAAAACTTTTGCAGAAAAAATAAAAAAATGGTTGACAAGCGCGGGCCTTTTGAGTATAATATCCCTTGTCAGCAGCGCACGGCGCGGCAGACAAACTGAATAATGGGGATTTGCATAGTGGTAGTGCGGTAGACTCTGACTCTACTTGTGGGAGTTCGATTCTCTCATCCCCAACCAAGAAAACCGCAGTCTCAACTGGCTGCGGTATTTTCGGGGCATAGCGCAGTTGGTAGCGCGCCTCGTTCGGGACGAGGAGGCCGTGGGTTCAAATCCCGCTGCTCCGACTTAAAAAAGCAAGTACACATTCGTGTACTTGCTTTTTTATTTAGTCGGGCGCGGGATTTGAACTATTCACACAAATCCCTATCTCTTTCTTCTGAAATATGCTAAAATAGTACCACTACGACACAGGAGGTCTTTCTATGCTCAAACGTCTGCGCAGCGCCCACCCGATGCTCTACTGCCTTGTGGCCGAGGTGCTGTTTCTGGGGATGCTGTTCGTGGCATCGCTGCTGTCGCTTCTGCTCATCTTGTTCGTCGTGCGGGATATTGATGCCGTCGATGATTATATGCTGACCTTCATGCAGGAGGCAGCAGGCGTGCTGGTGGCGTGGCGCTTTCTGGCGCGCACCGGGAAGAGCGGCCTGCTCCGCCGCCGGGGCAGCGGCTTTTTCAACGGTCTGCTGGTGGGCCTGTACCCCATCGCGCTCATCAGCTACAACGCTTACAACACCCTGCTGTTTGGCAGGCCGGAGGGCGATATGCTGCCCGCGTGGCATGTCGTGTGGTTCCTTATCGGCATGACCAGCGTCGGTGTGGCAGAAGAGTTTCTGTTCCGGGGCGTCATCGCCCAGACGCTTTTGGAGCATTTCGGCACCAGCCGGGCCGGCGTCTGGAAAGCCTGCCTGCTGTCGGGCCTTTACTTCGGTGCGGCCCACCTGACCAACCTCACCGGCAGTGCGCCGCTGGGCGTTCTGATGCAGTGCGTCTTTGCGGCCTCGCTGGGTACGCTGCTGGCGGCGGTCTATTTCCGCACCGGAAACATCTGGGTGACGGTGTTCATCCACGCCGCGATGGACATCACGTCCATGCTCATCGGCGGCCTGTACGGCACCCAGACGGTGGCCGACAGCATCAGCACCTATGACATCACCATGCTGACGTCTATCGCGGTCTACCTCATCCCCACGGCATTCCTGCTGCGGAAAAAGAAGCTCAGTGAAGTGGAGCTTTACTTCGGACGTGATATGAAATAAACGGAATGGCCGCGCACAGCTGTGCGCGGCCATTC
>ENA-OYWM01000171-OYWM01000171.1-human-gut-metagenome-genome-assembly--contig:-NODE-171-length-26996-cov-9.598864_pt1 | contig 26996 bp, 29 predicted proteins | sample MGYA00244174_ERZ653405 | MGnify/ENA primary metagenome ERZ653405 (study PRJEB26926, sample SAMN06165104) | human gut metagenome | biome: ENVO:00009003; feature: ENVO:2100002; material: ENVO:00002003...
TTTCAATTATTTGCAATATAAAGTTAGGATAATATTAAGGTTAGGATAATTATGACCCCATCCCACATAGGGCCAGTGTTTTTTCTCACCATGCCAGCCCTCATAGTATTTCGTACATCTGATTGCCCTCTCCACCGGGGGCAGTTTGTATATGGACAGTCGGGCAGTTCCCGTTTCTGTTCCATGCCTTTCCTGCCCATAGACTGTTGTCACTGCAGATACCAGCAGTATGATGACAAACATCCTTACGTGCTTCATTTCGCACCCCGTTTGTTCAACACATCCTTGATCATCTCCTTCACGTCCTGACCCACCTGCACGAAGTTCTTGTACAGGATGCGTTCCCGTTCCTCCCTCGATTTGAAAGTGTAGAATCTCGGCAGCGGCACATATGCGGCTTCCTCTTTCTTTATCTCTCCCATATCGAAGTCCGTCTTGCAGAAGAACTTTGTGGTCTTGAACTCTTCCGACTCCTGAATGTTCATCGAGCCGCCTACGCCGGTCTTGGTTTTCACGAAGTCCCTCGCTGTCTGCCCGCATATCCATCCCGTTGCCATATCGGAAATCTTCGATGCCGGCACCAGACTGTCCATGTTCTCGTTCAGGTTAATGCTGGTCTTGTCACGGTCAATGGTCACGCCCTTCTTCACTTGCACGACCTTACCGAAAATGTCATTCGATAGCCATTCCAGTGTCTCTTTCGAGCGGGCCGAACCGCTGACCACGTTACCCACGGTCGTGATGATCTTCTGCATACCTACCTTGCCGTAGTCGGCCTCCAGCTGCGGCAGCTCCTGGAATCCCAGGGTCACGCTCACCTTGTTGCTTCGGGCTGTTCCTATCAGTCGGTCTATCTTGTGGAAATACAGCGTCGGCAGCTCGTCCACGATGATGCTCACCGGGATGTTCTTCCCTTGGCCCGTATTTACTCGGGTGACAAGGCGGTTCAGGATAAGGGCGTTCAGCGCACCGATAATGCTCTCCATCTCCGGGTCGTTGGCGATGAGCAGGTAGCTCGGGTTCTTCGGATCGCTCACCTTCAGGTCAAAGTCATCCCCGTCACGGTGGAATATCCAGTACGATTCCTTGGTCGCCAGACGGGACGTATAGACACGCAGCGTACCGATCATACCTTCCAACTGCTCCATGGCCTTGTTTCTGAAGGCGGTCTGGAACGGTCCGAGCAGCGGTGCCACCTCGTTGTCGGTCTCCAATACCTCAAAGATGGTCTGATAACTTTCGTTCAGGAACGATAATATGTGCGGCATGTCCGAATACTTTCCCAGCCAGTAGGCCGGCTCCACGATGTTGCCGCCCTCTTTGTCACGCACGACTCCGGTCGGCTTCCAGAATTTGGTTTCCGGGTCCTGACGTTTCTCCGCGTACAGCATGTTTCCGTCCTTGTCATACGGCTCCCGTTCGTAATTGACAAAGAAATAGATGCAGGCAGCAAGGAAGTTCACAGCGGATGTCTGGAAAAACTGGTCGCTTCCGCCGCCACCTTCCTTCTTGCCCTTCTGCAATGACTCGAGCAGGGTTTCCGCCGTCTCACTGGCTGCCGCCAGGTTGTTGATGTATTTCGCCTGAATAGGATTGACACGACGGCTGTATTCCACGTCCACGAAGTTGATCATGTTGAACTTGCACCCCTTGGGAACTCTTCCAAGCTTCTCGTTCAGCTTGTAATGGTAGTAAAGTTTCGTGGCGAGTGTCGGGAATTTGTAGTCATATACAACCATCGCAAACCCCTTGGCACTGTGCTGACGGATGAACGGTTCAATGATACTGAATGTTTTTCCCGAGCCGGGAGTTCCCACGACCCACGTCCCGCGGAAAGGGTTGCTGATACTGACCCATCCCTTGCGGAACTTCCCCTTGTAATAGTAGCGCATCGGGATATTCACGCTGTATTTGTTCTCCTGAATCTCTTCGCTCTGCTCGAAACTCTCGTTCTCGAAGTTGAAGCGGTCCTTCATCAGGCCCTCCTTGATGAACTTGGAGATATTGTCCAGGGCTATATGTACCAGTATCACTCCCACGAGCGAAGCCGCCATGTATAGGATACGGTTCAGCGGCAGCGTATAGAGCCGCATTTCCATCGGATGTCCGAACAGCCATACGGACAGGACAAGCAGAAGCAGTCCGCCGGTCAGGGGAAAAATCACCTGCTTGCGGGCGTTGAACTCCAGATGCTTCTTGTTCCTCGTACCGATACAGGTGATGCAGATCAGCAGTATCGTGGCTATCTTGCTGTACACGAGATGGCCGTCCTGATAGATCGTCCATCGCTTGATACGTCCGTGGATGTCAGTCAGTATGCCGCCCCACTGGTCGAATACTGCCGGGTCAATGGCATACTCGAAGAACTCCAGCAGAACCGACACATAGACGACTGCACGGAATATCTTGTAGAATCCTTGTAACTCTTTGCTTTCTTCCATTTTTTTATAGCTTTTTTATTGGATTGTGGTTCTGATCGCCTCGGATATTGTTGGACTTGATTATTTTGATTCAGACGAAAATAAATGTCCTGTTTTTGCAGTAAAAAACAAGACTTTTCTTATATTTGCATCCGGAACAAAACGATTCGATTATGGTGATTACTAAACAGGTACAGGAAATACTGGACGCCACGCCTCCGGGCAAGGTGCTTACCATTGCCGATTTCAATGTGCTGCCGGAGTACCAGCCTGCGTTGGTCAAGGCACTCAGCCGTCTGGTGGCAGAAGGCTCTATCTGCAAGATTGCCAAAGGACGGTACTACAAGCCTAAACAGACGGTGTTCGGCACATTGAAGCCTCCGGTGGCAGAGGTGGTCAAGGACCTTCTGGAACGTAACGGCAAGCCAATCGGCTATATGACCGGTACGGCAGCATTTGCGCAGTTGGGGTTGACGACACAGATCACATCGGCCATTACGATAGGCACGAACAAATACCGCCGGCCTATGAAACGGGGCGAATACAGCGTGTCCTTCCTTGTACAGCCTAATGCAATCACACGGGAGAACATTCCTCTGCTGCTGATCCTTGACGCGCTCAAATTGCTCCGTGAGATTCCGGCAACATCACCTGACGATTGTGTGCGGGGCGTTGCTCGGCTGATAGCCGCTCTGTCCGAAGGCGATCTGGAGAAACTGGCGGACCTGGCCGAAAATTACCAGCCGTATGTCCGGGCATTGCTGGGTGCCATTCTGGACAGTCTTGGAGCTGACACCCGACAATTGCGTGCGACACTCAATGGGGTCACGACCTACAAACTTCCTGTCACCGCACAGGCTTTACCCACCAAATTAAAATGGAACATCGTATGAGACTACACGAGAATCAGCAACTGTTTGCCGATGCCATAGAAGCGGCTGCACGTCCGGTACAGGACGGCGGACTCGGCATCAAGAGTATCTTTATCGAGAAAGACTATTGGATCTGTCGTTCGCTGTCGCTTATGGCTGCCGGAGACAAGGATAATCGTGCCATTTTCAAGGGCGGAACTTCCCTGACCAAGGCCTACGGCATCGGGGCACGTTTCTCCGAGGACATTGACGTGGCCATCGCCGAAGCATGGACACTGAGCGGAAACCAGCTAAAGAACCTCATACGCCGTACATCGAAGAATATGACAGCCGGACTGGAGGAACTGGTCATCCCCGGCATGACAAGCAAGGGATCGCATTACCACAAGGCGTTTTACACCTATCCACGGGCCATAGATACGGAACAGGTCGGAGCAATCCGGGCTGGGCAACTCCTGGTAGAAATCAACAGTTTTGCCAATCCATATCCTTTCGAGCGGCGTTCTCTCTGCAGTTTCCTGACAGAGTTCCTGCAGGCTACCGGCAACAACCGTATGATAGAGGAATACGGGATGCAGCCGTTCGAGGTCAATGTGCTTGACCGTCGCCGCACGCTGACCGAGAAATTGGTGTCACTCATCCGATGCTCGCTGGCCAATCTGTATATGCCGCAGTTGACGGCCAAAATCCGTCATTTCTACGATCTGCATCATCTGCTGAAAGATGAAGAGTGCCTCACGTATCTTCATAGCGATGCTTTCCCCGAAGATTTCAGGTCACTGCTCGAACACGACCGGCAGAGCTTTGACAAGCCCGAAGGCTGGCGTGACCGGCGACTGGAGGAGTCCCCGTTGATGACAGATCTGCCGCAGGTTTGGGGCAACTTGCAGACAGTTTACATGGGTGAACTCCCGGATTTGGCATATCGTGCCATTCCGGCCCCCTCGGATGTCGAGGAAAGCATACGTCGCTTGATGGCATTACTGCGTGAATTCGGCTCTGGTTTGTAATCGTATGTTGTCCAACAATGTCAAAGAACGCAATCGTATATCTCTGGTTTACCGGTTGATGGTTATAATCGGGCGTACCTTGTGCGCCTGTGTCTTGGGTGTTTCCTGTATGGCTCCGCTGCCCATCGAGTAAAGCCAGGCTTTTGCCGTTTCCTGTTCGGCCACTTCTGTGGATGTCCAGTACCAGCAGTCGCCGTCGGTCAGGGGCAACGGATCGCCCCCGCACTGTTCGATGACAGGATTTACCGTTTCCCGGATAGTATATAGCAGACGCATCTGTGCCACCGACGGAACATATGCGCTCTGCCCGTAACACCAGAGGTCAAAGACCGCTTCCGCCATCGGCGAAGCCGTTTCCTTCGTTTCATATAGAGCGAATGTATTGGCATTGCCGTCATGTGCTGCGAGGTCCGCAGATGTGCCTTGGGCAATACCGAGGCTGTCGGCAAATGCCTGCGGGGTGATGTCCCACAGGTAAACCGCGTAGCCGTTTCCTTCCGCATCCTCATGCTGTCGGGTGTCGAACACGACGGCCACAGCCTTTTTCCCGGATTGCTGGTATTCCGTGTAGGACAAGGCCGTTCCGTCCTCGCACAGGACATGTCCCGGGCGGACAGCCGTGTCCGGTACGTCTATATGCGCGTCACAACCTGTCAGGGCGACTGTTGCAACAAGTACCGGTACGAACCGGCTCACCTTTCTGAAAATGTTCTGTTTCATCTTTTCCCTTATTTTATCGGTAGTTTCACACCAAGGGCTACACCTACCCGAAGCAGATCCGCGCCCTTTATCATCAAATCACTCTTCGCCTGCCAGTACAGCGTCCATCCGGACCGCAGCACGTAATTGTGCTCGTAACCGAAATGCAGGCCGCCCAGGAACTTCTTCGTGTCGCTTCCTGCCGAAGCTCCTATACGCAGGTTGCCGTAATGATTGCGGCCCCGTATCACGCAAGGCTTGTATGCCACGCCAAAGCCATAGGTGCGGTAGTTGCGCCAGAAGGATTCCGGACAGATATGGCCGCACGGGCCGCATTCGGCCCACTGCAGGTAGCCGTTGGCAAAGAACTCCCACGCGTGCCGGTAGTTCATTTCATGTTCGTATGAAAACGTCACGTCCATACCGTTCCTGTAAAGCAGCCCGACCCCCAGTGAAAGACGGCCGCTGTTGCGTTGTGCGTTCGCGCTGAAGGCAAGGCACATGCAGGCAAACATCAGAATCAGAGTCTTTCTCATAATCATTCCTCCTCCAGCAGGTCAGCGTTAAACGAATCGGCAGACAACACATCCTCATAATCGATGTTCAGGCTGATATTGCGGCCGCTGATTTGCTTTTCCGTCATTTCGACAGTCAGCAGCTTGTCGTTCGGGAAGGTCATCTTCTTGATGACAAGCACATTCCTGTAGCCATGTCGGAATGTCTTTCCCGGTTCCAGTATCATCGCCGGAGTAAGCTCGATAGTCTGGGCGTTGGTGGCCTTGGCGAGTTTCTTGTCAACGAGCTTTACCCTGATCTCATCGATGTCGAAACGGATGTTCGTCTTGTTCTCTATGGAAAAGTCTATGAAGAAGTAGTCCCCGACAGAGTATATGTTGTTCAGGCGCATCACCATACGGTGTGCCTTGGTGGCCACATTCCTGATTCTCGCCGGAGAGTTCCAGATCCGTCTGGCAAAGCGTGTCATCTCGGCGGTTGACATCGATACTGCCGGATTGTTGTAGGCGTTGCGCTCGTGAGGAAGTATCTCCTTGTCCGTTACGGCTTCCTTAAGCCGTGTGGTGTAAACCAGCGCGTATTGCGTGCGGTAGCGTTCCGTGATGACGGTCACGATGGCAATCACCTCGCCGTCCTCGTGTCCGGCTTCCTTGGGTTTCAGCCGTACAATGTTGTCCAAAGGCTGGTCGCCAACCACCTTGTCGGTGGAAATGTCCACCATGCGTACCGGCTCCGATGCCGTGATGACGGTCGTCACCTGTTCGTTGACCGTCAGTTGTTCCATTTCCTCGTAGGTCGTCTGCGCCTGTGCATTCCGCGTTCCCAGCAGTCCGGCTGTCAGAAGAAATACCGTTCCGATTTTCTTGAGATTCATATTCATGTCGTTGATTGTTTATATTCCATTTGTTTTTCTTTTACCTTTATGTCGTCGTATGTATTCGCTCCAGTTCTTCCCGGATACGGAGTTCGGCGATGTCGCAGTACTCCTTCACGGTCTCGAATCCGATATAGTGCCGTCCCGAACGGATTGCGGCAATGGCAGTCGTTCCGGACCCGATGCAGTTGTCCAGCACGGTGTCCCCCTCGTCGGTGTAGGTGCGTATCAGGTACTCGACCAGTGCCACAGGCTTCTGGGTCGGATGATAGAATGCCCCTGTCTTGTGTTCTTTCGGAATGAAAATGACCGATGTCGGATATTTGTTGTCCGCCATGCGTACCGGTACCAGCTTCATCTCCCCGTAGCACCGGTTCGTGAAACTGCCTTCCGTCATGCTGCGTCCATGGTTTCTCCTTTCGGGAGGGCACGGTGTCATCTGCGGATGATACACGGGCTGCTTCATGTAGAACACCAGAATGTCCTCATGCTGGCGCAACGGCATCCGGTTGGCATTGAGATGGCCCGTAACACGGTCCTTCTGCCATACGAGGTTATAACGCCAGATTCCCGGTTGGGAAAGCATGAGATGCGCGGAGAATATTCCCTGGGCGAACAGGATTATCGGACTGTCCGGCTTGATAATCCTACGGTACTGCTCCCACAGCGGACCGAGGGGTATCTGCCTGTCCCAACATGCTGACCGGTTGCCGCGGTTCAATACACCGTAAGGCAGGTCGGCGATGATGGCATCGACGCTTCCCTCCGGCATACGGCTCATGCCTTCCAGGCAGTCCATGTTGTATATCTTGTCCGTCTCTATCATATCGCGTTGTTTTTCGGCCCTCCAAGCTGCAGGGCACTCGCCCAAGTACAACGTCCCTTCCGGTTTTCCCGGACCTCACACTCCCAGAAGGTATTCATCTCCGCGTGCTTGAAATTGACCGCCCCGTCTCCCGGCCCGTAAAAGCCGGTGTATTTCTGGAAGGCGAACAAGGCGATTTTCCGCCCGTCCTCTGCCAGAAAGTTGCATATTAGGGCGAAGCGTCCACCTTTCTGCCACCATTGGGTACTCACGAGTTGCCCGACGAATGTTTCGGCCTTGTCGGGAGCGAGGAAGTCATCGTAGTAAAAGCCGTCCGTTCCCTCATGTAGTTTTGAAATATCTGTTTCCATTGTCTCGAACCTTTTTATTTCCTTTTTTCCTGACCATTGACCAGATAGACGAAAGTCCCGTATTTCAGCTTGACCTTGTTTTTCTTGATGGCCTTGCTGATGGCGTTGCTCGTCTTCTGGTAAGCGTTGTTCACCGCCTGCATTCCCCATTGGGCGAGGCTGTTCCCGGTAGTTCCGGTACTCATGCTCATGTTGCCCGACATGGCACTGCTGGCCACATCCTTGCTCGTTTCCCGGAACTGGCTGTTCGGGACATATAGTCCCTCCATACCGTCCGTGTCATAAAGCGCGAGACTGACCTTCACAAGCTCGTCGTCCACAAGGATGCTGTTGATGTTTCCCTTGACACGTCCGGACGAGAACCCGCTTACCGTGGCGTACAGGTACGTGCCCCGTTTCACCACGCACTCGTCTATTTCCACGTCATCCAGCAGGCGTAGCCTGATTCGCGAGCCGTCCACAGCCTTGATGTCCTCGTCTATGATGGCCTGGATCAGCTTCGGTTCACGGGCATCCTTCGCCAGCGTGTTGAAATAGTCCGAGGTGGTCTTCACCTTGCGGACTACCGCGCTGGGCGGTTCGTCTGCCGACGGTGCTTGCACCGGACGTTTCTCTTCGTCGATGGTGCCGGCCTCCGGTACATTTTGCGGCGGAACGGTGTCCGTGGTATCCGCCTCTTCCGGGGGCATTACCATGTTCTGTCCTTTCAGCCGTGCTTCGGCAAGGGCCTTTTCCAACTCCGCGAGTGCTTCCTGTTCACGCTCTTTGGCGGCGGCAATTTCCGCTGCCGCTGCTTTTTCCTGCTGTTGCTCATCGAGCAGGGCGATGTCATCCTGCGTGTATTGTGATTCATATTCTTCCTTGTTTTCATCAGGTTCGTCTCTTTCTATGTTGCCGACAGCCGAGTAGTCCTGTATCTTGCCCCACGATTTCTCCATGTTCTCGTATTTGCTGCCAATGCCGTCATCCTTGATCTGCGCTTCCGGCAGTTCCGGATTCAGGAATTCCGTTGTCTGCAGCGTCTTGTCCGGTATATCCGCCGTTTCAGTATGAAACAGGTCGAATATGAAGTAGGACGCACCGAGCAGAGGGATATAAAGAATGGCAGGGAGCATGTACTTCGGCTGTCTGAAATTGATTTTCTCAAATATCTTTTTCATGGCAAGTCTGTTTTGCTACGGTTTGTATTTCCTGTCCCGGTTTCCCTCAGTTCCTCTTCCTGCAACATCCTGTGCCGCTCCCTCAATACCGAATCCTGCATCTCTGTCGCTGTCCTCTCCGCCGGCTGGTGACGATATACCACTGTTATACGGTAGATGTTCCAGGCCAGCCCGCCCAGCACGAAAGCGAACACGATGACCAGAAAAAGAGTACGGTGCACGTTGGCAAAGCCCTGCACCTTGGCTGCCGCCTTGTCTATACGGGTCGCCTTGGCAAACTTGCGTCCGGCTTCCACATCACGCTCATAGCGTTCCTTGTACTTCGGATCATTCCTGTCAGGCATCTTTTCGCCCAGCAGCATCCGTCTGAATCCCTTGATGTTCATATCCTTGATTGTTTAATAGTTGCTCTTGCTTTTCTGTTCTATATCCTTGTTAAGGAGAGTGCGCCAGTTCACTATCAGCAGACCGTGAGGGTTGTTCTCCGTTCTCGGTACACGCTTGAGCTGACCGGCAGTCACCAGCTCACGCATCAGGATGTTGCTTCTGCGTTCGATTCGCTGGCGGCCGTAATAGGTGAACTCCATGGTGCTCTTGTCAAAGCGGATGCTGTCACAATAAATCGAGAACACGGCACTCGTGCCGAGGATGTTGGAGTAAAAACCTTTCTCCTTAAGAGTGTTATATTGCGCCAGACCTGTTTCGTCCACCAGATACATCGCCTTTTCCATCGTGTATTTGATGTATTTGTCATCAGGCGGCAAGGTGAAGAAATAGTGGTGGAACATCTCCACATGGCTTTTGGCTTCCACATCGAGCGTTTCCTCCATTGTGGTGCGGTTGACAAGAATGGGCACGTTGCCGTCCAGCACGTACACCTTTTTCTGTGCATCCGACACCATTGTCCTGGCTGTCCAGATGCTCGATACGCTGATGATGACACATCCCACGAGAAAAGCCGTGCAGATAATGCCCACCAGCCGTATCTTGTTTTCCAGATGCTTGATAATCATATCGGTTTATTGTCTTTTCCCGTTCAACATCATTACATATTCATCGTGCAGCATCGGCATGACTGTTTCCTGCAGTTCCGCAGCGAGAGCCCCGAACTCATCGGAAAAGACATGCACGTAATGGCCCAGCGTCATGACCTGCACGAATACCCACCAGATACCGCGTTTGCGCACTTTCGCCTTTTTCTGCAACTTGGCCATTTGCAGACGGTAGGTCAGGTAAGCGGCCAGCGGGGCCGCATAACGGTCGTCATACTCGAAGCCTTCGTCAAGGGCTTCATACTCCGGGGTAACCACATGGTTTTCCGGAACTTCGGTAATCTCTTTTCTCATGCGTTCATTCGCGTAGCGCAGGAAGCGTCCGTCCTTGCACCATTCTTTGATTTGTTCTTGTACGTTCATACTTTTTTATTTTTAAGGATTGTTGTTTATATGTTTTTTATCTTATCTCATGATTGCCCCGATACCGCCTGTCGCTGTCATCTTGGCCTGCTGTGCCACGCCTTCTCCAAAATTTCTCGTACTGAAGGCCGTGTCGCCCTCCGGTATCATCCACGCCGCAAGGTCAGGTACAAGGTTCAGACATTTCAAGGCTACAATGCTTGCCGCCATCAGATAACCGGCGGAGAAGAAACTGTTCTGCAGGTAGGCCGCCATTGTCTGCTCGCTGGCCGTGATTGCGGTCAGGTTTTCCACCTGGATGCACAGCACGATGTCGAAAAGGAGCAATACATAGAAGCCCACGAAGTAGAGCATGGCCCCGTAGAAATGTACCGTCAGGTAACGTGTCAGCCATTTTGCCCAGGAACCTTCCCATTTCGGCAGCAGAGAGAACGCCCATTGCAACGGGCCGAATATCGTCAGCATACCGAGCAATATCTGCTGGCAGTAGATCGTTGCCCATTAGCCAATGCAAAGAAAATAAGGGAAAATAAACACAATGAAAATCATTTATATTATTGGTTATTAAGTATTTAATCGGATTTGATATTTTCCGTTGTATTCCTTAAAAATCGCTATTATTCACCGTTTTTGTTACTTAAAACGATACTCGTTTTCGGATTATTTCGTATCTTTGTGCATAGATATAAAGCACTGAAATACAATGGGAAGAAAAAAGAAATCATTAGTGGAGAAGTCTCCGGTCAAGTTACGTCAGCGCAAGTTAGCAGACGGACGTTTATCTCTATTCCTTGACCGCAGTGTGGATGGCGGACATGAATACGAGTTTCTGAAACTCTACCTTGTGCCTGAAACCGATACCAAGTCGAAGCGTGAAAATACCCGGACACTCCGCAAGGCGGAAGACATCTTGCACGAACGCACGGAAGCCTTGATTGGTGCCAAGGTCGAAGCGCAACCGAAAAGACCCGGAGCCGACATGCTTCTTTCGGAGTGGCTTCAAACCAGCCATGACAACCACGAGAAACGCGGCGCGAAAGACCTCGGCAGTATAAGAAGTGTAAAGAGAGCGTTACACATGTTCCGTCCCGATGTGCGGCTTTCCGAAATCGACAAACAATTTTGTCTTGACCTGATAGACTGGCTGCGCAACACGTACAAGCATAGAAGAACCGGAAAGCCTGTCAGTGCGAGAACCGGAGACACGTACTGCCAGACATTCCGCACCGCGCTCAATGAAGCGGTGCGCGAAGGACTTATCTGCAAGAACCCGTGGAACCTGCTGGAAACGGTAGAGAAGATAAAAAAGCCGGAAAGCAAGCGTGAATACCTAACCATTGATGAAGTCAAACGGATGGCGGAAACTCCCTGCCCAAATGAACTTGTCAAGAAAGCCTACATGTTTTCCTGCTTCACCGGACTGCGCATCAGTGACGTAAAAGGTCTGGAGTGGAAAGATGTCTATATTGACAACGGGCAGACCTATATTTCCGTGATGATGCAAAAGACAAATGCGCCCGTTTATATCCCGCTTTCAAAGCAAGCCATGAAATGGATGCCTGAAAAGAAAGATGCCGCCACGGGCGGACATGTGTTCAACACGCTGGTCAATTTCGGCAACGTGAACGAGAACCTCAAGAAATGGGCGAAGGCGGCAGGCGTGAACAAGCACGTCTCATATCACACCAGCCGCCACACTTTCGCCACAATGATGCTGACGCTCGGTGCAGACATCTATACGGTTTCCAAGCTGTTGGGACACCGTTCGGTCAAACACACCCAGATATACGCGAAGATAATCGACAAGAAGAAAGACGAGGCCGTAAGCCTTGCCGATACCGTTTTCTAACACCCTAATACCTGTTATATCATGGCTACAACCAACAAGAAAACCAAACTGAAAGAGCCGGTGAGGATACGCACGAAAAAACTCGCGGACGGTTCCGAATCATACTATCTTGACATATACACCGACGGCAAGCGTAGCTACGAGTTCCTGAAACTCTACCGTCTGCCTGAAATCAATGCGCGGGTCAAGGAACAGAACAAAGCGACCTTGGCTGCCGTGGAAACCATAAAGTCGCAGCGGATAATCGAACTTACCCACAACAAGGCCGGGCTGAAAAATACGTCGGCCCGTTCCAAGATACTGCTGACAGACTGGATGCAGACCTTCTATGACGACCAGAAACGCAGGGGTGTCAGGGGTGTCAAATTGCTGGGCACGGTGTCACGCCTTATCACCACTTATATAGGTAAGAACAAAGTACGCATGGGCGATATAGACAAGGAGTTCTGCATCGGCTTTATCCGATGGCTCCAGTCTGACTACAAAACCACATGGGGAAATCCGCTAAGTCCGAAAAGCATGTCGGACTACGTGGGCTATTTCAGCACGGCGTTGAATGCGGCGGTCAGAGCCGATATAATACCGGAAAACCCTTTCATGTCCCTTACCCCGACGGAACGCATCAAGGTGCCGGAAAGCAAGCGCGAGTTCCTGACCGTTGACGAGATAAAGACCCTCATAGCGACGGAGTGTCCGAGGGAGGATGTCAAACGCGCCTACCTGTTTGCCTGCTATTGCGGATTGAGACTTAGCGACGTTTATGCGCTGAAATGGAAAGACCTGTCGCAGGACGGCGAGCAGTGGCGGGCTTCGGTAGTGATGCAAAAAACTACGACGCCCATCTTCCTGCCGCTTTCCGGACAGGCGGTAAAATGGTTGCCGGAACGTGGGGAGGCAAAGGACGATGAAAATGTGTTTGAGGGGCTGATTGCCGAACCCAACATCAACAAGGTACTGGCGAAATGGACGAAAGCGGCAGGCATCACCAAGAAAATCACCTATCACACCAGCCGCCATACGTTCGCCACGATGATGCTTACCCTCGGAGCCGACCTTTATACCACCAGCAAGCTGCTCGGACATTCCAACGTGAAGACCACGCAGATATACGCAAAAATCGTTGACAGCAAGAAAGTTGAAGCGGTGAATTTGGTTGATAACGTATTTGACTAAGGTTGCTTTTTACCATAAAATACGTCCGAAAAATGACCTGTAATAGTTGATAAGCGGTTTCATAGGTCATTTTTCGGCATTATTTTTATTGTCGTAAAGAGAAAAAGAGTATCTTTGCAATCAAACTTATAAAGTATGAAACCAGTTTTAATAGCCAGACAAAAGGAATGCGAGCAATTAGCGGACAGCCTGAAATCCAACCGTTCCGAGTTTGTTATCGTATGCGGACGACGAAGGATCGGGAAGACATTTCTTATAGACCAGTTTTTCAAGAATGAGTATGATTTTACGTTTGTTGGTGCCCACAAAGCAAAGACGGCCACCCAATTACGCAATTTTGCCAAGGCAATCAGACAGCATTCGGGTAAGAAGCCTTCCCCGTTTTCCGACTGGTACGACGCTTTCGACGCACTGGAGGAATATCTCGGCTCTTTACCGGCAGACCGCAAAAAGGTCATCTTCATAGACGAAATGCCTTGGATTGACACCAGCCGATCCACTTTCGTGGAAGCCTTGGAGAATTTCTGGAACGGTTGGGCAAACCGCCGTTATGATATTATCCTGATTGCATCAGGTTCCGCCACCTCTTGGATGGCGGACAATCTGCTCGAAAATCAGGGCGGTCTGCATAACCGCATCACACGCAGGATTTATCTTGAACCCTTCACTCTCGGAGAGACGGAAGAGTATTTCAAGAGTCAGGATTTCTACTGGACAAGATACGACATGCTTCAATGCTACATGCTGACAGGCGGAGTGCCTTATTATCTAAGCCTGCTCGACCCGAAACTTAGCATTGCGCAAAACATAGACGTCCTTTGTTTCGACGAAAACGGCCCGTTACGCAAAGAGTTCAACGAACTTTACCCCGCGTTATTCAACCACGCAGAAAACTATATCAATATCGTGGCACTCCTGTACCAGCATAAATCGGGACTGACACGGAAAGAAATCGCCCAAAACTCCAAACTCAACGGGAAATTCCTGAATACCATTCTGGAGAACTTGGAACAATGCGATTTCATAGCCAAAATGGAACTGTTCGGGCGTGAGTCTACAATGGTGTACAGGCTGGTCGATTTCTATACCCTGTTCTATTTCAAGTTCATCGCGGAAAAACATAAACTCGACGGGCAGTGGTGGAGCCATCATCTCGACGACGCGGGAATACGGTCATGGCAGGGATTGAGTTTCGAGTTGGTCTGTATGCAGCACCACCGCCAGATAAAAAAGGCCCTTGGGATTTCCGGTATGGCCACGACCGTTTCGACATGGAAGTGCGGCCCTGACAAAGAAAGCAACCTTCCCGGAGCGCAGATAGACATGATAATCGAAAGAGCTGACCGGATGATCCATTTATGTGAAATGAAATTCTCACAAAAGGCATTCAATATTTCAGGAGACTATGAAAAGAAACTTCGTGACCGGATGTGGCTTTTTGATACGAAAACAAAAAACAAGAAACCGCTTGTACACACTTTTGTCACGACTTTCGGCCTTGGTGAAGGCAAGCACCACAGTATTGTCCACAGCGAGGTGACAATGGATGACCTTTTTAATTCCTGACGATTATGATGATACGGCAAATAACACGACGGTTGCACGAAGTGAACACACTTCTGCCCACTTACGGACAAGGCGGCCTGTCTTTTGAACAGGTCTTGCCTCCATCCCTGTTCTATCAGGACTTCAACGACACGAACCAGCTTGTCAAGGAGGTCGCCTGTCTGGTAAAAGAGAACCCCGGACAACTTCTGGACTTTTCCTCTTCCCTTCTTTCGGAAACGAACAAATACCTCTCACTCGACAGGACACCGTTGCAGTCGGTGGACTTTGAAACCCTTTTCAGGGAACACCTCAAACCGCTGGAACTCCGGTACGGGGAAGCGAAAGCAACCGCCACAAAACTATGGAGCGAATATTCGGCGATGAGTAGCCGGTTGGATTTCCTTCCTCTGGATTCGGAAGAATACAGGTCGCTCGACGCGAAATGCAGCGCGGCAAAGGCGACATATGACGTGGCCCACGCGCACGCGAATCTATTATATAAAGAATGGGTACAGGAGCGTGACCGGAATTTCTGTGTCTGGTGCTTCAAACCGGTGTTCCTCGACGTGCTGGTGGAGCGTCTGCAGGGAATCGCCGGAAGCATCATCTCCGACATCAGACGCATGAAGGAGGGGGAACCATGAACCGTGCAAGCCTGCTGCAAGAGACCGCCGCATGGATGGACACCGTTGACCTCGCCCTGTGCCTGTTCATCTACGAGGTGTGCAACGACTACCAGTTCGAGTACCTGTCGGGCAGCGACTTCGTGAACTTCCTGAACCTGAAACCCACCGGACGGGCGGTCATCGTGCGCCCGAAAGAGAACCTTCGCGTCTGTTACATGGTGTTTTCCATCGCCCGTACCATCAAACCGCGCGAGCGCGGGAAACTCTGGTCGGAAGAGTTCCTGAAACGCTGCGGCATATCCAAATCCTACTACGACAAGCACCGCAGCGACGTCTGCAACAAAGGTGCTACAAAAGAGAACCAAGATTTCCGCAAATCCATCGACAAGGCCGTTGAAAACGCAAGACGGCTGAAAGGCACCCCATAACCGCCCGCCGTTTCCCCATTCAGCCCGGTATCTCCCCATTATAGCCATGCGCTATACCGTTCATACACAACGGTATGGCGCATTTTCTTTTCATGCACTTTCCCCATTCGTCCCCCATTGGCCCACCTTGGGGCAAACTTAACTTTGCATCGGAAACAGAAGAAAGGAAAAGTCTGAAAAACAGCAGATTTCGATTCTACAAAAGTACAAGTAACAATAAAAATGAACGTATATGGAAAGTGAACGCAATTTAATGACCACCACGGAAGCGGCCCGTTACCTCGGACTGAAGCCGAGCTATCTCTACAAGATGATGATGCGCCGCGCAATCCCTTACTACAAGCCGGGCGGCAAGCTGTGCTTCTTCGCCAAGGAAGACCTCGACGCATGGCTGAAACGGGTACGGGTAAAGTCGCAGGCCGAGATTGATAGCGAGGCATCCCGCTATCTGGTATCACATGAGAAAAACAAATGATTCATCAACCTTTTTTAAAACAATACAGTTATGGACAATTCAAAGAACATGGAGCCGGGTATCAGGAATACCACGGTTCAGGAATCCCTGAACAAGGAACAGAGAAAGAGAGAGAGCAGACCCGTAATCAGCGCGAAGGCGCAAACCATTCTGGACTTCCTTCGCGGCTGTTCCCCCTACGAAGCCGATTCCATACGGGTAATGGTCGGTTACGGGACGGGCAACGGCGATACCGCAACGATTGAGGCGACAGACATGCTGGCCGTCAACCGATTTCTCAACCACGGGCTTACGAAGGAAAACGGAACAAGTAACGAGGCCGTGATGAAACACCGTCAGGAACGTGCGCAAAAACTGTTGGAAGCCGTCAAGGATTTCGTTGACATCGGCCAGCTCTGCCGCGTCAGCATCGTGCTGATGAAAATCTCTTCCGACTTCAAGGTGGTGGAGGACGCACGGGGGCACCTGCAATCCCAACCCGCCGCCAACGTGAACCGAAACTGATGTCAAACCGGAACGGGGTATCGGACGGACAAGGAAACTCCCGCACGCACTATCTCATTGGAACTGTTGTAGGTTTTCCGATACTCCATTCCCTTATTTTTTATTGAATTATGCAAGAAAACAAGAGGAACAAGGAAACATCCCTTTTCAAAAAGCCGCAGGGATTCCGTACAGTCCGCATCCACTTTACCGCAGAGGCAATCGAATGGCTCGGAGGGACAACGAAAGATGACGACGGCAATACAATCGGCAACCATACTCTTTTTTATGACCTGCTCTCACGGATGCGACTGTCCACCGGCAGGGGCGATTCATTCCGCAGGCCGCAGGAATTGCAGCCCGGACAGTTCCAGTTCTCGGAAACCAGACTCGCGGAGGAATGGAACATAGGGAGAAAAAGAATCCGCAATCTCCTTGCAACGATGGAAAGGCTGGGCATGATAGCGGTGGACGCTTCCAAAACCGCTTCCGTCGCTTCCATGACCTGTGTCGAGGAATGGACGGACTTTCAGAACTTCCACGTCGTAAACCTTTGCAATCTCGCCATGAATGGTATTCGAACGGCACCTGAACGGCCTTTGAATGGCATTTTATCCGGCAGCGGAGGCACTCCGCAGGAGAGGTGAAAACGTCTTTCAGTTTCGAGATATGCCAAGGTATCACCTCCCTTTGGTCGGTATTACCTTGGCGCTCTCGCGGCTCACTGGCAGTTCGCCGGTGGCGGCGCTCGCAGGCTCGCACCGCTTAACCTTTATAAAACAACAGTTATGACAGAAGACAACAAGCAAGACACATCATTTCCGTCCGGCGGCAGCCGCACCGAATACATCGGTGCCAAAGTCACAGCGGAACAGAAACGGCACATCCGCCGCCTTGCCGCCGAGTGCGGCATGACCGTCAGCAGCTACGTGCTGGCAAGGGCTTTCAATTACAGGCCGAAAGCGAGGCTGACGGCAAGGCAGGAGGCGGTCATGGAGACCCTTATAGGATGCCGCAGCGACCTCGTGAACTACACGTCCGCGCTCCGTGGCATGAACCCCGAGAAGCGCAGACAGATGTTTAACAGTTACCCTTTCATGCTCGAATGGCTCAAGGAACTCGGCAGGCTGGCCGAGCGTGTCACGGACGTGCTTGACAAGGTACGGTTTTCCAACCGCTTGCCCGACGGGACAAGGAATGGTGAAGACGGGGAGGACGAGCCATGATAGGGAAAGCGAAATCCATCTCCCACGGGATAAATGACATCAGGTACATCACGGGAGAATCGAGGAACAAGAAACATCCCGAACGCATCTTCCACGTGGGGGACAACCTGCTGCCGCCCGGTTTGGATGCCACGGGTATATGGGATTCCATGCGGCTGACGCTGGAGAAGTCCAAACGGGTCAAAAATTCCATCATCCGCATCGAGGTCAGCCCCGCGCCGGAACACACGAAAAACTTTACCATCGACGACTGGCAAAGGTTGTGGGATGATTTCACGGATGAGTTCGACAACATCGAACTGCTCAACAAGAACGGTAAGACCTATTCCCCGAAAACCAACCTCAAAGGCAGCAAGGGCACGGTGTGGCTGCATCTGGAATCCAAGAGCGGCATTCCCCACCTTCACGGCGCATTCTGCCGTATTGATGAACGGGGAAATATCAACAACGACCACGACATACACCTGCGGGCACAGCGGGCAGCCGAGCGTGTGGCCCTGAAACGGGGCTGGACGACTGCTGCCGAAGTGCGGGAGACGAACATCGGGCAGGTGAACCGGGACTGTATGGAAACCCTACAATCCATGAAAAGCTGGTCATGGGACGAATATGCCGCCATACTCCGGAGCAAGGGATATGAAATCTGGGAGTTGCACGACAACAAGAAGATATTGCGCGGTTACGTGCTGAAGAAAGGTAACGCCAGATACAAGGCTTCCGAACTCGGCAGGGGGCGCAACCTCATGGCGACCAAACTCGAAAGCACGTGGAAAAAACTGCACACGGCTCCCAAGACAAGGACTGTTTCGACACAACCCACCGCAGGGAAACCGATACCGACTATACCCCGGACGATTCCGGTTCACGCACAAGGAACGGCACCGGTTCCGCAATACACCGGCTATCGTCCCGGTACCAGCCCGTACCATATCGACATCGACGGGGAAAGTCGCCGATTCTTCATTCCCGATGAAGCGTTGGACGTATTCAATGACGAGTTCGACTACCGGGAGACAGCCAACAGCCGTGACCTCACGGACATGGCGGCGGCACTTTTCGTCGGGATGCTCGATACTCCGGCGGTTCCTTCGGGAGGTGGTGGCGGCAGTTCCAACGACCTGCCTTGGGGAAGACGCGAGGACGAGGACGAACGGGAATGGGCACGCCGGTGCGCCCGTGAAGCGGCAAGGGTGATCGGAAAGAAACCGAAGACAGGACGAAAAAGATAACAGCCTATGAATAAAAAATTCGATTTCTCGGAAATAGACGAGGCCCTTCCGACTGCCGAAAAGATGCAGGAGCAAGACCATATAATCAACGCGCTGGAAAACAATTATGAAGCTGTACGCATTCTTAGTGCTAATGTGGAAAAGCTTGAAAACAGACTTTCGGAAGCCCTGCCCAAAATGGACGGGGCTGTTTCTTCCCTGCGTGGGGCAAGCACGGTCACAGTCGGCGAGGAAGCGAGAAAGACGCTTGAGCAGGAAGGGGAGAAAATCTGCCGGAAGATGGCCGACAGGATGGAACGCGAGTGCGCGAGGCTGGCCGGACGCCTCTCGGCGAGTGACCGTGTGCTTATCTCCGTGACCGCTTTCTGGTGCATGGTAGTGACAATCATCTCCCTCGCGGCGGCTTTTGTCTGTACCTGCATGGCAAACAGCCAGTTCATACACAGCCTAATGCTGTGGAAAATACTTGGCTATACGGCAGGTTTTCTTGTACTCTGTATCGTGCTGACCATTTTTATATGCCGCAAGTTAAGACAATGAAACATTATCAATTAAATAAATATAAGTATGACAACAGTAAAAGTGAAATTCCGCCCGTCGACAGTCGAAGGCCGTCCGGGCACTATCGTCTATTTTGTAACTCACCGCCGTGCCGTTAGGCAAATCACAACAGGATATAAGGTGTTCCCTCATGAATGGGATGATAAACAATCAAGCCTCGTTGTGACATCGGCGGGCGAACGGACAGCCGTTATTCAAGCTGTTGCACAAAGGATACGCCGGGATATGAACCGGCTGGACAAGATTATAAACGGGTTAAACAGCGGCAAGCGTGCATTTGCTACCGACGAGATAGTGAGACTGTTTCATGAAACGGAACGGGAAGCGTCCTTTTTCGAGTTTATGGCGGAGGTCATTCTTCAACTGGAACGATTGGGAAAGGAACGGACTGCGGAAAATTACACGACAGCCCTTAATAGCTTCAAACGCTTTCGGAACGGGAACGACATCATGCTGAATGAAATTGATTCAGACCTGATGACGGAATACGAAGCCTATTTGAAATCCCACGACGTAGCCATGAACACCGTTTCCTTTTATAACCGGATTCTCCGTGCCGTGTACAACCGGGCGGTGGAAAAGGAAATGACCGTGCAACGGTATCCTTTCAAGCATGTCTATACCGGAATAGACAAAACGGTCAAGCGTGCTCTTCCATTGAAAATCATCAGACGGATTAAGGAACTGGACCTGTCGCTCAAGTCCTCATTGGATTTTGCAAGGGACATGTTTCTGTTCTCATTTTACACACGCGGAATGTCGTTCATCGACATGGCATATCTCAAGAAGAAGGATTTGCAGAACGGCATCCTTTCTTATCGCAGACGAAAGACGGGGCAGCAATTATTCATCAAGTGGGAAAAATCCATGCAGGAGATTATCGACAAATACCCGGCAAATGAAAACGGCTATTTGCTGCCAATCATCAAGACAGACCGGAACGAACGGTTGCAGTACAGAAATGCGCTCCGTCTGGTCAACAACAAGCTCAAGGAAATATCCGTATCAATCGGCCTACAAGCCAAACTCACGATGTACGTCAGCCGCCATTCATGGGCCAGTATCGCTAAAAGTCAGAACATTCCCCTGTCGGTCATCAGTGCGGGTATGGGGCATGATTCGGAAAATACCACGCAAATATATCTTGCCTCTTTGGACAATTCAACGATAGACAAAGCGAATGATCTGATATTGAAAAAATTAAGGTAGAATGTCAGGCAAAAAATGTTACCTCTTACCAAGAGAGGGATTAGACGATGCAAAAGTATAAAAAAGAATGTATAGCAAAGAATCTTTTCTATAAAAAATGTTACTTCTATGTTCAAAAACACATAAATGTTTAGCAAATTTCAATTTCACCCCAACGAAATATACTGATTGTTAGTACATTATTCTTTTTATCCCTCTCTTGGTAAGAGGGGGATAAAAAAGGGAATTGAAATGCGGACAAAAAGTTTTATAGTATTGGTATTCACTCTGTTCGGGAGCGTTCATCTTTTCGGACAGGAAAGCCGGAAGGAAATCTGTGTAGATTTCCGTGTCGGTAAGAGTACGCTGGACACAGCCTATGTAAATAACGCCGAGCGTCTGGCGGAAATCGTATCGTTTTTGGAGAATGTTAAAAATGACGGGGAACTCGATCTGGTCGAGGTGTCCTTCTGCGGTTCTGCTTCGCCGGAAGGGTCTGCCGGAATCAACCGAAGGCTGGCGGAAGAACGCCGTGCGGCAGTGGAGAGTTACGTGCGCGGACGTATTTCTCTCCCGGACAGCATCATCACCCGTTGTGATGGTTCCATTGCGTGGGAGCGTCTGGCCAGTCTGGTGGAACAGTCGGATATGCCTCACAAGGGGGAAGCCGTGGATGTGCTGCGGAATGTCCCCGAATACACGTACAACGACAAAGGGGTTTTGACCGACAGCAAGAAGAAGCATTTGATGGAACTGCAGTACGGGCGCACTTGGTACTACATGCTGGAGCATTTCTTCCCTCAAGTACGCAACGCCAGCGTCGTATTCGTGACGGTACGGCAAAAGCCGGTAATAAAAAGCGATACGGTCGAATTACAGACGGTTCCCGCCATTGATACTGTTGCCGTCGTTCAGAAAACGGATACGCTTGTACCGCAGGCTATCGTACCGGAGCAGGAAAATCGGAAACCTTTCTACATGGCCGTCAAGACAAATATGCTTTATGACGTCTTGGCCGTGCCCAACATCGGCGTCGAGTTCTATCTCGGCAAGGGGTGGACACTCGGCGGAAACTGGATGTACGGCTGGTGGGACAAGGGCAGCAAGCACCGCTATTGGCGCGTGTACGGCGGAGACATCGCCGTGCGCAAGTGGCTGGGCCGAAAAGCCGCCGAGAAACCGCTTACCGGACACCATTTGGGAGTTTACGGGCAATTCTTCACCTACGACTTCGAGTGGGGAGGCACCGGCTACATGGGAGGCGCACCCGGTAAAACGCTTTGGGACAGCCCCAATTATGCCGTGGGTGTGGAGTATGGCTATTCGTTGCCGGTAGCACGGAGACTGAACATCGACTTTACCGTCGGCGTGGGCTACTGGGGAGGAAAATTCTATGAATATGATCCCCTTGACGGACATGATGTATGGCAATCGACCAAGCAAAGGCACTGGTTCGGGCCTACCAAGGCGGAAATCTCACTGGTATGGCTGCTCGGACGGGGCAACAGTAATAACAGGAAAGGAGGTATGAAATGATGAGATACACGATAAGATATGTTTCCCTGTTGGCAGGAATGCTAACGGCGTTTTCTTCCTGTGAACACAAGGACTTATGCTTCGACCATGAGGCACACGCACCTAAATCGGACGTGCACGTGAAGGCAGTGTACGAAAAGGAATGGGAACATACCTGCGAAGGAGGTCCCGACTGGAAGCAATACCCCGCATGGGAGAGCAAGTTCGGTATGGAGTACCACGATTTGTGCCCTGACGCTCCCGACGGGTTGCGCGTGCAGGTATATAACGAGGACGGCACCAATAACATCCTGAACGTGGCACCTGAAGGCGACATCGTGCGGATGCGTACGGGAGAACACTCCCTGCTGCTCTACAACAACGACACGGAATACATCGTCTTTGATGACATGAACTCGTTCGCATCGGCAAAGGCCACGACCCGTACACGTACCCGTGCGTCGTATGCGGGCAATCCGTTCATGGGAAGCACCGCTGAAAACACGGTGAATGCTCCCGATATGCTTTATGGCAACTACATAGAAAGTTACACGGCCGAGCGCAAAACAGAAATTGACGAACTGCCCGTGACCATGCACCCGCTTGTATTTACCTATCTGGTACGTTACGAGTTCAGCCACGGGGTGGAATACGTGGCACTGGCACGCGGCGCTCTGGCAGGCATGGCCGGTGCGGTATGGCTGAACAACGGCCGCACCTCGGAAGAGGCAGCTACCATATTATATGACTGCACCGTGGAAGATTTCGGGGCGCAAGCCTGCGTCCATTCGTTCGGTATACCGGACTACCCGAACGAACACTACACGACACGTGCTGACCGCCGTTACGGGCTGAACCTTGAAGTGCGACTGAAGAACGGGAAAGTCAAGTCGTTCGATTTCGACGTGACCGATCAGGTCGCTGCACAGCCGCAGGGAGGAGTCATCGTGGTGAACGGTATCGAGATTTCCGACGAGGACGGTACGGAAGGCGGTTCCGGCTTCGATGTAAACGTGGGGGACTGGGGCGAATACGAAGACGTCGAACTCCCTCTTTAAGGATAAAATAGTTTTTACTAATCATTAATGTTTTACTAAAAATTTCAGCAACATGAAAAAAAATCTTTTTTTTGTGGGAATTGCTGCCGCCGCAATGCTGGCAAGTTGCAGCAACGATGAGACTGTAGAAATGTCACAGTCAAAGGCTATCAAGTTTGAGAGTTTCGTGAACATGAGTACACGTGGTATCGCTAACGACATCACAAAAGAGAATATCACGAACTTTAGTGTGTATGGTTTTATGACAAATGTCTCTGGACAGATTTTCATCAATGAAGCTGTCACTGGTAGCGGAGATAATTGGAACTATGCAAACACACAGTATTGGACTGCCGACAAGGATTATTGGTTCTCTGCCATTGCTCCTACTACAAATGCGCAGTGGACTTATGACGTGAACAATACCACCGAGGGCGGTATCATCACTTTCGAGAACAAAGATGGTAAACAGGACTTGCTCTATGCTTATTCAGGCAAGATTCATTGTGATAATCCCGCAGCCCAAAGCGAAGTAGGTTTTACTTTTAATCACTTGCTGTCGCGTGTAAAATTCAACTTCACTAACAGTATGGGTAACGATAATACCAAGTTGATAGTGAAAAACGTGACAATTACTGATGCAAATGGAAAAGCCACTTGCGATGTTTCAAAGAGCGAAAAAGTTTGGACACTTACCGAAGACAACACAAAAGGTAATCTGGTATTCGATGCTGTTCCTGATGCAGAAACTAAGATTGAGAACAACAAATCAATCGCTACAGACCACAAGTATATGATTCCGCAGAATCAGGCATATAAACTTACTTTCACTGTAGAGATGTATCAGGGTGAAGTGCTTGCCAATACTTATATCCATACGGATATAGTTGTTCCTCAAACGGACATGCTTGCCGGTAACAGCTATGTGTTCAATGCAGAATTGAAACCGGAAAACATCGATCCGGAAGGCAAACTTTATCCTATCGAATTCACTGTAACCGATATTCCTGTATGGAATGACGAGTGGGAAGGGAGCACAGTCACTGTTCCTGAGATGTAAAGACAAGACAAAATGTATATACCTTGCTATAAGGTATAATTTTGCACAGGGTGTAAGGGGTTGAATGTTCCCCTTACACTCACTAATAGCCGGAGAATACCGCTCCGGACAAGTAACTAAAAAAAGACGGCAATGAACGGACATAAAAAAAGAATGAACTTAACGGCAAGCGGCATGGCGGCAATGCTGTCATGTCTGCTGCTTTTCTCTTGCAATGACGAGGACTTTCTCGAACGCAACGGCGATATTGCCGGGAATGCTTGTGATAATATTTGTTTTGGTATTTCTCCCGACGGGAATGTACAGACAAGGGGGAATGTCGTCAGCGATGTGGACGGATACACTTCCGGACAGTTTGTATTGCGGTCGCAGGATTCGGCCGATACGCTATGTGTACGTGCCATTGTTTCCGACGGCGTTCATTCATCCGCTTTCGGGGACAGGCAGGCCGTAACGCGCGGCACGCCTGTCACGGAAGACAATTTCTATGATTCATTCCACGTGCTGGCCTATTGGAAAAAGGGCGGCACGCAGGTCGAGGAGCAATTTTATATGGACACAAATGTCGCCAAAGCCGGAGACGGTTTATGGAGCAGCACCGACACGTACTATTGGCCGGGAGCGGGACATGCTCTCCAGTTCTATGCGTGGGCGCCTGCTGCCGACGCTTTCAGCACGACACCGCAATCTCCCGCAACCTCGACGCTCGCATATACTGTCCCGACAGAAGCGGTCGATCAAAAAGATATTGTGGTGGCAAGGCCGGACGAAACACCCGGCGACCATAACGCAGCGCAAGAGCTTACCTTCGACCACGTCTGTACCGCCGTGCGTTTCGTGATCGGAAGTCAGATGCAGGCTGGAAGGATTGAAAGCGTGGCTCTGAAAGGAGTCCAATACAAAGGGGCCTACGACTTGAAAAGCGGCTCATGGGAGCTGAAAAACGATGTTACCGACTTTACGCAGTCATTGGGTAAAGAGATGACCGGAGAGGAAACGGACGGAACATCAGTCACCGCAAGCGATGGCACGTTCATGATGCTACCGCAAACCTTGCCGGACAATGCCAAAGTGGAAGTAGTGTTTCATAGTACCGCCACAAATACCGACCGTACTCTTGAAGCCATTATCGGAGGTATGGAATGGCCTCAAGGGAAAACGGTTACTTACAAGTTGTCCATTTCGCCGGAATACGAGTTTAAGTTGGAAAATGAAAATCCTGTATTAGACGCACATTACGACATTCTTCTAACAAAACTGATCGTGTCCGATGTCCCGGCAGGTAAGGCATGGACGGTTACTGCTCCAACCCTGAATAAAGAAGAGGTCACTATTCAGAAACAAGACGACATGAACAGCTATGCCAAGCAAGGTTATTGGACGGCCAATTATGCACGAGGAACAACAAGTGGCAAACTCGAAATAATCGGTAGCGCACGAGGCGAGACAGTTTATCAAGGTACGGGAAGCGGCGAATTTCCTATTGCAGTTTTTGTGCCGGAGAATATAGGAGATGCCTCACGTACAGTAGAGTTGTCTGTACGGCTTGACGATAGCGATGACATAGTACAGACATTGACCATTTCCCAGCTTGCTCCCGCTTGGTATGGCAATGGTATTGGTTGCGAACGGATAGAAAGCAAACAAGTTCCGTGGGGGTTCTATTGGGATGAGAGGTTCAAAATAATCTATGATCTGGAAAGTTGCAATCGTGATGACAGAATAAGTATCAGGCGGTATATTGAATGGACTCAAGGCTTGCACGACGCAAGTGATTGGCCTCTCATCGGTTGGCTTATTAGATTGATTTTTGGGGATGACATACCCGATTTGTCTTTCGTGGATATAGAAGAATCAGGCATTTGGCCGAATAAAAAAGCAGATAAGATAACCATCAATCTCGGTTCACTATCAACCGAAGGTATTGCCGAGAGCGTGATCAACGGAGCACAGAATACGCGCGAGATATATAATTTCGAAGGTATTCAGTTTGTGAATGAGATAATCAACCGGATACAAAATATCCCCGGTTATCAGGTTACAACAGAAGGTGACGGTGTGTTCCCTACGAATAATGCAAGTATAGCTTGTATGAAACTGAACAGTTGGGATATTATCGAAGCAAATAATGAATATGTCCTTTCGTTGACGGGCGGCTCGGAAGTTATGGACCCGAAATGGTATCTTCCTGCAAAGGACGAAATATCGGGTATATCAGATAAAGAGTTTCCTTTAGAAGACGATCATTGGACTTCTACGGCAGTAAAAGACAACAATAAGAAGGCTTACAAGTATTCGGCCGACGGTACATCGTCCGAGGAATTACGTAATACCGAACTGAAAGTCCGTGCCGTCCGAAAGAAACCCTGAAAGAGTATATAAAAATTGATTTTTATATTTTTATACCTCAAATCCGCAACTAAGCTCTTCAGCGTCCTTCTTGCGTCTAAACGTCC
>ENA-OYWM01000182-OYWM01000182.1-human-gut-metagenome-genome-assembly--contig:-NODE-182-length-24396-cov-5.523191_pt1 | contig 24396 bp, 17 predicted proteins | sample MGYA00244174_ERZ653405 | MGnify/ENA primary metagenome ERZ653405 (study PRJEB26926, sample SAMN06165104) | human gut metagenome | biome: ENVO:00009003; feature: ENVO:2100002; material: ENVO:00002003...
GACATCACCTACGGCACCAACAACGAGTTCGGCTTCGACTACCTGCGTGACAACATGGCATGGGAGAAGGCCGACCTCGTGCAGCGCGGTCACCACTACGCCATCGTCGATGAGGTCGATTCCATCCTCATCGATGAGGCCCGTACCCCGCTTATCATCTCCGGCCCGGCCGAAGGCGACGTGACCCGCTGGTACCGTCAGTTCGCCAAGCTGGTGCTGAAGCTCACCCGCGACGAGGACTACGACGTCGACGAGAAGAAGAAGGTCGTCGGCATCCTGGACCCGGGCATCACCAAGGTCGAGGACTTCCTCGGCATCGACAACCTGTATGAGCCGGCCAACACCGCCCTGATCGGCTACCTCAACAACGCCATCAAGGCCAAGGAACTGTTCCTGCGTGACAAGGACTACGTCGTCACCCAGGGCGAGGTGCTCATCGTCGACGAGCACACCGGCCGTATCCTGCCGGGCCGCCGCTACAACGAGGGTCTGCACCAGGCCATCGAGGCCAAGGAAGGCGTGGAGGTCAAGGCCGAGAACCAGACCTTCGCCACCATCACCCTGCAGAACTACTTCCGTATGTACGACAAGCTCGCGGGCATGACCGGTACGGCCGAAACCGAGGCCGCCGAGTTCATGAACACCTACAAGCTGGGCGTGCTGCCGATCAAGACCAACAAGCCGATGATCCGCAAGGACCAGGACGACCTCATCTACCGCACCAAGAAGGAGAAGCTGGCCGCCATCGTCAAGGACGTGGCCCAGCGTCATGCCAAGGGCCAGCCGGTGCTGCTCGGTACCGCTTCCGTGGAAAGCTCCGAAGTGGTCTCCACCCTGCTCGACGTGGCCAAGATCCCTCACCAGGTCCTGAACGCCAAGCAGCATGAGAAGGAAGCCGCCGTGGTCGCCGTCGCCGGCCGCAAGGGAGCCGTCACCGTGGCCACCAACATGGCCGGCCGTGGTACCGACATCATGCTCGGCGGCAACGTCGAGTTCCTTGCCGACGCCAAGCTGAAGTCCGAGGGCTACTCTCCGGAAGACACCCCGGAAGAGTATGAGAAGCGTTGGCCGGGCACCCTGAACGAGATCAAGGCCCAGGTCAAGGACGAGCACGAGGAAGTCAAGGAGCTGGGCGGCCTGTACGTGCTCGGCACCGAGCGCCACGAGTCCCGTCGAATCGACAACCAGCTGCGCGGTCGTTCCGGCCGTCAGGGCGATCCAGGCGAGTCCCGCTTCTACCTGTCGCTGGAAGACGATCTGATGCGTCTGTTCAACACCCAGCTGGTGGCCCAGGTCATGGCCAAGGGCATGGAGGAAGGCCAGCCGATCGAGGCCAAGTCCGTGACCAAGGGCGTGCGCACCGCACAGAAGGCCGTCGAATCCCGCAACTACGAGATTCGTAAGAACGTGCTGAAGTACGACGACGTGATGAACAAGCAGCGTACCGTCATCTACTCCGAGCGCCAGGCTGTGCTTAAGGGCGAGGATATTCACGAGGATATCGAGCGCTTCATCACCGACACCGTCGAGTCCTACATCAAGGGCGCCAACAAGGGTTCCGACAAGCCGAAGGACTGGGATTGGGAAGGCCTGTTCAAGGCCCTCAACACCGTGATCCCCACCAAGGTCACCGAGGACGAAGCCAAGGAAGCCGCTGGCAGCCTCAAGGGCGAAAAGGCCGTCGAGGCCGTGCGCGACCTAATCGTCGAGGACGCCAAGCAGCAGTACGCCGAGATGGAGAAGACCATCGGCGAGACCGGCCTGCGCGATCTCGAGCGCCGCGTGGTGCTCGCTGTGCTCGACCGCAAGTGGCGCGAGCACCTCTACGAGATGGACTACCTCAAGGACGGCATCGGCCTGCGCGGCATGGGCCAGCGCGACCCGCTGGTCGAATACCAGCGCGAGGGCTACCAGATGTACAACTCCATGATCGAGGCCATCAAGGAGGAGTCCGTCCAGCTGCTGTTCCACATCGACATCAAGCAGGTCGCCACCACCGACGAGGCCGTTGACGAGGTCGAGGAGACTACCGAAAGCGCCGATTCCGTCGCCGTGGCCGCAGGCCCTGACGAGAACGGCGAATCCGAGGTCGAAGCCGCCGAGGGCGAAGTCGAGGAAGAGGACGAGGATACGGACGCCAAGCAGGCGATCGCCGAATCCGCAGCCGCCTCCGAGGCCGGCGAGTCCACGCTGCCCGTTGCCGGCCCGGCTCCGATCAGCCACGCCGAAGGCAAGGTCCCGGTTTCCAAGCGTCCGAAGAGCGAAGAGCTCAAGACGCCGTGGGCCGACGGCCGCACCTTCCCTGGCACCGGCAAGAACGCCCCGTGCCCGTGCGGTTCCGGCCGCAAGTACAAGATGTGCCACGGCCAGAACGAGAAGTGACGCATCGCTAGTTAGTAACTAGCTCATGGCTCCCCACATGGGGAGCCATTTTTTTTGTGCGGTTCATCGGCATGTATTCGTGCGGTGCCGTACGCGCGGGACGGCATGCGATGTACCGGAGACGGAATACCGCCGCCGACCTAATTCACTGTGAAGCCTTGGGATACGGCGTAGCGTTTGAGGCGTGCCTCCCATTCGGGTAGGAGGTCGGCGCTGTGGCCGCCGGGGCGCAGTGTGGGAATGATGAGGCGTGTGAATTCGGCGTCGAGCTGGCTGTAGAACGGCAGGTTGTCCCAATCGCGGTTCACGCGGGCGGCGGACTTGGCATATACGTCGTAGATAGGCTGGTCGAAATACGGGTCGATGGTACCGCGGCGGGTCAGATCCTCCACATAGCCGGCCGCCGCCGTTTCCTGATTCTGCTGGGTGTGCCTACGTTGCTGGTCACCATCCTTATGTTCGTGCCGGGCATGCCGGTGTGGGCGTACTTCCTGGTGTACGCACTGTGGATTATCGCCAACCAGCTGATTATGACCCCGTATTCGGTGCTCCCGAACGAGATGACCACCGACTTCAACGGCCGCACCATGCTGTCCACCACCCGAATGGTGTTCTCCGGTATTTCCACCGCCGTGATTCCGTTGGGCATGGCCGCATTCCTCAATGCTCTCGGTGACAAGAAGAGCTCGTCCTACACGATTTCCATGGGCTTCTTCATCGTGCTGTTCGCCGTGTTTGTGTTCATCGCGTACAAGTCCACGTGGGAACTGACTCCTGAAGAGGCCGGTTTCGACGAGGCTGCCCTTGAAGCCGAACCGTTCAAGCCCGTGTTCGGCTGGATTTTCGCCAAGCTTGGCCCGCGCAAGATGTTCTCCCTGAACTTTGCCGGCGCCATCATCGGTCTGCTTGGTCTGTGGGGCCTGTGACAGACTGCTGCCCAGAACAACACCGCCGTGTGGAACGCCATGCTGTACGTGGTCATGGTCTGGTGGCTGATCTTCCGTGCTATGACCTGGTTCATTCCGTGGAACGTGTTCCCGTTCATCCCGGACGTCGACATGATCATGGCTGGCGAAAACCGCGGTGGCCTGTACATCGGCTTTCAGCAGTTCGCCCGCAAGATCACCGCTGGCTTGTCCGCCATGGCTTGGGGCTGGTACCTCGGTGCCAACGGTTTCGTCGAAGAGGCGTTCAAGGCCGGCGGCAAGAAGGCTGACGTTGAGCCGGAGACCAAGAAGATCGTCGAGCAGCTCACCGGCATCAAGTACGAGAAGTGCTGGACGCAGACCGCCGAGTGATGCGGTGGATCTGATTAGCGACTGATACTGCTGACCAGCCGGTTGCAGACGGCTGATTGGCGAAAAAAAATAGGTTGGCTCCCGCTGGCGGGAGCTGACTCATATTTTGCGATATGGAAGATTCAGGGCCTTGAAACGACAAACCATTACAATGAGCGGCGAACATATATCACATGGCGTAGGAAACGCCAAGGAGGGCATCATGGCCGAGATCACATGGAAGTCGATTCTCACCAAGCTGGTCGGGGGAGACCACCTTACTGCTGAGGAATCGGAGTGGTTCGTGGACGACCTGATGCAGGGCAACGCGAACCCCGCCGCAGTGGGTGCCGCGCTCGCCATGCAGGAGCAGCTGGGGCTGACCGCCGACGAGGTGCGTGGTGCCGCCAAGGCCATGGTCTCCCACGCCGTGCCGTTGAACGTTTCCGGTGAGACCACCGACATCGTGGGCACCGGTGGTGACGGCTTCGCCACCGTGAACCTGTCCACCATGGGCTCCGTGGCCGCCGCCGCAGCCGGCGTGAAGATCGTCAAGCACGGCAACCGCGCTGCATCTTCGAAGTGCGGTGCCGCCGATGTGCTCGAAGCCCTTGGCCTGCCGCTGGATCTGAAGCCGGAAGCCGTCGGCGAAGTGGGCGACGAGGTGGGCATCACCTTCGCGTTCGCCCGCACTTTCCACCCGGCCATGCGTTTCGTGGGGCCGATTCGCGCCGCGCTGGGCATCCCGTGCGTCTTCAACATCCTGGGGCCGCTGACCAACCCCGCCAACCTGGCACACGTGGCCATCGGCTGCGCCAACCGCAAGGTGAGCCCGATTATGGCAGCCGTGTACGCCAGCCGTGGACAGTCTGGCTTGGTCTACACCTCTCACGAGGGCTTGGACGAACTTGCCCCCACCGGCCCGGTTTCCGTCTGGGAGATTCGCGACGGCAAGGTTACCGAGTCCGAGTTCGATCCGACCGTGGATCTGGGCTTGACCAAGATTACCGTCGAACAGCTCAAGGGCGGCGTTCCGGACGTCAACGCCAACGCATTCAAGGACTTCCTGGCTGGCAAGGACATTCCGTCCCGCACCACCGCACTGCTCAACGCCGCCTCCGCCATCGTGGCCGACGGCAATCTGGTCGGCAACGGCACACTGGCCGAGCGTTTCGCCGAAGCCTACAAGCTGGCCGAGGAAACCGTCGATTCCGGCAAGGCCGAAGCCCTGTTCGACAAGTGGATCGAAACCGCCAAGTCCAAGGCGTGATACACCGTACTCAGCCCCCTCTGATGAGGGGGCTTATTTGTCTATATGGCGACTGTTATGGCGGCCGCGGCCTTGTGTGTGACTGCGGCGTGCGGCACTTCGGTTGGTGCCGCTGATGTGCCGGTTGTGCCGGCCAAAGGGGACATGACGATCCGTCTCAACTGGTGGGGAGGCGATGCCCGCATCAAGGCCATGATTGCCGAGTTGCAGGAGTCCATCGACTTCAATTCGTGACCTATCGTGGCTCGGCCGCAATTACGGACGAGCTACGCCCGCAATACATTGGTTCGCTATCTCTCACACCTCGCCTACAAACAGCCCACTGGGCTGTTTGCTTAACGGCTCAGCCTCAGAGAGGGGAGCCAAGAACCACACAGCCTACGCGAGCTACACCCTCGCGCCGTCGTCGTAATAGCCGCCCTGATCACCGGGGCGGTCTTTGCGGTTGAGGATTTTGGCCACCAATCCACCCAAGCCCAAAATGACGCCCAGCCCGAAGAGAATATTGAGCAGCGCGCCCAAGAGAGGAATCGCGTTCAAGCCGGGGATGAATATCATCACCGCTTCGCCTACGAGACCAATGATAAGCAACGCCGTCAGCAGTACCGTAGACGCTTTGACCGGACCAAGATCAGGGTTCGGGGGAGTGAAGCCGCCATCATCATAGGCGTCCATCACATTATCGGTATCCAGCCAGCTGGAGCCGGTGAAATCACGGGGACCTGACTGCTTGCCTTTCTTGCCGCCACGGCTCGGGCGAGCATCATCGGTGAACGAGCCGATATCCAAGTCATCTACGGAAAGCAGCGCCTCCTTCTCGCGTTTCTTGGCCTGCTTCTCGAACTTTTTGGCCTGCCTGGAGGAAGCCACGTCATGCAAGTCGGCCTGATGCTCGGCTTCGAACGCGGCCCACGCCGCATCCAAATCGTTCGCGTCATACGATTGCGGTGTATCGGCACCATTCGTGGCTTGTCCGGCGGCACCGGGAGTTGGCGACTTGGATGAAGTACCGGAATCCTGTCCGTTGCCCGGCGTGGGGGTTGGCCGCTCTCCGTCGGCATTGCTATTCTGGTTCTCAGTCATAACTGTCACTCTAATCAGGCGACCGGCCAATGGCTAGTTCGTCTGCGGGAGGAATGCCAAGTGCTCTACTGGTTCTTCGTCAAAGGTCTCGGCCCTATTGCTCATCATCGTTTGAGCCCTGCTGTCAGCGGACTGAATAACGTGCCGCGAGAGGGCGGCGCGATTATCGCAGCCAACCATCTGGCGGTGATCGATGATGCTTTGATTCCGATTACCTGCCCGCGCATGGTGCACTTCATGGGCAAAGCCGAATACTTCGAGGGCAAGGGATTGAAGGGCAAGTTCAAGAAGTGGTGGTTCACGTCCGTGGGCGTGTTCCCGGTTGATCGTTCTGGTGGCAGCAAGTCGCTTGGCGCACTCGAGCACGCACGCGAGATTATCGAGGATGGGCACCTGTTCGGTATCCACATTGAAGGCACGCGCAGCCCGGATGGTCGACTGTACAAGGGACACACCGGTGTCGCACGACTTGCGCTCGAGACCGGTTGCCCGATTGTGCCGACCGCCATCATCGGCTCGGACAAGCTGCAGCCGATTGGCACGTCGATTCCCAAGAAGGGCAAGACCAAGGTGCTGTATGGCAAGCCGATTGAGGTTGCCAAGAAGCCGGCCAATGAGATTACACATGATGATTTGCGTTCGCTGACCGATCGTGTTTCCGCCGCAATCCAGAAAATGAGCGGTCAGGAATTCGTGAACGAATACGCCCAGAAGGTCAAGGCCGAGCTCAAGGCCCAACAGGCCGCCGAAGAAGCCGAATAATATGTGTTGGCTCCCCTCAGCGAGGGGAGCCAGTTGATTACTCTCACACGATGGCGAGGGTGATGACGGTGGGGTTGCCGTTGGCATCGCGCAGGCGAATCTTGCCGCCGTTGGATAGATCCGTATCCCCGCTTTTCACGGTACGTACCGTGCCGAACAGCCCACCGAGCACCTTGTCGGTTTTCACCTCGAAACCGAGAGCCTCAAGCGTCTTGGTCACGGCGCTTTCCTGTTTGCCGACAAGGCCGGACGGTATCGTCGCCATCTCCGGACCCTTGGAAATCACCACGTCCACGCTATCGCCCCACTTCAACTGGGCTCCGGCTTCCTGAGACGCGGAAATGACTTGGCCAGCCTCGACCTTGTCATCGTACTGTTCGGTGACGTTGGCCGTGAGCTTCAACTCGCCGAGCGCGGCTTGCATCTCATCCTGGGTCTTACCGACGATGTTAGGCATGGTCACCGGCATCGGTCCCTTGCTCAAAGTAACCGTCACCTCATCGTTGTGCTTGGCTGCGGTACCGGGATCAGGGGAGATCGTCAACGCCACACCCTGCGGCGTGTCCATCGAATACTCGTCCTTCGACTCGTCGTGCTTGACATTATCGAAGCCAGCCCTCTTGAGCGCGTTCAACGGGTCTTTGCCATTGGCCGAATTCGCGTCGAGAATATCCTTCGGGATGGTGGCCATCCGCACGCCCTTGGACACCACCACCGTAAGCTCCTGATTGGCTCGCTTGCTTATGTGGCTGTTCACAACGGCCTTGGTCTTGTTCACGGAAGAAGAGATGATCTTGCCTTCCGCCACGTCGTCGTTGTATTCCTTGTGCGTCTTGTAGGGGATGCCGAGAGCCTTCAACGTGCTTTCATACGTGGCCCAATCCGCGCCGGCCAGCGAGCATTCGGTGCCTGCATTCGCATCGCAGGTCACGTCATCCGGCTTGGGCACACTCCAATAGCTGCCCGGTCCGGCAAACCACCACCAGCCGGCGGTTCCGCCGATTGCAGCCAGTACCAGCACTATCACCAGTACGATGATGAGCGGTTTTTTGCTGCGCTGCTTCTTTGGCCCGGTGCCATTGGAAGCGACGTCCGGCTCATCGGAAAGGGCAAGCGCTCGGGTGAAGGCATCGCCGGCCTGAGGCAGCACTTGTGTCTCGCTGCCGGACTGTGCCATGATCTGCGTCTTATGGGGAGCCGAAGCATCGGCTAACATCGACGAATCAAGTGCCGTGGTGGGGGCGACCGGAGGCGCCGGAGGATTGACGTCTGCGGCGCCACCGGTATCGGCGGTATTGCTTGCGGCATCATCGACCAAAAATGCCGGTACGGACGGCTCGAACGTTGCTGCACCGGCAGGTACGCCGGTCAGCGGGGCCTGCTCGGCAATATTGCCTACCAATGCTGCAGCGGTGGCATCGGTATGATCGCCTCCGATGGGTTCGGCATGCAAACGGTATTGCCACGCCTCCAGCGGCAATTTGGCGGCCAACTGGCTCAATTCCTCAGCTGCTGCCGCGCCATCGGTGGGGCGGGCATCCACCTGACGCGCGGTCAGATGGGCGATGAACGCCGCCACGGACGGATCAATGCCCTGACAGACCGTGGCCACGGACGGCACGTCCTCATGAACATGCTTGAAAACAAGCGTCACCGGATTATCCGAATCGAACGGCACCTTGCCGGTCAGCATCTCCCATGCCATGATGCCCACCGAATACAGGTCGCCTTGCGCGGTGGCCTGATTGTTCTCGATCATTTCGGGAGCCAGATAAGCGGCGGTGCCCAATAGCATGCCGGTGGAGCTCAATGTGGCCTGGCTGGCGGCCTTGGCCAGACCGAAATCAGTGATCTGCACATGGCCGCGATCATTGATCAAAATGTTCTCGGGCTTGATGTCACGGTGAACCACGCCGGCGCGATGTGCGGAAGCCAGACCATCCAGCGTCTCCGCGACCACGCGCAGCGTCTCACGTACGGAGAATGTGCCTTGGGCGTTCATCTCATGCCGCAGATTGACGCCATGCACATATTCCATGACCAGAAAATCAAGTCCATTGAACTCGCCGGTGTCATACACCTGAACGATGTGCGGGTTGGCGATGGACGCGGCCGAATTGGCCTCGCGGCGGAACCGTTCGACGAACTGCTCCCGATGCGGGCCTTTGGCGAGTTGTGTGTGCATGACCTTAATCGCCACGGTGCGCCCCAGACGCTCATCGACGGCCTCATACACGGTGGCCATACCACCCTCGGCGATATTGCGCACGATGCGGTAGCGTCCCTCAATCATCTGCGCGGGCTCGTTCTCACTCATGTTGTATCGTACGGTTCCTTTAATCACGACTAAACATGTTCAGTGTACATGGCCCCGGTTACGCGGCCGGAGCATCAGCGCATAGTTTTCACGGGTTTTCACCGGTGTTCATGGTCTCATGGTCCGGCGGCTCGCATTGTGGACTATCGCAAGGATTCGGGGATGAATCGCGCACAAGCCTCGGTCAGACGGCGTTGCGCTTCGGAATTCAGCTCAAGACCGGCAATCGCCTTACGGGACTCACCCCATAGGGCAGCGATGCGCTCGCGGGATCGATCAAGAGCACCGGTCGACGTGAACAGTTCAATGGTGCGGGCCACCTGGTTGTCATTGCGACAATCCGCTTCGAAGATGGCAACCAGATCGGCCTTATCCGCCGTATCTGCCGCAGACAGAGCATCAGCCAACAGCACTGTGCGCTTGCCTTCTCGGATGTCTCCGCCAATTGGTTTTCCGGTATTGCGGCTTGATCCGACGACATCCAACAGGTCATCCGCCAGTTGGAACGCCAGTCCGAGCGGCCGGCCGACGGCCAACGCGCAATGCCTGGCCTGATCCGGGCTCTCTCCTGCGGCCAGCAGTGCAAGCAGCAGTGGGGCGATGGTGGTGTAACTGGCTGTCTTCCAGCGGAATACGTTCAATGAGGCGTTCGCCAGAGCTTCGGGATCAGACAACGGGGTCATCTCGACGGCCAAGTCCAGTATCTGGCCGATCTCCACCTCGCGCTGCATGGTAAGAAACGCCTTGTTCAAGGCATCGGTGTTGGGAAGACGGCTGGCGGATCGGCGTGTGATTTCAATGCAGGCGGTGGCCAGAATATCGCCAAGCATCAGGCCCAAGCCACGGCCTATGGCACCGCTGTGTACGGCCTGTTCCAAGGCACGGTGTGCGGAAGGCTTGCCCCGGCGCAGATCGGATTCGTCGATGATGTCGTCATGCACCAGTGCGGCCGTCTGAAACACTTCAATGGCACAGGCCAGGTCGATCATGGCGTCACGCCGATCAGGAGTCACGTCGCCGGCAAGAATATCGAAGGCGTCCAATGCGAGCAACGCACGCAGTCGTTTGCCTCCTTGACTGGAGGAGGAGGCTTGGTCCACAACCTGTTCCATCACCGGTTTCAGGGCGTCGGCAACCTCAGCGGTGGCGGGAGCGGCAGTCAGTTCCCGCACCAACTGAATGATGCGTGGCTCGATGATTTCGCGGTTGTTAGCAGTTGTACACATGCCTAATAACTTATCCACAGGGTCTGAAGAACACAAGAACGTTGGAAATCAAGGGTTTTGAAGCTAGAACCACAATGGTCGTTTTTTCCTGCGTCATACGGCGTTTTCAGCCATAGTGGGCACACCCCCTTGGTGCATGAGCTACCCGGCTCGGCGCGCACCACAACACCAATAGATTGCACACCATTAGTCAAGGAGGATATGATGAACAACAACACGCCACACAAGCCGCGTAAGAACCGACACGCCAAACGGCACGCCGCCGAACAGACGGAGCCTTTTGTCTTTGACGAGTTGGAGACGAGATCACAGGAATTTCGCAATGATCGACGACTTCGAGGCGCGCAACAGGCTAATGCCGACTGGGTGGCCGAACCATTGGACGAATGGCTGTCTTGTCTTGATGCCGGGAACACCGACCTAGGCCGAGAGACGATGGCCGCGTTTGCGGTGGGCATGCGTGAGACCTTATCGATTCGTGATGCGCTGATTCTCTCGTTGGTTATTGATGAAAGCCGTTGCCCCAAGTCATGGCTTATGGAATTCGCGGCGCGACCGCATCTGGCGCGTACGAGAACACGAATGGGCGAGCTGCTGACTTGCGCATTCGAGGATGAAGGCATGATGCCGGATAAGGAGCGTTGCCATGCCGGCATCGGTATGTTGCTCGATATCGCCGAAGCCTCACCGGTGCCGTACTGCATACAACCATTGGCCGTAATCGCCTACACCTTATGGTGGCTGGGCGATCCGCGAGCAATGGTGTTCGCCTTGCGATGCCTGCTGCTCGATGAGGATTGTTCGCTGGCGGCGATGATATTCTCAGCCGCCGATCGAGGCGTGGCACCGGCATGGTGCTCGGGCTGAATGAACAGAAACGGCGGATTTCCGAGGTTTTATGCGCGATGCGCGGAAGGAAAGCGTGTGGTGATCGGCAACACGTCGGGCAACGATGTGGGAATAATCGTCCGTGGAGGGTGGTTTACTCACATAGTTGACGATTTGCCCTTGCCAGAAGTGGGCCCGTGTGGTATATGCACTTCACGGCGAGAGATCAGAAGGAGCAGTTTTGGCCACGAAGGAAACGACGGCAACCAAGCAGACAGCCGAGTCCAGCGAGGAGACCGAGACCAAGAAGAAGGCCAGCTCTACGACCACTGCGCGCAAGACTTCTGCCAAGAAGTCCAAGTCCGCAGAGCCCTCGAAAAAGACCACGCGCAAGTCCGCCGCGAAGAAAACCGCGAAGAAGGCCAAGGACGATGAGCTCGTCAAAGACGAGGACACTCAGGTCGATGACGAGCTTGATGACGATGCCGAGGTCAACGACGACGATTTGGATGTTGACCTCGGCGAGGATCTTGACGACGTTGACGAAGGCGATGCCGACGACGAAGACCTCGATGAGGACGATGCCGACGACGACGATGTGGAAGACGACGAGGACGAGGAAGAAGCCAAGTCCAAGGCACCCGAGCAGCCCAAGGAAAAGGGTGCCTACGTGGTCTCCGACACGGATGATGAGGAAGAGAACATCATCCCTTCGGGCAATCCGAAGCGTCGTGTGATCGCGGCCGGCGCAACCGCCGACCCGGTCAAGGACTACCTGAAGCAGATCGGCCGTGTGAGCCTGCTGAACGCCGAACAGGAAGTTGACCTGTCCGAGCGCATCGAGGCCGGCCTGTACGCCCAGCACCTGCTCGACACCGAAAGTGAAGGCATGGAGTTCAAGCGCAAGCGTGAACTCAAGTGGGCCGCCGCCGACGGCAAGAAGGCTAAGGACCATCTGCTGGAAGCCAACCTGCGACTTGTGGTCTCGCTCGCCAAGCGTTACACGGGTCGTGGCATGCTCTTCCTTGATTTGATCCAGGAAGGCAACCTTGGTCTGATTCGTGCCGTCGAGAAGTTCGATTGGAAGAAGGGCTTCAAGTTCTCCACCTACGCCACGTGGTGGATTCGTCAGGCCATCACCCGTGCCATGGCTGATCAGGCCCGCACCATTCGCGTGCCTGTGCACATGGTTGAAGTGATTAACAAGCTGTCCCGTGTACAGCGCCAGATGCTGCAGGATCTGGGGCGTGAACCTACGCCGGACGAGCTGGCCCGCGAGCTGGACATGCCGGTTGAGAAGGTGCAGGAAGTGCAGAAGTACGGCCGCGAACCGATTTCCCTGCACACCCCGCTTGGCGAGGATGGCGATTCCGAGTTCGGCGACCTCATTGAGGATACCGACGCCATCGCTCCGTCCGACGCCGTGGCCTTCTCCCTGCTGCAGGAACAGTTCAAGCAGGTGCTGGAAACCCTGTCTCCGCGTGAGGCCGGCGTCATCAAGATGCGCTATGGCCTTGAAGACGGCCAGCCGAAGACGCTGGACGACATCGGCCGTGTGTATGGCGTGACCCGTGAACGCATCCGTCAGATCGAGTCCAAGACCATGTCCAAGCTGCGCCACCCATCCCGTTCGCAGACCCTGCGCGACTTCCTGGATCAATGATCATCTGGCTCCCCTCTGTGAGGGGAGCCAAGCATTTGAAGAGAAAAATAGGACTGTATGCCCAAAGAAGAATACGGCGCCAAGGACCTAGCTGTTCTTGAGGGCTTGGATGCGGTACGCAAGCGTCCGGGCATGTACATCGGCACCACCGACTCGCAGGGGCTTATGCACTGCCTGTGGGAGATCATCGACAACTCCGTGGACGAGGCCTTGGCCGGCTTCTGCAACGACATCGTGGTCACCCTGCACACCGACGGTTCCGTGGAAGTCGCGGACAATGGCCGAGGCATCCCGGTGGACAAGGAACCGAAAACCGGCCTGTCCGGCGTGGAGGTCGTACTGACCAAACTGCACGCCGGTGCCAAGTTCGGCAACTCGTCTTATAACGCCGTCGGTGGCCTGCACGGCGTGGGCTCCTCCGTGGTCAATGCCCTGAGCTCCCGACTGGACGTCGAAGTGGATCGTGACGGCAAGACGCACCACATGACCTTCCACCAAGGTCACCCTGGCGTATACACGGATGCCGACCCGGCCAATCCGTCTCCCGATTCCCCGTTCAAGCGCACTCGCAAGAACCGACCCACCGAGCTGGAAATCATCGGCAAGGTATCTCCCAAAACCACTGGTACCCGTATTCGCTACTGGTATGATCCGGAGATCTTCAACAAAACCGCCGAGTTCTCATACGAACAGCTCATCGACCGCGTGCGTCAGACCAGCTTCCTGGTGCCCGGCCTCAAAATCACCATCATCGACGAAAACGTACCGGAAACGGCGGCGACTGACACCGTCAAGGCCACTGATGACGCAACAGTCGAACCTGCGCAAGACCAGGCACCGGCCTTGGATGTCTCGTCCGACGATGCCGAGAGCCCGGCCGAGGAGGACTTCTCACTGACGGCCGGCGACCAGGTCGTTGATGGCGCGTTCGGCGAACAGCCCGCGCACCCGCGCGTCGTGGAATTCCTGCACACAGGCGGCGTCAAGGACTTCGTCGACTTCCTGTCCAAAGGCGAGCCGATCTCCGACATCTGGCGCATCCAAGGCGAGGGCACCTATAAGGAGGAGACCCAGGCCGTGGGCAAGGGCGGTGAACTGCACGCCCAGGAAATCGAACGCACCTGCGGCGTGGATATCGCCCTGCGATGGGTCAACGGCTATGACACCACAATCATGAGCTTCGTGAACATCGTGGAGACGCCCGGCGGCGGTACTCACGTGGACGGTTTCATGAACGCCATCACCAAGCAGATTCGCAAGGCGGTGGAAGACAACGCCCGCAAGCTCAAGGTGAACATGAAGGACTCCGCCATGAAGGTGGAGCGCGACGATATCCAAGCCGGACTCGTGGCCGTGGTCACCGCACGCGTGGCCGAACCTCAGTTCCAAGGCCAGACCAAGGACGTGCTTGGCACCGCGCAGGTCAAGCCGATCGTCACCCGGCTCACCGACAAGCAATTCGGCGAGATGATCACCGGCTCCAAGCGCGGGTACAAGGAACAATCCGGCCGCGTGCTGGAGAAGATCGTCGGCGAAATGCACGCACGCATCCAGTCGCGCAAGGCCAAGGAGGTCACGCGCCGCAAGAACGCGCTCGAATCCGCCTCGATGCCGGCCAAACTCTCCGACTGCCAGCCGGGCAATGACGACGTGGCCGAACTGTTCATCGTCGAGGGTGATTCCGCACTCGGTACCGCCAAGGCCGCCCGCAACGCCGGTTTCCAAGCGCTGCTGCCGATTCGAGGCAAGATTCTGAACGTGCAGAAGGCGTCGATCACGCAGATGCTCTCCAACAAGGAGTGCGCGGCCATCATCCAAGTGGTGGGCGCCGGCTCCGGCCAGAGCTTCGACATCGAACAGTCGCGCTATCACAAGATCATCATGATGACCGATGCCGATGTGGACGGTGCTCATATCCGTATCCTGCTGCTGACGCTGTTCTACCGGTACATGCGGCCGCTTATCGAACACGGCTACGTGTATGCCGCCGTGCCGCCGCTGCACCGCATCGCGTTGACAGGCTCGCACAAGGGCGAATACATCTACACGTATTCCGATGACGAGCTGGCCGGCAAACTGGCCGACCTCGACAAGAAGCACATCGGATACAACGACGACATCCAGCGATACAAGGGTCTGGGCGAGATGGACGCCGACCAGTTGGCGGACACCACCATGGACCCGCGCACGCGTATGCTGCGCCGCATCCGCATGGAGGACGCCGCCCAGGCATCCGAGATCTTCAGCCTGCTGATGGGCGACGACGTGCCGCCGCGCAAGCAGTTCATCGTCGACAACGCCGACGATTTCGACCGCTCCAAGATCGATACCTGATCGAAGACGTCGCTGATAATGACATCGTGCTTACCGAGAATTTCCGTAATTGGCGTTTGAGGTGAGCACGTTGTCATATGTTTTATGCGTGTTGCCCATGAGTCATTCGATAGACTGATGACATCGTTATCACAACCGGTGCCGTACTGTGAATGGGAGATGGGACATGGCCAGTCTGTTGCTTGCCGTCATCTATGTGGCGTTTATCAGTCTGGGATTGCCGGATTCGCTACTCGGATCCGCATGGCCCACCATGAGCCAGGATCTGAACGTGCCGGTGGCGTGGGCCGGCGGCATCTCCGCGGTGATTTCCATGTTCACGATCGTCTCGGCACTGCTTTCGGACCGAATGACATTGAAATTCGGGGCAGGCAAGGTCACCGCCGTTTCGGTGGCGTTGACTGCGGCGGCCTTGGCCGGTTTCTCCGTTACCTCGAATTACTGGGTGCTGTTGGCCATCGCCATACCATACGGCCTTGGCGCGGGCGGAGTGGATGCGGCGCTCAATAACTACGTAGCCATTCACTACGAAAGCCGGCATATGAGCTGGCTGCACTGCATGTGGGGCGTCGGCGCATCGGTCGGCCCCTACATCATGGGCTATGCGCTCTCTCAAGGCCAAGGCTGGCCGTGGGGCTATCGGTACATCGCGATCCTGCAGGTGATGCTGACCGTCATCCTGGTGCTGAGCCTGCCGCTGTGGAAGAAACGTGGCGCAATTGCGGTCGGCGAATCGACCGATGACACCGCATCATCTGACGGCAATGCCGAGAGATTTGGCACTGCTGAAGGGGTGTCTGTTGCCGAACGCAAACCGCTCGGCGTGGCCGGCGTGCTCGCCATTCGCGGTGCCAAGGAAATCCTCGTGATGTTCTTCTGCTACTGCGCCGTCGAATCCACGGCGGGCCTGTGGGCCTCCAGCTATATGGTGATGCACAGCGGCATCGACAAGATCACCGCCGCCAGCTGGGCCAGCCTATTCTACGTAGGCATCACCGTGGGCCGTGCGCTTTCCGGCTTCCTGACCATGCGATTCAAGGACCCGGTCATGATTCGCCTCGGCCAAGTGCTGGTGTTCGCCGGCATCCTCACCATGTTCGTGCCATTGCCTCACCACCTTGGCGTGGTCGTTGGGCTGGTGGTCATCGGCTTCGGGTGCGCGCCGATTTATCCGTGCGTCATCCACTCGACGCCGGCCTACTTCGGCGAAGACAAATCGCAGGCCATCGTCGGCGTGCAGATGGCCTGCGCCTATGTGGGCTCACTGCTCATGCCGCCACTGTTCGGCATCATCGCGCAATATGCGACAATCAGTCTCTACCCGTGGTATTTGCTGGTGCTCTTGGTGCTGATGGTGGCCATGCACGAGCGTCTTCGCAAGTTGCGCGGCTGATCATATGCGCATTTGGGCCCGACGCCTACTATGCTTGGAGCCCATGGTGATAAGTGAAGAAGAACATGAACAGATGCCCGAGCCCGTACGGGAACGATTGGAAGCGCTGAAGGATGCGCCGGGCTCGGTAATCGTGGTCGGCTCGATGAACGCCGATTACACCGTAACCACTAAACGACTACCCAAGCCAGGTGAAACCGTCAATGGTGGTGCCATGAAAGTGCTGCCGGGCGGCAAGGGCGCGAATCAGGCGTCTGCCGCCGCTCGTCTCGGTGTCAATGTCCAGTTGCTGGGCGCGGTGGGCGAGGACTCCAACGCGGACTTCCTATTAAGCAAGCTGGATGAGGCCGGCGTCGACACCGCCGATATCCTGCATGTCGAAGGCCCCAGCGGCACCACGGTAATCACCGTGAGCGCTGAGGGCGAGAACACCATCGTCTATTCGCCGGGTTCCAATGCCAAGGCAAGTGCCGGCTATGTGCAATCACATCGCACGACCATCGCCGAATGCGCGGTATTGGGACTGTGTCTGGAGAGCCCGATTGCCACCGTTATCGCCGCCGCGCAGACCGCGCATGACGCTGGCGTGACCGTGCTGCTCAACGACTCGCCATTTATGGACGAGCTGCCTCACGAACTGGTGGAAGCCACGGATATTCTGCTGGTCAACCAGCATGAAGTGGCTCAACTGCTGGGCCTGCCGGATGATGACGTGGAATCACTCGACTGGTACGAGGTCGCCGAACGATTCACCGATTACGGATTCGACCGGGCGATAGTGACGCTTGGTGCGTCGGGATCGGTGGTGATCGAGAACGGACGTTGGCATCGCGTATCCGCCGCGCAAGTCAATGCAGTGGACACCACCGGTTGCGGCGACTCGTTCATGGGGACCGTGCTGGCTGGCTTGGCCGCCGGTCATACGCTGCTGCAATCCGCGCAAATCGGCTCCTACGTCTCCGCCTATGCGGCCACCAAGCTTGGTGCCCAAAGTGCCTACGGTACCGCCGAAGAAGTCATCGCCTACTTCAGCTGACCTATAATCGTACATATGTACGAAAGCCTGAGCCTGTTTTCCGAACCCACCAAGATGTGGTTCGAGCATGCCTTCGGTCAGCCGACCGAGGCACAGGCTCAGACATGGCCGGCAATCCATTCCGGTCGCAATGTCTTGGTCATCGCCCCTACCGGTTCCGGCAAAACATTGGCCGCGTTTCTCTCAGCCATCGACCGATTGATGACCGTGCCACGCACGCGGCGTGCCGGTGTGCGTGTGCTGTATATCTCGCCGTTAAAGGCGCTCGCGGCCGATGTGGCCAAGAACCTAGAACAGCCTTTGGAGGGCATTGCTGCACAATGCGAGGCGCAAGGGCTGCCCGTGCCGAAGATCGCGGTCGCCACTCGTTCAGGCGACACCACCGCACAGGAGCGGCGGCGCATAGCCTCCCATCCACCGGATATCCTCGTTACCACGCCAGAATCGTTGTATTTGTTGCTCACTTCGAAGGCAGGGCGGATTCTCGGCACTGTCGATACGGTGATCGTCGATGAGATTCATGCAGTGGCGGGCACCAAGCGCGGCGCACATTTGGCGGTAAGTCTGGAACGGCTGGAGAACCTTGTCACAGAATCGCGCAAGCGAGATGCAATCGATGCAGATGCTGATGAGGGCGGTGATGCCGCCGTCGATGCTGGCCGTGGCGATCGTCATATGCAGCGCATCGGTCTATCCGCTACGGTGAATCCGCCTGAAAAGGCGGCGCGATTCCTGGGCGGCGGGCAACCGGTTACCATCGTGAATCCCGGTGGGCGGCCTGCAATGGATTTGCGCATGATTGAGCCGTTGGAAAACATGCGTGATTTGCAGTCCGTGAATGCCAAGCAGCGTGTCGGTGGCGTGGATGCTGAACGGTCCGCTCCGCATATCAGTGGTGTCACGCCGGCCATGCAGCGACTTGCTGAACGCAGGGGCATTGTGCCGGTGGATGATAGAGATGTTTCTTCCACTTCTGGGGACGATTCTGATGCGAGTGATGCGTTCGATTCCTCCGCGTTGGTTGGAGCGGCGGGCGACCGTACCTCCGGTTCCATTTGGCCCGTGGTGGAACGCAGTATTTTGGATGAGATTCTCGCGCACCGCACTACATTGGTGTTCGTTAATTCGCGTGGTGTGGCTGAGAAACTCACTGCGCGCTTGAACGATCTGTATGCGCAGACCCGGCATGGCACCAATCCCGACACTGTGCGGGATCCGGGCTCTCCGGAAGGCCGCGAAGGGTTCTCCACGCATTACGATGCTGTGGTCGGCTCCACCACCATGCTTGTCGGCTCACATGAGGGCGATGATGTCATCGCCATGGCTCATCATGGGTCGGTTTCCAAAGACCGTCGCAAAATGATTGAGGAACGGCTTAAACGTGGTGAATTGCGCTGCGTGGTGGCCACCTCCAGTTTGGAGCTCGGCATTGATATGGGCTCGGTCGACTTGGTGATTCAAGTCGATACGCCGTTGTCGGTCTCCTCCGGATTGCAGCGTGTAGGCCGTGCCGATCATCAGGTCGGTGGCGTCTCTCACGCATTGTTCTACCCGCTCACCCGTCAGCAGATTGTCACTGGGGCCGCAAGTCTGGAAGCCATGATTGCCGGCGATATAGAACCATTGGCCGTGCCGCGCAATCCGCTCGATATTCTCGCCCAGCAGACCGTGGCCGCTGCCGCGATGCACGATTTGAACGCTGATGACTGGTATGCCACAGTGCGTCGTGCTGCGCCGTTTGCCGAACTGCCACGTGACATGTTCGATGCGGTAATCGGCATGATGTCCGGCGAATACAACAGCGAGGAATTCTCGGCCTTCCGGCCGCGACTGGTATGGAATCGGGATAATGGCCTGATTTCCGCCCGTCCCGGTTCGCAGAAAGTGGCCGTTACCTCTGGCGGTACGATTCCCGATCGAGGGCTGTACACCGTGGTCCTGCCTGAGGCGGACGCCGGCAAAGGCCAGCGTCGCGTCGGCGAGTTGGATGAGGAGATGGTCTACGAATCGCGCGTGGGCGATGTCATTACGCTCGGCACCTCCACATGGCAGATTCAGGAAATCACCCGTGATCGTGTGGTCGTGACTCCGGCTCCGGGCCGCACCGCCCGCCTGCCGTTCTGGCACGGTGAAGGCGCTGGCCGTGACTACGGTTTCAGCCGTACCATAGCCCGCTTCACCCGAGAAATCGCCGCCGGATTAGACGTGAAGCGGACTGAGGGGAGGTCTGCCGCAGAAGGTCCAGCTGTCCCAACCTTCATCCCAACAATCCTCACCCGTCTCCACCACGATGGCCTAGATGCCAACGCCATCACCAACTTGGCCCGCCTACTCTCCGAGCAACAAGCCGCCACTGGTGCAGTCCCCAGCGACCAAACCCTCGTTGTGGAGCGCACGCGAGATGAAGACGGCGGTTGGCGCATCGTACTGCTGAGTCCATTCGGCCGCCGCGTTCACGAACCGTGGTCCATGGCCATCAGCCGCAGACTGCGCCAACGCTACGGTTTCGACGGGCAGGTATATGCCGCCGATGACGGTATCGTCATTCAGCTACCGGACGGTGACGGACATATTCCTGCTCAAGACCTGTTCCTTTTCGACCCAGAAGACCTCAAAGCAGATGTAGAGCGTCAAGTGGGCGAGTCCGTGCTATTTGCCGCACGATTCCGCGAATGCGCCGCCCGATCACTGTTCATGCCGCGATCCGACCCGGGCCGTCGCGTGCCCCTATGGCAGCAGCGACTGCGCGCCGCACAGCTCCTGCAATCCGCACGTATGGCCAAGAACTTTCCGCTGCTGCTGGAAACCGCGCGCGAATGTTTGCAAGACGTATACGACATGCCCGCCCTGAACGAGGTGATGACCGGATTGCAAGCCGGCACCATTACCGTGAAGGACGTGGAAACCGAGTCGCCATCGCCTTTCGCCGAGAACATTCTCTTTGGCTTCGTCGGCGTGGTGATGTACCAGTATGACCAACCTCAGGCCGAGCGTAGCGCGCAACTGCTGTCTCTCGATCCGCACGTGCTCGAACGCTTGCTCGGCACCACCGATATGGCACAAGTGCTCAACCCGGACGTGATTCGCGAAGTCGAACAGGAACTGGGGGAGCACACTTTCTGGAATGAGCTTGCCGACGATGATGTGACTGGTCGCGTGACCCGTTACGCCAAAACCCATGGTCCTTTCACCGCCGATCAGCTCATAGCCGATCTACACCTCGATGCTACGGATGCCGTGCACACTCTGGATGTGCTGGCTGCCAAAGGCGAGTTGCTGCAAGGCCACTTTGTAGATGATGACGAGCAAGGCCAACAGTGGCTCCATAAGGACGTATTCCGCCGTATTCGGTCTCGCTCATTGGCCAAGGCGCGTAAAGCAGTCAAGCCAGTAGAATCAGAGGCGTTCCAGATGTTTCTTATCGACCGACAAGGTATCGGGCCGGTCGGCGGCGAACGATATGAAGGTGCTGACGGGCTCATGCGCGTTATCGAGCAGCTGGAGGGCATATCACTGCCCACTGCACTCTGGGAGTCGGCAGTATTCCCCGCACGAGTACGAGACTACCAACCTGCATTGCTGGATGAGTTGCTGACCAGCGGCGATGTGGTCTGGGTCGGCTCAAAAACCGGGGGAACCAGTGCGATGGACCCCGGTGAGGTTGCTTTCTATCCGGCGGATTCAATATTGTTCAGCGGTGTGGAACATGGTACGACATCGAACGCCTCAGACGCCACCATGCCGGAAGCGATTCTGACCGCACTGGACTCAGGGGGAGCGTTCCATGCCCGTCAACTGATGGATGCCGCCAAACGTGCGTGGAATGAGACCGCGGAGCCGGACATCAATCCAAACACCGGTGAAATCATTCCGCAAGAGTGGAGCGAACAGCAGTTCAAGGATGCCTTGTGGAGCTTGGTCTGGCAAGGTAAGGTCACCAATTCCAGCTTCGCGCCGGTACGTGCATTAACCGCAGGCGCAGCAAGCCCGCGTAAATCCACTACATCACGTCGTCGTGGGCGTGTCGCTCCGATTCACCGAGCCACTACGGATATGACGTTAGGAGGTTTGTGGTCTGCCGTAATCGGGCAAGCTGAAGCCGAAGACACTGATCAGACCGAGCAGGCGCTCGCACTGGTCGAGACGTTGCTGGACAGGTATGGCGTCATCGCGCAGCCGGTGGTCGACAAGGAAAATATCCCGGGTGGCTACTCAGCGTTGTATCCGATATTGCAGCGCATGGAGGAGCATGGTCGACTGGTACGAGGCATGTTCGTCCGTGGTTTCGGCGCGGCCCAATTTGCCGAGCGCGACACCGTGGATGCGTTGCGTCATCCGTCAGAGCATCGCGGCCAGTCCGTGGTGGCATTGAGTGTGCTCGACCCCGCAAATCTCAGTGGCTCCGCCATCGCGTGGCCGGACGCGCCTGCCGGTGCGGGTAAACCGGCACGCCGTATCGGAGCCACGGTCGTGCTCAATGCGCAAGGTGCGCTACTATACGCGGCTGCCAAAGCCAAGCACCTGACGGCGTTCGATCAATCGGTCGGCCATGAACCCGCCGCCAATGATTCCGATGAACAAATGCGCAAGGCCGCCACAGAACTGGCCTACGCTCTCAAACGCAATGGCACCGGTTCCGTGACGTTCAGCGACATCAATGGCGAACCCCTCAACGCGCGTCACCCCTTCGCCCGCATCCTCCAGCAGTCCGGCTTCACCCCCGTTCCCCGAGGCATGCGGCTGTACTGATTGAGCCCAGCTATCGAATGCGGTAGTTGGAGCCGCGTTGGGTCATGATGAGGCCGGCGTGGGTGAGCTTCTTATCCAGTGTGTAGAGGGCGTTCTTGAGGAGCCCTTGTTGCTCGAAGAATGGGCCACCGACGAGCTTGACCAATTCGCTGGTGTTGACAAACTGGCCATCAGCCTTGACCAGTGCTTCAAGCAAACTGTATTCCAGACGGGACAGTGAAATTGCGGTGTGTGTGGATGCGTAGTAGGCTTTGCGATTCGTGGTATCCAACGTGAGATTGCCACGAATGATCATGGTGGGGGAGTCGGTGACAAGCGAGCCGACGTATGAGAGCAGTTCGCCATCGGAGAATGGTTTGCTCAGTACGGCATCCGGGCGTCGTACATTAGCTCGTGCGCTAGCGGCAGCATTGTCCGTGCACTGTTCGGCTTCGGCATCTGAGTTGTTTGCGTGTGAATCCGCGCTGAAGGAGCTGTAGGGCGTCTCTTCGATCGGGGCGTACTCGTCAGGCAGCGCTCGCCAAGGGATTCGATGAGTTGCTCGGTGGAGATGCCGAGCAGGGATTCATCGAGAATCACTGCGTCAAATAGCTCCTTGGTGACCGCGGCGAGCGCGATACTGCCGGTGCTTGCCAAGGACACCTCATGACGACAGGCAAGCAGCGCACCACGAATGGCGCGGGCCAACGGTTCATTGGATACGGCAACCAGTAGTCTCATCGCCACCTCCTTGATGCTTAGTGTAGGTCGGGTTTAGAGTCTCTTCTCTATGTGTTTGGCTCACTATCGTTCGCTCCTCGCCTACAAACACCCCACTGGGGGTGTTTGCTTTACGGCTCGGCCCATCAGAGGGAGCTTAATTGAGGTTACGCAATGAAGGCGATGGGGGAGGCGAGGTCCACTCCGGAGCCGTCTCGGCGCATATCGGGCTTGGGAAGCTCGACCGGGGAGCCTGCGGATGTGGAGGCATGCAACGGGTAGAGACCAACCCAGGCAAGAATCAGCGTGTTCTGGCCCTTCAGGAAGCGCTGGGAGCGTACGCCACCGGTAGCGCGGCCCTTGGTGGGGTACATTTCCAGCGGGGTGACCTTGGCGGCGCCGTTTTCGGTGCCGGGCAGTGCATCGGAGTCGCCGGCCACGGTGAGCACCACCGCGCCGGAGCCGGAAGTCAAACCGTTCTCGCCCTCCTCATAGGTCCATGCCACCTTGCCGGCGGGAACCACGTTGAATGCCGCCACACGGGCACCCTCGGCCAGCTTGATGCCGGCCATACCGCCCGCGGTACGACCCTGCGGGCGCACGTTCTTCGCCTCAAAGGTCAGTAGCGAGGAATCGGAGGAGATGAACACCAGACGGTCGTCATCCTCGGCCACGGCGGCGAATACCACTTCATCGCCATCTTTCAGATCAATGACGGGCCAGGAATCCATGGTGGTGGGTGCCTCACGGTTCCAACGCTTGATGACACCGTTACGGGTACCGATAGCCAGCGACGGCAACGGCTTGGCCTCGGCGGCACCATCCTCGCTCTCGTCCTCGGCACTGGCCTTGCCGGACGTCGGCTGCTCCATGGCAATCGCCGTAATCACACGCTCACCGCGAATCGGATCGGTGGATTCGGTCATGCCGATCAGTTCGTCGGCCTGAACTCCTCCCTTCAGCGACAATGTGGCGGTAGCGGGCAAGGCAGGCAAATCAACCACATGCGCGAGCACCAGGCGGCCGGCCGACGTGACCAGCCCATACGTAGCGCGCGTGGAGGTCTCGAAGATTGTGGTGATCTGATCGTCTCGCAGACGTTCATCGGAAGTGGATCGTGCATTGAACACGTCCATCGCGCTTGGCGTGGTACGGGCAATCAAACCGGTGGCGCTCATCATCACCACGCACGGCTCGTCTTCGATCTTCAAGGCTCCGGTCAGCGCGGACCGCTCGCCGGTCTTCTTGGCGGCGGCTGCGGCTGCGGCCACATCGGCTTCGGCGGAGGAGATCGTGGTGGCGGCCTTCACTGCTTCGAGCGCGGACTTGGACACACCCCTGTCTCTTATACACATCTGACGCTGCCGACGATCTTAC
>ENA-OYWM01000212-OYWM01000212.1-human-gut-metagenome-genome-assembly--contig:-NODE-212-length-22060-cov-6.670984_pt1 | contig 22060 bp, 18 predicted proteins | sample MGYA00244174_ERZ653405 | MGnify/ENA primary metagenome ERZ653405 (study PRJEB26926, sample SAMN06165104) | human gut metagenome | biome: ENVO:00009003; feature: ENVO:2100002; material: ENVO:00002003...
ATACGAGATGGCGTCGAGTCTCGTGGGCTCGGAGATGTGTATAAGAGACGGGAATTGCGTGACGTCGATTATCAAGTCTCGTTTTCTTGGCTGAGTTGTCTTTCTTGGCTTGCCCATACTATCTGTGCCTTGACTGCATTCGAAAACCATTGCAATGACTAGCAACACGCTGAGACGCGGCGTATTAATTCAATCATTTGACAAACTTAGTTCGTTCGTTTTATTATTGGTCCTGCAATCCGTAATATCGCCTACTGCAAAGGAGCGCCCAAATGGGTCTGTGGGATGTTGACAAGATCGAGTACGTCGGCCGCGCCAAAGGACCGAAGGAAGACTTCGCCTTCCATTACTACGATGCCGACAAGGTCGTTGCCGGCAAGAAGATGAAGGATTGGCTGCGCTTCGGCGTTGCTTGGTGGCACACCTTCAACCAGGAACTGGTTGATCCGTTCGGCACCGGCACCGCGCACCGCCCGTACTACAAGTACACCGATCCGATGGACCAGGCTCTGGCCAAGGTCGACTACGCCTTCGAGCTGTTCCAGAAGCTGGGCGTCGAGTACTTCTGCTTCCACGATCGTGACATCGCCCCCGAAGGCGACACCCTGCGCGAGACCAACGCCAACCTCGACAAGGTCGTTGACAAGATCGACGAGAATATGAAGTCCACCGGTGTCAAGCTGCTGTGGAACACCTCCTCCCTGTTCACCAACCCGCGCTTCGTGTCCGGCGCCGCCACTTCTCCGTTCGCCGACATCTACGCCTACGCCGGTGGCCAGCTCAAGAAGAGCTTGGAGATCGGCAAGCGCCTGGGCGCCGAGAACTACGTGTTCTGGGGTGGCCGCGAAGGCTACGAGAACCTGTGGAACACCGAGATGAAGCGCGAGACCGACCACATCGCCAAGTTCTTCCACATGTGCGCAGATTACGCCAAGGAAATCGGCTTTGAGGCCCAGTTCCTGATCGAGCCGAAGCCGAAGGAGCCGACGCTGCACCAGTACGACTTCGATGCCGCCACCGCCATCGAGTTCCTGCGCAACCACGACCTGACCGACGTCTTCAAGCTGAACTTGGAAGGCAACCACGCCAACCTGGCCGGCCACACCTACCAGCACGAGATCCGCGTGGCCCGCGAGTCCGGCTTCCTCGGTTCCCTCGACGCCAACCAGGGCGACAAGCTCATCGGCTGGGACATGGACGAGTTCCCGACCGATCTGTACGAGACCGTCGCCGTCATGTGGGAAGTCCTGCAGGCCGGCTCCATCGGACCTCACGGTGGTCTGAACTTCGACGCCAAGCCGCGCCGTACCTCCTTCTACGAGGAGGACCTGTTCCGCTCCCACATCGCCGGCATGGATGCCTACGCCGCCGGCCTGCTGGTTGCCGACAAGATGAACCAGGACGGCTTCATCCAGAATCTTCAGGCCGAGCGCTACAGCTCCTACGACTCCGGCATCGGCAAGGACATCGACGAGGGCAACGTCACCTTGGCCGACCTCGAAGCCTACAGCCTCGACAAGCCGCAGTCCGAGCTCATCGCCGCCACCAAGTCCGATCACCTCGAGTCCGTCAAGGCCACCATCAACAACTACATCATTGATGCCCTGGCTGAGGTCGAGTGACCATCGGTCTGACCGATTGAATTCGCTCCATCGGGCGTGTACACATCAATTATGATGCCAGTGCGCCCGATGGGCTGATTCGATAGTTTCGCCATGTGCGGTGTTGTGTTATGCCCGCATGGCACCTTTCCATTCCTTCTTTCTCCTTTCTCTCCTTCCGCTGAAAACGGGACTGTCTCTCGAAGTGTGTAACTGGCCTTAACTGGCCGGTCGTGTGGCCGGTCGGAAAGGCTGGTGGACGATGTCTGCTGGGACAAGGGGAAACATGGCACCGACGAAGAAGCCGGACGCGGAAAAACGCAACGCCGAGCGGGAGGCGGCGCTCACATTCGTGCGCATGGCCAAGGAAAAAGGACTGGACCTGACAGGGCCCGACGGACTGCTCAAACAGTTCACCAAAAGCGTGCTGGAGACGGCCCTGGACGAGGAGATGACCGAGCACCTGGGCCGCGCCAAGCACAAGAAATCCAAGGACGGCAGGGCCGCGAACACGCGCAACGGCACCACCGCCAAGACCGTGGTCACCGATTCGGTAGGTCCGGTCGGGATCGAGGTGCCGCGAGACCGCGATGGCTCGTTCGAGCCGGTCGTCGTCAGGAAACGGCAGCGGCGGCTGCCCGGGGTGGACGAGGTGGTGCTGTCCCTGTATGCCAGGGGCCTGACCACCGGCGAGATCAGCGCCCACTTCCAGGAGATCTACGGGGCGGACGTGTCCAGGGAGACCGTCAGTCGCATCACCGAGCGGGTCGTGGCCGAGAAGGACGAATGGTGCTCGCGTCCCCTGGATCGTGTGTACGCGGCCGTGTTCATCGACGCGACCGTCGTCAAGGTGCGCGACGGGCAGGTCGCCAACCGCGCGTTCTACGTGGCCGTTGGCGTGGATCTGGAGGGCGGCCGCGACGTGCTGGGCGTCTGGGCGTCGCCCGCCGCGGAGGGCGCACGCTATTGGCTGTCGGTGCTCACCGAGCTGAAGAACCGGGGCGTGGACGATGTGTTCTTCCTGATCTGCGACGGGCTCAAAGGCCTGCCCGACGCGGTGGGCGCGGTATGGCCTCTGGCCATCGTGCAGACCTGCGTGGTGCATCTGCTGCGCAACACGTTCCGCTACGCGTCGAAGAAGGACTGGGACGCCATCAAACGCGATGTCAAACCCATCTACACCGCGCCGAGCGCCGCCGCCGCGGCGGTGGCCCGCGACGCGATGCTGGACAAGTGGGAGGCGAGATATCCCGCGATCCGCAGGCTGTGGATGGACGCGTGGGAACGGTTCATACCGTTCCTGGACTATGACGTGGAGATCCGGCGCGTGATCTGCACGACCAACGCCATCGAATCGCTCAACGCGAGATTCAAGCGCTCCATCCGCGCCCGCGGCCACTTCCCCGACGAGCAGGCCGCGCTCAAGTGCATGTACCTGACCGTCCGCTCGCTGGACCCCACCGGCAAGGGACGGATACGATGGAGCGCGCGCTGGAAGCCCGCGCTCAACGCCTTTGCCATCACCTTCGCCGACCGCTGGCCAAGCGAGGGAACACAACAATGAAAACGCCAGTTACACACTTAACGAGACAGGCCCGGCATGAGTTCGAGATGGACGCCATCGCGGCCTGCTTCATCGGCGGCACGGCCGTCACCGGCGGCATCGGCACCATCCCCGGCGCCATGGTCGGCGCCCTGATCATGGGCGTGCTCAACCAGGGCCTGTCCATCATGGGCGTGGACGCCGCCTGGGTCAAGACCATCAAGGGCCTCGTCGTCATCGCCGCCGTCGCCTACGACCTGCTCTCCAAGAAAAAGAAAGGCTGAGCTAAACCTGGCCTCCGGGCCCGCCCGGTGGCCACGGGGATGGACCTGAGTTCCATTCCTCCTCCGAAAGGGACGCTGTTGCACGCAGCGTCCCTTTTCCGTTTGTCGCGATGGATGGATCCCGGTGTACGTTCTTCGCGAAATCAGCCCTGACTTGGGGTGTATTTCGACAATATGATTCGGCGATGTGCCTCAGCGGATATGTGCGGCCAATGAAAAAGCGGGATACCGATGTCGATATCCCGCTTTCAGCGAATAGGTAAGGCCAGAGCTTACTTCTTCTTGGCTTTCTTGACGCGCTTGGGGGTGGGAGCCATTTTCTTGGGTTCGAAGAACGGCCACTTGTGCAAAGCCCAGGCGTGCAGTGCGGGGATCTTGGCAACGGCGAAGCCGATGACCAGACCGATTACCATGGCCCAGGTCTCCAGATCATGGCCTGCGACCAGCAAGCCGATGAACACTATGGCAACGATGAAGCTCACCATCTGCGAGGCCTTTGACTGCTTGGCGGTCACCAGGTCGGCCTTCATGGGAACAAGCCCCAGAAACAGGCCGCAAGGTGTGCAGATGACGGCCAATATCGCGCTGAGGGTTATTGACAATGTGGTTGCATCCATGATGTTCCTTTAGTGCTGTGGGTTGTGGTTTTCTTTGGCGTCTGCGGTGTCGGTGTCTGCGGTGTCGGCAACGTCGTCGTGTTCGTTTTCTTCGGCTTGTTCGGCTTCGGCCTCGGCGTCCGTGCTGTCGGTTTCGTCGTCATCAGCCGCGTCATCCTTGCCGGGCTGGCGCCACCACAGGATTAGCGCGTTGGCCGCGCAGTAGATGGCCGCGATGCCAATGCATACCAGAAAAATGATGTTCGAAGTGCTGATGATCGTGCCGTCGTTCATCGACTCTTTGACAGACTGCCATATCCACATCACGCAGGCGACGGCGGTCAGGGCGTACAGCATCATACGGGAGCGGTCGTTCATAGGATCATCTCCAGACTTGTTCAAACGACTTGATTATAGCCGTATTTGTGGATTGCGTGGGAAACGAAAAATGCCGCCATGTGTGCTTCAGCGAGGAGCGCGGTATAACAGCGGCTCTTCGCGATGCTCGCCATGGCGGCATTCATCAGGAATCGTTATTCAGTTGTTATCTCATGGATTTGCTGGCAGCGTATCAGCCGCGGGCCTTGGCGTACGCCTCGTACACGGCTTCGGTGGGCTCGCCGGTCTCCACGCCCTCGATGGTGAGCTGCCAGGTCGGCGGTTCGGCCTCGCCGGACAGCACCCAGGCGGCCTGACGGGCGGCGCCGATGGCCACGTATTCGTCGGTGGCCGGACGGGTCACGTCCATGCCGAGGATTGAGGGGGCCAGCGTGCGGATGGCCACGGACTTCGCGCCGCCACCAATGAGCAGGATGCGGTTGATCTCGGCGCCCAGCGAGCGAATCAGCTCGAGGCAGTCGCGCTGGGAACACAGCAGGCCTTCGACGAACGCACGGGCCAGATTCTCCTTGGTGGTGTTGTGTAGGGTCAGGCCAGTCAGCGAGGCGGTGGCGTCCGGACGGTTCGGCGTACGCTCGCCGTCGAAGTACGGCACCAGGGTGATGCCGCCGGCACCCGGCTCGGCCTTGAACGCCAGTTCGGCCAGTTCGTCGTAGTCCACGCCTAGGGCGGCGCGACCGGCGTCCAGAATGCGCGAACCGTTGATTGTGCAGGCGAGCGGCAGATAGTGGCCGGTGCAGTCGGCAAAGCCGGAAATGGCGCCGGTCAGGTCGTACACCGGGTTTTCAGCGATGGCCGCGGCCACGCCGGAAGTGCCGAGCGATACGGACACATCGCCCACGGCCATGCCGAGGCCCAGCGAGGCCATGGCATTGTCTCCGCCGCCGGGGCCGATGATGCAGCCGCCTTCAACGTCCTTGCCGGCAATGGCGGGGTCGGCCTTGACGGCGGCTGCCTCACGCGGGCCCAGCACGGTGGGCAGCACAATGGCGTCGGCGTGGGCCTTGGCGGCTTCCTCGCCCTCGGCAGGGGCCAGCACCATGGCGATGAGATCGCGGCGGTACTCGTCATGCGCGGCATCGTAGTAAATGGTGCCGGAAGCGTCGGAACGGTCGGTGAACAGGGCTTCGAGATGAGCGTCCTCGCCCTCGGCCACCGGGCCATAGCCGGCGATACGCCAGCTCAGCCAATCGTGCGGCAGACAGACGGCGGCAATCTTCTTGGCGTTCTCAGGCTCGTTCTCGGCCACCCACGCCACCTTGGTCAGCGTGTAGGAGGCGACGGGGGAGGAGCCGACGGCCTTGACCCAGCGCTGCTTGCCGCGGGCGGTCACGTCGTCCGGTTCGTCGCCCTCGGCCGGAGCTGCACCGAGCTTGTCGATCAGGGCGGCGGCCTGCGGGGCGGAGCTGATGTCATTCCAGAGCATCGCATCGCGAATCACGTTGCCCTGCTTGTCGAGAATGACCATGCCATGCTGCTGGCCGCCAACCGCGAGGGCCGCGACATCGTCAAGCCCGCCGGCCTGCTCGGCGGCCTTGGTGAAGGCCTCCCACCAGAATTCCGGGTTGACCGAGGTGCCATCCGGGTGCTTGGCCTGCCCGAACCGAACCTGTTCGCCGGTGGCGGCGTCCGTGATGCGGACCTTCGTTGATTGGGTTGACGTATCTACGCCGGCAACCAGTACTCTCGTCATGCATTCCTCCTCGATGAGGGTCGCGCTCAAAAGTTTCGGCGCGCCATAGCCAATAAGTTAGACGATTAAACTATACTGTATCTCAACGTTCGATTGCAAACGGAAACACGCGAAGGTGCGGTCCGATTCAATCGTTTGACGCACAATATCATGGTGTGATAGACGGATGTGAGCGCCTGTGCGGCGCTCGAGACTAGGGGTGCGAGGAGGTAGGGGCCAATGGCAAATCTACGCAGGATCAATCAGGAGGATCTGCGCAACCATAACCTGTCGGTGACGCTCGACACCTTATTGCGTGCGCAGAAACCGATGAGTCGTGCCGATCTGGCCAAGGAGACGGGCCTGACCAAGGCCACGCTCTCGCTGTTGGCCTCGATGCTCATTGAAAGCGGCGTGGTGCAGGAAGGCGAGCCGGTCGTTTCCACCACATATGGGCGGCCCAGCACGCCGCTGGAGATTCGCGGCGGATCCATCGCCGGCATCGGCCTGCAGATCAACACCGATGGTTACGGTTGCCTGGCACTCGATCTGAACGGCGACACTCTCGGCCGGGAGTGGGTGAGTGAGGATATGACCGGCACTGACCCGTACGAGATCTTCGCCAAGCTCGATGCGATGACTTTCCCGTTGGAAAGCCGGCTCAAACGACGCGGCTGCAAGGTGGTGGGAGCCGGGTTTGCGCTGCCGGGCATCGTCACCGACGACATGTGGCTGTTGGTGGCCCGCAATCTGGGTTGGGAAAACGTCAACCTCACCCGGTTCAACGTGGTGCGCCGGCTGGATGTGGTGGCCGGCAATGAGGCGAAGATGGCCGCCATCGCTCAGATTCCGGGGTATGCCACCGAACGTGCGCCCTTCCTGAATGTGGTGGACCGCACGGACTCCTTTATTTACCTGTCTACCGATATCGGCATCGGCGGCGCGGTGGTGCGCGACGGCGAAGTGGTGATGGGCTCGCACGGATTCGCCGGCGAGATCGGCCATCTGTCCGTGGCGATGGATGGGCCGTTGTGCAGCTGCGGGCGTCACGGGTGTCTTGAGGCGTTTGCGGGCCGTCGCGCTTTGGTCGAGGCTGCCGGCATTGCCGAGGATGGGGATGCCACCAGCAGCGAGGCCATCGATATGTTCCTCCAGCGTTGGCGAGCCGGGGATTCGGATGTGGCCAAAGTGGTCGATCAGGCCGCCGATGCGCTGGTTTCCGCCATCGCTTCCGCCGTGAATCTGGTGGATGTCGATACGGTGCTGTTGGGCGGACTGTGGACGCACTTCGGCGACGAGCTGGCCACCGTGCTTGAAGGCCGGCTGCGTTCGGAAATTCTGGGATACCCGAATGTGAAGATTCGCGTGTTTGTGCCGCCGGTGGCGCTGCATCCCTCGCTATATGGCGCGGCCGAAATGGGCTTGCGACGGTTCATCGAGAACCCGTTGGGGTATATGGGGGAGAAGTAGCGCCGGGAGATGCTGCTTGTTGCTGGCGGGTGCATGGTATGGGTGCATGGCGCGCGTGCCGGCATTAGCGGGCTCGTGCTACACTTTGGCAAGTTGGCTGTTTTACGCAGCGAACGTGGGGCCGTAGCTCAGTCGGTTAGAGCATGCGACTCATAATCGCCCGGTCCAGGGTTCAAGCCCCTGCGGCCCCACTCTTTTGCGTCGTCTCCTGCGGCGGCGCAGCGCGTCTTCACGTCCAGATAGGCGTGTACAATCCCTTAGGTTCCGGTTCACGTCTTGCCATAGGGGCATGACGACCCGGGTCCCCCGAATCCATAGGAGACGTAAAATGCAGCAGGGTATCCATCCTGATTATCACCCCGTTGAGGTGACGTGCTCGTGCGGCAACACCTTCGTGACCCGCACCGCTGGCAAGGAAGATCACATGTTCGTTGACGTGTGCTCTCAGTGCCACCCGTTCTACACCGGCAAGCAGAAGATTCTTGACACCGGTGGCCGCGTTGCTCGCTTCGAGAAGCGCTACGGCAAGAAGAGCAAGTAGCATACTTCACGCCAGTCCGATTCGATTTGGCATGCTCCGGCATACCCGATCGAGGACTGGCGTTTTTTGTATTCTTTGACAAGTTTTGTTGCAGCATTGACCTGCGCAATCGAATAATCGAACAGAACAGCACCATACAGAAGAAAGTGTGTTATGGCAGACGAACAGTTCCCGGCGGCGGCAACCGCGCTTGAGGAGTACCAGTCCATCGAAGAACAGATGGCAAGCCCCGAAGTCGTGTCCAACCCGGACAAGCTGCGCAAGCTGGGTCGTCGTCACGCCGAACTGGGTGCCATCGTGGATGCCTACAAAGCCTGGTTGCAGGTGAAGGACGATCTGGCAGCCGCTCAGGAGATGGCCGGCGAGGACGCCGACTTCGCCGAGGAAGCCAAGCGTCTTGAAGACGAACTGCCCGGTGTCGAGGAGAAGCTGCGCACCGCGCTGATCCCGCGTGACCCGGATGATGCGCGCGACACCATCATGGAGATCAAGGCCGGCACCGGCGGCGAGGAAGCCGCACTGTTCGCCGGCGACCTGCTGCGCATGTACACCCGTTACGCCGAGAAGCGTGGCTGGAGCGTGAACGTGCAGTCCGAGAACACCACCGAGCTCGGCGGCGTCAAGGACGTGCAGATCGCCATCCGCGCCAAGGGCACGCCCGCTCCCGAAGACGGCGTGTGGGCTTCGATGAAGTACGAGGGCGGCGTACACCGTGTGCAGCGCATCCCCGTCACCGAATCGCAGGGCCGTATCCAGACTTCCGCTGCCGGCGTCATCGTGTTCCCCGAGGCCGACGAGGATGACGACGAGATCGAGATCGATCCGAAAGACCTGAAAATCGACATCTTCATGAGCTCCGGCCCCGGCGGCCAGTCCGTGAACACCACGTATTCCGCCGTGCGCATGACCCACCTGCCAACCGGAATCACGGTGAACATGCAGGATGAGAAGTCGCAGATTCAGAACCGTGCCGCCGCGTTGCGCGTACTGAAGTCCCGCCTGCTGGCCATGAAGCATGAGCAGGAGGCCGCCGAGGCCGCCGACATGCGTCACTCGCAGGTACGTTCGCTTGATCGCTCCGAGCGAATCCGCACATACAACTTCCCGGAAAACCGTATCGTCGATCATCGCACGAATTACAAGGCCTACAACCTTGACGCCGTGCTCGATGGCGACCTGCAGGCCGTCATCGATTCCGACATCCAAGCCGACGAAGCTGACCGTCTGGCCAACCAGCAGTGATAGCCGACCTGATTCGTCAAGCCGCCGCGCAGTTGCGCGAAGCCGGCATCGAGACGCCCGAACATGATGCCAAACTGTTGCTGGCCGAGGCCGTGGACGCCGAGCTACGCGATATCGACAAGGCCATGCTGATGGGGGAGGGCCTCGATTCGCTGGCCCCCGCCGGCGGGGGCTGTCGCGCAGCGACTGGGGGTGGTCAGGCCGACCCCGTCACCAATATCCTTGCCGCCTTCCACGCCATGCTTTCCCGACGCGCCAAACGCGAGCCGCTCCAATACATCACCGGCCACACGCCTTTCCGCTACCTCGACCTGCAGGTGGGCCCCGGCGTCTTTATCCCGCGCCCGGAAACCGAAACCGTAGTCCAGGCCGGTCTTGACTGGTTGACCCGGCACAGCATGATCCACCCGCGCATGGTCGACCTGTGCGCCGGTTCCGGTGCCATCGGCCTGTCGATAGTCAGCGAAGTGCCCGGCAGCCAAGTATGGGCCGTCGAATTATCCCCGCGTACCGCCGAATGGACCCGGCGCAATCTGGCGGTAACCGCGAAACGATACCCCTCCATCGCCTCCAATTACCAACTGGAAGTCGCCGACGCCACGTCACTGGCCACGCTGGCGCAACTCGACGGCACCATCGACATCGTCATCACCAACCCGCCCTACGTGCCACAAACCGACATCCCCGAACAACCAGAAGTACGCGACTGGGACCCGGAACTGGCGCTATACGGCGGTTCGGCAGACGGCACGCTCATCCCTGAACGCATTATTGAGCGCGCCTGGCGCCTGCTCAAGCCCGGCGGCGTATTGGTTATGGAGCATGATCTCACCCAAGGCGAGCGATTAGTGGCTTATGCCAAGGCCACAGGTTTCGCCACCGCCTCCACCGGCAAAGATTGGACCGGCCGAGACCGCTATCTCTTCGCCGAGAAGTAGCCACAGGCGCGGGGCCGCCGCTGCTACTGCGCGTAATACTGCAGGGCGGAGGCGTCCGCGTCCGTGATTTCGCGAATCGGACGGGCCGGATTGCCCACGGCCACGGTGTGCGGCGGAATATCGCGCGTCACCACCGAGCCGGCACCGATCACGCAACCCTCGCCAATCGTCACCGGGCAACAATCCAGCACAGTGAAGTTGAAGTTGGCGAACACGCGCTCGCTGGCGCGCGGCATACGCAGTTCGACGGGAGGCATGGTGGTGGATTCAGCATTGATTTCGCTCATTGAACACTCCTGTAATTTCGCGAAAGAGCATGGATGGACTCATTGTATCTACGGTCTGTGCGTGTGGGGCGAATCGGAAAACGGCAGTACGGCAAACGAGCGATGATGAACTATGCAAGTCGGGGCGCAATGGTGCAATGGTAGATTGTGAATACACAAGCGAACGGAGGTGGCGTGAGCGTGGAGGGCGGAACAACGCTGAAAGTCACGGATGAATCGCTGGCACAGGCGGCGCGTGTCATCCGGGATGGTGGATTGGTCGTCATTCCAACGGATACGGTATATGGAGTGGCGTGCGATCCGCGTAATAAGGCCGCTATCGACCGTATCTACCGGCTCAAGCGTCGCCCGCGCTATAAGGCGTTGCAGGTACTGCTCGCATCCACCGACCAGCTTGATGAACTCGGTCTAGACCTGCCGTCTCCACTGAATCGTTTGTCGGCGGCGTTCCTGCCCGGCGCGTTCTCGCCGATTGCCGTAGCCCGGCCCGACTGCACGTTGGAGACTTTGGCCGACACCGCCGATGGTCGCCCCGGCACGCAAGGCATCCGCATCCCCAATTCGGCGCTGTGCCTCGCGATTCTCAAGGCGACTGGCCCGCTGGCCGCGTCCAGCGCCAACCGTTCCGGCGACGAAAGCGCACAGACCGTCCAGGAGGCGGTTGATGCGTTCGGCAGCGAAGTCGACCTGTATCTGGACGGCGGCCCTACCCAAGGCCATGTCTCCAGCACCGTCGTCAAAGCCGATCCGTACGCGCGCGACGGCATCGAGATCCTGCGTGAAGGCGTCATCGCCCAAAACGTGATTCGCAAGGCCCTCCACCTCAACGGCGGGGGACTCGGCGCATGAGAATCTACCTACTGATTGCCGCCATCGCCGGTGGCGTCACCTGGCTGGTGACTCCGCTGATTCGCCACGTCGCCATCGAAATCGGTGCGGTTGGCGAGGTGCGTGCCCGAGACGTGCACACCATTCCCACGCCGCGCATGGGCGGCCTTGGCATGCTGATCGGTTTTGCCGTGGCTACCGTATTCGCCAGTCGGCTGCCTTTTCTCTCGGGATTGTTCAACGGCAATTACCAGATGTGGGTGATTCTTGCCGGCGGCATCATGATCAGTCTGCTGGGCATGGCCGATGACCTGTGGGATCTCGATTGGATGCTGAAACTTGCCGGTCAGCTGCTGATTTCCGTATTCGTGGCTTGGGGCGGATTGCAGATCATCTCACTGCCTTTGGGCGGTTCGCTGATTACCGCCTCGCCGAGTCTGTCCATGGCGATCACCGCATTCCTGATTGTCGCCTCGATTAACGCGGTCAATTTCGTTGATGGCCTCGATGGCCTGGCGGCCGGTATCGTGGCGATTGGTGGCATAGCGTTCGCCGCCTATTCGTATATCATCGCCCGGTCTTCCCCGAGTTATGCTTCGTTGGCCACGCTGATCGACGTGATGATGGTGGGTATCTGCGTGGGCTTCCTGCTGCATAATTGGCATCCCGCCAAACTGTTTATGGGTGATTCCGGTTCGATGCTGCTTGGCTATCTCATCACCTGCGCTTCGATTGTGATGACCGGACGTCTTGACCCGGCCTCGATTCATGCCAGCATCTATCTGCCGGTGTTCATGCCAATTCTGCTGCCGATTCTGGTGTTGTTCCTGCCTGTGCTCGACATGTGTCTGGCGATTGTGCGGCGTTTGGCCAAAGGCCAGTCGCCCATGCATCCGGACCGTATGCACCTGCACCATCGCATGCTGAAGATCGGGCATTCGGTGCGTGGCGCCGTGCTGATCCTGTGGGGATGGGCCGCGCTGATCGCATTCGGTTCGCTGACGATTCTGTTCTTCAAAGCGCAGCATGTGGCCGTGGGCATGCCCATCGCCGTGGTGGTGCTGACCATAGCCACGATGTACCCCTATCTGCGGCATCGTATTCCCGAGATCCAAGCCGAGAACCTGACGCTCGAATCCGCACGCAAGAACGCGCAGCATGCTACGGTTAAGTCGCAGTCTGCAGTAGGGGAGAGCCGGGATTCGATTGGCTCTCAGGCAGCGGATTCGATGACTGATTCGCCTGCGGATTCGCGGGACTCGCAGGCGGGTGAGGTGCAGGACCCGGCAGCGGATAAGTGAGCGCTCACAAGCGTGTGTCGTGAAGGTCAGCGCGTGTTCATATAGTGTTTGTATGGCTACAAACCTCGATGAATTGAACGCCCAATCGGCGTATGCTCCCCTTCCTCCGATTTTCGCCAAGCTCGGCCTTGCTTATGATGATGTGTTGCTGCTGCCGAACGAGACGGATGTCATTCCCTCCGAAGTGGACACCAGCACTCATCTGACTCGCAAGATCGTGATGAAGGCCCCGGTCCTCTCCGCTGCCATGGATACCGTGACCGAGTCCGAGATGGCCATCGCCATGGCTCGTAACGGTGGTATCGGTGTGCTGCACCGCAATCTGTCCATCGACGACCAGGCCGCTCAGGTCGATGTGGTCAAGCGTTCCGAGTCCGGTATGATCACCGACCCGCTGACCGTCAACCCCGAGGTCACTCTGGCCGACCTCGACAAGCTGTGCGGCAAGTTCCACATCTCCGGTCTGCCGGTTGTGGACAAGGAAAACAAGCTCGTCGGCATCATCACCAACCGTGATATGCGCTTCATCGCCTCCGAGGATTACGACACCCTGAAGGTTAAGGATGTCATGACCAAGGAGAACCTGGTTACTGGCCCGTCCAACATTTCCAAGGACGACGCTCACCGTCTGCTCGCCCAGCACAAGGTTGAGAAGCTGCCGCTCGTTGACGAGGAAGGCCACCTGACCGGCCTGATCACCGTCAAGGACTTCGTCAAGACCGAGCAGTACCCGGACGCCACCAAGGATGAGCAGGGTCGTCTGCGCGTGGCCGCCGGCGTCGGCTTCCTCGGCGACGCCTGGCAGCGTGCCTCCGCTCTGATGGAGGCTGGCGTGGACGTGCTCGTGGTCGACACCGCCAACGGTGAGGCCCGTCTGGCACTCGACATGATTTCCCGCCTGAAGCACGACTCCGCCTTCGACGGCGTGCAGATCATCGGCGGCAACGTCGGCACCCGCTCCGGTGCTCAGGCCATGATTGAGGCTGGCGCGGACGCCGTCAAGGTCGGTATTGGCCCCGGCTCTATCTGCACCACCCGTATCGTTGCCGGTGTCGGTGTCCCGCAGCTCACCGCCGTGTACGAGGCTGCCCAGGCCTGCCGTGCCGCTGGCGTGCCCTGCATCGCCGACGGTGGCATCCACTACTCCGGTGACATCGCCAAGGCCCTCGTGGCTGGCGCTTCCTCCGTGATGCTCGGCGGCACGCTCGCTGGCTGTGAGGAAGCCCCGGGCGAGAAGGTGCTCCTGCACGGCAAGCAGTACAAGCTGTACCGTGGCATGGGCTCCCTCGGTGCCATGGCCCCGCGCGGCAAGAAGTCCTACTCCAAGGACCGCTACTTCCAGGCCGACGTGACCTCCAGCGACAAGGTCGTGCCGGAAGGCGTGGAAGGCGAAGTGCCGTACCGCGGACCGCTGAACGCCGTGCTCTACCAGATGCTCGGTGGCCTGCACCAGTCCATGTTCTACATCGGCGCCCACAACATCGCCGAGATGCCGGAGCGTGGCAAGTTCATCCGCATCACCGACGCCGGTCTGCGCGAATCGCACCCGCACGATATCGTGATGACCACCGAAGCCCCGAACTACTCCGGCTTCCACAACAACTGATCGGTTGATGCCCGCTAGCTTGCGCTAGTTAGGGGTTGATTCCTTGTGAAAAGGGTCTGCTTATGCAGGCCCTTTTCGCGTATGTGGCTCGAGATAGCTTGTATGCGCTGGGGTATAGTCTGAACTGTTCTTGTAATAACGGGTGACATGACGAAAAGAGGCTTACCATGGTCGACAGCCATGATGCAGAAACTTACAGCGCAAAGGATTCGCGCCTGATTTGGATTGACTGCGAAATGACGGGCTTGGATATCTTCGGCGGCGACGAACTCGTCGAGGTGTCCGTAGTGCCCACTGACTTTGACCTGAATGTGCTGGACGAGGGCGTGGATTACGTCATCAAGCCGTCCGAGAAGGCCGTGAACCATATGAACGATTTCGTGCGCCAGATGCACACCCGTTCCGGCCTGATCAACGAGTGGGAGAATGGCCTGAGCCTGGCCGAGGCCGAGCAGAAGGTCACCGAATACGTGCTGCGCTTCACGCCGGAAGGCGTGCGCCCGCTGCTGGCCGGCAACACCATCGGCTCCGATAAGAAGTTCCTCGACCATTACATGCCGAACCTCATGAGCCACCTGCATTACCGCAGCGTGGATGTGAGCACATTCAAGGAGCTCGCCCGCCGCTGGTACCCGGCCGTGTACGAGAACCGCCCGCCAAAGAACGGTGGCCATCGTGCTCTCGCAGACATCATCGAGTCCTTGGACGAGCTGCGCTACTACCGTAAGGCGTTTATGGCTCCCGCCCCCGGCCCGGACGATGCCGCATCCAAGGCCATCGCCGCCGACATCGTAGCCACCAGCATCCTCAATAAGTAGTCCGCCGTACTTGGCTCCCCTCCCTGAGGGGAGTCTAGAGAGGTTGATATGCGCCAAACCGAAGCCCTGGCCATTCTGAACGCCGGCGCGAACGTGTTCCTGACCGGTGCGCCCGGTGCCGGTAAGACCTATGTCTTGAACGAGTTCATCCGCCAGGCTCGGGCCGACGGCGCCAGTGTAGCAGTCACCGCGTCCACAGGCATCGCCTCCACGCATATCAACGGCCAAACCATTCATTCGTGGAGCGGCGTCGGCGTGGCCACCGCCCTGAGCGCCAGCCTGCTCAAACTCATCAAATCCCGGCGCAAACGCAAGATTCAGGCCACGGACATCCTCGTCATTGACGAGGTTTCCATGCTGCACGCTTGGCTGTTCGACATGGTCGACCAAGTCTGCCGCGAAGTACGCCGTGATCCACGCCCGTTCGGTGGCATCCAGGTTGTCTTGTCCGGCGACTTCTTCCAGCTGCCGCCGGTTTCGGTGTCCGGGCGCAACCGCGACCTCATCGCCCCCACGCCCGAATTCATCGCCAGTCGCGAACGGTATGCCCGTGCCGGCTTGAACCCCGAAGGCTTCATCACCGAATCGCTGGTATGGCCCGAACTCAACCCGGTGATCTGCTATCTGACCGAACAGCACCGTCAGGATACCGGCGAACTGCTGACCGTGCTCACCGACATTCGCGAAGGCGACGTGACCCAGTCCGACCGTGACGTGCTCGTCACTCGTCTGGGCAAACTGCTCGAGCCCGGCCAGGTCGCCGTCCACCTGTTCCCGGTGAACCGGCAGGCCGACAATCTCAACGACATGCGCCTGAACCAGATCATGCTTGATCCACACGAGTTCCACGCCGAGACAGCAGGCCCTGCCAACCTGGTCGACCGACTCAAAAAGAACATGTTGGCCCCCGAGCGATTGATACTCAAGGAAGGCGCGGCTGTCATGGCCCTGCGCAACGACACCGATCGCCAGTACGTCAACGGCTCGCTCGGCACCGTGCGTGGCTTCGCACAGGAGAACAAGGGCGGCTGGCCGATCGTGGAATTCGAGAACGGCAACATCGTCACCATGAAACAGGCCACATGGGAGATGATGGACGGCGACACCGTGCTCGCCTCCGTCTTCCAGGTGCCGTTGCGCTGCGCGTGGGGCATCACCATCCACAAGTCGCAAGGCATGACGCTTGACCGTGCGGTCATGGATCTGAAGCGCACCTTCGCGCCGGGCATGGGATATGTGGCGTTGTCCCGCGTCGAATCGCTGGGCGGACTGTATTTGGCTGGCGTCAACGAACGCATGTTCCTCGTCTCGCCCGATGCCGTGGTGCTCGACGGCGACCTGCGCGAAGCCTCGGCCGCGGCCTCCGACCAGTTGGCCGATGAAGGTGCAAACGCGTTCAAACCCGCCGAGCCGGACGAATTCGGTGCCAATCCCGACGATGACTTCGCCCAGGACGCGTTGTTCTGACATGATTCATGTTGTGTCGCTAAGAGGATTTGCGCTATACTGATACAGCTAATTCTCAGTAAGAGTGGACCTGATAGCCACTTTGAATGCTCAGCAGGCAACTGCTAGGGGCGAGCCATTTGGCTCGCCCTGTTTCGTACAGTTACAATGTTCAAGACAATGATGTGCATTGTAGCTACGGTGAAAGGTGTTTTATGCGGGGGAAGCGTTACCGGATAGGAATTGACGTCGGTTTGAATTCTGTGGGCCTTGCCGCAGTAGAAGTGTCCGATGAGAACAGTCCAGTGCGTCTGTTGAATGCGCAAAGCGTAATCCACGATGGTGGTGTGGATCCTCAGAAGAATAAGGAAGCGATTACGCGAAAGAATATGTCGGGTGTCGCTCGTCGCACGCGGCGTATGAGGCGTCGGAAGCGTGAGCGCTTGCACAAGCTCGATATGCTCCTCGGCAAATTTGGATACCCCGTTATTGAGCCGGAGTCCTTGGATAAGCCCTTTGAAGAATGGCATGTAAGGGCTGAGCTGGCTACACGATACATCGAAGATGATGAACTTCGCCGTGAGAGTATTTCTATCGCATTGAGACATATGGCAAGGCATCGCGGATGGCGCAATCCTTATCGTCAGGTGGACTCGCTGATCAGCGACAATCCATATTCGAAGCAATATGGCGAACTGAAGGAAAAAGCGAAGGCGTACAACGATGACGCAACTGCTGCGGAAGAAGAGAGCACTCCCGCGCAGTTAGTGGTGGCGATGTTGGATGCTGGATATGCGGAAGCTCCTCGACTGCGTTGGCGTACCGGTTCTAAAAAACCGGATGCGGAAGGCTATTTGCCGGTACGTTTGATGCAGGAAGATAATGCTAACGAGCTGAAGCAAATATTCAGGGTCCAGAGAGTGCCCGCGGATGAGTGGAAGCCGCTGTTCCGTAGTGTGTTTTATGCGGTGTCTCCTAAAGGTTCGGCAGAGCAGCGTGTCGGTCAGGATCCTCTGGCTCCTGAACAGGCTAGGGCATTAAAGGCTTCTTTGGCTTTTCAGGAGTATCGTATCGCGAATGTGATTACGAACCTAAGAATCAAGGATGCTTCCGCAGAACTTCGCAAACTTACTGTTGATGAGAAGCAAAGCATTTATGACCAACTCGTGTCACCTTCTTCGGAAGATATCACATGGTCTGATTTATGCGATTTCCTCGGCTTCAAGCGGAGCCAGTTGAAAGGCGTGGGTAGCTTGACCGAGGATGGAGAAGAACGTATATCCAGCCGTCCGCCTCGATTGACTTCAGTCCAGCGTATTTACGAGTCGGACAACAAGATTCGTAAACCGTTGGTGGCCTGGTGGAAATCCGCGTCTGACAATGAGCATGAGGCAATGATTCGCCTGCTGTCTAATACGGTGGATATCGATAAGGTGCGTGAAGACGTGGCGTATGCTTCTGCGATTGAATTTATCGATGGATTAGATGATGATGCGTTAACCAAACTTGACTCCGTTGATCTCCCCTCCGGTCGTGCTGCATACAGTGTTGAAACTTTGCAAAAACTCACTCGTCAGATGCTGACTACTGATGATGATTTGCACGAAGCACGTAAAACGCTGTTCAACGTTACGGATAGTTGGCGTCCGCCGGCAGATCCAATTGGGGAGCCTCTGGGTAATCCATCGGTCGACCGTGTGCTGAAAAACGTCAACCGATATCTCATGAATTGTCAGCAGCGCTGGGGTAATCCCGTCTCAGTGAACATTGAACATGTGCGCTCTTCGTTCTCGTCGGTTGCCTTTGCCCGCAAAGACAAGCGTGAATATGAAAAGAACAATGAGAAGCGTTCGATATTCCGCAGCTCGTTGAGTGAACAGCTTCGCGCGGATGAGCAGATGGAAAAAGTGCGTGAATCCGATTTACGGAGATTGGAAGCCATTCAGCGTCAAAATGGACAGTGCCTGTATTGCGGCCGTACGATTACATTCCGTACGTGCGAAATGGATCATATCGTTCCCCGGAAAGGCGTCGGCTCTACGAACACGAGGACCAATTTCGCTGCGGTATGTGCCGAATGCAATCGTATGAAATCGAACACTCCATTTGCGATTTGGGCAAGGAGCGAGGATGCCCAAACTCGAGGGGTAAGCCTTGCTGAAGCTAAAAAGCGTGTGACAATGTTTACTTTCAATCCCAAGTCATATGCTCCTCGGGAAGTGAAAGCGTTCAAGCAAGCGGTAATCGCAAGGCTTCAGCAAACGGAAGATGATGCTGCCATCGATAATCGTTCCATCGAATCAGTGGCTTGGATGGCTGATGAACTCCACCGCCGTATCGATTGGTATTTCAATGCGAAGCAGTATGTGAATTCTGCTTCAATCGATGATGCTGAAGCCGAGACAATGAAAACCACGGTGTCGGTGTTCCAAGGCCGTGTCACGGCATCTGCAAGACGTGCAGCTGGCATTGAAGGGAAGATACACTTTATTGGCCAGCAATCAAAGACTCGTCTGGATCGTCGTCATCATGCGGTGGACGCTTCCGTTATCGCGATGATGAACACGGCTGCTGCGCAGACGTTGATGGAACGTGAATCATTGAGAGAATCGCAGCGTTTGATTGGTCTCATGCCAGGCGAACGTTCATGGAAGGAATACCCCTATGAGGGCACTTCACGCTATGAATCGTTCCATCTTTGGTTGGATAATATGGACGTTTTGCTTGAGCTGCTTAATGATGCGTTGGACAATGATCGAATTGCTGTCATGCAATCGCAGCGTTATGTCCTTGGTAATTCCATAGCACATGATGCCACAATTCATCCGCTCGAAAAAGTGCCGTTGGGCTCGGCGATGAGCGCGGATCTTATTCGACGTGCTTCTACACCGGCCTTGTGGTGTGCTTTGACGCGTTTGCCGGATTATGATGAAAAAGAGGGTTTGCCGGAAGATTCACATCGTGAAATACGAGTGCATGATACTCGGTATTCCGCTGACGATGAGATGGGATTCTTCGCGTCGCAAGCTGCGCAGATTGCTGTGCAGGAAGGGTCTGCAGATATCGGTTCGGCGATTCATCATGCCCGCGTGTACCGGTGCTGGAAGACGAATGCCAAGGGAGTTCGTAAATATTTCTATGGCATGATTCGCGTATTCCAAACTGATCTGCTACGCGCTTGCCATGATGATTTATTTACCGTGCCGTTGCCCCCGCAGTCTATTTCGATGCGGTATGGCGAGCCTAGGGTGGTGCAGGCGCTGCAAAGCGGTAATGCTCAGTACTTGGGGTCGTTGGTTGTCGGTGATGAAATCGAGATGGATTTTTCCAGTCTCGATGTTGATGGTCAGATTGGCGAGTATTTACAATTCTTCTCGCAGTTTAGTGGAGGGAACCTTGCATGGAAACATTGGGTTGTTGATGGATTCTTTAACCAGACGCAGTTGAGGATAAGACCTCGATACCTTGCTGCGGAAGGATTGGCAAAAGCGTTTTCTGACGATGTTGTTCCAGATGGGGTCCAGAAAATTGTGACAAAACAAGGATGGCTACCTCCGGTTAATACAGCAAGTAAGACTGCGGTTCGTATCGTAAGACGCAATGCTTTTGGCGAACCGAGATTATCGTCGGCACACCATATGCCGTGCTCATGGCAGTGGAGGCATGAGTGAATCATGCAAAACCAGTGGCGTGTAATCGACTGTACCGATCTTGACGGCTCCATCTCCTATGAACGGGGAAGGATGCGAGTCGTCAAGAACGATACAGGGGAGTGCGTGGATGTGCCACTTGCTCAGATTGCGGTAGTGCTACTGGGATTGCATGTGCGATGCTCGGCTGCGGTATTACATGAGATGGCACGGTATGGCGTGTCAGTCATGCTCTGCGATTGGCGTGGTGTTCCTGACGCTGCGCTGCATGCATGGACTGACATGCCTACCACAGTTACCACGCGGCAATTGGCGCAGTCGAACATGTCTCTTCCTCGCAAGAAAAGTGCGTGGGCGCGTATTGTACAGATGAAGATTCGTGGACAAGCTGCTTGCCTCGATTCATCAAAACTCGAAGGTGGAGGCTTGCTACGAGGTATTGCAGCCTCTGTTCGTTCGGGTGATCCTTCCAATTGCGAAGGTCATGCTGCACGTGAATATTGGAGGCGAATGTTTCCTCAAGATGAGAAATTCAGAAGGATTCCGGGGCAGGGTTATGGTCGGAATGCGCAGTTGGATTATGCCTATATGGTGCTGCGAGGATTCGCGGTTAAAGCGGTGATAGCAGCAGGATTAATTCCATCTTTAGGCGTGAATCATCACGGGCGCGGCAATTATTTCTGTCTTGCAGATGATCTGTTGGAGGTATATAGGCCGGCAGTGGATTACAGAGTCTCACTGCTGAATGATGAAGACTCGTTGCAGGAGAAGGCAGTAAAGAAGCATTTGGTAGATGCTGTGAATCAACAATTCAACGGTTCCGGTTTGACTATACCGAGCTCATTGAATGATTTTGCGCAGCAATTTGGTTTATATTGCGAAGGCAAAATCGACAGGTTGCAGGTTCCCGAATATGTAGGCGAGTCATGAAACGCGATGAGGACAGTGGCGGCATGTGGTGCTTGGTGATGTTTGATTTGCCGGTCAAGACAAAACGGCAACGGCATGCTGCAACTGTCTTTAGAAATATGTTGCTCGACATGGGATATGGAATGGTGCAGTATTCCGTATATGTGCGGTATACGCCTACGCAATCGGGTAATAGGGCGACGGTCAAAATGATTAAAGACAATCTGCCAGCTAATGGCTTAGTTAGAATTTTGCATATTAGCGATCATCAGTGGTCCACGGCGGCCCGATTTTCTTCTGGAAAACGTGAGATTGAGGAAGAAACGCCTGACTTTCTCACGCTTTTTTGAACGTAGGAGAGTCTGAAAAGATTGAAAAATAGCCCTTCTTGATAGGCTATCAAGCTTATCAAGAAGGGTGAATGCTAATTCCCAGCATGTGCTGCGCCTTTCGTTCGGGCCGCGCAAGCTTATCAAGAAGGGTGAATGCTAATTCCCAGCCTGGGCGGCATCCTCTCCAACGAGGGCGTCAAGCTTATCAAGAAGGGTGAATGCTAATTCCCAGCAACCTGTTGGCCTGGTCCCAGTCGGCCGCAAGCTTATCAAGAAGGGTGAATGCTAATTCCCAGCAGGCCATGTCCAATGAGATCGTGAAGTTCAAGCTTATCAAGAAGGGTGAATGCTAATTCCCAGCACGAGCGTCGCCGGGTACGGCGAGGTGTCAAGCTTATCAAGAAGGGTGAATGCTAATTCCCAGCAGCAGTTGCGTGGTCACGCTGCCGTCATCCAAGCTTATCAAGAAGGGTGAATGCTAATTCCCAGCTGCTGCTGGCCCTGTAGGGTGTCGGACTCAAGCTTATCAAGAAGGGTGAATGCTAATTCTGTCTCTTATACACATCTCCGAGCCCACGAGACTCGACGTCATCTCGT
>ENA-OYWM01000247-OYWM01000247.1-human-gut-metagenome-genome-assembly--contig:-NODE-247-length-20092-cov-11.819434_pt1 | contig 20092 bp, 20 predicted proteins | sample MGYA00244174_ERZ653405 | MGnify/ENA primary metagenome ERZ653405 (study PRJEB26926, sample SAMN06165104) | human gut metagenome | biome: ENVO:00009003; feature: ENVO:2100002; material: ENVO:00002003...
GAGATGACGTCGAGTCTCGTGGGCTCGGAGATGTGTATAAGAGACAGAATATATCCTTTATCATACTTTATAAGACAAAAATGAATGAAGAAACGTTTTTTATGCGAGAAGAGAGGGGGTGGGAGGGGAGGTTGCATCTTTCGGGAAGAAAACCATTTATATATTTCTTTCAGAAAAGTAAGTGCACTTGCTTTTTTCCGTCATATTAAAGAAGAATTTTAGCGGTTTTCTCCCTGTCTTTGTGCATTTGGGCGATGAGCTCGTCTATTGTGCCATATTTTTCTTCAGGGCGAAGATACTTTACGAACTCTATGCGCATTTCTTTGTGGTAGATATCCTCCGAGAAATTGAGGATGTTTACCTCGATACTTACATTGTTGCCATTATTGATAGTAGGGCGGTGTCCTATGTTCAACATTCCTGCCCATTTTTTCCCCTCCACATACACGTATACTGCATAAACTCCTTCCGAGGGAATTAATTTGTCGCTACAATCCACTTGCAGGTTAGCTGTGGGGAACCCTATTTTTCTGCCTACTTTGTAGCCATCTACCACCGTTCCATCCAGATAATAGTTGTACCCTAGAAATTGGGCAGCCTGACTTACTTTGCCTTCTTTTAACAGCTGACGGATGACTGAGGAGCTGATTTTATCCTCTCCGTCTGTATAAGCTCGCGCGCGTACTATATATATATTTAATTCCTCGCCATAACGGCAATAATCTTCAAAACTTTCACTGCGGTTGTGGCCGAAACGATGGTCATAGCCTATAACTAAGGTGTGAATATTGAATTTGTTACGTAGTAACTGCATGAATTCCCGGGCCGAAAGCAGCGAAAGTTTTTGTGTAAAAGGAAGAAGGAGGCAGTAATCTACTTGCGTCGTTTCCAATAACTCAAGTTTTTCCTTGGGTGAAGAGAGCAGTTGTGGATGATAAGTGGTTTGTATCACTTGTCTGGGATGCATAGGAAAAGTGACCAATGCAGAATATAATCCATCCTTGTCTGCGACCTCTTTTACTTGATTGATAAGAAAGCGGTGTCCACGATGCACCCCGTCAAAGAAGCCGATAGTGGCAACTGAAGGGGGTAATACTTGATGGTTTATATCTGATATTATTTCCATTATTCAAAAAGTGAACTTAAATTTTCTCCAATATGATAGTGATGGGATTGTATACCAAGTGACATAGCTGCCTGGCAATTAGCTTCCGAGTCGTCTATAAAGAACGTTTCTTCAGGCAGGATGTTTGCCTCTTTCATCATTTGCTCATAAATGTTTTTTTCGGGCTTGGCTTTATGCATCTCGAAAGACAGAAAAGTATCTTCAAAAAAATCATTTACGCGGAAACCTCGATAACTGAACATCTGCTCGCAGGCATACTCCCAATGTATCCGATTAGTATTACTAAGCAGATAAACCATATAGTGTTCGCGCAATTCTAGTAATAAGTCCAGCTTCTCACGAGGAATATCAAGTAGCATCAGGTTCCACATATCATCAATTTTACGGTCGGTCAGCGATTCGCTGGCCTCCTTGCGAATGGCTGACCGGAATTCTTCCGGACTGATCTCACCTAATTCAAATAGGGAAAAGAAACCTTTTCCCTTGAACTGGCATACCTGTTTCTCGATATCTTGGAATCCTGCTTTGCGAAAAGCATTCAGGCAATTGTCAAAATCCAGATTTATTAATACTCCTCCTAAATCAAAAACGACATTTTTAATCTTACTGTCCATAACTCTTTATGTGCTTAATTCTCTTTCTTAGTTTTTTTTCTGTATTCGTTTTATCCAACGGTGAATTTCACCAATCCACAATACGAATGACGTTCCTGCGATAATATAAATCCAAGTAATAAAATCCATAGGTTCGGTACGGAATACTTTACCTCCGAATTCGACAATTAGAATTTGTCCGACCAAAATAATGATAGCTACACTCAGCATACCCAATGCATGACGGGAGTCCTTAAATACAGAATGGTTGGTCCCGAAAACACTGGCGTTGAACAGATTCCAAAATTGTAGCATCACGAAGATTGTGAAAAATTGCGTTAAAGCTTGTCCTACTAAATCTGCTGGCATCTGTTTGATAATGACAATTAATGTCATCAGTATAGCAAGGAAACAGAAGCCTACGCCTAGTATATTTTTGCGCATGACCTTAGTGATGATGAAGTCGTCGGTTTTGCGTGGCTTTTCATTCATGACATCGGCACTGGGGGGGATAGATGCCAAAGCCATGGCGGCAAAAGTATCCATGATAAGATTTACCCAAAGCATCTGTGTTACTGTTAATGGTAGTTCTGTACCAAAGAAAGCCCCTAATAAAACACTGGCTAAAGCGACCACGTTGATAGTCAGCTGGAATACGATGAAGCGCTGAATGTTTTTATAAAGAGAGCGTCCCCACATTACTGCGGTGGCAATACTATGGAACGAGTCATCCAGTAGGGTGATATCACTTGCTTCTTTGGCCACTGATGTACCGGTTCCCATGGAAAGACCTACTTGAGCATGATTCAGTGCCGGGGCATCGTTTGTTCCGTCTCCGGTTACTGCTACTACGGCTCCTTTTTGTTGCAATAGTTGGACCAAACGTTGCTTGTCCATAGGACGTGCACGACTCATAACTTTCAAGTCAAGTACGCGGTCCAAAGCTTCTTCATCGCTTAATGCGGCGAATTCTATCCCTGTTATGCGGTTCCGGTCTGTATCTTCAGGTTTCCATAGCCCTATTTGGCGAGCAATTTCAGTAGCTGTTCCCGGAGTGTCTCCTGTAACAATTTTCACACCGATACCTGCCGATTGACATTTTTGTACGGCTTCCGGTACATCTGGACGAATAGGGTCGCTAATAGCTACGATACCTAGGAAAATCATATTTCCTTCATTGACAAGCTCGGCACAATCATTGCCGGAGTTTTCAGGAATAAATTTGTAAGCCAACCCTAAGGTACGCATTGCCTTGTTCTGGTAGGCCAGCAAATCGGCATTGTAATGAGTCAGTTCCTCAGGAGAGAGGTTACATTTTCCCATTACAATTTCGGGAGCTCCTTTTATATAGAGTACCTTTTTCTGTTGAATAGGTGAATCTACTAATGTAGCCATGTACTTACGTTCTGTAGAGAAAGTAAGTTGATTGATTACTTTTGCATTTTCACGTAGTTCCAAATAGTTCTTGCCTTGTTCATTCAGCCAAAGCAATAAGGCTATTTCAGTAGGGTTACCCACTCCGGATGGTTTTTTGCTTTCTCCTGTTTCTTCAAGGAAAGCTGTAGAGTTGGCACTGATACCTTCGGCTATTAAATCTGCTTTGGTAGCATCAAGCTTCGCTTCATGTACCTGCATCAGGTTTTGTGTCAATGTACCTGTCTTGTCGGTACAAATCACAGTAATGGCACCCATTGTTTCGCAAGCATGCATTTTACGTACCAGGTTATTGGTTTTCAGCATACGGCGCATATTCAGTGCAAGACTTAAAGTGACACTCATCGGTAAGCCTTCAGGAACGGCTACTACAATTAAAGTGACAGCCATCATGAAGTATTTCAGTACAATGCGGGCAATTGCCATCCACCCATGCCAGTCAGTTATTTCATTTACGTTGAGGTAGGAGTAAAGATCTTTTGCTGTAAAAACAATAAAGGTGAGCGTGGCGATAGTAAAACCAATTTTTCCGATGAAACCGGCCAATTTGGTTAATTGGATATTCAATGGAGTTTCTTCTTCACTTTGTTCGGTAGCCTGACGTGCTACTTTTCCTATTTCGGTGGAATCTCCCACACGTTCTACCTTCATTATTCCATGTCCGTCAACCACTGTGGTGCCACGCATCACCTCATTGCTGGGGTAAGTGGCCTCTTCATCAAATAGTTCTTCATTGATAGTTTTGTTGACCATCAATTCTCCTGTCAAATTGGATTCATTCACTTGCAGGGAAATAGCTTCCAGCAAGATTCCGTCGGCAGGGATCTCTTCACCTGTATTCAGCACTACAATATCACCCACTACAATCTCTTTACGAGGAATTTCCCGTACTTTCCCATTTCTGATAACTGTGACTGGTGTTTCTTCACCTACAGCATTCAGTAAGTCGAACTTCTTGTTTGCGTCGTATTCAAAGTAGAATCCGATACCAGTTGCCAGAAAGATAGCAAAGAAAATACCGATTGTTTCCGCATACTCATTTTCAATAATGGAAATCACTAAGGAAAAGAATGCTGCGACTAAAAGAATACGTATAACCGGGTCGCGGAACTTTTCCAGATAAAGTTTCCACATGGAGGGACGTTTGGGAGGTGTCAGGAGGTTAGTCCCATGTTTCTCCCTACTGATAAGGACTTCTTTGTCCGAAAGCCCTGTTAGGGCTGTTTCCTGTTTTTTTTGTGCCATATGGCTTTGCAGAATTAATTAATGGAGCACAAAAATACAATTTATATCCTTACGAATTAGGGAATTAAATCTTTTTATCAAAATTTGGGCGCTAAATCTTGCAAGTTTCAGGAGAATATACTACTTTTGCACCTGCTAACAAGAAATTGTGAGCACGGACTTGTAGCTCAGTTGGTTAGAGCAACAGACTCATAATCTGGAGGTCCCAGGTTCAAGCCCTGGCTGGTCCACAAAGAAAACAAGCGTTAATTGCACGAAATCAAGCAGTTAACGCTTTTCTTTTTGCCTTTCGTTATGGGTGGAGGTTGGCTCAAACCAACAGAATTACCAATCTTTTACAGCATTTGTTTACCGCTTGTTTACCGATAAACGAAAGGGTTAATATGCTGACAATCAACGCAGAAATCAAGAAAGACGGACTACGGTCTGATGGTACTTACAACGTAAAGCTAAGATTCACGCTTGACAGAAAAATGAGACGGCTGGCAACAAGTCTGTTCGCCACAAGTAAAGACTTGACTAAAGAACTGAAAATCAAGCAAAGTTCACCTATTAGAAAAGAGATAGATTCTCTTATTCGCGGTTATCAAGAGAAATGCGCCAAACTACAAGTCGAGTTAAACCGCTACACTATTGATGAAGTAATGGACTACTTGGATGGAGAACATCAGAAGCAGCAGACCATTGACTTTATAAAGTTCAGCCGTGAGTGGATAACCTCAACTACAATCAAAGGCGCACCAAACTATACTACTGCAATTAATGCTTTAGTGCGCTTTATAGGTAAAGAAGAATTGGACGTAAATCTGATTACCACCAATTTTTTAGATAGTTTCAAAGCGTTTCTGAATAAAGAGCGTGAAGTACGAACGAAGAAACTGATTCTGCAAGGTAAGCGTGTGCCCTCTAATCGGTCTTTATCTCTTTATTTGGTAAGCATTAAGAAACTGTTCAAAGAGGCTCAAAAGAAGTACAATAAGAGAGAGAATAATCTCATACTGATACCTAACAATCCATTTATAGACTTTGAGATACCCAAGCAAGAAGCAACAAGAAAGAGAGCTATTCCGGCAGATATTATCAAAAAAGTATGGAAGCTACCCTATAAAGATATGAAGAAAGGCTATAAATCCACTTGTCGTTATAATTTAGCTAAAGACTGTTTTATTCTGTCATTCTGTTTAATGGGCATTAATTCAGCCGATTTATATAATGCTACAGAAATGGTAAACAATACCATCATTTATAATCGTACTAAGACGAAAGACCGTAGATTGGATAATGCTCAAATGAAAGTGGCTATACCTAAAATCGCATTACCACTTATAGAAAAATACAGAGATAAAAGTGGTAAACGCTTATTTAACTTTTACCAATACTATGCAGACGAAAAAGGTTTCAATAAGGCTATCAACTACGGTTTAAAAGAAATTGGTACAATATTAGGCGTAGATGATTTGGAGTATTATGCAGCCCGCCATTCATGGGCTACCATTGCACTTAATAAAGTTGGTATAGATAAATATATAGTTCATGCAGCATTGAACCACATAGACGATTCTATGAAAGTGACAGACATTTATATTGAACGAGATTTTGTGAATGAGAACAAGGCTAATGCCAAAGTTGTGAAGTATGTATTCGGTAAATGAATATCGTTTACCACTATGAAAAACCTACTATAATAAAAAGAAGTCTGTAATCCACTAAAGATTGCAGACTTTTCTTTTATTTTGCAGTATAACTAATATGAATACACTATGTATCAGATAGAAGAACTGCCCGATTTAAAAGTGGCTTGGCATGAAAGCTACAAATGTCTAAATGAGCCACTTTTAGAGTATGTGTGGGAAGTAGCCAACCACTTCCTGCCCGATTATGCAGAAACAGATATGGGAATGATACCCGTAGAATCTTCCGCACCTGCCATATTCGCCAACAGATATGCGGAAAGAAACTTATCCGTTGAAGAAAGGTACGAGAGAATACAAAAAATGAAAACTTTCAAAGGAACTTTAGATGAATACAAGAAACGAGAATACAGAAAGTTAGACGATTCTTTCAAAGAGAAGTTTCTGACCAACGAAGATTTACAGAATACCATTGAAGCGTATAAGTTAGATGTTAGTAAGTTTTGGTATCTACTTCTTTTCGTATATGATTTTATAGAGGATATTGGTACAAATGCACCCATTATGGGAAAGTCCGTACTTGAAGACTTTGCCACTTTTCTAACTAATCTGTGTGATGCGTCAAGTATTACTTTGAAGCAAGGCAATAGAAAGAGTTATTATACAGAAAGAGAAGATTTGATAAATATCATTCAAATTGCAGTCCATCATTTCAGTGAAACATACGACAATATTGTAAACGGAGAACAAGGCATAGGGCTAAAAATCAAACAATTAGAAGATATAGGATTGAAAGGCTTTATAGATAACAGTCTGTTATCACAAATGAACTTCAAAGACAAGTTCAGTCTTGACATATCTTATAAGAAGTGGAAGTTTACGGATATGTTTCTGTTCTTCATTGAGAGAAGAAAGGCTACCACCATATCCAACAAAAAGGTAAAGGTATCTAAAGACAAGATGATGCTTGTTTCAAGGCTTATCTATACAGTGGGCTATGATGGCAAGAGGTATAATGAAGAATACGATTCAGAGGGCAACAAGAACAGAATGTTATCCAATCTCCTTAGAAGATACAAGAACGAGAAATTTCCGTCTGTCATAGCTAATAACTACATGGTAGTTTCTTAAACAACATACATAAAACCATAGTAAAAATGCGTACTGAAAGGGCTGTCTTTTTTGGTACGCATTTTTTTTGCGTACTGGAATGGGCACATTTTCTACACACATGGGCATTCGGCAAATTCCTTTGTTACCCCTAAATTCTGCCCTACTTTTGCAATGTCAATCAGAGACAATAAGGCGCCAAAGTCAATGATTGCATTAACATATTCATTAATTAAAAAATTATAACCATGAGTAATTTTGATTACAATTTCGGTACAAAAACCGCTATAAAAGAGTATGATAACCAAGGCGCATACAACACCTTGCAGGAAATGATGAAGCGTAAAGAACAACTGATAGTGAAGTTCTACGGTAGCAAAGACAATACACGTTGTGCATGGATAGAATCCGCTCACGTGGCAGGATTCAAATACCAACTGAAAAGCGCATCCTATCAAGGCTTGTTGAACTACTTATTCAAAGGTGACGTGACAGACTTCGATACAAACCCGAAAGAAGCGGACACGTTGGATGAGAACGAGGACTTCCAGCTTGGAATACTGAAAGCAATGATTGACGCTGGTAAGACAATACAATATGTTCCGTTGTTTAGAGAGCATCCCGAATCTATCAGTGCGATTCTTCCTTGCTTCAAAGGAAAGATAATGTTCAGAATCAAGCGGACAGATGAGACATTGGACTATTTACGTGAGCATAAACAGATTATCTAAACAACCAAAAGTAAAGGGGGGAGTTTCCCCCTTTTTTATTAACTATTTAAGTATAAGAAAAATGAAGAACAAAGAGATAACAGTCAGCAAGGAAGCAAACGGCAAAATCCAATACTTGACAGAGATACTGCCCGAAATCCCCACCAACACCATATTATATAAGAAACTTACGGGACTTGGTGCTACTTATGGAGAACTGAAAGCACACCGCAATTCAATCATCATAGAGCCGAACAAACCCGTTATCAGCGGAAAGTGTAAAGACCCGAAGCATGGAAAAGACAATCTTTTCGGTGTTTTTGATGGTGTCTATGCGGACGACATAGTGGCATACATGGAAAGGAGCATCAAACAGAATAAATATTTCAAGATACTCACCACTCCCGAAAGTTTCCACAAGGTGCAGGAAGCATTTGAAGAAATGGATATGGATATACGCTATAACAGCTTTCTATTGTTCGATGAATGCCATAAGATAGTCAAAGATTCAGGTTTTCGTCCCGATATAACATTGCCTATGGACTTATTTTTTGAATGTGAACAGAAAGCCTTGGTATCTGCCACTCCCATTGAGTTTACAGACCCACGTTTTGAAGAACAGAAATTTCAGACCATTACCATCAAGCCTACATTCGACTATGTAAAAGGCATGAATCTCCATGCTACCAATAATCTGTTGCAGGCAGCAAAAGAAGTGTTTGCAGGTCTGAAAGGTAATTGTTTCGTATTCTGTAATTCTACAGATACCATCTATTCACTGATGCAGCAACTTGACTTATTGGACGAATCCGCAGTATTCTGTTCCGAAAAGAGTGTGGAAAAGCTGAAAGGCTTGAAGTTTGAGAATGTTTCCGATATATGGGACAAAGACATAATGAGGCGTTATAACTGGCTCACTTCACGTTTTTATAATGCGGTGGATATTGAACTTGAAGAGAAGCCGACCATCTTATTACTGACAGACTGTTATTTTGCGGACTATACCGCATTTGACCCGAATACGGACACGATTCAATGTGTGGGAAGATTCAGAAACGGTGTGTCCTCTATCCACCATATCAGCAACACCAACCGCAATTTCATGGTGAGAAGCAAGGAAGAACTTAAAGGACGTATTTCGTGTTGGAAAGACGTGTACGATATGTTACAGAATTATTATGACTATGCGACCACCGTTTCCGCAAAAGACGCATACGGTACAGTACTTACCAGTCTGCCCTATGCGGAGATGCTGGACGAGAAAGGAAGAACCAAATACTTCAAGATAGACAACTACATCAATACGGAACTGGTGAAAGGATATTATAATTGTCCCGATAATCTGCATGAAGCATACAAGAACTGCGATGCTTTTACCATAAATAATTATAGCATTTTGGATTATAAACTCGGTGACTATGAGAGACTGCAACGTAGCAACAAGTCAAATTCCATCAAGGAGAAACGTAAGATAATGGTACAACAGCTTGAATTGCTTGGTGAATGCCAAACGGAAATGGAATACCAATTCAAAAGGGACTTGGAACAAGCGGACAGTTTTATAGTGGAAGCATACAACAAGATAGGCAAGAAAGAAATTGAACGGTTGAAATATAACCGCAAGAAAATAAAGGAAGCAATGATTATTGCAGACTACCATGCCAAAGTTACGGGAACGGAAGTCTCACAGATGATATACAACTCTTTTGAAACGGGCAAATGGTATTCCCGAAAATTCATAAAGGAAGAAATCAGCAGGATTTTTAAGTTGTTTGGCATTGTCCCAAAGAAAGCGGTAACATCACATACCATTCTTGATTTTTTTCATGCGGTGGAAAGCAAGCGGAAAAATATAAAAGGTTATCAACTGACCATGCGGAAAGGCATATAGGCGAGTACCTTTTTTATGAAGAAATTCCTATATATACCCTGCTTTAAAAAAGTACCTGCGCCTGCATATACAGAAAGCCATCTTACGTTTATACAAGATTATAGGACAGATGCAAACCGTGTCTTTCCTATAATCACTAAAAATGGTTGGTTTTCTCTATAACTAATGATTGCACCGATTCTACTTGAAACTTTTTAATATAATGAATAAGATAGCATATCTGAAAAAACAGAAATCTAACCTCACAAAAACAGCATTCTCAAAATCCGGTTCTGATTCTCAAAAAAAGAGGTGTTCATTTTAGGGGGTGCGGAGTGTTCATCTTAGGTGGGTCGCATATAAATACCTATATATAAATACCTAACCTACCCGATTTTTCAAATCGGGACAGATTGGTTAATTCTCAAAATCTCATATTTAATTGCCTATGATTATCTATTTGCCTACAAAACAGACATTCACGAATCAGAAAGAAGCGAAAAGCTACTTCGGAAACCACCATTACAGAAGATTGGTAAAGAAAGGAGATATTTATTTTACTAACTATAAACATACGGTTGCTAATGACCTCATACAGAAGAATAACATCTAATATCGCAGGAAAACTCAATCTGCTGGAAACGTACCTATTCTATTGTCTGGCTCTCTGTTCCGACTGCAATACGATGGAATCATATATCAAACAAGATAACTTGACTGATTTCTACGGAATTAAAAAGACAGACCAGATAAGGGAATGGCTGCACAAGTTTGAATCCCTCGGATTAGTAAGCATAGATAAATTTGATGTTTACGGACAATATGGAAAATTCAACAGATGCAGTTACCGATTAGATACGGAACATTACGTTCTTATAGCTAATAAGCTATATAATGAACCTATAAGCAAGGAACTGAAAGGCTTTCTTGTCCTGCTGAAATGTAAATGCTTGAACGGGACTAACACCACTCTTTACAGCCAAAACAAATTAGCGGAAGAACTTGGCTTGTCTAAAGGTACAATATCAAGATATATGAATGAAGCCATAGAAAATGGCTATGCAAAAAGGGACAAGAAAGGAATACACCTGCTTAGAGAGGATATATTTCTGATAACTTCTGAAAGCCAGTTGGCTATTATCAAGAACCTATATCCCGAAATAATCACCGATGAAGACCTTGAAAGAGGTTACATCGCCTAATATATCGCCAAGCCGTAAGTAACCCTTGCGGCTTTTATTTTTGGCGCAGAACCACAGACGTACATTTTTCCGATTCTGACTTTCTGAAAATTTCCACTTTAATAAGAGTTATATAGCCTATACTTTATAATATGCCACATACAGCCAATGACATTAAAAAGACTACATAATTAAAGAATCACCCATATTCAGTTTAGCTAAAAGTCAAGAGAACAGATATATAAGGTACTTAGTACAGAAATCCCCCTCCCTATTCAGCCAGTGAACTAAAATATATAAGAGTGGCTGTCTTTACGGCATACTACCCCTCAAGTCCCCCTCTGTACATTGATATAAAAAAGAATTATTAATCATTTAAACTTTTATCAATATGAGAAACTTAGTTATCATGCCAACAGAGAACAGAGAGAGAATGAATTTAGGTGAGTTTGCAGAAGAAGCAACCATTATTGAAGAAACTGCAACACCTAAAAGGGTAAATCATTTCATTGAGGCAAACACCCAAGAAGCTACCTTGCAACATTTGAAAAATGACTGTATTACTCCCGTTTTTGCAAAAGACAATGAGCTTACAGTAAACCATGCTGCATTTATTGAAACTGTTTGGGAAGCTGCAAACTCCTATTACAATGGTGAGACTATTGGAACACCCGATATTCGTGTCTCTCATGTGATTAAGGGTCGTATTCCCGAAGCTATCCACAAACCTGCCAATCAGTTGTTGGAATCAGACAAAACAATCTACTATGAGAGGGCAGCTTTCAGTATTGACATTCCCACAATCTATGAAACGGTTGAGGGAAACAAGTTGAACCTTTCAATAGTAGGGGTCAGAGCCTATAATCAAATGAATCTGTATTCAAAGAAAGTTCCAGAGTTGTTTAGATTGGCTATTGGCTTTAAAAACCAAGTATGCTGCAATATGTGCATCTTTACAGATGGTTACAAGGATGATTTAAGGGTGAGCAATACAAGTGAACTTTACCGTTCTGCCTTGGAGTTGTTCAACAACTACAATCCTGCCAAACATCTGCATTTGATGCAACAGTTGGGCAATACTTCAATGAGTGAACACCAATTTGCACAAATATTGGGCAAAATGAGGCTTTATCAGTGTTTGCCCAATGGCTACCAAAAGAGACTGCCAAGAATGTTGCTTACTGATACACAGATTAACAGTGTTGCAAAAGCCTACATTAATGATGAGAACTTTGGCAGCTTTGGAAATGACTTGAATATGTGGAAGTTCTACAACCTATTAACGGGTGCAAATAAGAGTAGCTATATAGATTCATTCTTAGACCGCTCTTTGAATGCCACTGAAATGGCTGTTGGAATCAATGCAGCCCTACATGGGGATGAGCATTACAAATGGTTTATTGACTAATTAATGAGAGGACATCTATTTATTTAGGTGTCCTTTCTTTTTAATAACTTAAAAATACTACAAAATGGAAGATGATGGAAAATTGATACTATGGGGAACATTGGTAGTTCTCCTACTGATAATAATTGGTATTATCAATCCTTTTTTGCTGATACTGATTTTATCCATCTTTATTTATATACAATCATAGTTACACTTTTTAATAGAAGTGAAAGTGATTTGAGAATCAGACTATTACAAAATAATTCCCGAATTTACTTTCACTTTTATTGTTAAACCTATAAAATTGAAACAACATGAGTTTGAAGAACAGCTATACAACAAGTGAGTGCCTGCAATGGGACAGTGCCACAAACTTGGTAAGAAAGTTATATAGGGATAAGAATTATAGAATAAGCCTGCTTGTTGGGTGTGGCATATTCTTTGGTTTACGCATTTCTGACCTGTTGCAACTTACTTGGGAAATGCTTCTGAATAAGGATGCAAAGTTTACCATCACTGAAAAGAAAACAAGCAAACGCAGGGAAGTGAGAATTAATAAGGAGTTTCAGAAGCACATTAAAGACTGTTATACAGCTTTGGATATTCAGAACTTGAATGAGTTTTGTTTTTTATCGGGAAAAGGTAAGAACAAGGTCTATTCTATCCAATGGATAAACATTGTACTTAAAGAGTTGAAGAACAAGTATAATTTGAGGATAGACCATTTTTCCACTCATTCACTTAGAAAGACTTTTGGCAGGAAAGTGTTTGAATCTTCTGAAAATGCTGAATTGGCTTTAGTTAAGCTGATGGAACTGTTTAACCATTCAAGTGTAACCATTACTAAAAGATACTTAGGACTTAGACAAGAAGAACTGTTAAACACTTATGACTGTTTGAGTTTCTAATCTGTTGGGATAGGACAAAGTTTGAAATTTCTGTTGTTATCATACAATTTTCAGAGAAAGAGAACTTTGTCCCGTTCCCTAACATACAGCAACTTTCAAAAACTGCAATGTAAGAAGAACTGTAAATAATAGCTATATATAAATATGATAGGGCATAGTTTCAAGCGAAACAGATAGCGATAACGTGGTTAGTTCCACATTGATGCAAGCGTAAGAAAATTATCTTTTTAAAATGGCATAATATAGCTTGTAGTTTATGGTATGTGCGATTTTGGGGCAAATTTATCCTCACGAATGGCACTATAATTGAAAATGAATCATTAATTTTGTGGACTAATTAACTAAAAACGCAATAGATATGGAAGATATGTTCTCTTTAGGCAATGTTGGATTATGGAGAATGGCAAGTAATGGCTATATATCACTAACTGGAGAGGTGGGGGAATTATTTATTACCCAAATTTTGGGTACTGCCATTCTTAAATTAAAATATAAGGACATTGTTTATGCGGTTTCAAGAAGAGCAAATGAAAAATTCTTTAGAGTGCAAACATCGGAAGGTGAATGGCTTTTCTTTTTCGATAACTTCAACGAATTAAAAGAGGCTATTGAAAAAGGCAAATAGGAGACTAATTATTAAATAGTTCGCAGTATTTGCAGACTTTTTATACCCAATATGAAGATTAGATACTTCTTTCATTCATTACTTAGTTAGACTACAAATCTATATACCTTATTATCTCTAATAGAACAGCATCTTTTCAATCCACAGAATCTACGGGTACTTTTTTCGGAAAGAAATCTTTTTATAGACCCCAATCAAAAAAAGTACCTACCTTTGAAGCTACGAAGAAAAAAGGGCAATATTGCCTAATACCTTACTACAGATATGTTTTGGAACACTTGGAACTACATTTATCAGTGTTTTATCTTTAGACATTCAAAACCTTTCGCTAACTTTGCAGCAATTTCAGAGGTCTTAATGCGTTAAGACACTGAAAGGACATATTTAACGAAAAGGTGTTATTGAGATTATCTTCTGAAATCAAATCTCGCAAATTTGAAATGGCATGAAGATGGTAGCGATAGCACCCCACCATTTGATATATACCTACCTTATATCTATAAGGCTCTTAGATATTGTCAAAATTGGTGTGGGTTGCTATTGTTTTATCCATGCCAAGGCAATGCGAGAGCCGGATTTCAGGATAAAGCAGATATAGTTCCCACACCTTATTTTATATCTGTCTCTTTTGGGAATTAGAGAGCATAAATGATTCGTAATTATGTTTAAAGAGAACAGAAAATTAGTCGATTCTTGGACTTTTGATTGGCTTAACCAAAGAACAGGACAACAACTAATAAGAATGAAGTTCTATGAATGTTCGGGACTTTTAGCAACGAGCAAATATGTGATAGAATTTGAGAATAAATGCGGCTTTGTTTTCCATTCAGAGAATTATGCAAGCGTTAGCGACAGTTTGCTGATGGACTATTTTTTTGAAATACACATGGCAAGCATTATGGATAAGTACATACTTGGAGAAGATGAAGACTTTTGCTTTGACCGAATTAAGAAAGCAGACTTTGAAGTAATGAATAGTTTATATTGGTCTGAATTTAATGAAGCATATCCTAACCAATTAGAACTAAAATATCCGAATGGAAACGGATGGAACTTCAACCCACGAACCAAAGACTATTTCGCTTTTTTTCATGGTGAGTATGATTGTGAGAAAAGACAGCATGATATTATCAAAGCACTTAATATTACTGCATGGGAACAAAATGGCACACATTTTATAAATCTGAAAATCAGCAATAAATCAGCTTTTCTTGAAAGTGAAAATGGAAAAAGAATATATGAATTTGAAAATCCAGACCATATATTGTTTTTAGCGGAACATAGCTATTATCTAAAACAGAGAACGCCCATAAACGGATATTCATTACTACAATCATATTATAAATAGGAAGGTAATGAGCAAATTGCCATTTATCATTATTGGATTACTTAGTTTAGCAGCTTGCAAAACAGACAAAACATCTGTTCCGCAGGATTTTGAATGTTTCAATCAGCCGCATATCTACATTAAGTACAAACAGCCTATAAACGGATATACAATAAAAGTAATGTGGCTGCAAAATGGTGAAGTAGGTAATGCTCTATTCTGTTTAAAGAAACAAGAAGTACAATATTACTACTTTGCGGAAAAATGGACTGATAAGATTCTGTATGATAAAGGTAACACATATCCGAACAACACCGTTATAGAGTTAAATTATACGGCTAAATTAAAGAGCGAAGAATACCTTTCGGATGATTCTCCTTTCTTCTTTTCCGATGTTGATTTTGACGGAGAAGATGAGTTCATTATCAACCGCTATAAAAGTGGTTCAAGGGATTCCAATGCTTATGACGTGTACGATGTCAGCCCATACGGTTACTTTATGCAGAAAACAGAAGTACCATTTACAGAGTTGGAAAACGGACAATGTAAGTTTGATTCAGAGAACAAGACCATTACTGTTTACGGCTCTAATGGTTGGAGCAATATTATCAATAAGACCTATCAACTAAAAGGCGAAAAGTTTGAATTAGTACAATCAGAATAACTATTTTAAAATCAAACGAAATGAAAACATTTAGATTTATTGGAATGGCTTTATTAGCCATAGTAATGTGTGTGAATTTTGCTTCTTGCAGTGATGATGAAGAAGAACAAGGAGAAACTTACAGTATTGAAGGTACTTGGCTATTGCAAAGTTCAAAAGGTTACATTGAAAATAGTAACGACAAAAACACTTGGGATGAAAGTTATCCAGATTTGCAAGAAACCAAATTAGAAATTACTAAAAATTCAAATGGAAAATATACTTTCAAAGAGTATTATTTTCAAGATGGCTCAAGCTCATGGGAGAATGCCCCTTTTACATACTATCCTACACTATCAGGAACAACATTGACCGTTACCCCTCATATAATGGACTGCTGGGATACTGCCAAGATAAAATCTTTAGATAAAACAAAATTAGTATTGGAATGTGTCGGTGATGATGGAAATGAAAACTGGTACACTTTAGATACTTATGTAAGAGCAAAATAATTAAGTAAAAAGCCAACCTACCCAATTACGGATAAGTTGGCTTTTTCAGTTCTAAACAAACATCTTATTAACTACAAAACTATGTGTTATACAACTGTATTCAAAATTACGCAATAGCCAAAATCAAAAACGAACCAAAATAGAATAAGAGCTTTAATCATACAGAAATACTTTTATGCCATATTCTAAAATATTGTCTATACATTCTATTTACATTATATAGAGTTGGTTATCTTTGCAACATAAAAGATTTAATCAATGGAACAATTACAAATAATTCAAAGCAAAATATATGAAATCAGAGGTCAGAAAGTAATGCTTGACCGTGATTTAGCAGAAATGTATGGAGTTCAAACGAAAGCGTTGAATCAAGCCGTAAAACGCAATATAGACCGTTTCCCCGAAGATTTTATGTTTCAACTGACAAGTGAGGAAACACAAAATTGGAGGTCACAATTTGTGACTTCCAATTCTATCAAGATGGGAGTTAGACGTAATCCGTATGCGTTCACTGAATTAGGGGTAGCCATGCTAAGTAGTGTGCTGAACTCCAAAACAGCAATTCAGATTAATATGGGCATCATGCGTGCTTTTGTTGCAGTTCGCCAAATGGTGGCATTACCTAAGACGGACAAACTAACAGAGTTGCAGAACGAAGTAAAAGAGTTGAAAGACTACATCGAAGAAGTGTTCGCTGATTACAACGACATTAATGATGATACACGAATGCAGTTGGAACTCATTAATCAGACATTAGCAGAACTGCAAGCTAAGAAGAAATTGGAAGAAAAGCCACGCAGAAAAATCGGATTTATACAGCATGATGAATAATCTGATTCTGCCAAGCACGAGATTTTATAAAAACTATAATACTTCCACGTAGGTAAAAAAGTGATTGGAGCAACTCCAATTATAAGATATAATTATTGCATAACAGTGCAACATTGACTAACTTTGCAGCAAGAACGATTGTTTACCGCTGGTTTACCGATACGTTCTTAATAGAGTTCATTAACAGGTTTACGAACGCTTAGAAGGTCTTGTAGCTCAGTTGGTTACACACGATAAATCCGCAGGATTTGTCGTGCTTGGCAACAGACTCATAATCTGGAGGTCCCTGGTTCAAGCCCAGGCTGGTCCACAAAGCATAAAACAAAGGAAATCAAGCCGTTACAAAGAGATTTGTAGCGGCTTTTTCTTTGCACACAAAAGTTCATTGCACACAATTTGCACACAGCTTCCGAGAAGTACTGATAATCAATGATAAACGAAACACACCGGTAAATTACATCGCATTTCATCTCGTTTCTTTCTTTTATAACTATTGCCTTACCGGTTGAGGTTTTTCACCGATAGTATAATACAAATAAAAGGGATAAGCTACACACCGGTAGTTATCCCTTTTATTCTCAAAATCACTTTTTGATAGGAGGAATGAGCCCGTATTTTGCGGCTATTTCAAATAAGCGGTCACTGTTATATCGATACTGCCCCACTATCATAGCGGAATATTCACTATCAGTTTCATCATAGTCATAATTGGGATAAAAACTACTAACCTTATGGAATAAAGCCCTACCTTCCTCATCAAACATATTCTTAATGATATTGCCAATAGCAATCCAATCGTTGTAATAATAAGTAATATCCACTTGACTTCATCAATATAAAGTTCGCGTTCCCTTTGAGCTTCCTCATGTTCTTTGATATTCCTTTCCAACCGTTCAAAGTAAGCGTCACCGAGTCCTTTCTCTTCAAGTGTTTTATCAAACATATCAATGATTTCATCTGAAAATTCTTCTTCATCGTCATCTTCGGTCCAATCATCCAAAGCGGCAAATATATCTTCCCCGTTATCTTCTTTCTCAGATGAAGAAGTATCTTCAGCCTCTGCTTCATTCTCGCACTCAATATCCGGCCCTAACATATCGATAAGTTCGTCAATGGTATACTCTCTTTTCTCTGGAGTATTCTCCGCAGCTTCTTCTTGGGTAATAGGCTCGTTTACGCTCGCTTCCTGTTCTTGAACAACAACAGGCTTTTCTTCTACTGCTTTCTTTTTCTTTGGAGATTTCTTTTTAACTCCTACAACCTCAGTAGTTAAAGGTTGTTCTTCTTTGGTTCTTTTCTTACGTGTCATAACTTTATTTATTTTGACATTAATAATTTTCCGAGTAATTGAATTTTTGGTTAATACATATATCCACAATATTGTCAGAATATAAGGGAATAGAGTATTTTAACTATATTATTAAGCCCTCGTATCGGTAATTTAGCATAAAGTAATCCCGGTTATCCTAATGAGTAGGTATTACCGGGCAAGGAGAAAAAACAGCTCATATAAGCTATATAGGCTATAAAAACGAGGTCAAAAGGTTGGTATTCTTAGTTCGCTCTTCTTTCTCAAAGCTCGCCAGATATGCTTCTGTAGTTCTTAGGTCGGTATACCCCAAAGACTCGCTTATATACGAGATATTGACTCCGCTTCGTTTCAATACGGTTGCGTATGAGTGTCTTGCGGTGTATGTGGTAATGTTGCCGATTCCCAATTCTTCACCAATCAACTTCATACGCTTGTTTATTCGTTTTACTACATCACGAGTTATGGCTTTAAGCTTCAATTGCTGTTTCATTCCCTTTCATATATGGAAATATATAATTGTTAGGTAGAGGCTTGTTCCCCCATTTATCAATGACAGCCTGCGTTTGTACTGAAATAGTTGCTCGTATTTCTTTTCTGTTTTTTGTTGTGCGTTCTGTTTTCTGCCTTACAAAACATATCTCACCGTCCACAATATCCGAGAACTTTAGTTTCAGCATGTCTGTCGGATTGATACCGTTACACAAGTAAATGAATATCCAGAAGTCTTTATACCTATTAGTCATTTTATTTCCGCTCTTATAATCGGAAATAACTTTCAACTGTTTCTTTGTCAAGCCTTTCTTTCTTCCAATACCGGTCTTTATCTCAAACAAACCTTTTCCAAATGGGTATTGTGACTCTTTGCTAACTCCGGCTCTCTTTGCTTCATTCATCAAAGTACGAATATTTCTCATGTGCATACCGATTGTAGAAACGCTTTTTGTCTTTGACCAAAGTTTCTCGCATTTCTGCAACCATTCAACGGTAATGGCACTGAACGGAATATCTTTACCTCCAACTTCTTCAACCATAACTAAAGTACATTTGAAAAATTGCATTGTTCCGATTCTATCTTCGCTTCTCAATTCCTCAATTTTTGCTCTTATGACACTATTTAGAGTGTCTCCGGTTGCCTTTCCCAAACGTAAATTAAGCGTATTGAAAGAGAATATTCCCTTTTCTACCAGTGCTTCAACATTCATCCGGACTAAAGAAAAACAGCTTTCAATGGCTTGTTTGATTTTTCTGTATTCAAACGATTTACTGTCCGGCAGCTTGTTCCATTCTTCTTTTGTCATACAAATGCCAATGGAATCATATTTTGGCCTCTTCTGATAATAACCCTTGATTTTAACAGGATATTTACCCTCCTTGTTGATTGTACGTGCACCCAGTACCGTAGAAACTACGACACCATCTTTAGAATAATTGAACATGATTTTTAGTAATTACATGCAAGTGGAATTGCTTGCAATAATCTATATATCTATTTTTTGAGGGAAATATAAACGGGTTTGAAACGTTTTGAAGCCTTTTGAATAGTTTAGATATTTTCTTCAAGAGGTTTAAGTAAAGATGCAAATTATATGATATAATACCTGTCTCTTATACACATCTGACGCTGCCGACGATCTTACGCGTGTA
>ENA-OYWM01000348-OYWM01000348.1-human-gut-metagenome-genome-assembly--contig:-NODE-348-length-14336-cov-5.410966_pt1 | contig 14336 bp, 12 predicted proteins | sample MGYA00244174_ERZ653405 | MGnify/ENA primary metagenome ERZ653405 (study PRJEB26926, sample SAMN06165104) | human gut metagenome | biome: ENVO:00009003; feature: ENVO:2100002; material: ENVO:00002003...
CGCGTAAGATCGTCGGCAGCGTCAGATGTGTATAAGAGACAGGGTATAAATATTGTATTCCATTTTCTTTATATCTATGGCCTAATGTATATTTGACTTCTGTGACTTGATAAAAATCACCTTCGTCTGTTTTGAAGTTTTCATCTTCCTCAATAAATCCAATAAGTGTACTTTGATATTGTTTAATTGCGTTCCATGCAAACGAGTGTATTGTCGAAGGAAGTATAAATGAATTGTCTTGTAATCGTTCAGCAATTACATCTACCGCTGCATTTGTATATGTGATGCATATAACATTTTGCTTCTTCTTTTTAAACTCATTCATTTTGTTGGTTTGAATCCACTCTATTACTCGATTTAAAGAATAGGTTTTTCCTGAACCAGCTCCGGCTTCAACACGAAAACTATGACCTTCTTTTAATATGTCAATTATCTGTCCATCTATAATATCGGCTTCTTCTTTAGCAATATCGTAATTAGTTTTTTGAGTATTTTCGCCCATTTAATCTCCCCCTTTTTTACTCAAGCACCTTTTGCTCATTCAGCCACAATAATCCATTTTTAATATATTGAGGAATTTTATACTTCGGATAATTACAAATAAGATTAAGAGCAAAATCCGTTTTGCTTTTTTCATCAAATTTCAGATTCTCTTCTTTAATTGCCTCATTTAATTTGTAGTGTTTTCTATTGACATTAATAATTGATTCTTCTAAAGACCTGCCACATAATCCGTTTTCAATTGTTTGAAATTCAATATGGCATTTCCCTCTCGTCTTTTGTTCAGCTTTCAATGCAATTATTTCAGATAATTTAATTCTGACTTTGCTTTTTTGCGGTAAAGATTTTACTTCTCTCATCCACCATTTTATAGTGGCATTTGAAGTGGTTTTCCCTTTACTTACTACTTCTTTGGTTCTACCATCTAACATTGAATCTATATCAGTTAGAATTAAGCATGGCAAGCCAAGAAAATCTGCAAACGGAATAAATTTATACGCATATGCACCGCCAATTTCAATTAAAGCATAATACTGTGAAGGTAGTTTGTATTTTACAGAATTAAATAGACCTTCTTTGTCACATTTTTCAATCATGTCTGGAAGTAGTAACCGCTCAGAAGCGCCTTCTATAAATATAATTTTATCTGCGAAGAATAAATCACATCGGCTTAAAGTAAGATATTTCTTAATAAAATCCATATTATCGGCGTTTTCTAGCGCAAATACATTTAAATTTTTATACACTACTCCTGCTTTGGTTTTTTGCGCATATCTAATTTTTGAGAAATCCATGGTATTAGCAATATGAGCAGAATGAGATGTCAAAAAGGTCTGAATGTGAACATTAGAAATTTTTCCGAGAAAGTCTTCTAGGTATTCAGCAAAGGCGTGTTGCATTTGTGGATGCATATGAGATTCGGGTTCTTCAATAAACAATAATGGAATACATGCTTCTCCGCGTTTAGCTATATCTTTAGCAAATGCTACGAGAAGGAACTCCATTTTTATTAAATTTTTGTATCCAAGACCATTATGAGTACTTGGTAGGCTTTCTCTATTTGTCCCATCTGTATATGAGAGCTTTGTTTGATTTTTTATTTGCTCATCAATTTTTAATTTTGTGGTAACTCCAAGTTGCAGTTCTTCTGAGTTTGGATAACCAAATCCAATAGCATCGTTGACAAGACCACTAAGAATTTTATCACTATTCTCCTGTACATCTTTATTTGCCTTTTCAATTATTTCACGAAGAGTTCTAACTTCATTTGCTATATCAGGTGATAAATCCTCCTCGCTTAAGTCAAAAAAATCTGCAATTAAGGAACTGAGGGAACTATTATTCTGATTACCATCTTCACCAAGAACCCTTTCAGCAGGAATTGAATATAGCGGGAAAAGGTCGCTTACTTCTTTCTTGCTTTTTATCTGTCTATCATTTGCATCATTAGGATTAACTGCATATAGCGTCAATTCGAATAATTTTTCAAAGTTTTCAGATATTAAACTATGTATTTCATGAATTACAGGAGAGTAATTACCATTGTCATCATAACAACTTTTTTCAAACAAATCCCACAAGGCTTTTTCTTCAATTTTTACCCTGTATTCTGCACGCACAATAGCTGTTGTAGTATCAACATCAACATCAATAATAAATGGAGATAATGCACCCAAATTAGCTTCGGGATCATCTAAAGAATAATCAATTATAAATTCTGCAGATATGATATCCAATTGTTCACAAAGCATATCATATTTAATTTTCTTTTCCATGAATTCAAGTATTTTATTACAAAGCTCTTGTCTCTTCGTCAAAGGGTAATCATTATAAGAAAAACTGTTGCCATTTAAAATCGTAGAAATGCATTCCATGCATGATGTTTTAGCGGTATTATTACGACCTACAATCAGCGTTGTCTTTTTATCAACATCCAATTCTGCATTAATAAGCAAACGATAATTTTTTATACGAATCTTTGATAATTGCATTACTTATTCCTTTCGTCACTCATATTCGAATATCACCCATGAACACTATAGTCTATCCCCATATGGCAAAGACCTCATATAGTTTTCCATAAAATCAAAGTCAGGTTGCCCTTCAACTGTAGCTGGTAGCATTAATTCTAAATATGGTAATGTTATGTTAGCTTGTCTACCATAACTATAACGGTATTTGTTGGCCTTAAGAACAGTTATACAAAACAATTTGGCAAGTTTACTCATAGGCTGTAATGGAATAAGCAAATATAAATCTCGACCGCTATAAAATGGTTCTTCTTGCAGAAAAGTAGATAGAACACTTCCGCCACCTGCACAAGTAATTAAACCTGCCGGTTGAGGTTCTTTCCCTTTAACGGGCTTAACTCGTGCGCTAACTCCATTATTAGATTCTGTGCGAGCAACAAAATTTATCGCATCGGGATCACCATCTTCAGCTTCTATGCAGGTATTTAGTTCCATATTTATACCATATTTAACTTCAAACAATTCATTTACTTTAAATGGTTTCCACGATTCAATACCAAGTGTATGTGATTTGTCCCCTCCTTGGTTAGCTGTAGTTAACGGTTTGTAATTCAACGACTTTATGTATTGCTCCATGAAATTCCAATCAGGTTGTTTTTTATCAGTCACAGGCAATTTAATAATTGATGATTTCATAACTGAATTTACTGACCATTTTCTTCCGTATGAGAATCTAAATTTTTCTTGTTTTATTACTGTAGATAGAAACAATGCTATATAAGCGTTCATTTTCTTTTCCTTAAGCGTGACTGTGACAATTTTTTCACTTGCAAAAAACGGTTCGGCATGATAAAAAGACTCTCCTACACTTCCATCATAATTTATAACCAAGCAATTACCGGTTCTATTTGGTTCGACATTTAAATGTTGTGATATTCCGTTATTATCAGCTGATGCACTTGCATACGGAGTCTCTCCTTCCTCACAGTCTGTAATATAGAGAGAACTCCCACGCTCAATATTAAAAATTTCATCAAGTCGAAATTCTTTCCAGTGTTCTACATTAAGCTTCATAAATATGACCTTCCTTTACAAGGTAAGCAAGATAATCGTTGATTGTCTGCTGAAAATCTTGTTCTGTAAGCTTCGTGTAATCCGTTTTCATATAAGCTTCACAAAGCCACTCATCATCGCCGTTAACTTTATGAGTTGCCGAAAGACCGTCTACAGAACGCCTGTTACGATATAGTTCAATCCATTCACGCTCAATTTCTACCCATTTACTCTTGCCTGTATCAGTATCAATTTGCTCGACACGCCCCAAATTTTTCTTCTTTTTAAACCCATCATCTTTACAATACCCGAAGAAAGTATCGGGATTGGAAACATCATTATGTTTCGTGCCGATTTTAAACACCATACAACAGGCTGAAGCACTTGCACCGGGATAAAAAATCTCATTTGGCAAAGTGAATACAGCATCAAGTGTGTTTTCCTCCAATATTTCACGCTTCAAACGGGCAATTTCTCCGCTGGTTCCGATAGCACAGGCGACAGGAAGTAATACCGCCAGTTTAGCTTGATGATTGATGGAATTAAGCGTGTCAGCAATATATTTAACAAAGTATAATCCTTTTGATGGATCCTCTTTTTTATCCTTAGACCAAGTGTTAACATAACTTTTGGGCAAGTGAATTCGCTGACCGTTATACGGTGGATTCATCAGAATTACATTTGGCTTTGCTTCTTTTATCCAATCTGCTAAATCAAAACAACTGCCCTGTCGAATATTTGAATTTCCATCAGAATGAATAAGCATATTAGTGGTTGCCAGACCATATACATTCTCATCGAACTCAATTCCAAAAATTTGATATTTTTTAACTCTCTCCTGCTCAGATGCAGTAGCACAATCATCTAAAGCTTGTGTCATCGCTCGAACCAAGAATGATCCGCTGCCACAGCAAGGGTCAAGCACAACAGAATGTTTATTCACACCCGTAATTTTAGACATAAAATCAGTAATATGGTCTGGAGTGAATGCTTGATTTTTATCCGACTTTCCCACATATTTGTTGAAGGTAACGAAGAACAAGTTCAACAAATCCTGTCCAGAAGTACTCTTATCATTTATGAAGGGAAGAATATTATCTTCGATAAACTTCAGAATTTCTCTAAAAGCGGCAATATTTAGCTGACGGATATACTGGTCACCCAAGACATTACGGTTTAATAAGGCAAGTTTTTCTGCCTTATTGATATCTGAATTCAATAATTCTTCAAGAACTTCTTTTACTCTCGTTCTTATTTGTGCTGCTGTTAAAGAAGGTGTTGAATAATCTAATCCATTTTTCAGAGCAAGAAGGCAAGTTCCAACAAACTGACTTCTTAGTTTCTCTGGGATACTGTGGCGATGCAACAATTCATTAAGTTTATATGTATTCTGCATCACTTTTTCTTTATCATTGATTTTTGAAGTGTAAAAATCAACATATTCGTCCATAGATCGAAGAGCTGTTTCTTTTGGCATAAAATCACTGTCAGAAACAACGCCTCGCCACACTTTTACATTGTCGTTTACAGTATTCGCTAAAATAGCAACTGTCTTATTACCTGTCAATGCTTTTTCATATTCTACATAAGCAGATAATTGTTCTTCATCTGCCTTGGTAAAGTTTTGTTTGGTTTCAATGAGCACGGTAACATTATCTTTAACAAAACGAATATCCAATTTTTCAAATGCACGACCTGCACTATTTCGAATAGGGACAAATGTCAAAGATGATGCAGAAAAAGCTTTTGGATAGCTATATTCGTCATTCTCAATATTGCTGGTAAGATAAGCTCTGCCAACAGTTGAAATCATATCTGTTCTAATCATTTTCTATTTCTCCTATCATATCCACTCGCCATCAGCGGCAGACCATTTTTCAGTAAACTCTTTGCCTGTGACCGCCGCTGTAAACGGTTCTGTCAAAAACACCTTAATCGTTCTAAGCACTGTGCTGAAATCGTCAGTTTGTGTATCAATCTTCCGACAGAATGCTTTCCACTTTTTCTGCATAGCAGAATCGTCTGCAAAGCGCATAACCTGTTCAAACTGTTCAATCGTAAAGGCATGTCCACGATTTTCAAAGGTTTTATTCAGAGCTTCAGTGAGCACCTTGCCGTCAAAATCAAATTTATTGGCAAGATAGTAAATGTCATAATAGTCCTTCATTCGGCTGGAAAATTCCATCAAACTGAGGATTGCATCTATCTTTTCAGCGATCGTCGTTTCAAGAGAATATGTATTTACCACGGGCGCAGTGTAATCGTCAAGCTGTGTCGGGATTTTCCGCTTTTCCTGTTTCGGCACGATAACATCGCCCACCCCGAAGTCTATACTAAACGGCGTTCGTGTGTTTTTAATGCGAGCCACAATAGAAGCTCCGATACCGGCGTATTTTTTGGCAACCGCAATGGGCGCAATATCTTTAATTTCAAAGGTAATAAAATCATTGCCGGTGGGCGTGGATATGATTTCTTCCAGTACAGATTTTAGCTGTTCGGGAGTGTTTGGTACTTTCCGAAGAAGAAAATCAATATCTACCGTTACTCTGCTGTCAAAGTCGGTAACAGAGTAAATAAACAAACCACCTTTAAGGACGAGATTTTCCGCATATTTGGATTTTTCTAAACGGCGCAAAAATTCTTCCTGACAAAAGAGCTGCAAACAAAGCTGATAACTTCTTCCGCTTTCGGCAGCCTTATTTTTCAGTCGTGCAAGCACGGATGCAGCAATATCAGCCATTGAGCAGCACCTCCATTACATTCATAAGTTTTGTATAAACGCCCATATCCTTTGCGTATTTAGAAAGATTTGCGAGATTCTTCTTCGGATCTGCTACATAAGCGTTGATTGCTTTGTTGAATATTTCATTATCAAGCTTTGAACGATACTTAAAGCAATCACAGATTGTTCGCTCTCGGTCATAAACTTTTAATTCAACACCATTAAAGTTACCTACAGTAGCACCATAATGGTAAAATTCGTTCTGAACATAATAAGCTTTGACAGGGACTTCCTGCATTGCTTTGATTGCTCTTGAAAAGGAACGGGGGACTGCAACTGTCCATTCACGAGGAGCAAAGTCGCTGTACCCATAATAAAACAGAGCAGACTCCACACAAACAATCCCTTGCGGCAGGAGTTTAGAAATCAGAGCTTCTTCTTTTGGTTCTTCAGCGTTAGGCAGTTTGTAAAAACCATTGCGAATACGCTCTATATAACCTTGATTGCAAAGGGAAACAACATCATAGTTTTTCAGTCCTACGGCAACAAAGTCTGCTGTCTTCGCAATGCTTCCGACTTTATTAAAAACATCAATTGCTATTTCGTGTTTATTCAATAGTTCACCGACTTTCTGCACGCATTTTTTATTATTTGCGTGATTATAGTATAGCATTAATCGATAAAATTTACAACTATTTTTACACGATTAACAAAAAATATGCGTGTAAAAAATCAAAAAGTTATTGCAAGGCATATCGCTTTGTGCTATAATACATTTGGCAAAACCAATCCGGTTGCACTTATTCTTTTCTCGCAACCATCGGTTTTATCGCACCTGATAAGATATTGATAAATTCTCGTCGTACAGGCAATATAATATGGATTATCAGAATAATACGAAAACCACACTACACGGTTTATAAACAAAAAGCGTTAAGTCGTGGCTTTCGGCAACGAGTGGGAGTAAGCCGATAGGGCTTTGACCTGCTCTTTTGAGTGCCGTGGTGTACCGCTGAGTTTCGTTTCGTACGAGAGTCATGGCAAAACCGCCAGCGACGGCAGTGAGTAAAAACGATTTCCTAGCCTCCGTTCCCTCGTTGGAACGGAGGCTTTTTCTTTGCCGTTTTACTCCCTTTCACCTGCGATTTCGCCATTTACTCCCCGTGTTTCAAGACAACAAGGCACGGGGAGGTATTCGAGGGAATGGGAGTAAGGATTTATCCCAAGTGAGTTGACGCGCGGTTTTTGTCCCCGAGGGCGAAACGGGGCCGTTTCGGGGCCCGTGAAACTCAAATCGAACTCAACGGGCATTTTTTGCTGGGCGTTCCAATGTTCCCGTTCCGTGGGATACCCTGATTCTCTCTGTGGTACTGTTTGTGGTGTTTCCTCTGGCTGGCGGTATGCTGACCCGTTCGGCTGTCATCAAGCGGAAGGGGCAGTGTACTTTGAGGAGACTTTCATCCATATGTTTGACAGTGTAACTACCATTGGCTTATTGCTGACGCTGGTGATGATTTTCTCGTTCCAAGGCAATACCATTCTGGAAAAACCTCTGCACATTGTTTTGATTGCGGTACCGCTGATTTTACAGACCTTCCTGATTTTTGCGATTGCGTATATCGCTTGCCGGGTTTTGAAGCTGCCCTACAAGATTGCTGCTCCCGCCGGAATGATTTGTGCTTCCAACTTCTTTGAACTGGCTGTTGCTGTTGCAATCGCCTTGTTTGGAACGACTTCCCCTGCGGCACTGGCAACGACTGTGGGTGTGCTGACAGAAGTTCCCGTGATGCTGTTCCTTGTAAAAAAAACGCAAATAAAACGAAAGACTGGTTCAAATATGAGTAAGAAAAAGGTGGCATTTATCTGCGTCCATAATTCCTGCCGCAGTCAGATTGCCGAGGCCTTGGGAAAGCACTTGGCTTCCGATGTGTTTGAAAGCTATTCCGCAGGAACGGAAACAAAACCGCAAATCAATCAGGATGCTGTCCGCATTATGAAAGAACTGTACGGGATTGACATGGAGAAAACCCAGTATTCCAAACTGATCTCGGATATTCCTGCCCCTGATATTGCAATCTCCATGGGGTGCAATGTGGGCTGTCCTTTCATTGGTAGAGCATTTGACGATAACTGGGGATTAGAAGATCCGACCGGAAGCGAAGATCAAGTCTTTGTCGAGATCATTCGAGAGATTGAAAAACGGATTCTACAGTTGAAGCAGTCCCTTATTTGATTGAAATAGCACTCTGCTTGTGGTATAATACAGATGATCCAAACCATTGCTTTTCTGCTGATAACATTGGGCTTGATAATTTTTTGATAACAGGAGTCCGACAACGCCGTATAAGTTGGATAATTGGTATCAAATTGAGCAACTAAGAGTCAAATCCCCTAAACAGTATTGTTTAGAACCAGTTTTACTTTGGCGAGTGGGAGTAAACTGGAGCGGATTTTGCGCAATCGAAATTCCGTCCGTAGAGTGTCGCAGTGTGCCGCCACGTACGAAAAAGCGTAAAGCCACCTGTGATTTGGGGTGAGTAAAAACTATTGAGACCCTCTGGAAACAACGTTTTCAGGGGGTCTCTTTATGCCTTTTGACCTGCAGTTTCAGTCATTTTTACTCTAAAAGCGCGTACACCACGGACATGGCGACACGCAGCGGACGAAGAGTAAAGGATTTTTTCGAAGAGTGAACTGTCCCAGTAGTTTGTCCCACCACCCCAAAAACGCCCCTGAAACTCAAGTGAAACTCAATAGGAGCGCAAGGGCGTCATCGTGCGAGCACCGCAGCCTGAGCCGCCGATACCAGGCTCGTTTGCGACGCCGTCGCTGCTTGCCTGGATCGTCAACGGCAAGTACGTCATGTCGCTGCCGCTCTACCGCATAGAGACAGACCTCAAGGCGTGCGGCGCGACGATATCGCGCCAGGACATGGCGAACTGGATGATGAACGTGCACGCGCGCTGGCTGGCGAAGGTCCATGAGAGAATGAAGGTCGAGCTGCTGTCGCATGTCAGGATTCATGCCGATGAGACCACGGTTCAGGTCCTGAAAGAGCCGAACCGCGAGGCGAAGAAGAAATCGAGGATGTGGCTGTTCTGCTCGGCGCGCTGCGACGTGCCCGTGTATGTATTCGAATACCACGAGACCCGCAGGAAGGGCGTTGCCCAGGAGTTTCTTGCGGGCTGGTCCGGCACGCTTACCACCGACGGCTACAAACCCTACTTCAATCTCGGCAACCCCAACATCGCCAACACGGCGTGCCTCGTCCACGTGCGCCGCTACTTCGCCCAAATCGTGAAGATCGCCGGCGGCGGCGCCAAGGCGGCGTCTGCGGCCAGCGTTGCGCTCGAGGCAAGGCGCAGGATCGACGCCATGTTTCAAGGTCGACTCCAAGTTCGACGACATGGAGCCGGGTGCCAGGAAGGCCGCCCGCGACGCGGAGCTCCGCCCGCTCATGGAGGACTTCGGGGGGATGGGCGCGGGCCAGCTTCCCCTAGCCTCGCCGAAGCTGGCGCTGCACCGTGCGCTGCAGTACGCCGTGGAGTTCTGGCCCTACGTCATGAACGTGCTCGAAGACGGGCACCTGGAGCTCTCGAACAACGTCGCCGAGCAGGCCCAGCGAATCTTCGTCGTAGGGCGCAAGAACTGGCTCTTCAGCGATGCGCCACGCGGCGCGCGGGCGTCTGCGGCGATATACAGCGTCACCACCACGGCCAAGGCCAACGGGCTCAATCCCAGGCTTTACGTCGAGTGGCTGCTGACCGAGATGCCCAACGCCGGCGAGCTCACCGATGAGGTTGTGGACTCGTTCCTGCCATGGTCGGATAGGGTGCCTGAGTCCTGCAAGCTCGACCCAGCCGCTGCCGAGAAGGCCAAAGAGATGCCTGACGACTTCATAATTAACATCGACCCCGATGCGTTCGACGACGAGATGGCGAACAACGCCGAGGAGGGCCTGTAGCGACATAGCGGCCTAAGGCATACCGCAACGCAAAGATGGAAACGTCCAGGACTTTTCCATCCGTATGCCGGAATGGCCCTGGACGTTTCCTGCTACGCGGTCATTTTGACGCTTACGCTCTAATGCCTCCACCGCTTGTCGCGGGCGGGGTAGACGATCCAGGCGGATGCGTAGCTTGCGATAAGGCAGACAATGACGCAGACGATGCTTGTCTGGAACCCGAATGAGTCATTGATAACGCCCCAGATTACGCTTGCGAAGCCAATGCCGATGTCATTGGCGAGCAGGAACAGGGCGTTTGCGGCGCCCCAGCGCTCTGGCGGGGTGTTCTTTACCGCTACGCTTTGATTAAGTGGCAGGCTTATGCCAGTGGCGAGACCATAGAAGATTCCGGACGCCAGGAAGACAGGTTCCCCGTACGGTGCGGCAAGTAGCATAAGGCAGCAGAGGATGCCGCACGCGACGGCTCCGGTCATTGTTTTGATTGCAGGTACGGTGTCCATGAAATGCTTTGAAATCATGCGAATGATAATCATGCTTACCGCGCTGATGGTGTAGAAGAGACCGGCGTGGGTATAGCCGAGAGTAGTACCGTACAGACCGGCAAAGAAGACGCCAAAGCCAAAAGTGGGGCACATGATCATCTGTGGGATGGCGCCAGGCAATGCGCGCGGCTCGAAGATGTTGAATGAGTCACGCAGGGTTCTCTTGGACACCTGGTCGCCTTCAGGACACTTTTCACTGTTAATTGTTTCGGATGTAGTTACTGTGGTGGAGCTGGGTGCCTGCCCGTCTTTTGAGTCGAGTTCGAGCCGGGTTTCCATTTTGATTCGGTATGCGCTGGAGCTTGGCAGAGTTTGCCATTTACTTTCATAGCGTGCGTTGAGGGCGATTACAAGCCCTGCAAACCCAACCAGGGCAAGGCCGACATAGAGGTTCGTTGAGGGATCGGTTCCTACTAGGTAAAGTGCGAAGGCTGGGCCGATGCTCATGGCGATAGCCTGTCCGAGGCCGTGGTATCCAATGCCTTCGCCGAGCCGTTCTTGCGGTAAGACGCTTGCTGCGGCGGTCGAGGCTGCTGTTGTTGCTGCGCCAAAGCCCACGCCTTGCAGCAAACGGCTGATTGTGAAGAGGGGATGCCCTGAACGACAGCGGACAGTGCTGTTCCTGCTATGAGGATAGCGATGCCGGCGATGATAACGAGTGAGCACTTGCCGTTGTCGATAACAGGGCCGACGAACAGTCGTGCTAACGCGGCGGCAATGGAGAAGACGAGTGCAAGTACGCCGGCAAGGCTCGCACCGTAACCTTGGCCTGCCAGGAAGACGCTGGTTCCACTGTTGAGTCCTTGGCCCATGACGAAGCAACAGAAGGTCAGCGCGATGATAAGCACGAAAATAAGCGACCACAGCTTCGGATGGTCGTCCTTACCGATATTTGGCATGAGAACCCTCCTATGATTCCAATACCCGTATTCTACGTCTGCAAAAAGTGAGATGTAAGCGCCAAAATGACCGCGTCTTAACAACCCGCTGGGCTTGAGGCAGAATCATCGCATCGACTTATCCTAGAAACTGCCTGACGAAGGCGACAGGATGCTTGTCAGCAAGGCGGCAAATCTTAACGAGAGCCAAATCCAAGAGCTTGCAAATCTTCAGCGAGGCGTTGCAGCAATATATCAGAACGAATGGACCGAACCTGTCCTCTGTCACATCGAACCGCATGAACGCGGCCTAGAGTACTCGCCAACACAGAGCAAGCACAGCGCGAAGGACAAGGTTTCTTCTGAAGAGCTTCGCTATCTCAACTCTTGTGTGCTTAATCCGTTCAAGCTCGATGAGCCAAGGGAATACAACTTCTGCGACTGTGTGCACAAGATGGACATACCTGACTCCATGAAGGCACGCTTGATTGAGATGGCAGGGACTCCTCTGTCCTCGAGGAAGCCACTGTTTGAATGGTGTGCTTATAGGTATTTCAATATTGGACGCATCCTCGACGACGCCAGGGATTTATCTGCCGACAGCCTCAAAGAGAGGCTTTGCTCCCATCTGCTTTCAAGCTGGAAATTCGAAGATGACTCCTCACCCGAAAGCTGGGGACCAATCCAATACCTGTTCATTCAGTCGATGTTTAACGCTCATCTCAACGAGCTGAGAAAGAGGGGTACCGGCATCGAGACAACGGAAAAGGCCTTAGCACTCGCCGAAGTATCAGCGGTCTTATCTCAAACAAGGCCGGTGATCTAAATGGCGTTTGAAAATATAGAGCAATTAATGCCGGATACGACCGAAACGAGATTGGCCTTCGAGGAGGCGCAACGCACCGTTGCTGATTGTGCAGATGCCGCATGGCGGGATATTTCTTCCGGCGATGTCCTAACCGCGAGCATTTCAACAGTTCAAGAAGCCGCAGATGACGCCTGGAAAGCATGCGAGCCAACACTCAACGCTGCAGGCGAAACTGTCCGCGATGGCGCAAGGAACGGAGCTTATCTTGGCGGCAGGTTCGTACTTGGAGTTGCCGACGTTGGAGAAAACGCATATGTCGGTGTTCAATCGAATATTGAACTACTGGCCGAAGACGAAGAAGCAGCGGTGAAAACCGCGCAAACACACGCTGTTGACGATGCAGCCAACGCCTGGGGCGACTTCATGGAAGCCGATGAGCAGATACGGGAAATCGGAGACTATGTCGAAACTGGAGGCGAAATCGCCACTGAAGTTGCGCTTGGTGCCGTAGCCGTCACCGCTTCTGCCCCTGCAGCACTCGCTGCTGGGTCTGTACTCGTTCTTGACGAAATGGGAAAGAGCTTGGAAGCCGGCGCTGAAGACGGTGAGATATCTCAGGAGGATATCGTCGGAGAAGTCGTTGCGGGAACTGTTACGGCAGCAACGCTTCTTGCCGGACGAGGTCTAAATAACTTTCTTGCCTCAAAGGCAGCAGAATCGGGCGCAAGCTCACGAATTCTGGATGATGACGGAAAGGCAATTTACGAAGGCGACCGACTGCTTCCCAATAACGAGTTTGCGATCGACGGCGTGAAGTGTGCAACCGACGATCTCGGGCAACTTTACCGCGTTGGCGACGACCTCGTTCCGAACATGAGCTATGAGATCAATGGGTATAAATACGTTACCGATGCAATGGGTAGGGTCGAATCGGCCGAAGGCTTCTTACAACTAAAGACCCACGAAGGTCGTTTGACCATCAAGGACACTATCCAGTCAATCGGAAAAGGGTTTGAAGAGCTTTTTGATCAAAGAGGCCATCTGATTGCCGACCGATTCAATGGATCAAATGGCCTTGAGAATATTGTCGCCATGGGCGGCGAGGTTAACCAAAAAGCCTATGCAGCAATCGAGCAAAAATGCGCCGATGCTTTGGCTGATGGCGCTGAAGTGTTTTTCAAGGTTGAGCCACTTTATGAGGGCGGGTCATTCAGGCCTAGCTCGTTTGCTATCACGGACATTATTGACGGCGAAGAGACGGTTACGTTTCTTCTTAACACTGCAAAGGAAATGTAATGAGTGAAAAGAAGATGCTACAAGGGATAGCTTCAATTCTTGAGGAAACCCTCCCCGAAGACTGGAGCAAGGTCGTGTTTTACGCCGAGTACGCCGAGGGTGCGTTCTCTATTGAGTATTACGTTGCTGGCAGCGGAAAAGACGACTTCGTTAAATGCTTTGACCAAAAAGGCGTTTCGAGGGCATCCTTGATGAAAAACTTTATGGCTATCAACAAGTTCATTGAACCTGAAAGGGCCGCGCTTAAGCCCGAAAAGAGATGGGGATCGATGACGCTTATTCTCCATTCCAACGGCAAGTTCAAAGTTGATTACGACTACTCCGACATGACAGAAAACGCTTACGCCCGAAAGAAGGCCTGGAAAAAGAAATATCTCGCCTAGCAACGAACGGTCTGGGAAATCACCGCAAAGCCACCCGTGCATACTCTTCGAGCGCACGCGTCGTCGGCAACGTTTCAACCAGCGCGTTTTTGGGAGCCATGCAAACCCCTGTTCAACATTCCTCGGGAGTAATTGCTCTCTATGACGAATGGGATTCCCCATCGGGGCTGTCTCTTATACACATCTCCGAGCCCACGAGACTCGACGTCATCTCGT
>ENA-OYWM01000391-OYWM01000391.1-human-gut-metagenome-genome-assembly--contig:-NODE-391-length-12867-cov-11.200983_pt1 | contig 12867 bp, 9 predicted proteins | sample MGYA00244174_ERZ653405 | MGnify/ENA primary metagenome ERZ653405 (study PRJEB26926, sample SAMN06165104) | human gut metagenome | biome: ENVO:00009003; feature: ENVO:2100002; material: ENVO:00002003...
CGTGGGCTCGGAGATGTGTATAAGAGACAGATTCAATACCGTTCAACATTGAATCGAGCAAAGAAATAAATTCTTTGACTTGTGGGGTATCTTTATTTATTAGTTCCATGATTGAAAGATTGTTTTATTGAAATATTGATTTCAAGATTGCTAGATAGCTGGTTAGTTACGCAGATAGTCACCCAGCGATGAAATGTTAAGTACGTCTTTTGCTGGATCATAATCTACATAAAGCCATTTGGATGCAGTGGCAATGAAATACTGACTACCTTCTCTCTGTATCTCATAAGTAGCAGGTGAAGCCTGTTTAGTCGTTTCTGATACATATATAATAGAGAGAAGATACTCTTTATCGTTCCGGTAGATGATAATCGTAGGATTCAGATTAACGCTTTCCCATGTGCCGACAACGGAAAACAGTTTGAATGACGGATAATCTTCTTTAGTTTTTTTCATAAGGCATGATTTGTTTAGATGATTGATTTAATGTTTCACAGTCTGCAATAATCTTTTCAATATCAGCAGATCTATAATAAATCTTGCTGCCAATTTGGGAATAAGCCAACCTTCCGCTACTCCGATAATATTGTAACGTGCGTTTGCTAAAGCCTAACAACAGGCATACTTCCTGACTATCCAGCCAATTTTCTACTTTCTGCGTATGAGCATTGCACAAACTTTCAATTTGTTTGGCAAACTCTATAAACCTCTCGCAGACATACGAAAAAGTTCTCTTTTCAATGGTTACTACTTCCATGCTTTTAATTTTTAATGGTTTATAAAACGTGTTGATTCTATTTTCATCGGCAAATGAAAGAAGAATTAAGAGCCGTTTTTTAATCTGTCTGGAAGTGGTATGAAATGACCTCTATTGCCTAATAGTGTAAATGAAGATTTGAAGGAACTTTAAAAGAGAACAGGTAAAAGTACAAAGCTTACACTAAAAAAATAATAGAAGGATATTTAGGTTGTTTGCACTTGTATATAAAAGAAATCCATGAATTATAGAAAAATCTCTTATTTTTCTATACCTTTGCGTTATATCAACTAACAAATAGTATTCATTTCTTATGAAACTCTGTATATAGCTACGCTCTTGCGAATAGCCCTACTCAATAAAGCTATTCAGCTATCTGGCAAATAATGATTTATTTGTCACGGAGATTTTATTCCCTTTATTTAAAACTTACGAGATAACAAACTGTATTTATGCAGTGTGTCTTGTCGTGCTATTTTGCAGTTGAGCAATGAATTATACATATAAACAAATATGGCTCATCAACTTTCCGGTAATGATGAGTATTTTAATGGAACAGTTAATCAACATAACAGATGCAGTTTTCTTAGGTCATGTTGGAGAAGTGGAATTAGGAGCATCCGCTATAGCCGGAATTTATTATTTGGCAATCTATATGCTGGGATTCGGATTCAGCATCGGCTTGCAAGTGATGATTGCCCGAAGAAATGGGGAACAGAATTATAAGGAAACAGGAAAGACATTCTTTCAAGGACTATTCTTTTTATCAGGATTAGCCATTTTACTTTGCCTACTGATTCATGCTGTTTCTCCTTTTATATTAAAACAACTAATTTCTTCATCGGAGATTTTTCAGGCAGTAATCCAATATTTGGATTGGCGTAGCTTTGGGTTATTATTTTCATTCCCGTTTCTAGCTATTCGCTCGTTCTTTGTCGGAATAACGCATACTAAAGCTTTGTCATGGGCAGCTATAACTGCTGTGGTTATCAATATTCCTCTCAATTATTTCCTCATATTCACTTTAAAGTTAGGCATTTCGGGGGCGGCAATCGCATCATCGTTAGTCGAAATGGGTTCTTTGGTTGTGCTTTGTATTTACACATGGATGAAAATAGATAAAGAGGGATATGGATTGAAACCTGTATATAATGGAAAGCTGCTTGCAAAAGTACTGAACCTGTCTATATGGAGTATGCTTCATGCTTTTATCAGTGTAGCCCCTTGGTTTTTGTTTTTTGTGGCGATCGAGCATTTAGGGAAAACAGAATTAGCAATCTCCAATATAACCAGAAGTGTGTCGGCTATTTTTTTTGTGATTGCCAATTCATTTGCTGTCACTACAGGATCATTAGTGAGTAATGCGATTGGAGCCGGAGCTAGAAACGAACTTTTCCCAATCTGTCACAAGGTTCTTAAATTGGGGTACAGTATTGGACTGCCATTGGTAGGAATAGCTTTGCTCTGTAACCGTTGGATTGTAGGTTTCTATACGAACAGCGAGCTATTGATACAATTAGCCTTTGCTCCTTTTGTCGTGATGCTATTGAACTATACCTTTGCTTTACCCGGTTACGTGTATCTGAATGCAGTTGGGGGAACAGGGGAAACCAAAATCACATTTCTTTTTCAGGTGACAACTACTATAGCATACTTGGCGTACCTCTATTGGCTAAGTTTTTATATACAAGCATCTCTATCTGTCTATTTAACCGCAGAATATCTTTATGTAATTCTGGAAAACTTCTGTTAGTACCTTATACAAAGGACTTTGGGATAATTACCCGTTTTTGAGGTAATGACTTGGCAACGGTACAATCTGCTGCGTTCTACCTTGAATTGCTTTCAAGTAACTCGTTTCTGTGTACAAAAATAATAGAATAGTCCGATGCACACAAGGTACATCAAAGAAAAAGTTCGACTATTTTTTTAGTTTGTTTAATCGCATTACAATCGAAGTTTGACTTCTACCCATTTTGTTTGCAATATATTTGACACTCTTACCTTCATTGTGCAGTTTCAATAAAAATTGGTCTGCACTTCTTGTCCATCTTTTATTGGCGTTAGGGTGCTTTACATAGCTTTCTTCTGACACCTTTTCGGGGTGCAAGAATTCATCCACAAATACAGACGGGAAACGCTTATCGTATAATACAAGCGTTTTTATCTTAGCCCTTGTTATTGCAACATAGAATAATCTTCTTTCTTCTCCGTATGGGAATTGGTCGCTCTTAGTGAGCACATAGTTAAGCACAGGGTCGTCACTCACCTGTGATGGGAAACCGTATGTATCTTTATTGCATTGTAAGAGTATTACATAATTCGCTTCAAGACCTTTTGACTTATGTACGGTTAAAAACTCTATTTTTCGTCCTCCTATCACATAGTAGAATCTATTACCCTCTTTAATTGATTGGTACATAAAAGAGAGGTAGTAATCATCAAAAGAGTAACGCCCCAATAGGAATATTGATTTATCCGATGGAATAGAAGCCACAAGTTGCCCTATCGTATTGCAGTAATCTCGTCTATCATAAGCATAGAATTCCAACTCGGTTCTCATTTCTGAGCTGAACGAATGGATATTCTTTTGTATTTGGGCTTTATTGCGTTGTATAAAGTTCGACGATAAAGAAACCAAAGGCTCTCCAAACCTGTATGTAGTTTCAATCTTGTTTATCTCCGTTGCTCCAAAATATTCGGGGAATTGATTGAATAGAGCCATATCACTTCCCGAAAAACGATAAATAGACTGCCAATCATCACCCACACAATACAACTTTGCAGGAGGATTACCCTCTCGCAATACTTTCAAGAAGTTGTAACGGTCAACAGATATATCTTGAAACTCATCCACTATGATATAATCATATTCAACAGGGTGTGAAGTACGACATATCTCAGTGGCTTGAAGAATAGCATCGGTAAAATCAATTTGGTTACTATCGCTTAACGCATTTATGTAGCGTTCATATACAGGTTGAAATATATTCTTGATGATAAACACACTTCGTTCATCATCTGCATTTTTGGCTTGTTTCAAAACCTCTTTAACTGATTTACAACTTGATTTTACCAATGTAACGAAAGTAACAACAAGTCGTATAAACGCCTTTTCCTGCTTGCTGCCTTTGGGTAGTACTAAATCGTATAACTCCTCATCGGTCTTTTCTTGAATTGGTACACCTGCTTCAGCTAATAGTTTACGGAGTTTATCCCTAATATCAGAATAATGGAAATCTGCACTTGATGTTACTAAAAGTTGTGTGCCAAATTTCTCGTGAGCAGTTTTCTTCCAAGTTATACCATCATTGTATTTCTGATTGGCTTCTTCGTAGGTTATACCCTTATCTTTTGCGAACCAAGCAGGAACAAGCCCGTGTTCATCAACTCCGAAATGTTCAAGATAGATGCGTTTGGTTACTCCTCCTTGCTTAAAATATATTGAGAAGTCGGGACGATATTGTGAGTGCATCTCATCTGCTAATTGATGTTCGTATGGTTCTTCATATCTGAATTTCACTCCCAGCGAGGACAAAGCAAAACATATTTTTTGTTCTTGTTCACTTCTCACATATATGGCTCTGCCGTCCATATCGGGGAACATCGCCTTTAGCTGCACATTCTTTAGTCCTGATAATTGCTCCCGTCTTTCATTCTTGCGTTGTTCCCAATCAGCTTCATTCGTTTGGTAATCAATAAAGTATTCCACTATACTTTTCTTGAAAGACGATTTATCTAACAATTTGTGATATATATCTACAAACAATGAATCTGTATTGTCGCAAATAGATGGTTTTGTACCTGTCGTTTTGCCTATAATATCAATGGCTAACTTATGGAATGTGTAACCTTTCAATCCATTGGTCGCCATTCTTTCGGTTAGTTCGGCTGCTGCTTTGTTGGTATAACTGATAAGTAAAATTCTTTCAGGTGCTATACCCTTGATTTCGGTGAGATATTTAACCTTACCGACAATTGAAGAGGTTTTACCACTACCTGCACTGCTGACTACTAAACAATTATCCTCTTCTGAAACAATTGAGCGTCTTTGTTGCTTGTCTAATGGGTATTTTAGGCAATGGTCGAAAAAGTCCCTGTGCGTGTCAAGTAGAAAGGTTATAACACCATCATTATGTTGTTTTACAAGTTTGTTGATTCTTCCAAAGTCGTTAATGAATTTGGATATGGTTTCTGATGGAGTGATGTTAAAGGCTTTAAGTTTCTTCAGAAGTGAATATGCCTCTTGGAAATGTACCTTATAATGATTGATGAAATCTTTTTCTTGCGTTGCGGAGATTACCCTGCCATAAAAGCCATTATTTAAGTCTGAGGGAATATCTATAAACGCCCCCTCCTTAAGAGCCGATAATCTCTCTTTTGCTTGCTCATAATTTGATTTCTCGCTATATGCAGATATATGGTTTAGCTTTTCTGCAAGCTCTTTGGATTTGTTTTTTAGGCGTGTTCGTACCATCGCTATTACAATAACCGAAATAGCAATTATACAAATTACCCAAATGAACAATGGCTGCATATTGGAAGTAATATTTATCTGAATCTTTCAATCCATCTATAATCATCCCCCTTAGTACTCCACTGAAATTTCCACATATCACCTGTATTATCGTTTATAAGATAGTATTGATACATACTTGTCAGTGGCTGAATAGAGAATATACACCTTTCGTTATTTTCTACTAATTCGTATTTATTTATAGGAATACAAAATAGGTTGTCTAAATCTTGTGTACTATATTGAACTTGCCATAGTCGTCCATTATATGAGTCCAACAATATAAATGTCCACATGTTGTCAGTGGCAAACATCTGAAATCTATTAGTCCAATTTGACGACTTCTCAGGATATGCAAGAGAAAATATGTTGATTGGTGCAGCAAACATGTAATCCTCACCCTTGACACTAAACTGGACTTGCCAATTCTTACCTGTATATGTATCAAGCATTATGAATGTCCACATATTCTGTGTTTCATAAAGGCGAAATCGTCCTTCTTTATCTCCTAAAATTTCTCTCGCACTACAAATTTCCCAAGACTGACCATCATCTTGAATTTGTTGTATTTCGCCTGTCATTGTATTTAAGCGAAGTTGATTATGATAGTTCCGAGTCTTATACATTTTATAGACTTGAGCATATGATGTAAAAGCTATAACCATTAAAGCGAATAATACGAAAAGCTTTTTCATAATTCTGTTATGCTATTATTTGACAATTAACGGATTGTATTTCTTATTCATGTACCAGATACATTTTGAATAAGTCGCATACATTGGATACTAAATATCCTCTAAATCTTTTTGAATTTTAGTTTCTACATTTTGAGAATCACGATAACGAATCATTACCATACCCTCATAAATACCAGAAGTTTTTTCTATCGATAATTCAATGTTTCCTCCTGTTACCTCCCAAGCACTACCCCAAACAACAGTTCCTTGATGAACTTCTGCCATTAAAGCTGTATTGGAATCCGAATGGGCAGGGTTCTTCTCTTTTGAAATAGTCGGATTGCCATATTTTCGGGTGTATAAATCTTTATAATAGTTATAAGTATTAACAAGCGTATTCCATTCACCACTTGGGTCAAACAACACAGCTACGGCAAATACACTTTTCCCATCATCTGTAGCTGTTACACCTATAGTTGCATTACGACCTGTAAAGTCTCCCATAAACAATGCAAGATTGTTTTCACTGCCAATAGAAGTGAATCCTTTAGCTTTTAACTTCTGACAAAATTCAGTCATACTTCCCTCAATGGGAATTCCCTTAAAGGTAAGGTGTTCGGAACTACTTTGAGCATACGATGTCAAAGCAATTAAAACAAATGCGAATGATACAATCAACTTCTTCATAATTTGTTGTATTATATTTAATAAACATTTTAGTCCAACCTACGAAAAAGCGTGAACTACAAAGCCACACTCTTACTTGAAGGTCGTAGGAAACCATAGATGCAGATGTAACAATAGTAGCCCACGCTATATGCGTGAGAACCACTATGCTATCCTTGCATCTAATTGAAAATTTCCTACGTTTTCAAGTACAAGATAAGCATAACGCTTCTTCTTAATTCTAATATGTTTTGGAAAGAGTAGCCTCAATCCAATACAAAAGTATGAAAAATCCGTGATATACCATTCTACTATCACGGATTTTTTTGATTTACAGTTTCATACTTCTATTCTGTCTTGGCTTCGGTATTCCGATGGCTTCTCTAAACTCATTCATCTTCTTTCTGAACCAGTTCACGTGAGAAACCCCGTCTATCTTGAAATCGAATTTACCGTTTTCATCCTGTTTGATAGAGCAGACGGAGTGTCGGGTATCAAAACTTCGGTTAAATTCGGAAGAATAGAGTTCGCCTTTTATCCCGACCTCCTTGAACTCGCACAGTCTTCTGATTATTCCGTCATTGAACTTCAATCGGTCACGCAGGAAGTTTATTATAGGCATCAGCTTCTCCACATATGGAAAGTAGCGTCTGACAAAATCCGCAAACTCCGACAGCTTGCGGTGCTGTTGCTCGTAAGCGTTTCTTATCTCCTGTATCTGCTTGGCTTGTTGCCGTTCCCGTTGTCGGGCTTCGTTTTCAAGTTCAAGGATGCGGTCTTGCAAATCCTCGTTCCTGCGCTCCAACGATTTCATCTTTCCACTTCCGAAAAGAGAGCCCACACTGCTTGCAAGGGCGGTTGCCGTATCGGTGGCTGCGTTTTTGAGCTTGTCGGTACGGATTTCCGCTTTCACCTGCTTCAGTTCCTCCTGCGCCTCGGCTTTCTTCTCCTGCAACAGTCTGGTTTCAGTTTCGAGGACTTCATTCTTCTTTTTCAAGTCCCTATAATACTGCATGGTGGTGGTGTGCCGTGCTTCCGAACCCCGTACCCCACGCTGCAATCCGTATTTCGCCATCACCCTTGCGTAATTGTCGTGGTAGGCGACCAAGGTCTGGCGGTTGAACAGGTCATCGGCACACAAGCGGACGGAATTTGTTTTCTTGCGGTACTTGCGCTTACCGTCCGTTTGCTCTTTCTTGGCTTTGCGCCTTTCACCCGTCACGATGGGAACAACGGCTGCGTGGATGTGCGGAGTCTTCTCGTCCATGTGCAGATGTGCGGCAACCACATTGTCTTTGCCGAATGTGGCTTGCAGCCATTGGATGCTGTCGTTGCACCATTCATCGAGTTCTCCTTTTTCCTGTATGTTCATCATGTCCTCGTGCGTACCCGACAAAACCACCCGAACGACACGGACTTGGTCGTGTGTGATTTTCCGTCTGATGCCTGCCGTGTTCAGTCTGTGGGCAATCGCTTCATCCCTGCCGTGAACGCCATCGGGGTATTCGACAAGCACCCTGTTCAGATGTGTCCTTGTCGGGTCTGCGTTTTTAGGTATTATCTTTCTCTCTATATGGTCGGACTGCGTGGTGTCCGATGTACCCTTTGCTTTCTTAATGTCCAATGAAAAATATCCCATTTTATTTCTATTTTGCGGTTATCGTTATGTTTCTTCTCTCTGCCTGTGGCATCGGCTCACAGGGTTTATTATGCAAATGAACCCTTGCTGCACTCGGCATAATCCAAACGAGTTTGGCTTCTGCTCTCGTTTGCACAGGGTTTCCAAAGGGATTTCCCTTTGGCTCGATAGGGTGTTTTTAGCGTTACGGAGTAATGCGTGAAGAAAACGCCCTATTGAGCTATGGTATTTCTGTCTAAATACCTTTCGGAAAGCAGACGAGCACATTACAGATGAAATCCCCCTTTCTTTTTCGGTGGCTGCATCATCCGCCTTGCGGATTGGACTTGCTTCTTCTCCTTTATCGGCTCTGCCGATTGGGACAAGGGCTTACCGCACAGGTAGTCGTTCAAGTCCTTATACTCACGATAGTACATTGACTTGTCAAGCAGCCGTTCCCCAAACTTCTCTTTCAGCTTCTTGCAAGTGTTCCGTCCTGCCGTGTCGTTGTCAAGGAAACAGCCGACTTGGGTGTAGGTCTCCAATATGCTTTCCGCTTTTGCAAGATTGGAAACGGAGTTCAATATGATATAGTCCTGTGTGTCCAATCGCGGGTGTTGCGGATTGTTTTCTACTCGGATGGTAAGGAATGAAAGGTAATCCATGAACCCCTCGAACAGGTAACACATACATCGTTGTCCGCCCTGCTGTCGGATATGGGTGATATCTTTCGGGGCGACACATCCCTTGAAGTATCTGTTGCGCACTTCATATCCTCCTGCCATGTTCGGAAAGCCGATGGCAAAATAGGGTTTGTCGGCATTCATAAACCGAAGCTCCCTGCATTCTCTTTTGGCAAGTCCGATGTTTATTCCCCTTTCTTGCAGATAGGCTATAAGAGCAGGGGAGGACAATTCTCCAACCTTTAATCCCTGATAAGTACGATTGTCGGAATGCTGTCTGCCAAAAGAGAACGATGCAGGGCGGATGTATGCTGTCCGCTCCTCTATGCGTCTCAACAGATAGGCTACATCTTCCGAACGGTAGAGTTCCGCTGCCAATGCGAGGATGTTTCCGCCTTTGCCGATGCCGAAGTCATACCATCTTTCAAGCTCGGTGTTTACCTTGAACGATGCGTCCGTTTCTTCCCGTAACGGTGATTTGTACCACAGATTCCTGCCTTGTTGCTTTACAGGCGTATAGCCCAGACTTTGCAGATAGTCTGCCAGTTTGATTTGCTTTACATCTTGGATTGTCATATTACATACGGTTTTGAAGTTGATGAAAATTTGTTGATTTGATGAATTGTCAATGTAATATGTTTATATACAGCCTCGTAACCTCTCAACATCTTCTCAACAAACCGCTCGCCAAAAGAGAAATCCACAAACGGGTGTCGGTGGTCTCTCAACTTCTCTTTTGGCTTGTTGAGATTTTGTTGAGAATGTATATCGTTTATTGTCAGTGTATTTATACCCATATTCAACAATTCAACAGAAAAATGATAGTATTACAGGGATTCGAGTTGCTTCCTTGTGACGGTGTAGAAGCGTCCCACCCTCTTTATCGGCTCATAGTGACAACTTCTGTTGTAATTGCCCTGATAGGTGGTGTAGGTAAGCCCGTTTGGTGCAGGTGTCAGTTTCCAGCACTCCTGCACCACCTTACGCACTTGGTGCTTTTCCGCCTTTACCTGCGAGTGCACCAGCAGTACGACAAGGTCGTTAAGGCAGAATGAAACGCTATCCACATCCATTGCAACCATAATGTCAAGCAGCAGTTCCGACATCTCTATCTCCAGCCGATTGCGGTTGCTACGGATAATCTTCTGCAAGGCTTCTGTATGCAGCAATGTGGGGTTGAACCACATCCGGCTTTCCTTTTCGGTGGACAGTTTTCTGTGTTGCAGGAAATGGAGAAAGGCGGGTATCTCCGCTTTCAGCTTTTGCAGGAAGTCGGTATCATCGGACTGCAAGCGGTCTATCTTGCGCACCCAATAGCGTGTTTCCCCTGCGTCTATGATTACGGGCAGATGCTCGTTGTTGGAACACAGCACGAATTTGGCGAAGAACGCAATCTCATCACGGTCTTTGCCTTTGGCTTCCACCTTATAGGAAAGTGTGGTGCTGAGGTTCTTCAACCGCTCGCTATCCTCCCTGCGGTTGAGCAGCACCTCATCCACCACGATAAGGAGCTTGCCAGCCCAGTCGGAATTGAACTGGCTGCGGAAATCCTCGTTGGTGTTGAAAGTCACATTGTTCTGAAAAAGGGCTTTCAGAAAGTTCAGGAAGGTGCTTTTGCCCGTGTTGCGTTCTTCCGACACCAACAGCAGGATAGGCAACTTCTGAATTGGTTGCAGGTAGAGCAGTTGCAGATAGTCCATCCCCAACTCGTACTGTTCCCCGAAGATGTGCCGTACCAAAGATTGGATATGCGATAAATCGCCCTCCTGCGGTCGGTGGTCTATCGGTTCGTAGAGGTTAAGGAACTTGCCGACCACGGAACGGTAGCCGATGTGTTCGGGTACTGTGCAGAAGCCGTCATACTTGGGAACTCTGCCGATGTAATCCTTGCCGTAATCCTGTCGCAGGGTCTCGTTGTTCCATGCGATGCGTTTCCTTATATACCCTCCGTTCAGTTTGGGCTGCTCCACAATCTTATAGAGCGTTGTCCCCACTCGGATAAACTCTTCCTTTGCCATGCCGCCATCCGATGGCGGTCTGTGGCTGTCCTGTTGTTCGATAGCTGACATAATCAAATGGTTTTAAGTTTGAAAATTACCAGCTGCAAAAATATAATCAATTATCGGATAGGTTGTTATGCAAAACACGGCAGAATGGTGACAAATAGCCCCCGAAACAAAAACTTTCAATGGTTTGGGACAGGAAACGGGTTGTGCAAACGGAAAACTCCCGAAAAGCGAATGTCGGATTACGCTTTTCGGGAGAAAAAATCAGAGCGTCTGTCGTACTGACTTAATGAATTACTGACTTACCGAGTGAATTATGTCAGGCATTCAGCTACGAGAAGTATTCGGATTTGGATATACCGTTGGTATTCAGCGAGAAGAAGATGCTTGTTTTCTCTTTTCGCAGGTACAGTATTTCAAGAACGGCATTGCGTACCCGTTCCGCTCCGAATGTGCCGATATGGAAAGCGAGGGTAACTATCGCTTCAAGGTTGTAAACCTCCATACAGCAATTATCGGATACCCGTATGCTTCGCCTTATCCCGTATTCCCTTAAAACTCCGCTCTTGCAAAGAGCCTTCAGCCCTGCACGGAATGTCGGGGCGGTTACTCCGAACAGGTCGCAAAGTTCCCATTCGCTCATGGCGGTTGCGCTAATGTCGGTCGGCATGATGATGTTGCCGTTACCGTCTGTTGTTATGATGCTTCGTTTCATGGCTATGCTTGGTTATGGGGTTACACTTCCGAACGATGCGTTCAGCTTGTTGCCGAACATCGTCAGGTCATTGTCAAGTTTCTGCGTGGTTATCTTCGCATAGATTTGAGTCGTGACAATGTTCGTGTGTCCCAGAACACGGCTCACGCTTTCAATGGGCATCCCCTTGCTAAGAGCCAGTGTTCCAAACGTATGACGAGCGCAATGGTAGGAGATTTGCTTCTCTATTCCGCATTCCGCCATTACCTTTTTCAGCTGTTTGCACATCGTCCAATAGTTGATTTTCCCGAAAACCAGCTTGTCTTCCGACAGATACTTGTACCGTTCGATTATCTGCAAGGGAATATCCAGCAGCTTCACTTGGAACGGGACATTTGTCTTGTGCCGTTTCGACAATATCCATTTCTCACCATTCACCTCCACTATTTCATCCGTTGTGAGTTCTTTCATATCCACGAAAGACAAGGCGGTGAAACAGGCGAAAATAAACAGATCCCGCACCAATGCGAGGGTGGGGTTGTCAAACTCGTGCGCCATGATTCTTTTGATTTCGTCCTCTGTCAGATACTCCCGTTCCTTAACATTCGGGCTGATATGGAACTGCGCAAACGGATTTCTCGGTATCAGTCCGTTATAGTGCGCACGCATGACCACCCCTTTCAGCCACATGCAGTTCAGCCAGATGGTGGCGTTTTTCAGTCCCCGTTCAGCCGTAAGATAAGCCGCAAACTCCTTGATGAAGTCGGGTGTAAGTTCCAGCATGGACATGTCCGTCCGTCTGTAGAATGACTTGATAAAGGCTGCGACATAGTTCCTTGCCCTTACCATGACCTTGTACGTGCCGATGCTGCGGTCTTTACCGACACGTTTCAGGAAGTTGGCGCAATCCTTGTCAAAAGCCTTTATCAGTGTCTCATACTCGCTTCCTACCCCTTGGTAGGCATTGCGCACCATTTCAGCCGTTACGTATGCCTCTCGGTCGGATATGCGCTGATAGTGCTTGATGATTTGCGCCTTGATGTTGTCCAATGCCAGATTGACGTTCCGTGCTTCGGCACTCTTGCCTTTGGCTCGGTTGCCTTTCGCATCCCAAAGGGTTTTCGGGATGGTCTGCTTGCAGCTGAACTGCGCCACAGTACCGTTGATTGTCACTCGTCCCATGATGGGGACAATACCGTCTTTCTCCTTGCTGCCGTTCACGTAGAACAGCACTTTGAATGTACTTCTTG
>ENA-OYWM01000409-OYWM01000409.1-human-gut-metagenome-genome-assembly--contig:-NODE-409-length-12462-cov-4.723221_pt1 | contig 12462 bp, 9 predicted proteins | sample MGYA00244174_ERZ653405 | MGnify/ENA primary metagenome ERZ653405 (study PRJEB26926, sample SAMN06165104) | human gut metagenome | biome: ENVO:00009003; feature: ENVO:2100002; material: ENVO:00002003...
GATCTACACGCGTAAGATCGTCGGCAGCGTCAGATGTGTATAAGAGACAGCTGGTTCGTTCGTATCCTCAACCACGCGGCCGGATACGGTAATGTTTTTTGTTTGTGAGAATACAGAGAATGTAGTTGCAAGCAACAACATCGCTCCGGTGATAAATCTTTTCATGCCCTGTCTTCTAAATAATCAACAATGTTTATTTGTTACTGCTTCATTTGACAAACTTACGGGCAAAAGGTTTAACGCCTTACAGATTGATTTTACTTAATTATCGATTATTTCGTTTAAACAACCGATCAACAGTCGCTTTTTTTATACCAAATTCAAGGCAAAGAACATTCATTATCAGGAATATCAGGAAAGAAGAAGAGTCTACGGACAAGAGATCACCTTGTGCCACCCGATAAAGCATGCCGCCAAAAATAAAAAGTACAGTCAGGAATATCGCATTCCTTGTGGCCTTATTTCGTATTTCTTCCACTTCTTTACATTCTCCTTTTGTCAAAGCGAATATTATCATCAATGCTCCCAACATCATCAGAAGTTTGGAACATTCTTTATAAAACAACAAATTAGCATCCGTTACTTTGCCCATCATCATCATTAAGAACGGAAGGAACAAGGCTAACGCAATTACAAAATATCCAAGCGGGCGACAGTACACAGGAAGTAAAGCTTTCATTTTCTTAATTACAAATTACAGACTACAAATTACCAAATAGCGGAATGCAGATAGAGAAGTATCTTACAAATCCATGTATTTTTGGAGACAAAGATAACGTTTTATTGTTGAAAGAACTATCTTTGTAGCACAATAAATAAAGGGAGTCCTCTTCCCTTTAGTAATTTGTAACTTATAATTTGTAATTGACCAAATGAGTAAACTAGAAGTAATTCTTTGTGAGAGTCTGGAAAACAGCCTGGCAGAAGCCATCGAAAAGTGTCCTCATGACAGGCTTTTTATCCTTACCGACGAACATACCCACCGTCTTTGCTTGCCACAGCTACAAAATATTCCTGCAATACAGGATGCAACTGAAATCATTATCGGTGCAGAAGATGTACACAAAAATCTGGAAACTCTGGCTTCCGTATGGCAAGCCCTAAGCGAACAGGGAGCCACCCGCCATTCACTGTTAATAAATTTGGGTGGAGGCATGGTGACCGACCTCGGCGGTTTTGCCGCCGCCACCTTCAAGCGTGGAATAGCGTATATCAATATCCCCACTACCCTACTTTCCATGGTAGACGCCTCAGTAGGCGGAAAAACAGGCATAAACTTCAATGGACTGAAAAATGAGATCGGCGTCTTTGCTCCTGCCTCCAGTGTGCTGTTGGAAACAGAGTTTCTACGCAGCCTCGATGCTCATAATTTCTTCTCCGGCTATGCAGAAATGCTGAAGCATGGTCTCATCAGTACTCCCGAACACCTCACAGAATTATTATCTTTCGATACGGAACAAATAGATTATGCCGCCCTCAAAGCAATGGTCGGCCGTTCTGTTCAAGTGAAAGAGAATATTGTAGAACAAGACCCCAAAGAACATGGCATACGCAAGGCACTTAACCTCGGTCATACCATAGGACATGCTTTTGAGAGCCTTGCTTTAGCAGAGAATCGTCCGGTGCTACATGGCTATGCTGTAGCCTGGGGAATTGTATGTGAGCTTTACCTCTCACACATAAAAACAGGCTTTCCAAAAGAGAAAATGCGCCAGACCATTCAATTTATCAAAGAGAATTACGGAGCCTTTGCCTTCAACTGTAAACAATACGACCGTCTCTACGAACTAATGCTGCACGACAAGAAAAATACTGCCGGCATCATCAACTTTACTCTGCTCAAAGAAGTAGGCGATATATGTCTGAACCAAACAGCAGATAAGGAAACTATTTTTGAAGTATTAGACTTTTATCGGGAATGTATGGGTATATAAGTACCTTGATTAGTGTAAAGAGTATAAAGAAGTTGCAAAATAAAGAAACAAAAAACCACAGAAATATTTGCTATTTAAAAATAAAGCACTACTTTTGCATCCGCAATTCGGGATGTAGCTCAGCCCGGTAGAGTACGCGTCTGGGGGGCGTGTGGTCGCAAGTTCGAATCTTGTCATCCCGACTGAGTAAAGTGCTGGTAATCCAATGATTATCGGCACTTTTTCTTTTTATACATTTCCTGATTTTAGCAGTAGAAATGGGACAAAATCAAGGTTAGTGTAAACCATAGTGTAAACCGCTGCACAACCTTTAAAGCAATGAGTATCAAGGTTTCAGTGATTTGTTTTAAGAGTAAAGTGTTATCAAACGGAGAGCACCCTCTCATGTTACGTATTACAGAGAGCAAAAAAAGAGTAATGAAAAGTTTGGGAATATCCGTAATATGACATGGTTACCAAAATTTTATTGGCTTATACCCATATATTCTTAACCCAAACTCATACCACTATGTATAAATCTTGATTGGAATCAGTCATAAATAAACATAAACCCAACCTTGACCAATAGTAAAATTAAAATCAGAACTGGGATAGTCGTTGATATAATTTACAACTTCTTTATTTCAGCCCATGAGAGGGTGGTGGACAATCGATACCCCACATCTTATTTTGTCTGTTTCCCATTTTCAAGATCAATACACCTTCATTTATCAAATCCTCATGTGCAAACCAGGCATGATTCAATTCTTTGCCATTGAGAGTGGCCGACTGGATGTATTTATTTTCATCTGACACCCCCTCTGCTATAATTGTGAAAAACTTGTTGTTATGTAACTTGATACGGACCTCACTGAACATCGGACTGCCAATGGTATAAATAGGCAGTCCCGGAGTGACAGGATAAAAACCGAGAGAAGAAAAGACAACAAAGGCTGACATGCCCCCTCCATCTTCATCCCCAGGAATGCCCATCAAATCATTGCGAAACCACATCTTTAACAACTGGCGGATACGCTTCTGAGTTTTCCAAGGCTGACCAGCATAACAATAAAGATAAGGAATATGCAGAGACGGCTCATTCGCCATGGAGAATTGTCCCACATTGCCAGTATGATCGGGTAATTGAGAATAGAAATCAAATTTACTTTTTCCCAAAGACTCATTGAACATCTGATCCAAATTGGCAACAAACTGTTCCTTGCCATTCATCAGTTCAATAAGGTCGGCAATATTATGCGGCACATCCCAACGATACACCCAACCATTATTTTCTCCATAATACTCACGGGCACCCTGACCACCAGAAAAGCGGTAATCAAATGGGCTAATCCACTTGCCATTTTTATCCTTTGGATGGAAAAAGCACGTTTCCTTGTTGTAAATATGGCGATAATTAAACGAACGACAACGATAGTAGGCAGCTTCTTCATCCTTATTTAGCATTTCAGCGATGCGTGACAGACACCATTCGTCATACGCCGTTCCGAGTGTCACGGCTACAGATTGACGTTTTTCGAAGGAATGTACATTCGGATCAGTTTCCTTTTCATCAGGCTGCAAAGCAGGGATATACCCCTTTTCTTTATAAAACAGATCAATCCAGCCACAGGTTGCTGCTGACCAAGGAGCCAATGTCTTCTCTTCAATAGCACGTTTGCACACATTGTATGCTTTGGTTAAATCAAACTTGATTCCTTTGGCAGCCGCATCTGCAATCGTAGCCACTCCATGATTAGAATTCATTCGTCGAGAATCTCCTGTAATTTCCGGGAAAGTAGGCATCCACATCGTTCCCATCTGTTCTGCCATACGCAAATAGGACCGAATGATGTCCAACTCCGTATTTTGATCGATAAGTACACGTAATGGATGGGCTGCACGATATGTGTCCCATATCCAATCATCTGTATAGAAAGGCAAACCATAATCATTATGTACCCGATGATCGAACGCGCTGAAATAGCGCCCGTCTTCGCTGATACAGACTGGGCGTTCAAATACCCTGTACAAAGAAGTATAAAATACCCGCTTACTGTCAGTATCTCCTCCCTTAACGTCTATCTTGCCCAAGGAAGCATTCCAGATATTCCGCCCTTTATCAGCCAGTGCCACCACATCATAACCGGACAATTCACGTTCCATGTTTTTGCGAGCTTGTTCTTCACTGATAAATGAAATACCGTATCTTACACGCACATACTCAGTTTGTTTTGCAAAGGCCAACACCGCACACGCATTGTGACCTTCTGCAGTCGTCGTACGGCTCAATTTCCCATCCACCAGCATGTCTGATTGTACTGGCATCTGCTCAGTTTCCAAATACAGATAGACTCGAGTGTTGTTATCCAAATGCTGGTAACCACTGATATGGTTTTCCGCTACCTGAACTTTTCCGTGCCGGGAATTCACAATGAGATAAGCCGGTTTGTCCGTTTGGGTAAAGCGGAGTTGGTATAAAGCCGATTGACGTGAAGGCGCATACTTGACCTCAATTTGTTCTTCATCCAAAAACACTTCGTAATAGTAGGGCTTGACGTTCTCATGGTCATAGCTATAGTTTACGACCGGCTGTAACGGCTCTCCTTGGCAAGGACTAAGGTTAAAGGCCGAAGTGCCCCGATGGCTGGTAATGATGAGCGGCAATCCATGTAATTGACTACCTGTATAATCACTCCGTTCGGGATATACACGCAACATGCTGTTGGGCAAATGAATCGTAGGATAAGTGGGTACTAGTAAATGGCTGATGTTGCCCATATAAGGGTTGACATAGTCAACGGGAGTCAAGTTATGTTCTTTATTCGATCCCTGAGAGAGGGCGTACCCTGCGAATAAAAAAACAAACACAACACACAAAAAGTATAAATGTTTCATTTTCTTACAGAACTAAGGATTGTATTTGGGCTACAAAAACAGCAGCCATACGGTTTTGAATATAACAGTCTTTACCCCGGTTGGGATGCCATCCATACTCAACCCCATCAATACACTCTGTGTCATCGGCAAAGAGAGTGCTCGTTTGTCGGTGTGTTTCTGGATGCTCAACGGTCTTTGAAAAGCCAATCTGTTCATCAAATTTTACCAGTGGAAAGCCCCATTTGTCGGAGAGTTTCCTGATAGATTCATTATACACCACGCGTGCATCGTGCCAATGGGTACAAAGCAGAATCACAGCCGGCTTCCCCCCTTTCACACCGTAATACTTCGAACCTTTGTCAAATTGAAGTTGATAACAATCGGATATGTATTTCTTGATTACATAATCAAAAGCGGCCGCATAGTTCCCACGGGTAAAAGGCAAGGCATATTCGTGATAGTCCTTTTTCAGCTCATTCGGGGCATACACATCCCGGTTGTGTACCTGCATAATCACGAAGACATCCACCTCGTCCAATTCCTCACGGGAATACAAATCGCCACGTGACATTCGGTTCGCCACATCCGCAATGGCTTCTCCTCCGATGGCCCGGTTGATTCCCTTCGCACGCAACGCCTCACACCCCAACTCAAACCAACCGTTATCCACGGATGCAAAAGAAGCGCCTGACAAGAGAACGGTCAGCTTCTTCTTCTCATCAGACATTGATAAATAACCTTCTCGTACCGGAGAACATATATCCTGTGCCGGTAAAAACGAGACCCAGCAGTATAGGAGTAGTATTATAATATAAATCCTTTTCATCATAATTCATTTAAAAGATGTAACTTTCCGTCTCTAATAATCTTAAGAACCAATTCACCAAACAAGGAATTTTGCCAGGCAAACCACGAACGTGTGAACTTTTCAGGCTGATCTTTGTGAAAAGACTCATGCATAAAGCCTGTATTAGCATCCGTAGCCAACAGCATGGCAACGCACAATTTGATTTCCTCATCGTTCTCCGACGTCATGGCACGTATGATTATGCTCATGGGCCACACCATGTCCATTCCTATGTGAGGGCCACCGATGCCTTCGGCATATTTGCCCTTGAAAAAATACGGATTGTCCAGACTCAACAGATATTTTCGCGTATTCTGATAAATCCTATCCGAGGGCTTCACATCGCAGATGTAGGGCAAAGCCAGCAGACTGGGAATATTAGCATCATCCATGCAGAGCTGATTGCCGTATCCGTCCACTTCAAAAGCATAAATCTTTCCATAGGTAGGATGCTTGTGTATGGCATGTTTTTTCAACGCTTCGCCCACTTCCATATACAACACATTGCACGCACGAGCCATTGCTTTGTTTTTGTTCACCTTCAATAGGATCTCCTCCATCTGACGCAAGCTGGTCACAGCAAAAAAGTTGGAAGGAATCAGGAACGGATAAACAGTCGCGTCATCCGAAGGGCGAAAAGAAGAGGCAATCAGTCCGTTGGCACGGACCGGATTTCCATATCCATCGTTGGATAACGTGTCATACTGCCGGTCCGTCACACGTAAAAACGAATAATTACCCCGATTCTCCTTCCGTTGCTGGTCTTTGAAAACTGTCAGGATAGATTCAACCACCTGCATCCATTCCGCTGTAAAAACGCTGTCATCACCGGTTACTTTCCAATAATGATAAGCCAGACGAACAACATAACACAGCGAGTCAATTTCCCACTTTCTTTCGTGAATTCCCCCTCTCATTGGTGTCCTGTCATTTTGCCACTCCCCTTTTCCAGAGAGATCACGGTAGAACGCATTCGCATACGGATCCAGCAGAACTAATCTGAACTGTCGTAGAATCACCCCCCGAATCATTTTCCTCAACCGCTCGTCCTCATTGGCGTACATCAGATAAGGCCACACCTGGGCGGAAGAATCCCTAAGCCACATTGCCGGAATATCCCCCGTTACCACAAAAGTGTCGTCCTCCGGTTCCGATTCATAAAACACCGTCGTGTCCAATGTGTTGGGAAAACAGTTGGCAAACATCCATTTGAGCTTCTCATTTTTCAGTAGAGTGACCGTCTCCTCAATAACCCGTTCGACGACTTCTGACCGGAAAAGTCTTTTTTCCACCGGTGGACGTTTAGACGTATACATTTCAACATGATCGATCCATTGCATTTCTTGTCCCGAAGAACAAGGATGTGCAAAAAGTAGAGAACAGACCCATAAAGAGCCTATAGTGAGTAATTGTCTCTTCATCTTACAAAGCTAGTCTTACTGCAGGAACGTAATTGAATTTCGCACCGCCAATGTTAATTCTTGCGCCAATTCTAAAGTAATATTGCGTGCCGGATTTTATATTTTCATGTTTTAAGTCCAATTCCAATGTAAACTCATTGCCAAGGTACGAGTTATCCACACCTTGCTTTACCACAAACTCCTTGAGTGGTTCGCCAACATTCGGTTCACGGTGACCGTAAAGAGCCACTTCCGCCACCTCTTGGTCAACCGTCTTTTCTAGACGGAACTTAGCCACAACCTTGCTACCATTTTTTTGAATGGAAGCATTTTTAATACGGATGTAAGGCTGCACTCTGAAGTCATATACCGTATTACCTTTCACCACAACTTCTTGATCTTTGACAGACACAAAGTTACCACGCATCAGACTCATCGTATACGAACCTGCAAACATCACGTTGTTTCGATACGTACCATTGTTCTTAATTACCATGTATTGCGTTTCAGGATTCTCAAACCCATGTTCGATAAATTCGATTTGTGCCCCGTCAATAATATCCTGTTCAACCAGTTCGCCAGTTTCAATGTCTAAGATTTTGCCTTCAATGGTAGCATTCGGACCATCATAGTTGTCTATTTCCAACAAGTCGCAGGAAGTGACTGCAAACAATGTCAGCAAAGCGAAAGCCATATTTTTAATGTTACGTTTCATAGTTGCTATTGTTAAATTAGTGTTTTGGATTCTGAGTTAAACCATTGGTAGAAGTTCCAGGAATATGTCTGTAATAATGATGCGTTTGGAAAGTACAAGAGTTTGCACCCGGTACAAACTTACGCACAAAAATATACTGAGGCTTTTCCCCTCGTAAATCAATCATAGGCACCAACGCCATTTTACGGCGGTTATCGAATTCCGAATGGAAATCCCTGCGTCTAATCAAATCCCAGTAACCCTTATTTTCAAAAGCCAACTCAATTCTCCTTTCGCGCAACACATTATCAAGAGTCAAGTCAACCTCTGTAGTATGAGCTGCTCTCTTACGCAAGTCATTCAGTCCCTTCTTGGCCATATCCAGCAAATTACCATCCGTTTCACCCTTTTCAACAACCGCTTCCGCAAAGTTCAGCAAGATTTCGGCGTATCTGAAATCCATAAAGTCGGTAGTCGACTGCAACTCCTTGGTCACGGTCAGGTTCTCATTTAAGAATTTGCGCATCAAGAACCCCGTACGCGTACAGTTCGGTGTACCGTCAAAACCCGAATAATCCTTCGAGAATTGAGCACCGAATGTATAATACGTCTTACCATTATGTTCACAAGCACCCGGTGAACTCATCAAGTCACCATTCGGTTTAATCACCCCCCCCTGGATTACAATCTTCTTCCCTTTCCACACACTGTTCGGATACGTGATGCAAGCAAAAAAGCGGGCATCCTTATGCTTGAAGATTTCCTCCGGCGAATCAAAATGGCGATAAGCAACATACGGACGATAGCCTTCATTATCGCTCACCTTTCCATCTTCCGTAGTGATGATCGGAGCAGCATGCCCCGGATTGGTATAATCCTCATACAAGTCAATCAACTCAAGAATTGGATTGGTTCTACCTCTGTGAGGGAATCCTTCCGCATTCTGATTCGGATTGTTCCAGGCATCATAATCATGTGCAATCCGAGTACCCGGAGCTCCATAGCCTTTGATAAAAATAGCCTCTTCACCAGCCACATTCGGATCTGTGAAAAGCGCTCTGTAGTTAGCAATCGCTTCTTGCACACTACCTGGATGCGCCTTATACAACCCAAACCTATTGGAAGCGATGATAGCTTTAGAAGCATCTATGCAAGCCTGATAATAACGGCTGGCATCTGACTTGTCCAAACCAACAAAATTCTTATCCACCGCTTCCCCTTCCAACGGAGCCTTGTCCCAATATTTAGCTACAGAAGCTGCATGTAATGCTGCCCTTGACTTCAGAGCATACGCCGTCCACTTCGTCGCCCTGCGCTTCTCTTCACTCGGATTGTTTCTGGTTTCCGGCAACAGACGAATCGCCCTGTCACATTCCTCCATCACAAAATCCCACGTTTCTTTTTCTGTGCTACGAGGTACCTTCAAGTTATCCGTATTCGGCTCAAACTCCTGATACTTCGTAATGATGGATACCCCCCCATAACGCTTCGCCAAACCAAAATAAGTATACGCCCTTAAGAAATGGGCTTCCCCCATCAACGCATCCTTTTCCTCTACCGAAATATCCAAATTGGGAATATACGTCATCAGCAGATTGATATTTCTGTTCAAAAAATACCCCTTATTCCACCAGTCATTGGCAAATTGGTTCCAGTTGGGCCATTCCGAATGGATGGCTTCCAGCGCATATTGCGCCAACGTCAAAGAACCAGTATTCCCTCTGGCGTTAAATCCGGCAGCAGGCATATATACAAAATCTTCAATCGGTGAACCATAATAGAGATCAGCTAGAAACGACTTGATACCATTGGGATCCGACAAGACACTTTCACCCGGTATTTTATTTTTTGGTTCTAAATCCAGAAAATCAGAACAAGCTCCACATAACACGAGCAAGAACCCCACAATTACATATTTAAAATTTAACATCTTTTTCATACGTATAATATTTAGAATGAAACACTTAAGCCTACATTAAAACTCTTTGTCAAAGGATAGTTGTATCCGGCACCATAGTCACCCTCCGTCTTTTCAGGGTCAAACTGTTTCAAGAACGAGTCGGTGAATGTAAAGAGATTGTATGCATTGAAATAGAGTCTCAAATTTTCAACACCATATTTTTTAGTAAATGTTCTAGGCAATATATAACCCACTTCAAAGCTCTTCAGGCGTAAATAAGACGCTTTCATGTTCCATGCCTGACTATCGCGGTAAGAAGAACCCATTTCCTGAGAGAAACGATTAGCAGGCCATTTACCAGGCACCCAATTGGTGTTGTCAGGATCATAGGAATCCTCCAAATGCCATCTGTCAAAGAAATAAGCAGGTAAATTACCATTGTTGAAGAACATTTGGCTGAATACCTCATTGAAACGGATGTTGTACATACCAGCACCTTGGAACACCATTGTCAAATCCATATTTTTCCATTGTGCATTCAACGTAAAACCATAAAAGAGTTTCGGTGTCTTGTTTCTGAATATCGGTTTGGTATCATAACCATTGATCACACCATCACCGTTATAATCATCATAGATATAATCACCCGGCAACAACTGCGTATTTCCTCTATTGTCGCAATGAATAGCCCCATGTAAAATCTCTTCATAATTTTGGAACTGTCCGACTTTGTCGAATCCCCAAACCAAGTCATTCCAACGGTTTGTATATCCATTCTTCCAACGGTCGTAACTGCTTCGTGCAGCCGGTTTATCCACTGTGCGATGCATGGTTCTGGCAATATTCATGTTGAAAGAAGCGCTGTAAGAGAAATCATTGATGCGATTTTTGTGAGAAATGGTCAAGTCAAAACCCTGTGTACGTTCACTTTCCACATTCTCCACCGGCATTGATCCACCAAACGTATTCGGCAAGTTGCCTTCTCTGATTTTCAACTTTCCGCTCTTGTGTTTCTTATAGAAGTCAAGTTCAAAATTCAGTTTGTTTCTTAGCACAGAAAACTCGACCCCCACATTATACATCTCCGAACGCACCCACGTAAAGTCCCGATTGATCACACCCGGAGCTGCCATCGTACCCAGGAACTTGCCATCTTCAAACTCATAACCAATATTCACATTAGGTGTGAAACCCATCACGTGTTGGAATGGCTCTCCTACATTTTCACCAATGACGCCATAAGAACCACGGATTTTCAAATTATCAATAAACGAAAAATTATCTTTGATAAAGCTTTCTTCAGAGATTCTCCAGCCGGCTGATAAAGAAGGAGAGAACGCCCATCTTTTGCCGGGTGCATAACGGTAAGAGCCGTCATAACGGCAAGCATATTCAAATAAATACTTACCCATGTAGTCATAGTTAAATTTACCGATGTATGCCATAGTTGTCTCTTCATGTTCCGTACCGCTATTCGTCTGTACCCCCGATGCATAATCCATCACATCTGTCGTGTAAAAATCATATTCACGTTTCAAGTAAGAGTGTTTCTTCTCATATTTCTTCTGTTCGTAAGCAACTAATGCCGAAACATGATGTTTGTCCAGGAAGGTTCTGTCGAATGTCACCTGCGCCTGCAACACAATGCGGTCTGCATCTTCCACATTATTGGCAATACGCGGCTTGTTTTTCAACTGATAATTCAAATCGGACGAATAAATGCGATAACTCTTCCATAAATTTTTATTGAATACACTATAGCTGTCATAGGCAATGGTGCCTTTCGCCTGCAGTCCCTTCAAGAAAGGCGCATCATAAGTCAGCGAAACAGCCGACTGAAGCGATTTGTTCTTGTCCACCGTATACCCTGCATGCTTTTTCTGTGACATCACCACCGGATTTTCCTGATTGTAGATATTCGCCGGATAAGCCGGGTCATCGTTAATATACGGACGTTCGTTCGGATGACTGATGATGGTACCTTTGTACATCCATATAAAGCCATCACCACCCGGGAAATCCCTCATGCCATAACGGCCCGAAACCATCACATCCGTTGTCAGATAACGGTTCAATTTGGCAGAAACATTGCTTCTGAACGTATAGCGGTCATAACCCATATCCCCACTCTTGAAAATACCGTCTTCATCATAGTAGCTGAAACTGAGGAAGTATTTCATAATCTTATTGCCACCCTCAATAGACAAGTTATGATTATGTCTCAAACTGGCTTTTTTCATGGTTTCATTGTACCAGTCCGTGCTTTCATAACCCGGTCCGCCAGCTCTCCACTTATTTAGTTCTTCATTGGTAATACTATGCACCCCGTCTCTATAAAAAATCGCATCATCGTACATTTCCAGATATTGGGCCGCATTGGCCATGAGGGGACGGTCAGTAACCTTCTGCCAGCCCACATTACCCGAATACGTAAACTGAGGACGGTGGGATTCCCCTCTCTTCGTAGTCACCACAATCACACCATTACTGGCATTCATGCCATATACTGCAGCGGAAGCGTCCTTCAACACCGAAACACTTTCGATGTCACTAGGATTCAATTGTTGGAATTCAACGCTACCATCGCGTACAATACCATCGATGACATACAAAGGTTCTCCATAGCCGCGGATGTTAATCATAGAATTAAAAGTACCCGGCTCACCATTCTGCTGTCTTATCTGCAATCCCGGCATCTTACCCTGTAAAGATTGCGCCAGGCTGGAGCTCACAGTCGTATTGATCTCCTTGGTCTTTAACGAAGCAATACTTCCCGTCAAGTTACCTCTCTTCTGCGTACCATCTGTCTCTTATACACATCTGACGCTGCC
>ENA-OYWM01000426-OYWM01000426.1-human-gut-metagenome-genome-assembly--contig:-NODE-426-length-12015-cov-4.803261_pt1 | contig 12015 bp, 5 predicted proteins | sample MGYA00244174_ERZ653405 | MGnify/ENA primary metagenome ERZ653405 (study PRJEB26926, sample SAMN06165104) | human gut metagenome | biome: ENVO:00009003; feature: ENVO:2100002; material: ENVO:00002003...
GCGTAAGATCGTCGGCAGCGTCAGATGTGTATAAGAGACAGGGGATATGCCACATCTGGGATTCCGAGTGCCGATCTTAAATGGGAATCAAACAAGACATTGAATGTCGGCATAGATATGGGATTTCTGGAACAACGGATCATTGTTTCTCCAGAATTCTACCTCAACAAAAGTTCCAACCTGTTGCTGAATTCACGCGTGCCGACATCTTCCGGACACAAAACCATGATGCGGAACATCGGAAAAACCAGCAACATCGGTTTCGACCTCAGCATTACTTCCGTCAACATACAGAAGAAAAATTTTACGTGGACCACAAATTTCAATGTCTCGCACAACCGTAACAAGATTGAGGCTCTATCAGGAGAACAGTATTTCCTTGAAGAAGCCCGCTTCGGCTACGACCAGAAAACACACAAAATCGAAGTTGGCAAACCGATAGGACAATTCTATGGGTATAAGACATTAAGATTATATCAGGTAGAGGACTTTGACTACAATGCCAAAGACCAGACCTACACCCTGAAAGAAGGAATCCCTTATATGAGCGGCACATTCAACCGTAGCGACATACGTCCCGGTATGTGGAAATTCGATGACCGGAACGGAGACAAAGTCATTGATGACTCGGACATGACTGTCATCGGCAATGCCAATCCCGACTTCTACGGCGGTCTGAACAACCAGTTCAAATACAAAGGGTGGGATTTCAGCTTCTTCTTCACCTTCAGCTATGGCGGTGAAGTGCTGAATGCAACCAAGCTGACCAACACCAAAACAGCTACCACCAATTACAGTGTGCTGAACATTGCCAACAGCAGCAACCGATGGATGACCGTCAACAGTGAGGGACAACTTATAACCGATCCGGAAGAAATGGCGGCCATCAATGCCGGAAGAACCGTTGCATGCATATATGATATGGAAATGGGTGACAAATACATCCATTCATGGGCAGTGGAGGATGCCTCGTACCTGCGCCTGAGCAACCTGAGCCTGGGATATACTTTCGACCGTAAAAAACTGCGTAAGTTCAATGTCCAGAGTCTGCGTCTCTACTTCACCGGCAGTAACCTCTTCGTATGGACGCCATATAGCGGCTTCGACCCCGAAGTATCCACCAAAGGTAACAGCCTCACACCGGGTGTAGACTATGGTGCTTATCCCCGTAACCGCTCCTATGTATTCGGACTTAATATCACTTTCTAAACAACTATATAGCCATGAAAAAGAATAATACCCTATATACTATCTGTTTCTTATTGGCAGGAATGTGCATCAATAGCGCCTGTGAAGATATTTTAAGCGAATCTCCCAACTCCTCTTACGAACGAAAAGATTTCTTCATCAACGATGCGCAGGCGGACATGGCTGTATTGGGAATTTACAGCGTGCTGCCCGGCATCTATGGAGATAAGGACGGCATGGCTTTTCCCTGCTCCGATGACACCTACTATGCCAGCGGCACCAACAGTGATAACACCCGTCGTGACATTTGCCATTACACCCTCCGCCCTGCCAATACATGGGTAGACGCGGTATGGGTGGGAAAATACCAGCAGATCAACCGCGCCAACTATACCATTAACGGCATTGAGAACATGGACGGATACAGTAACAGTAAAGTTCTGCAAGCATTAGCAGCCGAAGCAAAATTTCTACGTGCACAGGCAGCTTTCGACTTGGTGCGCTATTGGGGAGACGTTCCTTTCAGCATAGACTATGCGAGCAACTATGAGACTTCCTACAAGCCGCGTACGAAACGCGAAGATATATACGAACAAATCATTAAAGACCTGGATTTTGCCAAGGAACATCTGGCATGGGCCAACGACAACTCCTCGCCCGAACGCGCCACCCAGGGAAGTGCCCGCGCACTGTTAATGCGTGTGTTACTGACCCGTACCGGATACAGCCTGCAATTGGATGGCACAACAACCCGTCCCGATGAAACTCTGCGTACCCGATACTTTAACGCCGTCATCAAAGAATGGGAGGCTTTCCAAACTGAAGGAGGACAGTATCATGGTTTCTACGAAGGAGGTTATGAAGAACTGTTCAAAGGCTTCTCGGCCGGAGTTCTGAACAACCGGGAGAGCTTGTTTGAAGTCTCTTTCTATTACCCCGGCACTAAAGGATATTGGGGAACTTATATCGGCATATTTGTGGAAGCGCCGGCAAATTCGGCAGATGCCAATAAAGTTATGGGACGTGCAGCAGTCTCCTATCGTGCCGTACCCGAATGGTATGATCTCTATGAAGCACAGGATGTGCGCCGCGATGTGGCTATCGGAAGGCACAGCTGGACATGGAATAAGACAACCGGTGTGCACGAAAAGACAGACTTGTCAAAGAAAAAAGGCAACTGGACCCCTGCCAAGTGGAGACGCGAATGGATGCCGGCCGGCTATAAGGAGCCTAACTATACAGATGTCAACTACTGTATGTTGCGCTACGCGGATGTTGTGCTGATGGCCGCCGAGGCCTACAATGAAACCGGCAATACTCCCAAAGCCTGGGAACTTCTGAATAGTGTGCGCAGACGTGCCGGAGCCACAGAAATTACAGTTCTCAACTATAACAGCCTGTTCAAGACCAATGAACTCATGAAAAAGCTCGACTTCATCAATGACAGCGACGATGCCGGTAAGTTCCGCACTGCCCTCTATTGGGAACGCGGCTTCGAACTGGCTTTCGAAGGACAACGCAAATTCGACCTTATACGCTGGGGCATACTGAAAGAAGCATTAACTCTGTTCGGAGAGAATACGGCAGTCAACACTTCCACCAATATCGCCTATCCCGCCTATCGCAACTTCAAGAAAGGCAAGCACGAACTTTTTCCTGTTCCGGAAGATGAGTTGCAAATCAACAGCAAGTTGGAAGGGATAAATAATCCCGGATATTAATAAAGCAGATACCCCTGCAAAAGTTATTAACCGAATTTACAAAAAGATCAAACGAAGCTGAAAAGTAAACCGCCCATATCGGATTATGGAAAAATATTAAAACAACATATCATGAGAAAGACCTTACTAATAGCACTATCACTCACCTTAACCATAACAATGGTAAAGGCACAGGCTCCGGCCACTATCCGGCTGACCGATGTCACGCTGATGCACGAAATGAGGGAAGCAGCCATTCCGGAAAATAAAGCTGTCATCAGCGACCGGAATGTATCGTTCCAATGGCCGCTCCTTGCCGACCTCAAGACGCAAGACAGCGAGCTAAAGGCACTTGCCGCCCAGGCCGCCTTGAAAAAAGCAGATAAAACTAAACTTCGCTATAAAGTACGCTGGTCACAAGATGCAACCTTCAAAAAAGGAACCATGCAAGCCGAAACCCGCTGGCCTTTTTTCAATCCGGAACAAGCTCTGGCACCGGGCACATGGCATTGGCAATTCGGCTACATAATAAATGGCGCAACCAAATGGGCGCCTGTCCAACAATTTACCATAAATAAAAACCCGGCAATGTTCTGTCCGCCGGCATTGAAAACGGTACTGACCAAACTACCGAAAGTTCATCCGCGCGTCTATATGGATAAAAGCGACTGGGACAATCTCATCAAACGCAGCCAAGGAAGTGCCGACCGCAAGACCTATATCACTCGCGCAGACAAAGCACTTGCCACACCTATGAAATCTGTCAATGACATCAATACCAAATTGGCGGAAAAGCTGACTAATGCAGCCCAGCGAGAAGCAATGATGACCCGCGAAAGCCGTCGCGTTATTGATGCGGAAGAAGGTAATATCGATATACTGGCACGCGCCTACCTATTGACTAAAGACCGCCGCTACGCCGACGAAGCCTTGAAGCGTGTCAAAGAAATCATCACATGGGGAGGAAACAAAAACATAGTCGGCAATTTCAACGAGGCCACAATGCTGTCCCTCTGCTCCACCATTTACGACACACTGTATGATTTACTGGATGACGCCACTCGCCAACTGCTTCTGGAGCATATAAAAAAATACGGAAACAACCTGTTTAAGATGTATAACAACCGTTTGGAGAACTTCATTGCCGACAACCATGTATGGCAAATGAACTTCCGTATCTTCACAATGGCTGCCTTTACCGTTTACGGTGAATTGCCCGAAGCCGACACTTGGGTGGATTATTGCTACAATCTCTGGCTGGCACGCTTCCCCGGTCTAAACAAAGACGGCGGATGGCATAACGGTGACTCCTACTTCATCGTAAACGTCCGTACCCTGATCGAAGTTCCCTATTTTTATAGTCGCATCACCGGCTACAACTACTTCAACGATCCTTGGTACCAGGGTAATGCCTTATACGTCATTTATCACCAGCCTCCTTTTTCCAAATCCGCCGGAAACGGTAGCGCACACCTGAACGTAACGCGGCCAAGAGGTTCCAGAGTGGGATACGCCGATGCACTGGCACGCATGACGAGAAATACGTATGCTGCCGATTATGTGCGCATTATACAAGCCGGTCGTGCCAATATACTGGAAGAAGACAATGTTGGCAAAGAAGCCGGACTTGGTTGGTTCCGCCTGCAATGCAACAAACCGTTGCCTACCGGCGCCGGACTGAAAGACCTGCCATTTGGATATGTATTCCCCGAAACCGGACTTGCTTCATTCTCCACCAATCTTGAACGTGTGGGCCGCAGTTCCATGTTCAGTTTCCGCAGCAGTCCTTACGGCAGCACCTCCCATGCGCTGGCAAACCAGAATGCGTTCAATACATTCTGGTCGGGACAACCGCTATTTTACAGTAGCGGACACCACATCAGCTTCATCGACAAGCACAGCATGTATTGTCATCGCGCCACCCGCGCCCATAATACCATTCTTGTAAACGGTATCGGACAACGCATCGGCACCGAAGGTTACGGCTGGATTCCACGCTACTATGTGGGCGAAAAGATAGGCTACGTACTGGGTGATGCATCCAATGCCTACGGAAAGGTTATTTCTAAAAGCTGGCTGGCAAGAGCCAAAAAGGAAGAAGTATCGTTCAGCCCCGAAGCCGGTTGGGACGACGTGAAGCTGAAAACCTTCCGCCGTCACATCGTAGAACTGGGAAAAACCGGATTCACATTCACTTTATGCAGTACAAACAGTATGTATAATGTATTTGGAGTTGTATTGGACAATCCAGAAGCAACTGATCGATACGGTACCGGAAGATCTACTAAAGTAAACAGCTCATATAAAGTTCGTGCCGTCCTGACTTTTTAATTCCCCATAAACGACCTTATACCAATCCCAAGAAAGGCAAGGCCCCTCATTCCTTGCCTTTCTTCATTTATAGCTTTGTCATTCGGAGCATAGTGAAGCATCTCCTCTCTCATCCTTACTCATAACATGAGCAGCTTTTCTATTTAGCTCTGAATGACAAAGCCCAATGATTAACATTCCCCCCTATTAATACAAAGGAAAACCTTCTAACAAAAGCTACGGCTTTCTTACATAAAAAGACTAAAAGACACAAGCTACTATTTCTCAAACTATCAACAACTATTAAAAAAGGCATCCCCACAAAACAATTACAACAAGCCGTATTAAATCTCTGTTTTTTATAATTACTCCGGTAGAAATAAAGATTTATTCCTATCTTTGTCTCAAAGAACCTTATCAATCAGCAAACCATGGCAAAGTCTATCTTAAAATCTATATTATTGTCCATATTACTTTGTATATTTACATTCTCTCTTTATGCACAGGCAGCCAAGCATATCAGTTTTGCCCACCTCGGTGTGAATGAAGGATTATCGCAAAGCACTATTTTCGACATTGTTCAGGACAGACAAGGCAATATGTGGTTTGCCACCTACGACGGATTGAACAAATACGACGGCTACGACTTCACTGTATATCAACATGATGAACAAAACCCATACAGCATCGGTTGCGATATAACCAGATCATGCATGGTCGATTCGCAAGGGAATTTATGGATAGGTACGGAAGAAGGCTTGTCACTTTATGATGCGTCACAAGATAAATTCTACAATTATCACTATCAAAAAAACAGGCCCATTAGCGGTATTGTGGAAATCAGCGAGAATCAATTACTTTTATTCTCCAATAAGAGCAAAAGCCTTTTGCTGTTTGATACCGAAACCCAACAATTTTCCAACGAGCCCCTACATCCCTCATTGTTGTCCATATCCCCTACCACCATCAGCAGGCAGGGAGACAATGTATATATAGGAAGTTATAAAGGAGTGTTTGTCTACTCAATCTCACGCAAGACACTCGAAGACATCACACCTAACGAACTTCAGGACAAACAAATACTTGCTATTCTACAACAATCCCCTATTTGCCTATGGATAGGAACAGAAGGGCATGGACTGTACAAAGTCAATCCACAGACCAAAGAAACAACCAATTATGTCAACACCCCCGGGAAAAAGGGAGGAATCAGTTCCAACTATATCCGTTCGCTGGCGCTTGATTCACAAAACGATTTGTGGATAGGCACCATCAACTCTTTGAACACCTATAATGAGACGACCGATTCGTTCGACAGCTACACCAGCGACACAGAAGTCAACGGCAGTCTTTCGCAAACATCCGTCCGCGATATATTTATGGACTCGCAGGGCGGAATGTGGTTAGGCACCTTCTATGGCGGATTAAACTATTACCATCCTCTCAAGAACCGTTTCCAGAACATCCGTTCCATCCCCAAAACAAATTCGCTGAACAGCAACATCATCGGATGTATCAAGGAAGACAAGCATAAAAAACTTTGGATAGGCACCAATAATGGCGGCCTGAACTTTTACGACCCGCAGACCTGCCAATTTGTACATTACACCCGGAAAGACGGGCTTGCCTCCAATGACGTAAAAGCCATTTATGTTGATGAAGCGCAGAATTTGGTCTACATCGGTACCCACACCGGAGGCCTCAGCATCCTGCACCGCAATTCCGGCCGCATCGAAACATTCAACCAAAGAGCCACACGAAACATATACGACATTGAACCGGCGATCAACGGTGACTTATGGCTGACCGGAATGACAGTCCTTATACGTTTCAACCCTCAGAAGAAGACACTTACCCGCATCACTGCCCAAAGCGACGGACGCCCTTTGGCACAAGAGGAGTTTACCTATATTTTGCGCGACAGCCAGCAACGCCTTTGGATGGGCAGCGAAAAGGGAATGAACGTATATACGGAAAATAAGGACGGACTATTGGTCTGCCCCATATTGCCGGAAGGTTTTCCAATAAGGCATAAGGCGGTTACAGCCATACACGAAGCCCATAACGGAATATTCTGGATAGGAACGCGAAGCGGACTTTTCCGCTTTGACGAAAACAAAAAAGAGTATAAGCAATACACCACCGCCGACGGACTTCCCAACAACGTTATTCATGGAATATTGGAAGACGCCAACGGCGGATTGTGGCTAAGTACCAACAAAGGATTGAGCCGTCTCCAGCCCGAAACAGAGAAATTCCGCAATTATACGGACAACGACGGGCTTCAAAGCAACCAGTTCACCAACAATGCCCATTGCCGGACAGCAGACGGACAAATGTATTTCGGCGGCATCAACGGCATCACCCTGTTCCATCCGGAACAGATAGTGGACAATCCATACACTCCACCGGTTGTTATCACCCAACTGCACCTGTTCAACCGAAGGGTCTTTCCCAATGACGACACCGGCATATTGAAGACAGATATCAGCGGGACAAAAAGCATCACACTGTCGAGCAAACAGTCCATGTTTTCACTGGATTTCGTCGTATCCAACTACATATCAGGCAATCACAACACATTCGCCTATATGCTGAAAGGCTTCGACAAAGAATGGTATTACTCCAACAACCTGCGCACAGTGTCCTACTCCAACCTGCCGGCGGGCACCTATCATTTCCTTGTAAAAGCCGCCAACAGCGACGGGAAATGGAATGAAACGCCCACAGAACTGGAAATCGTGGTGCTTCCTGTCTGGTACAAAACGTGGTGGGCTATCCTGCTGTTCATCATCGCTTTTGTCTCCATCACCATTTTTATATTCCGTTATTTCTGGTTGCGCAAAAGCATGGAAGCGAAACTGCAAATGGAACGCGTGGACAAAGAGCGGCAGAAAGAAGTGAGCGAAATGAAACTACGTTTCTTCATCAACATTTCCCATGAGTTGCGTACCCCACTCACCCTGATTCTCGCCCCGGTACAGGAAATGCTGGACAAAGTAAGCGACCGGTGGCTGCACAGGCAACTGGAACATGTACAGAAGAATACCAACCGACTGCTGCATTTGGTGAACCAACTAATGGACTACCGACGCGCCGAATTAGGTGTGTTCAATTTGAAAGTAAGGCTCAATCTGATACACAATGTGGTCGAAAAGAATTTCCTGTTCTATGAACGTCTGGCCCAACGCAAACGGATAGCCTATAACCTCAGTTCCAATGCAGAAGGACGTGAGATATTCTGTGATCCGGATTATATGGAACTGATTGTAAACAATCTGCTTTCCAATGCCTTCAAATACACAGGTGAAGGCAAAAGCATCACAGTGACCTTGAAGGAAGAGAATCACGAGTTACTCCTTCAGGTAAAAGATACAGGAAGCGGCATCCCCATTGACAAACAGGGCAAAATCTTCGAACGCTTCTATCAGGCAGACAACGAGCACTTGGGCAGCGGCATCGGGCTATCACTGGTACAACGCCTCGTGGAGCTGCATCATGGGCGTATCGAACTGGAGAGCGAAGAAGGCGTCGGAAGCACTTTCTCCATCTATCTGCCCACCGAGGAGTCGACATACCTTCCGGAAGAGAAACTGGTTGAGTCCGAATCCATCGAGGAACAGAGAGTCTACACCACCAACAACCGGGACATGTATGTCATCGATACGGAAGACAAAGAAAGTCCGGAAGACGAGGCATCCCCGGAAGAGACGGCAGCTAAAGACAGACAAAACAAAGAAAGCATCCTGATTGTGGAAGACAACACAGACATCCGCCAATACCTCTGTGAGGAGTTGGGCAAAACCTACCATATACTGAAAGCAGAAAACGGCGAGGAAGCGTTGTCCATTGTGAAAGAGCAAGAGGTGAGCCTCATACTGACGGATGTCATGATGCCCGTTATGGACGGCCTGCAGCTATGCAAACAGATTAAACAGAATCTGCGCACCTGCCATATACCTGTCATCATATTGTCCGCCAAGACGGACCTGAAAGAACAATTGGAAGGACTGCAAGTCGGTGCGGACGACTATATTCCCAAGCCTTTCTCTATGATAATGATCGCTACAAAGATCAAGAACCTGTTCCGCACCCGCTACCGGGCTATCGAACACTATTCCAACTCCTTGGAAGTAGAACCCGAAAAAGTAGCACTCAATCCGTTGGACGAAGAGTTGTTGAAAAAAGCGGTAGCCATTGTGGAGAAGCACATGGACAACGTGGAGTTTTCCACCGAGATATTCGCCCGCGAAATGTGCATGAGCCGTTCCAACCTGCACATCAAGATGAAAGCACTGACGGGAGAATCTGCCAATGACTTCATTCGCAAGATGCGTTTCAACCAGGCATGCAAGCTGCTGAAAGAAGGGAAATACACAGTTTCGGAAATCAGTGGAATGGTGGGTTTCAACACCCCATCCTACTTCGCCACCAGCTTTAAAAAATACTTCGGTTGCCTGCCGTCAGAGTACGGGAAATAGCCGCTTGGACAGATTCAAAATATAATTCTACAAAAGTGAGACGGGGATAAACCCGTCTCACTTTTTATTATACACCATTACAAGCGAAGAAAGAATAACTTCTCTACCTTTGCTTCAAACGAATTACACCCATAACAATCATATCAACTTTTACTATCATGAAAAAACTCTTACTACTCTTATTGACGCTTACACTCTCCCTGCAAGGCAGCCTTGCACAAACCACAGAACAAGACCGTAAAATGAAATGGTGGCGCGAAGCACGCTTCGGGATGTTCATCCACTGGGGCCCCTACTCCATTCTGGGAGGTGTCTACAATGACTATCTGCAACGGCTCGGAGGAACAGAATGGATTATGAACCGCTGCAAAATTCCGGTAAAAGAATACCGGGCAATAACCCGGACGTTCAACCCTGTGAAATACGATGCCGAAGCATGGGTGAAAATGGCGAAAGATGCCGGTATGAAATACTTGGTGATTACCACCAAGCATCACGACGGTTTCGCCATGTTCAAATCCAATGCCAGCCGGTACAACATCGTCGATTTCACCCCATACGGCAAGGATATACTGGATGCTTTGGCAAAAGCCTGCCGCAAACACGACATGAAATTAGGTTTCTACTATTCACAGATACAGGACTGGAACAACCCGGGAGGAACTACCCACAGAAGGCCCATGAGTCAAGGATGGCCCAACCCGAAAGCAGAAGAGATAGATGCCTACACTTTGGCGCACAATGGCAGTTGGGACCCTTTGCAACAGACAGCTACCCTTGAAGAATACTTTGACAACGTGGCGATTCCCCAAATTAAGGAGCTGCTGACCAACTACGGCGACATAGCCGTATTCTTTTGGGATACCCCATCCGGAATGCCCGAGAAATATGCCCAAAAAATAAGCAACCTTTTCAAAGACCACCCGCACATCATCACCAACGACCGCCTGATCAGAGGCAATGAGAAATATACCGGCGACTACAAAACACCCGAACAAACTATCCCCACCCTCAAGCAACTGGATGGCACAGATTGGGAAACATGCATGACCCTGAATGACAGTTGGGGATACAAAAAGCGCGGTTGCACATGGAAAACATCTCGCACATTGATTTTGAACCTGATCAATATTGTCTCAAAAGGAGGCAACTACCTTCTCAATATCGCCCCCGACGGTGAAGGATCCATTCCCGAAATCAATTACCGCCGCCTGAAAGACATCGGGAACTGGATGAAGAAATATGGAGAATCCATTTATGGAACCGAACGCGTACAGACTGACGAACCGAAATGGGGACGTTGCACACAAAAAATTGCGGGCAACCGGACTTATGTATATCTGCATGTCATAGACTGGCCCGAAGACGGACAGCTCCTGTTCCGTCTCTATGAAGACGCCGCTTCGGCAACCCTATTGCACAACGGGCATCCCTTGAAATTCAAGAACACCCACGACGGTATTTATATCGACCTTCCCAAAGAAGCTCCCGACCAATATGCCTCCGTCATCAAGCTGGAGTTCAACAAGAAACTTCCTCAAATCAAAATCAAGCCGATGAACACCACAAACTACGAGATCGTAGATGAGAATAATAAGAAGGACAAAGAAAATGCACAGATTCAAAAGCCCATTCTACAAAATTAAAACTGTTTTGCACCCATGTAGCAATTCATTAGATGAGCCAACAAGCCGTTTACATACCAATGGGATACCTTTGTAATCATTAGTATGGAATCATTTAAGAACAATATAACATGAAAAAACAGCTTTTTATTCTCTTGACATTCTGCCTGACGCTGGCTGCCGCGCGGGCCGGAAATGCTACTTACGTACACGAAAATGTGCGCGAAACCCCGTATCCGCAGCAGGGACATACTTTATACATAAACCCTGCCCCGTTGTTAGTGCCCCAAAGCACCAAGCAGTCGGACTACCTGCAATTCAACCTGTCGCGAAGCAAAGACTTTTCGGACGCAAGTACCCTCCTGTCACAGCCCAAACCCTGGTGCATGTTTAACCCGCACAAGGTGCTGGAAAGCGGCACATGGTACTGGCGCGTGCGTTCGGTGAGCAAAGAAGGCAAAGAACTCCCTTGGAGTAAAACTTACAGCTTCACTGTAACCGATGACATACCTCAATTCGTCACTCCCGAAGTAAATGTTTTCCTGAACAACATTCCTCAGGCATACCCCCGCATCTATTGCTTCCTGAACGGCAATCTGGAAAAGGCGCGCAAGAAAGTGCGCTCCAATCCGGAATTCGAGAATATGATCAACGATTCGCGTAATGCACCTGTCTCTTATACACATCTCCGAGCCCACGAGACTCGACGTC
>ENA-OYWM01000501-OYWM01000501.1-human-gut-metagenome-genome-assembly--contig:-NODE-501-length-10620-cov-4.895031_pt1 | contig 10620 bp, 9 predicted proteins | sample MGYA00244174_ERZ653405 | MGnify/ENA primary metagenome ERZ653405 (study PRJEB26926, sample SAMN06165104) | human gut metagenome | biome: ENVO:00009003; feature: ENVO:2100002; material: ENVO:00002003...
ACGAGATGACGTCGAGTCTCGTGGGCTCGGAGATGTGTATAAGAGACAGCTACGAGATCCTTGACAAGATGGACGTCAAGAAGGTGTGGATCAACCCTGACTGCGGTCTGAAGACCCGTGGTAACGCCGAGACCTGGCCGAGCCTGGAGAACCTGGTCGCCGCCGCCAAGGCCGTGCGCGCCAAGCTCGACAAGTAGCGGAAATCACCGAGCTCCCTCTGGATGAGGGAGCTCGGGTTTATGTAAGGAAATCAGCATGCATTCCCCGATGTTCACCCTTGAGGTCTTTCCCCCGAAGCGCAACGCGCCTGTCGGCACCATCTACGACACCCTCGACGGACTCGAAGGGCTGAACCCCGACTTCATCTCCGTGACCTACGGTCACGGCACCCATTCCGACCGCACCGCCACCGCGCGCATCGCCCACACGATCAGCAAGGAATACGGCATCCCTGCAGTCGCCCACTTGACCGCGCTCTACTCCGACAAGGCCAAGATCGATGAGGCTCTCGACATGTTCGAGGAAGCCGGCGTGAGCGCCGTGCTCGCGCTGCGCGGCGACTACATCGACGGCGAGCAGCTGGTCGGCGAGTTCAACCACGCCAGCGACCTCGTGTCATACATCCGCTCCGTGAAGCCGGACTTCAAGGTGTTTGGTGCTTGCTACCCGGAAGGCCACTATCAGGCTGACTCGCTGGACCAGGACATCGAAAACCTCAAAATCAAGGTTGATGCCGGCGTCACTCACCTGATTTCCCAGCTCTTCTACGACAATGAGGACTTCTACCGCTTCCTCGACAAGGCGCGCGCCGCCGGCATCACCGTGCCGATCGAGGCGGGCATCATGCCGGTGCGTGGAGCCAAGTCCGTGCGTCGCATGGCCGAGCGCAACGCCTCGCGCATCCCGGACAGGCTCAACACCCTGCTGAACAAGTGGGGGGACGACATCCAGTCCCTGCGTGCCGCCGGCATCCTCTACGCTTCCGAGCAGATCGCCGACCTCGTGGCCCACGACGTGGACGGCGTCCACCTGTATTCGATGAACCACCCCGCCACCACGCGCCGTATCTGGCGCAATGCGGAACCGTTGTTCCGCGGTACGCAAGGTTGACGCATATCGCGGCGCGGCGCATCTCAATGCGTCGCGCCGCACGTTAATCTGCTGGCGAAACCCAGAGTTCTCCCAGCGGCCGATGGGTATCATGAACGTGCAAGCCAACCAAAGCGATGGAAGGGAGTCCGTTATGTGCACTGGTGTCCGTTTCTCCGATGATGAGGGCAACACCTATTTCGGCCGTAATCTCGACTGGAGTTTCTCATATGGGGAGACCATCCTGGTTACTCCGCGCGGCTACCACTATGACACGGTGTTTGGTGCGGGCGGCAAGGCGAAGCCGAACGCGGTGATCGGCGTGGGTGTGGTCATGGCCGATAGGCCGATGTATTTCGACTGCGCCAATGAACATGGTCTGGCCATCGCCGGCTTGAATTTCCCCGGCTACGCCTCGTTCGTCCACGAACCGGTCGAAGGCACGGAAAACGTCGCCACGTTCGAATTTCCGCTGTGGGTGGCGCGTAATTTCGACTCCGTCGACGAGGTCGAGGAGGCGCTCAGGAACGTGACGCTCGTCTCCCAGATCGTGCCGGGACAGCAGGAGTCTCTGCTGCACTGGTTCATCGGCGACGGCAAGCGCAGCATCGTCGTCGAGCAGATGGCCGATGGCATGCACGTGCATCATGATGACGTCGATGTGCTGACCAATCAGCCGACGTTCGACTTCCATATGGAAAACCTGCGCAACTACATGTGCGTCAGCAACGAGATGGCCGAACCGACTTCATGGGGCAAGGCCTCCTTGACCGCCTGGGGTGCGGGTGTGGGCATGCATGGCATCCCGGGCGACGTGAGTTCCCCGTCGCGCTTCGTTCGTGTGGCCTACACCAACGCGCATTACCCGCAGCAGAACGATGAAGCCGCCAATGTGTCGCGCCTGTTCCACACCCTCGGCTCCGTGCAGATGGTGGACGGCATGGCGAAGATGGGCGACGGCCAGTTCGAACGCACGCTGTTCACCAGCGGATATTCGTCCAAGACCAACACCTATTACATGAACACCTATGATGACCCCGCCATCCGTTCCTACGCCATGGCCGATTACGATATGGATTCCTCGGAGCTCATCAGCGTCGCCCGATGACTCCTTCCCGGCTCATGCCCCATTCGGAGGGCATGAGCGTATATAGTGGAATCTTATGGAATCGTCGATCTTCAAACCCAGCTCCATGGACCTCATCAGGGCAGGTCTGCAAGACCTCGACAAGGCCCGCGCCTTGTTCGACCAGCTCAAGGCGGACGACATTCCCGATGAGCGATGCGCCGAACTGCTGAGCGCGCTGGCCCACGCCTGCGACCCCGATATGGCATTGAGCAATTTCGTGGATATCGTCAACGCGATGCAATCCAGCCAGCGCGATCTGGAACACGTCATCCCCGACAACGACGCCCTGAAGCGTCTGGTCACGGTGCTCGGCGTCTCCGACGCGATGGGCAAGTTCATGCGCTTCAAGCCGCAGCTTGTGGAGGCGGCAGCAGTCGACAACTGCAACAGCCATCTGTTCAATCACGCGCAACGCCGTGCACGTCTGCTCAAGGCGGTCGGCGCGGACCCGGACGAACCGGCCATGCCCGTCGCCTCCAAGGATCTGGCCGAAGCGGCCACGGCCCTGCGTTCCAGCTACCGGAACCAACTGGCCGCCATCATCGCCCAGGATGCCGTGGCGGACGACCCGACCTCCATCCAACCGACCATCAGCCGCGAACTGTCCGACCTCGCGGACGCGGCGCTCGAAGGCGCGCTGGCCATCGCCCGCCACGAAACCGAGGGCAGCGAGCACGTGCGCTTCACCATCATCGGCATGGGCAAACTCGGCGCACAGGAACTGAACTACGTCTCCGACGTGGACCTCATCTACGTGGTCGAACCGGCCGACAAGGATGTGGACCATCAGACGCTGATTCGCGTGGGCACCAAGATGGGCACCATGTTACAGCGCGTCTGCCAGTCCGCCATCATGGGCGTGGCCGAGCAGCCGCTGTGGCAGATCGACGGCGGCCTGCGCCCGGAAGGCAAGGACGGCGCGCTGGTGCGCGTGCTCTCCTCGCACAAGAACTATTACGAGCAGTGGGCCGAGAATTGGGAGTTCCAAGCGCTGCTCAAGGCCCGCCCGGTGGCCGGCGACCCCGACCTCGGTCAGGCCTACATGGACATGACCCGGCCGTTCGTGTGGAGCGCATCCAAGCGCAAGAACTTCGTCTACGACTGCCAGAAAATGCGCAAGCGCGTGGAGGATTTGATTCCCGCGCCCCTGAAGGACCGCGAGATTAAGCTCGGCCGCGGCGGTCTGCGCGATGTGGAATTCACCGTGCAGATGCTCCAGCTCGTACACGGCCGCACCGACGAATCGCTGCGCACCAGCAACACGCTCGACTCGCTGCAGCGCCTGTCCGAAGGCGGCTATGTCTCGCGCAAGCAGGCCGTGCGCATGTCCCAGGACTACCGCTTCGAGCGCGTGATGGAACATCGCCAGCAGATCTGGTCCCTGAAGCGCACGCACCTGTTCCCGGACCTCGGCCGGGCCTCGGTCGGAGGCCTCGAAAAGAAGCGCGACATCGACGTGGACGAGCTCAACCAGAACCAGGAGCTGCGCCGACTCGCCCGCGCATTCGGCCTGCACCCGGAAGAACTCGTCGACAAGTACGACGACACCCGCCGCGAAGTACGCCACCTGCACCTCGACATCTACTATCGCCCGATGCTGCCGGTCAACGCCCAGATGGAGAACGACCAGATCGTCCTGAGCGTCGAGGCAGCACAGGAACGATTCGAATCCATCGGTTTCGGCGACCCGGACGCCGCCATCCGCCACGTGCAGGCGCTCACCGCCGGCGTGGGGCGCGCGGCCAAAATCAACCGCATCATTCTGCCCGCCGTCTTGCAGTGGCTGGGCGAGGGCCAGAACCCGGACATGGGCCTGCTCAACTGGCGCAAACTGGAGGAGAACTTCGGCACCGAATCCGGCTACCTCGGCTTCCTGCGCGACTCCACCTCCGCCGCCCAGCGCCTGTGCCACATCCTGTCCAACTCACGATTCCTGGGCGACGCGCTCAACAAGTCGGTCGAATCGATCAGCTGGCTTGGCGACGACGACAATCTGCAGGCCCGCACGCGCGAGGCCTTGGACGTGCAGACCGGCTCGGCGCTGGAACGTTTCGGCTCGAACATCAACGAGTTCGCCACCTCCATGCGCGCCATGCGCCGCCACGAAATCGAACGCATCGGCCTGTCTTGGATGAGCGGTGTGATCAGCGACTCCGACAGTCTCAAGGCCATGACCGACGTGTATGACGCGATCATCGACGCCTCCCTGACCTGGGCCGTGCGCCACCAGATCGCCGAGTTCGGCGTCGAAACCGCGCCGGCCGGCATCACCGTCATCGCCATGGGCCGTTACGGCGGGCGCGAAGTGAACTTCAGCTCCGATGCGGATGCCATTCTCATCTACCGTCCGGCCGACGATGCCGACGACGGCCAAGCCAACGCCTTCGCCAGGAAGGTCGTGGAAGACCTGCGCAACATCCTGCAAGGACCGACGACGCTGGAACCCAAGATCGAACTCGACCTGGACCTGCGCCCGGAAGGCAAGAACGGCCCGCTCGTGCGCTCCTATGCCTCCTGCGAGGAATACTACGAATCCTGGGCTTCGACCTGGGAGCGCCAGGCGCTGCTGCGCGCCCGGTACGCGGCCGGCGACGCTGAACTGGCGCGGGACTTCCTGATCAACATCGCCGACCCGCTGCGCTACCCGACCACGGAACTGACTGAAGCAGAATTGCAGAACATCCGCAAGCTCAAGGCCCGCATGGAAGCCGAGCGTCTGCCGCGCGGCGTGCGCCGTGAACGGCATCTGAAGCTCGGCAAGGGCGGCTTGTCTGACGTGGAATGGACCGTGCAACTCATGCAGCTCCAGCACGCCGGCGATATCAAAGATCTGCGCGTCAACGGCACGTTGGAGGCATTGGACGTGCTGGAAGCCAAGAAGCTCATCAGCGCTATCGACGCGATTCAGCTGCGCAAGGCATGGACGTTGTGCACCGCGGCCCGCAACGGCAGCTATCTGTGGAGCGGGCGCGCCAATCAGGCCGATATTCTGCCTGATGACATCTATTCGCTGGGCGGCATCGCCGTCTACCTCGGCTACGGCGCCCACCGCGGCCAGCATTTCGAGAACGACCTGCTGGCCGTGATGCGCAAATGCCGTGACGTATGCCAGCGCTTGTTCTATGGGCAGACCGAAGGCGAGGCGGCTGCGGCAACCACCGCCACGGCCTCCGCCGCAACGCAGCAGCCGCAAACCGCCCCTCGCCCGCGTATGCACGTGATCGCACCGCGACTGGAACGAAATCGACGCCGCGCGCAGCGATAAGGCAGCATATTCGTTGGATTTTCAGGTGGACACTCGGTGAATGCGGCTGTCCGAAAAATGGCGTAAGTTAGATTAGGTCACGCAAGGGTGGCCACCTGAAAACCACGAGCGAAAAGGTGAGCCTTGTCTGAAGAAACGCCAATGGTCGGCAAAAGCGTCGTAACGCTGGACGGCCTGTCTACAAACCAGATTCTCGACCTGCTGCATAAGGCCGAATACATCGATTTCCACCGCAAAGAGATTGCCCATACCTGCGATGGGCGAGTGCTGGCCACGCTGTTCTACGAGCCCTCCACCCGTACGCGCCTGAGCTTTGAGACCGCAATGCTACGTCTCGGCGGCAAGGTCATCGGATTCGCCGGCGCGCAGCTGGCCTCCGTGACCAAGGGCGAATCCATCGCCGACACGTTGAAGACCGTGTCCAACTACGTGGACGTGGTCGCCATCCGTCACCCGAAGGAGGGTGCCGCGCTGGTGGCCTCCCGCGCCGCATCCGTGCCGGTAATCAACGCCGGCGACGGCGGCCACATGCACCCCACGCAGACGCTGGCCGACCTGGCCACGCTGCAGTCGCGCTTCGGCCGCATCACCGACCTGACCGTGGGACTGTGCGGCGATTTGACCTTCGGCCGCACCGTGCACTCCCTGATCGAGACCCTGTGCCGCTTCGGCAACGTGCGCTTCGTGCTCATCAGCCCGGACGAGCTCAAGACCCCGCAGTACGTGATCGACCGCATCAACGCCACCGACAGCTGCTCCTACGTGGAAGTGCGCGACCTGGCCTCCGTGATCGGCGACCTCGACGTGCTGTACATGACCCGCGTACAGAAGGAACGCTTCTTCAACGAAGACGACTACCTGCGCCTGCGCGACACCTACATTCTCGACGAAGAGAAGCTGCAGCTCGCCAAGCCGTCCATGGCCGTGCTTCACCCGCTGCCGCGCGTCAACGAAATCGCCGTGGACGTGGACGACGACCCGCGTGCCGCCTACTTCGAACAGGTCAAGAACGGCATGCTCGTGCGCATGGCCCTCGAAAGCACCGTGGTGGGCGACGAACTGCCCGGATACGAACCGCTCAACCCCAAGGAGGTTCAGGCCTGATGGAAGTCACCAGCATTCAGAACGGCATCATTATCGACCATGTGCCGGCCGGAACCTCGCTGAAGGTTCTCGAATACCTGAAAATCGACCCGGCCAAAACCAAGCTTGCGCTCATCATGAACGCCGACTCCAAGCGTTACGGCTCCAAGGACATCATCAAAATCGAAGATGACAAGGACATCGACCTCGACGTGCTCGGCTTCGTGGCCCGCCAAGCCACCGTGGACGTGGTGCGCGGCGGCAAGATCGTCGAAAAGAAGCAGCCGAACCTGCCCGAGCACATCGTCGGCGTGATTTCCTGCGTGAACCCGCGCTGCGTGACCACCGCCGAGCCCGGCATCAAGCAGATGTTCCACCTCGTGCACTCCGAGCGGCTCGAATACCGCTGCGACTACTGCGACGAGGAAGCCAAACTGTGAGCATCACCCTACGCAACATCAAGGTCTGGAACACCGGCGAGGTCATCGACCTCGTGGTGCCCGGGACCGCTGCCGCCTACTTCGCCGACACCTCCGCCGTGGCTGACGGCGCCGACATCGACGCCACCGGCCTGACCGTGGCCCCCGGTTTCGAAGACCCACACGTCCACTTCCGCGATCCCGGCCAGACCTACAAGGAATCGATGGTCTCCGGCTGCCGTGCGTCCGCATCCGGCGGATACACGAACGTGCTCATCATGCCGAACACGTTGCCGGCACTGGATGGGCAGACCGTGTCTGGCCCGGAAGCGACCGGTGCAAAAGAGGTTCTGGATGCCGGCTTCGACAACGTCATCGACTTCCTGCAGCAGTACGATACTGCGCATGACGTTCAATTGCCGGTTCGTTACGATCTGTGCGTGTGCGCGTCCAAGGATCGCGCCGGTCATGAGGCAAGCGACGTTGCCGATTGGCTCAAGTACGTGCCCGGATTCGAGGACGACGCCAAGACGCCGGCCATGCTCACGCACCCCATCACCGCAATCAGCGACGACGGTTCCGCTGTGACGCCGGAGATCCTGGACCAGGTGCTGGAGAACGTCAAGGCCTCCGACCTGTACCTGATCGAGCATTGCGAGCATCACGATACAGGTGCCGTGAACGAAGGCCCCGTTTCCCGCGAGCTTGGCGTGCCCGGCATTCCGGAAGACACCGAGCTCAAGATCGTGGCCCGCGATATCGAAGCGGCCCGCCGCACCGGTGTCCACGTGCACTTCCAGCATGTGAGCACTGCCATCTCGTTCGAGGCGATTCGCAGGGCCAAGGCCGAAGGACTGCCGATTACCTGCGAGACCGCGCCGCACTATCTGGCGTTGAGCGACGAGGCGCTGCTCAAGTACGGCACGCTCGCCAAGATGAATCCGCCACTGCGCTCCGAAGCGGACCGCAAAGCCACCATCGCGGCCATCGCCGACGGCACCGTGGATCTGCTGGCCACCGACCATGCGCCGCACACGTTGGCAGAGAAGGAACTCGGCTTCCTTGAGGCGCCCAACGGCATCATCGGACTGGAATGCGCGTACGGCGTGTGCCACAAGGTGCTCGTCGACGGCGGCTTCATTTCCGATGAGCGTCTGATCGAGCTCATGTCCGTTGGACCTGCCGAACTCATGGGGCATGTGCCAACCGACGTAGCCGCGCTGGTCGAGGACTACGCCGAACCCGCGCCCACCGGGGATGATCCGGATGGCGTGATTGCGGGGGAGAGCGACGCTCAGCCGCAGCGTGAAGGCGTCAACCGACTGCTCGACTTGAGCCGCGTGGATGACGCCGACAATGTCGACCTCGTGGTGCTCAACGCCGCCGAGGAATGGACCGTGGACCCCGAACAGTTCCACTCCAAGGCTCGTAACACCCCGTTCGGCGGCTGGCAGGTCACCGGACGCCCCCTCGCCACAATCATCGGCTCCCAGCTGATGTTCAGCCGTCTGTAGATAACACAAGGAGCAGCATGGATCGCCTGATCGAAGCGATTGACAACACTCAGAACCCCAGCGTCGTGGGCCTTGACCCCACTGAGGCGCTGGTGCCGCCGCAGGTCGTGGCGAGCTTTGCCGACGAGGTGCGTGACTCGGTCGAATCCCCGGAGGAAGTCGAATCCGCGCAGCTGGCCGTCGCCTACTTCGAATACAACCGCACGATCATTGACGCCATCGCCGACATCGTGCCCGCCGTCAAACCGCAGATCGCCATGTACGAGGCGCTCGGCCCCGCCGGCGTGGACATCTACACGATGACCTGCGAATACGCGGCCCAGCAGGGCCTCTACGTGCTCGGCGACATCAAGCGTGGCGACATCGGCTCCACCGCAGCCGCCTACGCCCACCACCTGAACGGCGTGGGCGACTTCGACCCGTGGCATGAGGATGCGGTGACCGTCAACCCGTATCTCGGCACCGACGGCATCACCCCGTTCGTCGAGGCCGCCGCCGAAGCCGACAAGGACATCTTCGTGCTCGTGCGCACCTCCAACCCGTCCTCCAGCGAACTGCAGATGCTCGACCTGGCCGACGGCACGAAGGTCTACGAGCACGTGGCCGATCTTGTGGAAGGATGGGGCGCCGAGACCATCGGCAGCCACGGCTACTCCCGCGTGGGCGCGGTGGTCGGCGCCACCCACCCCGAGGAAGGCAAGGCGTTGCGTGAACGTATGCCGCACACGTTCTTCCTCGTGCCGGGCTACGGTGCGCAGGGCGGCACGGCCGCGGACGTGGCAGGCATGTTCGACAAGCAGGGCAGCGGCGCCATCGTCAACTCGTCGCGCGGCATTATCGGCGCATGGAAGAAGAGCGGCAAGTACTCCGAATCCATGACCGCCGACGAGGCGCTGGACCTTGTGGCGAGCAGCGCGCGCCAGGCGGCGCTCGACATGCGCGATAATCTGCGGGTTGCCGTATATAGGTAGGTAGATTGTCCGGCTGTGGGCTATACGTGAGTGTGGGCTGGAAACCGGAGCCGAGTGTGTTTAACTACCTCTCAGTCAACCTGCGGTTGACCGCTCCCCTGATAGGGGGAGCTTGATGTGCTGAATAGGAATGAAATGACAACTTTCACCCCCACCCATGATGTGGTTACGGAAGCGACTGCGGCCGGATTCTTCCCGCCGCGCCACAACGTCGAAATCACGCAGGTTACGGAACTGACCGACCGCGTGATGCGACTGACGTTCCGCGACCCGTTCATCGCCTCCCATGCCAAGCCCGCCCAGTTCGTCAACCTGTTCACGCACGACGACTTCATGCTCATGCCGCGTCCGTTCGGCGTCAGCGAAGTCGACGGCGACGAAGTCAGCGTGATCTTCGCCGTCGTGGGACACGGCACCGAACAGTTGGCAGGACTGCAGGCCGGCGACACCGTCGACGTGCTCGGCCCGCTCGGCCGCGGCTTCAACCTCAAGGAAGACGCCAACTACATTCTTGTCGGCGGCGGACTCGGCGTGCCCCCGCTAATCTACGCCGCGCAAAAGCTCGCCGAACACGACGCCTCCTTTGCCACCGCCGTATTCGGTTACCGCAACGACCACTTCGCCGAGGAATACGTCTCCCGGTACGCGGACTGGTCGTGGAGCATCGACGACGCCGAAGGCAACGTGGTCGACCTGCTCAACAAACTGGAACAAGGCGACGACCTGAAGGCCTACGATCGCAAGCCGATCATTCTGTCCTGCGGACCGCTGCCTATGATGAAGGCCGTGGCCGACTGGGCCGCCGAACGCGGCATCCCCGCGCAGCTGAGCATGGAACAGCGCATGGGCTGCGGCTATGGCACCTGCGTGCTGTGCACCATCGACACCGTGGACGGCCGCCTCAAGGTCTGCTCCGACGGACCCGTGTTCACCCGCGAACAGCTCGGATGGGGGAAGTGACGATGAGCGCAAACAACCAGTCCGCGCAGGGCGGCGACAACCACATCAACCTGTACGAGCCCCACGTGTGGAAGCACCACACCAAGGTGGCCGGTCTGGAATGGAAGAATCCGGTCGGCACCGCCTCCGGCACCTTCCAGTACCTGTCTCTTATACACATCTGACGCTGCCGACGATCTTACGCGTGTAG
>ENA-OYWM01000511-OYWM01000511.1-human-gut-metagenome-genome-assembly--contig:-NODE-511-length-10406-cov-4.357260_pt1 | contig 10406 bp, 6 predicted proteins | sample MGYA00244174_ERZ653405 | MGnify/ENA primary metagenome ERZ653405 (study PRJEB26926, sample SAMN06165104) | human gut metagenome | biome: ENVO:00009003; feature: ENVO:2100002; material: ENVO:00002003...
GACGTCGGCAGCGTCAGATGTGTATAAGAGACAGGTGTTGCATCCCAATGCCGGCGCTGTGCTTGTGGTAGGTTTGGGCTGTGAGAACAACCAGCCGGACATATTCCGGGAATTTCTGGGTGACTACGATTCAGACCGCGTGAAGTTCATGGTGACCCAGAAAGTGGGCGATGAATACGAAGAGGGAATGAAACTGCTGCGGGAACTTTATGCAAAAGCCAGCAAAGACGAACGCGTGGATGTACCTCTGAGCGAATTGCGCGTAGGTTTGAAATGTGGCGGCTCCGACGGTTTCTCCGGCATCACAGCCAATCCGTTGCTGGGAATGTTCTCCGATTTCCTTATCGCACAGGGCGGCACAAGCGTACTAACGGAAGTACCCGAAATGTTCGGCGCGGAAACTATTCTGATGAACCGTTGCCGCAACAAAGAATTATTTGAAGAAACAGTGAAGCTGATTAATGATTTTAAAGAGTATTTCCTTTCACATGGCGAGCCGGTAGGCGAAAACCCGTCTCCGGGTAACAAAGCAGGCGGCATTTCCACATTGGAAGACAAAGCATTGGGATGCACCCAGAAGTGCGGAAAAAGCTATGTGGACGGCGTGCTTCCTTATGGCGAACGCTTGAAGGTGAAAGGTCTGAACCTACTTTCCGCACCGGGAAACGACTTGGTTGCAGCCACCGCCCTGGCATCATGCGGCTGCCACATGGTGTTGTTTACAACCGGACGTGGAACCCCCTTCGGAACCTACGTACCGACCATGAAGATCTCCACCAATTCCGCCCTTGCCAAAAACAAACCGGGTTGGATTGACTTCAACGCCGGCGTCATCCTCGAAAACGAACCGATGGAAAAGACTTGCGAACGATTCATCGACTATATCATTCGCGTAGCAAGCGGCGAGTTCGTCAACAACGAAAAGAAAGGATATAAGGAAATCGCCATTTTCAAAACAGGAGTGACATTGTAACAACAAACACTCATCATCCGAATGTACAGGATTACCGCCTGAAGTTGACGGGGATTCTGCAAGTTATCAGACAGAAGAACAAAAGCACAAAAAAATAAAATCTTTCCTCTTTTGTGCTTTCGTTCTTCTGTCTGAATATTAAGATATACGCCAAAATTCCCCCGTTTTTTGTATCTTTGCAGCCGATTTACTCAAAACACCGTTCTTAGAAACCCATAATAGAAAGTATGTCCGCAGATACAAATATCCCTCCCAAACAAAAAGGCGGCTGGTGGTCACTGAGCCCGTTGGCTGTGTTTCTATGTTTATACCTCATCACATCACTGCTTGTAAACGATTTCTATAAAGTACCGATTACGGTAGCATTCCTGCTGTCATCCTGCTACGCCATTGCCATGACGCGAGGACTGAAGCTGGAACAACGCATCTACCAGTTTTCCGTTGGCGCCGGCAACAAGAATATACTGCTGATGATATGGATATTCGTCCTCGCCGGAGCATTCGCGCAAAGCGCCAAACAAATGGGCGCCATAGACGCTACGGTGAACCTGACTTTACATATCCTGCCAGACAACCTGTTGCTGGCGGGCATCTTCATTGCTGCCTGTTTTATCTCTCTGTCTATCGGCACAAGCGTGGGAACAATTGTCGCACTGACCCCGGTGGCGGTGGGACTGGCAGAGAAAACCGGCATCGACCTACCCTATATGGTGGCTGTCGTAGTGGGCGGTTCTTTCTTCGGAGACAATCTTTCGTTCATTTCAGACACCACGATTGCATCTACCAAAACACAAGATTGTGTAATGAGAGATAAGTTCAAAGTGAATTTCATGATCGTAGTGCCGGCAGCACTCATCGTACTGGGCATCTACATATTCCAAGGACTGTCCCTTTCTGCCGCCCCGCAGATGCAAACAATTGAATGGATAAAGGTAATCCCCTACCTCATCGTGCTGGGTACGGCAGTAGCCGGAATGAACGTAATGCTTGTGCTGCTGCTCGGCATCTTCTCGACCGGCATCATCGGTATTTGCACAGCAACGAGCGTCTTCGGTGCCACTCCTGCAGAAAGCATGAATGTAGGCACCGCCTTCTTCGACTGGTTTGGCGCCATGGGAACGGGCATCACCGGCATGGGCGAACTTATCATCATCACTTTACTGGCAGGCGGAATGTTGGAAACAATCCGCTACAACGGTGGAATAGATTTCATCATTACCCGCCTTACACGTCACGTCACAGGCAAGAGAGGTGCAGAACTCAGTATAGCCGCACTGGTGAGTGTTGCCAATCTTTGCACCGCCAACAACACCATTGCTATCATTACCACCGGACCTATCGCCAAAGACATAGCCAAACGCTTCCACCTGGACCGCCGGAAAACAGCAAGTATTCTGGATACGTTCTCCTGCCTCATTCAGGGCATCATTCCCTACGGCGCACAAATGCTGATAGCCGCGGGACTGGCAGGCATCTCACCGCTTAGCATCATAGGCAACCTCTACTATCCGTTCTGTATGGGAACCTGCGCCATACTTGCCATATTAATAAGGTATCCGAAAAAATACTCGTAAGAATGATGAGTGCTTGCGAATGAAGAATGATGAGCGGAAGTTCTTGTCCAGGCAGATGATTGTACATTGCAGACTAATAATTCATAAATCATAATCCATAATTCAAAAATTTATCCTATCTTTGCGCCCGCTACTACGAGTTAGCAGCATAATTCAAATCATTAACTAAAACATTTATTTAAAAATGGCAACAAAAATCAGATTGCAAAGACATGGACGTAAGAGCTACGCTTTCTACTCTATCGTTATTGCAGACGTAAGAGCACCACGTGATGGTAAATTTATTGAGAAGATTGGTACTTACAATCCTAACACCAATCCTGTCACAGTAGATTTGAAATTCGACCGCGCACTTGACTGGGTGCTGAAAGGTGCACAACCCACCGACACAGTTCGCAACATCCTTTCTCGTGAAGGCGTTTACATGAAGAAACACCTCCTCGGCGGTGTAGCTAAAGGCGCATTCGGCGAAGCAGAAGCAGAAGCTAAGTTCGAAGCTTGGAAGAACAACAAACAAAGCGGTTTGGCTGCTCTGAAAGCCAAAGAAGACGAAGCTAAGAAAGCTGAAGCTAAAGCACGCCTGGAAGCTGAAAAGAAAGTAAACGAAGTGAAAGCTAAAGCATTGGCCGAAAAGAAAGCCGCTGAAGAAGCTGCTAAGGCTGCCGCTGAAGCACCTGCTGAAGCAGAAGCTACTGAAGCTCCGGCTGAAGAGGCTCCCGCAACAGAAGCTGCTGCTGAATAAAAAAGCACAGCCCCCTTGTGAAAAAGGGACAAAAAACATAAAATCCTCATTGGTTATACCGATGGGGATTTTTTATTATTATCTTTGTAGCTGCAAATTACTTATTTTAATGAAAAAAGCAATGAAAAAATTAACTTACCTGCTCGCTGCTGCTGCCGTATTCACAGCTTGTAACAGCGGAAACAATGGTTACACCGTAACCGGAACAATAGAAGGGGCAACTGATGGCGATACCGTTTATCTGCAAACCGTAGAAGGCCGCCAACTCGTAAAACTCGATTCCGCAATCATCGCCAACGGGACTTTCACTTTCAAGGGTACGCAGGACACTGCCGCCAACCGTTACATCACTTATAATCCTGCCGGAACGGAAGGTATGATAATGGACTTCTTCCTTGAAAACGGGAAAATCAATATCAAACTTAATGAAAAGAGTAGTTCCGCTACCGGTACTGCCAACAATGACATTTATCAGGCCATCAGAATCCAACTCAACGAGCTGGACAGCCAAATGGAAAACATCTATGCTTCCATGGCCGATACTGCCTTGACCGACCAGCAACGCGAAAGCAAAAGCAAAGAAATGGATGCCCTGCAAGACAAAATGATGGAAGTAGCCAAAGCCGGTATCAGCCAAAACATAACCAATGCAGTAGGCGTACATCTGCTGAAAAGCAACTACTATTATTTGGATGTAAAAGAACTTGATCCGCTGGTTTCGCAAATCCCTGCAACATACAGCAATGATGCAACCGTAATCCGCATCAAGGAGAATGTAGAAAAGATGAAGGCTACTGCCGTAGGCAAGAAGTTTACGGATTTTGAGATGCAGACTCCCGAAGGCAAGACCGTAAAACTGTCCGACTACGTAGGAAAGGGTAAGACTGTGCTCGTTGACTTCTGGGCAAGCTGGTGCGGTCCCTGCCGTCGCGAAATGCCGAATCTGGTAGAAGCATACGCCAAGTATAAGAATAAGAATTTCGAAATCGTAGGCGTTTCTTTGGACCAGAGTGCCGACTCTTGGAAAGAAGCTATCAAAAAGCTGAACATCACTTGGCCACAAATGTCCGACCTGAAATACTGGAACTGCGAAGGCGCCAAGCTGTATGCCGTAAGCAGTATTCCCCACACCGTACTGATTGACGGTGACGGAATTATCCTTGCACGCGGCCTGCATGGCGAAGAGCTACAAGAAAAGCTGGCTGAAGTTCTCAAATAAGAACAAAGCCGATAAAAATATAAACAAAGCCCTGCATTGATTTTTCACAATGCAGGGCTTTGCTTTGGCAACCACGCAGGTCAACACCTCCAACCCAACCTGTGTACTCAGAGACGGTAACATGCGTGCTCAAACTCGTGTTCAGGCAAAGAATATGCGGGCTGCCATATCTTTGGCGAGTTCCACCGTTTTCCATTGTTTCACTTCATCCTCTTCCGAGGAATTAAGAAGATTGTCCGCATCAGGCAGACAGAGCGTCAAATGCTTCACAGGTATATAATTGAGGACTTCTTCCATCTTAGCCTGCAATTCATCCAGCTCCTCTTCATCGGGATAATAAGAAAGCACAAAGCCAAATACCGCTTCCCGTTCACGAACAAACCACAGCAAACGGCTGCGATCGCAAATTCCACAGTCGTAATTCAAAAAGTAAGCATCCGCCCCATGCAACCGTATCAACATGTCCGTTGCAGCATGAAAAGCCACGAACAATCCTTCCGGACGCTCACGCAATACCCGATTATTGAGACGGGCGGCTTCATCAGTCAATATGGACTTCACACCTTCAAACTGGACATAACGGCACCCCGCCTCATAAAGTTTCTCCAGCAAATTCTTATAAGCTGCAGCCAAATCGTCCAACAATAGATTCAAATCCGGATAAATCGACTTCAAACACTCTGTTTCCGTTTCACGAAGTATCCTCATCAGCAACTTACCGGGCGAAGGCATGTGCTGCTTAGGCAACACATCTTCCGCAATATTCTCCGCCAGAAAAACAAAGTCATCAAGAACAGAATGATGGAGCAAACTGATTCTACCCGTTACCTCCAGCTCACCGCCAGACAGAGAACCTACACCACCCTTGCAACGGATGCCCTCCCAACCTTCCAAAAAATCATAACTCCGAAATCCTCCGTCCGTTACAACTTGCATGCCTTGCGACTTCAAGCGTTCTGCCAGATTACGAATCTCCGCATTTTCAACGGCACGCAACACCTGCCGGCTAATCTGCCCGTCCTGATATTGTCTCCTTGCATCCCGCAACGCAAAAGGCACATATAATGCACCCGCAATATCAATCCTAAAGGGTGGAAATACTTTTCCCATATTCACTCTCTTTTACCTGATAATATTAGATTTTCAAGACTTTGCCCTATCTTAATGAATAGCAAAGAGAAGCAAATATAGCCAAAGAATTTGATAAACCAGCAAGTGAAATCCCTATTTATTATTTTTAGTTCGGAAATAGATTGACAAGTAAAACAACACATAATTGCCAATAATATACAACCACAAAAGTTTCAAAAATTAAAAAGTTTTCCACTTTATAAGAGAACAGTATTGATTATAAACGAATTAACTATTTTTAATTCAACAAAAGTTTTCCAAAAGTACAATCTTTGAGATAACTATCATACCTTTGTTTCGCAATTAAGTCCTACTATAAAATCTAAAAATACAATCAAAATGATACAAACGGTACTCAAGCGTGACGGACGCGTCGTCGGTTTCAATGAAGAGAAGATAGCAACCGCTATCCGTAAAGCCATGCTTCACACCGATAAAGGTGAAGACATGCAGTTGATACGTCAGATCACCGACCATATCTCCTTCAAAGGAGATGCTCAAATGACAGTAGAAGCCATTCAAGATTTAGTGGAAATGGAACTGATGAAGAGCAGCCGCAAAGATGTCGCCCAAAAATACATCGCCTACCGCAACCAGCGCAGCATTGCCCGCAAAGCCAAAACACGCGATATGTTTTTGGAAATCATCAATATCAAGTCGAATGATATCACCCGCGAAAACGCCAATATGAATGCCGACACACCGGCAGGCATGATGATGAAGTTTGCCAGCGAAACCACCAAACCTTTCGTCGACGACTATCTTCTGAGCGAGGAAGTACTGAATGCTGTCAGCCAGAACTATCTGCACATCCATGACAAAGACTATTACCCCACTAAGAGCCTGACCTGTGTGCAACACCCCCTGGACCGTATCTTGACATATGGATTCTCCGCCGGTCATGGAGAATCACGCCCGGCAAAACGCATTGAAACTGCCAGTATTCTGGGGTGCATATCATTGGAAACTGCCCAAAATGAAATGCATGGCGGACAGGCCATTCCTGCATTCGACTTCTATCTTGCTCCTTATGTGCGCAACAGCTACATCGAAGAAATCAAGAACTTGGAAGAGTTGAACGGCAAAGATTACTCACATCTCTATCACAAGGAACTGGCAGACTACCTGCAACAACCTTTGGATGGCCTGACTGACGACCGTCGTATCGTTCAGCATGCTGTAAACAAGACCGTAGCCCGCGTGCATCAATCAATGGAAGCCTTCATACACAACATGAACACGATACACTCACGCGGAGGAAACCAAGTAGTGTTCAGCTCTATCAACTACGGAACAGATACCTCTGCCGAAGGTCGCTGCATCATTCGCGAATTGCTGAAAAGTACATATCAGGGAGTAGGAAACGGCGAGACAGCTATATTCCCCATTCAGATATGGAAAAAGAAACGCGGCGTGAGTTACTTGCCTGAAGACCGTAATTACGATCTCTACCAACTGGCCTGCAAAGTAACCGCACGTCGCTTCTTCCCAAACTTCTTGAATCTGGACGCCACTTTCAACCAAAGTGAAGACTGGAAAGCCGACGACCCAAGACGCTACGAACACGAGGTAGCTACTATGGGATGCCGTACACGTGTATTCGAAAACCGCTTCGGTCCAAAGACTTCTATCGGACGGGGAAACATCTCTTTCTCCACAATCAATATTGTCCGTATCGCCATAGAGTGCATGAACATAGCAGACAAGGAGCAACGCATCGCATGTTTCTTTGCCAAGCTGGATGCCATGCTCGACATCACTGCACAGCAGCTTCACGAACGTATGGAGTTCCAAAAAACCGCATTTGCCAAACAGTTTCCTCTGCTGATGTCCGCTTTGTGGATGGGTTGCGACAAGCTCAAACCCAATGATGATATTTCCTCCGTAATCAATCAAGGCACGTTGGGCATCGGCTTCATCGGCCTGGCAGAATGTCTGGTGGCGCTTTTGGGCAAGCATCATGGAGAATCGGAAGAAGCACAGGAGCTGGGAATAAAAATTGTGACCTATATGCGCGACCGCGCTAACCAATTCTCTAATCAATATCAACATAATTATAGTATACTGGCTACTCCTGCCGAAGGTCTGTCGGGCAAGTTCACCCGCGTAGACCGCAAGAAATTCGGTAGCCTGCCAGGCATTACAGATCGTGATTACTACACCAATTCCAACCACGTTCCGGTGTACTATAAATGCAGTGCCCGCCATAAAGCTGAAATCGAAGCCCCCTATCATGACCTGACCCGCGGCGGACACATCTTCTACGTGGAGATTGACGGTGATGCCACTCATAATCCCGAAGTCATTATGCGCGTAGTGGATATGATGGACCAATACAACATTGGATACGGTTCCGTAAATCACAACCGCAACCGCTGCCTGGAATGTGGATATGAAAACTCAACCGCCAACCTTGAAGTTTGTCCCAAATGCGGTAGTACCCATATCGACAAGCTGCAACGTATCACCGGTTATCTGGTAGGCACCACCGACCGTTGGAACCAAGCCAAGCTTGCCGAACTCAACGACAGAGTAGTACATGGAAATTAAAAATTAATTCTTCATTCAAAAAGTGCTTTCTATTCTTGATATATTAGAAGATACTACGGTGGACGGCCCCGGTTTCCGCACTGCCATTTATGCAGCCGGATGTCCCAACGGATGTCCGGGCTGCCACAATCCGGAGTCATGGGACATCAATCGCGGACGCTGGATGAGTACCGATGAAATACTGCAAAAAGTTCTTGCCGACAACTTTGCAGACGTAACATTCAGTGGAGGCGACCCTATGTACCAACCGGAAGGCTTCACCGAACTGGCACGCGCCATCAAAAGGCAAAGCCGGAAAAACATCTGGTGCTATACCGGATATACCTTCGAGGCTTTATTGCGCAATCCACGCCAAGCAAAGCTGTTGGAGTATATCGACGTACTGGTAGACGGAAAATTCCAAAAAGACCTTCGTGACGAAGAACTCTATTTCCGAGGCAGCAGCAACCAACGGCTGATTGACGTGCAAGCGTCACTAAAAGCAAACGAAACCGTAAGTTACTACTACAATCCGGGTATTTAATGAATATTTTTTCTACATTTGTAGCCGCTAAAAAAAATATAACAAGATAGTATAATCGTGAAGCGAAAACAAATCCATAGACAAACGATACGCTTCCGCCGTTGGAGCCGGAAGTCATACGCTGCATTTGTCAGTATAGGCAGATGCGTCACAATCGGTTGTCTGCGCAAGAACGTAGCCGACAGCTCGCTACGGAAGCAGGACGCGGTTCAGACTATCCCCTATTTTATTCATACCATGACTATTAACGAACTGAAAGCCCAGGTATTGGCAGGCATAGATATATCGCCCGACCAAGCCGCCTGGCTGGCGAATACCGCCGATCGTGAAGCGCTTTATGCCGCTGCGCACGAGATTACCGTACAATGCGCACCGCGCGAGTTTGACATGTGTTCTATCATCAATGCCAAATCGGGACGCTGCCCCGAAAACTGCAAATGGTGCGCACAATCTTCCCATTACCATACCAAAGCCGAAATCTACGACCTGCTCCCCGCAGAAGAGTGCCTCAAACAGGCGCAATACAATGAGCGGCAAGACATCAACCGTTTCTCCCTCGTCACCAGCGGCCGAAAACCTTCTTCCCGGCAAATGAAACACCTTTGCGACACTGCACGTCACATGCGCCGGCACTCATCCATACAGCTGTGCGCTTCTTTAGGGCTCTTGAACGAAAAAGAGCTGCACGATCTGTACGACGCCGGTATCACACGCTATCATTGTAACTTGGAGACAGCCCCTTCTTTCTTCCCCACCCTGTGCGGCACGCACACACAAGAAGATAAATTACATACATTGCAGGCTGCCCGCAATGTCGGTATGGACATTTGCAGCGGCGGTATCATCGGTATGGGTGAAACCATGGAACAGCGTATTGAGTTTGCCTTTACCCTGAAAAAACTGGAAGTACAATCTATTCCCATCAACCTGCTCAGTCCCATTCCGGGCACTCCGCTGGAAGGCCAACAACCCTTGACGGATGAAGAGGTACTTGTAACGATCGCCCTTTTCCGTTTCATCAATCCCACCGCCTATCTGCGTTTTGCAGGCGGACGTTCGCAACTGAGCAAAGAAACAGTCAAGCAATCCCTTTACATAGGCATCAATTCGGCAATTGTCGGTGACCTGCTGACAACACTCGGCTCTAAAGTTTCCGAAGACAAGAAACTGATAGAAGAAGCCGGATATGAGTTCTGTGATTCACAATTCGACCGCGAGCATCTGTGGCATCCATATACATCGACTACCAACCCGCTTCCTGTATACAAAGTGAAGCAAGCGGACGGCGCCACCATTACACTGGAAAGCGGCCAGACGCTGATAGAAGGCATGTCCTCCTGGTGGTGTGCTGTGCATGGTTATAATCATCCAGTGCTGAATCGGGCTGCAACGGAGCAGCTTAGCAAGATGTCACACGTCATGTTCGGAGGGCTGACACACGACCCTGCTATCGAACTGGGAAAATTACTGTTGCCGTTAGTACCGCCTTCCATGCAGAAGATATTCTATGCCGATTCCGGTTCAGTAGCGGTGGAAGTGGCGTTGAAAATGGCTGTACAGTACTGGAGCGCAAGAAATCAGGCGAAGAAGAATAACTTCGTTACCATACGAAGCGGATATCATGGAGATACGTGGAATGCCATGTCTGTATGCGACCCTGTAACGGGGATGCATTCCCTGTTCCTGTCTCTTAT
>ENA-OYWM01000522-OYWM01000522.1-human-gut-metagenome-genome-assembly--contig:-NODE-522-length-10124-cov-4.488529_pt1 | contig 10124 bp, 10 predicted proteins | sample MGYA00244174_ERZ653405 | MGnify/ENA primary metagenome ERZ653405 (study PRJEB26926, sample SAMN06165104) | human gut metagenome | biome: ENVO:00009003; feature: ENVO:2100002; material: ENVO:00002003...
TACGGTGTACGATAACCTTGAATTTGTTCTCCGTGCTACCGGTTGGAAGAGCAAAGGGGAGATTAAGGACAAAATAGAAGAGGTGTTGAACCTGGTGGGGATGAGCAACAAAGGATATAAGCTGCCTAATGAACTGTCGGGTGGTGAGCAACAGCGCATTGTGATTGCGCGTGCAGTGCTCAACTCTCCGGAGATAATCCTTGCGGATGAGCCTACCGGAAACCTGGATTCGGAAACCGGACATGCCATTGCAGAACTTCTGCACGGCATCAGTGAAGCCGGCGCACTGGTGGTGATGACCACGCACAACCTGCAGCTGCTGCGAGAGTTTCCCGGCAAGGTGTACCGGTGCGCAGACCATCTGATGACTGATGTTACAGCAGAATACGCCCCTGCAATAACCAATGATTAGTAGTTAAGTAGTTATCTCTAACTACTGATTCTTATAAAGAACAGAAATTAACGATAAAGCTCCGCAGCTGCCTACTTGTAGCTCGTAGCTTGTAACTATAAACTAATTAATACAGGAACGAAAATGAAAGTTTTAAAGTTTGGAGGTACTTCAGTAGGTTCGGCTCAACGAATGAAGGAAGTAGCCAAATTGATTACCGATGGTGAACGTAAGATTGTGGTTCTCTCCGCCATGTCGGGTACCACAAACACATTGGTTGAGATTTCGGACTATCTGTACAAGAAGAATCCGGAAGGTGCCAACGAGATTATCAACAAGCTGGAAAGTAAATATCGCCAGCACATTGATGAACTCTTTGCTACTCCGGAGTATAAACAGAAAGGCCTGGAACTCATCAAATCACATTTTGACTATATCCGTTCTTATACCAAAGACCTCTTCACTCTGTTTGAGGAGAAAGTGGTGTTGGCTCAGGGCGAGTTGATTTCCACCGCCATGATGAACTACTATCTGCAGGAATGCGGCGTGAAGTCTGTGTTGCTTCCGGCTTTAGAATACATGCGTACGGACAAGAATGCCGAGCCCGATCCGGTCTATATCAAGGACAAGCTCCAGGTTCAGCTGGAACTGCATCCGGATGCTGAGATTTATATCACTCAGGGGTACATCTGCCGCAACGCCTACGGCGAGATAGACAATCTGCAGCGTGGCGGAAGCGACTATACGGCTTCGCTGATTGGTGCTGCCATCAACGCTTCCGAAATCCAGATTTGGACGGATATCGACGGCATGCACAACAACGACCCCCGTATTGTGGACAAGACTGCGCCGGTGCGTCATCTGCATTTCGAAGAGGCCGCCGAGCTGGCATACTTCGGTGCCAAGATTCTGCACCCTACCTGCATCCAGCCTGCCAAGTATGCCAATATCCCCGTCCGTCTGCTCAATACGATGGACCCCACTGCTCCGGGTACGCTGATTTCCAATGATACGGAGAAGGGTAAGATTAAGGCGGTGGCTGCCAAGGACAACATTACGGCCATCAAGATAAAATCCAGCCGCATGTTGCTTGCTCACGGATTCTTGCGTAAGGTTTTCGAGATATTCGAGAGCTACCAGACTTCCATCGATATGATTTGTACTTCAGAAGTGGGTGTGTCCGTATCTATCGATAATGTGAAGCATCTCAATGAAATTCTGGATGACTTGAAGAAGTATGGCACAGTGACGGTGGACAAGGACATGTGCATCATCTGCGTGGTGGGCGACCTCGAATGGGAAAACGTCGGTTTCGAAGCCAAGGCATTGGATGCCATGCGCGACATACCGGTACGTATGATTTCTTTCGGTGGTAGCAACTATAATATTTCTTTCCTCATCCGCGAGTGCGACAAGAAGGCAGCGTTGCAGTCACTCAGTGATGCGCTGTTCAATGAGGAATAACTCTTGATATTTTTCAGACGCAGATTACACAGATGACGCAGATTCTTTTTGCTTCCTATTTGTGTAATCTGCGTCATCTGCGTCTGAAAAATTATTTGTAGACACCTCTTTCATCTTCCTTTTTTTAAACTAAACAAAGATTACGATTATTATATGAAAGGAACATTCCCTATCCATAAATTCCGCGAATTGCGTACTCCCTTCTATTACTACGACACAAAGGTCTTGCGCGACACACTTTCGTGCATCCGTACGGAAGCTGCCCGATATGGCAACTATTCGGTGCATTATGCTGTGAAGGCCAATGCCAATCCCAAGGTGCTTGCCATTATCCGCGAGAACGGCTTGGGTGCCGACTGTGTAAGTGGCGGTGAAATCCGTGCAGCCATCAAGGCAGGTTTTCCCACTGGCAAGATTGTTTTTGCAGGGGTGGGCAAGGCTGATTGGGAAATCAATCTGGGGCTGGATTATGACATTTTCTGCTTTAATGTGGAGTCTGTCCCCGAGCTGGAGATTATCAACGAGCTGGCTGCCGCTAAAGGTAAGGTGGCCAATGTGGCTTTCCGTATCAATCCCAATGTAGGTGCCCATACCCATGCCAATATTACCACTGGGCTGGCCGAAAACAAGTTTGGTATCAGCATGCAGGATATGGACCATGTGATAGACATTGCGCAGAATATGAAGAACCTGAGATTCATCGGACTGCATTTCCACATCGGTTCCCAAATATTGGATATGGGCGATTTCGTGGCTTTGTGTAACCGCGTCAACGAATTGCAGGATAAGCTGGAAGCTCGCCATATCCGCATCGAGCACGTCAATGTGGGGGGCGGACTCGGCATTGACTACGGTCACCCCAACCGTCAGCCGATACCCGACTTCAAAAGCTACTTCGAGACTTACAACAGCCATCTGAAACTCCGTCCCCACCAGACGCTCCACTTCGAGCTGGGACGTGCGGTAGTGGGACAATGCGGTTCATTGATTTCGCAGGTGCTTTATGTGAAGCAGGGCACCAACAAGCAGTTTGCCATTCTGGATGCCGGCATGACGGATTTGATTCGTCCGGCACTCTACCAAGCGTTCCATAAGATAGAGAATATCACTTCGGATGCGCCGGTTCAGGCTTATGATGTCGTAGGGCCCATCTGCGAGTCTTCTGATGTATTCGGTAAGGCTATTGATTTGAATGGGGTGAAGCGTGGCGACCTTATCGCCCTCCGTTCGGCAGGGGCTTATGGCGAAATTATGGCTTCGGGCTATAACTGCCGTGAGCTGCCTCAAGGATATACGTCGGACGAGCTGGTATAGAGAGGCTGGAGATGCGTTGCATGAATGGCGAAGCATTTATTATACCAAGGCTTCTGTTTTTATATAAAAAATGTTATTGCGTGAACAACTTTTAAGGTTTCTTGTTACTTTTGTAATGATTTCAATTTAAATAAATACGATTATGATTACAGAAAAATTACAGAATGCAATTAATGAGCAGATTACGGCTGAGATGTGGTCTTCCAACCTTTATCTGGCAATGTCTTTCTATATGGAGAAAGAAGGTTATAACGGCATGGCTTCCTGGTTGAAGAAGCAGGCTTCTGAAGAAAAAGCTCATGCTTGTGAAATGGCTTCTTATATCATCAAGCGTGGCGGTAAGGCCAAACTGGACAAGATTGATGTTGTTCCCAATGACTTCGGTACTCCACTGGAAGTGTTCGAGCAGGTAGCCCAGCACGAACGCCGTGTTTCCAAAATGATTGATGAATTGGTAGATGTTGCCTCTGCCGAAAAAGATAAGGCTACACAAGACTTCCTTTGGGGATTCGTGCGCGAGCAGGTAGAAGAAGAAGCTACTGCCGACGGCATTGTAGATATGATAAAGAAAGCCGGTGATGCCGGAATCTTCTTCGTTGACTCAAAACTGGGAGAACGTAGATAAGAGAGAAACTAAAAAAAATCCCGCGGCTAATTTTAGTCGCGGGATTTTTTTTAGTTATGAGTTATAAGTTGTGAGTTATTTGTTGATGAAGGGCTTATATCCGCAAGGGAAAGCACAAGCAAATAACTTATAACTCATCACTCATTTCAGCACTCCCAGCTCTTTCCCCACCTTAATAAATGCAGCGATACATTTGTCCAGATGCTCCTTTTCGTGTCCGGCAGAGATTTGTACGCGGATGCGTGCCTGGTCTTTGGGCACTACGGGGTAGTAGAAGCCGGTGACGTAGATGCCTTCTTCCTGCATGCGGGTGGCATAAATCTGGGAGAGTTTGGCATCATACAGCATGACGGCGCAGATGGCGCTTTGTGTCGGCTTGATGTCGAAACCGGCGGCGGTCATCTTGTCGCGGAAGTAGTTCACGTTTTCCAGCAGTTTGTCATGCAGGGCATTGCTCTCTTTGAGCATCTTGAATACCTCGAGGCTGGCGCCGATGATGCCCGGAGCCAATGAGTTGGAGAAGAGGTACGGACGGCTGCGTTGGCGCAGCAGGTCGATGATTTCCTTGCGTCCGGTAGTGAATCCTCCCAAAGCGCCGCCAAAGGCTTTGCCCAAGGTTCCGGTATAGATGTCCACGCGTCCGTAGGTGCCGTATTGTTCGCTTACGCCGTGTCCCGTAGGGCCTACCACGCCGGCGGAGTGTGATTCGTCCACCATGACCAGCGCGTCGTATTTCTCGGCAAGGTCGCAAATCCGGTCCATCGGGGCAACGTTGCCGTCCATGGAAAATACCCCGTCTGTAACCACGATACGGAAACGCTGTGCCTGGGCTTCCTGCAGGCATCTTTCCAGGTCGGCCATGTCGGCATTGGCGTAGCGATAGCGTTTGGCTTTGCAGAGGCGTACGCCGTCAATGATGGAAGCATGGTTCAGGGAGTCCGAGATGATGGCGTCTTCCTCGGTGAAGAGGGGCTCGAACACACCGCCATTGGCGTCGAAACAAGCGGCGTAGAGAATGGTGTCTTCAGTCTTGAAGTAGTCGGAGATGGCTGCTTCCAGCTCCTTGTGGATGTCCTGTGTTCCGCAGATGAAGCGTACGGACGACATGCCGTATCCGCGGCGTTCCATAATCTGCTGGGCGGCGGCAATCAGCCGCGGGTGGTTGGACAGTCCCAGGTAATTGTTGGCACAGAAGTTCAGCACCTCTTTGCCTTTTACGCTGATGGCAGCTTGTTGTGCACTCTCAATCAGTCGCTCTTCCTTGTAGAGTCCGGCTTCTTTTATTTCAGCAAGTGTCTTGCTGAGATGGTCTTTCATTTTACCGTACATAGCATTTTATTTTTTAGGTAATACGTTGTCATTACATTTCCCACAAAGAACATCATTTTTCTTGGAATAAACAATATCAATATGGCAGAAATATGAAAAAAAAGTATGTATATTTGCACCATATATAATAACGAAACCTTATAAATAACTCGTATGAAGAATATTTTGGTAATTGGAGCTACCGGACAGATTGGGTCGGAACTCACGCTGGAGTTGCGCAAACGTTATGGCGATGACCATGTTGTGGCAGGATACATTCCGAGTGCTATGCCCAAGGGAGAATTGAAAGCATCCGGCCCTTCGGCCATTGCCGACGTGACAGACCGTCAGTCCATCGAGGTGGTGGCACGTCAGTTCAAGATTGATACTATCTACAACCTGGCTGCCTTGCTCTCGGTAGTTGCCGAAAGCCGTCCGGCCATGGCTTGGAAAATCGGTATCGACGGGTTGTGGAATGTACTGGAAGTGGCACGTGAGTACAATTGTGCCGTGTTTACTCCGAGTTCCATCGGTTCGTTCGGCGAAGCTACGCCTCATGTGAAGACACCGCAGGACACTATCCAGCGTCCGCGTACCATGTATGGGGTGACAAAAGTGACGACTGAATTGTTGAGTGACTATTACTATACAAAATATGGTGTGGATACACGCTCGGTACGTTTTCCGGGAATCATTTCGAACGTGACCCCTCCGGGTGGCGGCACTACGGACTATGCGGTGGATATTTTCTACTCTGCCGTGAAGGGAGAAAAATTCGTATGTCCGGTGAAGGCCGGCACGTATATGGATATGATGTATATGCCCGACGCACTGAACGCGGCCATCTCGCTGATGGAAGCGGCACCGGCAAGGCTGAAGCACCGCAACGCTTTCAACATCGCCTCCATGAGTTTTGACCCGGAACAGATTTATCAGGAAATTAAGAAGCATATGCCTGATTTTGAGATGGCATACGAGATTGATCCGCTGAAGCAGGCCATTGCCGACAGCTGGCCCGACTCTCTGGATGACTCTTGTGCACGCGAGGAATGGGACTGGATGCCGCAGTACGACCTGGAGTCCATGACCGTAGACATGCTTGAGAAATTAAGAGCTAAATTAAACAAGTGACCGTAAGCGGTCCGTAAAGAATGAAAAAACTTTTATTGGGATTTTTGTTGTTCACCTTTTTGATTTCGTGCGGAAACAAAAAGGCGAAAATGGATCCCTTTGCTACCATTACGGAAATGGTGGATTCGGCCGGTCACAAGGCCGATACGCTGCTGGAAGCAGAAGTGAAGGAAGAACCGAAGCCGATGGAGGCAGACGAGCTGTTTGATGATTTTATCTTCAATTATGCTTCGGATGATGCCCTGCAAAGGCAGAGGACGGTATTCCCTTTGCCCTATTACAATCGTGACACGCCGTCAAAGATAGAGGAAGAGTTTTGGAAGCATGATTATCTGTTTACCAAGCAGAACTATTACACCTTGCTTTTTGATAAGGAAGAGGATATGGACATGGTGGGCGATACTACGCTGACATCGGTGCAAGTGGAGTGGATTTTCTTGAAAACGCGTATGGTGAAGCGTTATTATTTTGAACGGAAGCGGGGAATGTGGATGCTCGAGGCCATTAACCTGCGCGAGATGGAGAAAGGTGAAAATGAGGACTTCGTGGAATTCTATACCCGTTTTGTGACGGACAGTGTCTATCAGAGCAAGCATATCAGGCATCCGCTACAATTCATCACCATAGACCCTGATGACGAGTTTTCTATTCTGGAAACTACTTTGGATGTGGACCAGTGGTATGCCTTTCGTCCGGTAATGCCTACCGACAGATTGTCTAATATCAATTACGGACAGAAGAATGAGGACTTGTCGGATACCAAAATACTGAAGGTAAATGGTATAGGCAACGGATACTCCAATATCTTCTATTTCCGCAAACGCAGTAAAGGATGGGAGCTGTACAAATATGAAGACACGAGCATTTAAATAAAGGAGGAAAGGTTTGAAGAAGATACCCAATACATTTGGAATTGATGTTACTGCTGCAAGATTTCTGGAATACGGTTCGGAGGATGAACTGCGGGAGCTGATTGCAGCAGGACAGGTCGTTGCGCCCTGGCTGCATATCGGTGGAGGGAGCAACCTGCTCTTTATTAAGGATTATGAAGGCACGGTGCTGCATTCACGTATCGGTGGCCTGGAGGTGACGTCAGAGGATGAGGAGCACGTGTCGGTGCGTGTGGGCGCCGGTGTGGTATGGGACGATTTTGTGGCCTACTGTGTGGAGCGGCATTGGTATGGTGCCGAGAACCTTTCGCTGATACCGGGTGAGGTGGGGGCGAGCGCAGTACAGAATATCGGTGCCTATGGTGTGGAAGTAAAGGACCTGATAACATCCGTGGAAACCATAAACATGGCAAGGGAGAAGCGTATCTACGGGGTGGACGAATGCGGCTACTCCTACAGAAAGAGCTTGTTTAAGCAACCGGAGATGAAGACCGTGTTTGTGACTTACGTGAACTTCTGCCTGGGTAAACGGGAACATTATACATTGGATTACGGTACTATCCGGCAGGAGCTGGAGAAATATCCGGTGCTGAATCTGGAAATTTTGCGCCGCGTGATTATAGACATCCGTCAAAGCAAGTTGCCCGACCCGAAGGTGCTGGGCAATGCGGGTAGTTTTTTTATGAACCCCATCGTGCCGCGTCGGCAGTTCGAGTCTTTGCAACGGGAATATCCGGACATGCCCCACTATGATGTGGATGCCGGTCGGGTAAAGATACCGGCTGCCTGGATGATAGACCGGTGTGGCTGGAAAGGCAAGGCGCTGGGGCCTGCTGCGGTGCACGGCCGGCAGGCGTTGGTGCTGGTGAACTCGGGTGGTGTCACGGGAGCGGATATTGTCGCTCTTTCGGATGCCGTGCGGGCTTCTGTCCGCGAGAAATTCGGCATTGATATTCACCCGGAAGTTTGTTTGATAAAATAGTAAGAGAGTTTTGACACACCCAAACATTGTTGTATATAACCTAATTTTAGAAATTTATTTGATTTAGTCAATGGGAAAACTCAGAATATTAGGAAGTGGAACTTCGACCGGTGTGCCTGAGATAGGCTGTACTTGTCCGGTCTGCACTTCCACTGACCCGCGGGACAACCGCTTGCGTGCGTCATCCCTGCTGCATACGGATGATGCGGTGATATTGATAGATTGTGGTCCTGACTTCAGGGAACAGATGCTGCGTGCTTCTTCTTTTGAGAAGATAGACGGCGTACTGGTGACACACGAACACTATGACCATGTGGGTGGTCTGGATGATTTGCGCCCGTTCGGTCGTTTTGCCGATATTCCTATCTATTCCGATGCCTACACTGCTGCCCATCTGCGGGCAAGGATGCCTTACTGCTTTGTCGATAAGGTATATCCGGGAGTTCCGCGTATCTATCTGCAGGAAGTGGAGGCGGGGCAGGTGTTCCACATCAACCGGACGGAAGTGCTGCCTTTACGGGTGATGCACGGCAGGCTTCCCATCCTGGGCTACCGCATTGGCGGCCGGCTGGGATATATCACGGATATGCACATGATGCCTGAGGAATCTTATGAACAATTGAAGGGCTTGGATGTTTTGGTAATGAATGCTTTACGGCCAAAGCCGCATCCTACGCACCAGAGTATTTCGGAGGCGTTGGAGGCTGCCGGACGTATTGGTGCCAAAGAGACCTATTTCATCCATATGAGCCATCATGCAGGGCTTCATGCCGATATCGAAAAGCAGCTGCCACCCCATGTACACTTTGCCTACGATGGACTTGAAATAGATTTCTAAACTTTTTGAAACATTTGTTTTGTTTTATTAGTAGAAAATGCTATTTTTGCCAAAAGTTGATGAATAAATGCCATGAAACTCCGACTCCTCATACAGATAGCTGTCGTTGTGTCCATAGTGCTGCTATGTACCGGTTTTGGTGTGTATTCTTTCCTGCGGTTGAATTCGGTGGAGAACCGGCAGGATTTCAATCTTTATACTTTGGTGCCGCAAGATGCCACAGCCATACTCGAAACCGACCGTATGGCAGACCTCGTGGAGGATATCAATGAACTGAATTGCAGCAAAGACAATCATTTTCTATACGTATCGGAGCTTTTTGTTTACTTGAAGAAGTATTTGTATACTTTGGTGGAGGATACTCCGCATGGACTGAGTAAACAGATGAACAAGATGCTGATTAGCTTTCACGAGCCGGATACACCGATGAACCAAGTATTGTATTGCAGTTTGGGTTCGGGTGATTATGAGTTGGTGGAATCTTTTGTGGAGAAGTACTGCTCCAGTTCGTTTCCTTCCAAGTATTTCGATTACAAGGGAGAGGAGATACGTATCTATCCCATGGCAGACGGTCGTTTCCTGGCTGCCTACTTCACTCCCGATTTTCTGGTTGTAAGTTTCCAGAAGCGTTTGATAGAACATGTGATTGATGCGCGGCGCAGCAAAAAGTCCCTGATGAACCTCCCTTCTTTCCGCACTATGTACGCGGGCAAGCAGAGTAACGTGGCTGCCACGGTCTATGTGCGTATGAAAGGAGTGGATATGGGGAAGCCTACGGATGGTATCCGTTCGCAGACGCAGCTGGGCAGTTGGGCGGAGTTTGACATGAAGTTCAATGAAGATGCCATTTATTGCTCCGGCATCAGCCATGGGTCGGATTCCACACAGACGTTTATCAATGCCTTGCGGGTGCAGCAGCCGGTAGAGGACGGATTTTCCGGGGCTCTGCTTCCGTCTTCCACTTTCTTTTACGATCGCTGGGCAATGTCTGACAGAAATTCCTGGTTTGGCTTTACTGCCAGTCAGGAGTATGCCAAGGCCACCTATTCAGACTATATCAAGCAGCGCGACGAGGAGTGGATTGCTTACTTGAATGAGCATGCGGGCGAGAGCGTGATGTCTTGCTTGTTCCCTGTCTCTTATACACATCTGACGCTGCCGACGATCTTACGCGTGTAGAT
>ENA-OYWM01000539-OYWM01000539.1-human-gut-metagenome-genome-assembly--contig:-NODE-539-length-9789-cov-6.882371_pt1 | contig 9789 bp, 6 predicted proteins | sample MGYA00244174_ERZ653405 | MGnify/ENA primary metagenome ERZ653405 (study PRJEB26926, sample SAMN06165104) | human gut metagenome | biome: ENVO:00009003; feature: ENVO:2100002; material: ENVO:00002003...
AGGACGTTTAGACGCAAGAAGGACGCTGAAGAGCTTAGTTGCGGATTTGAGGTTAAACTGTCTACTGTTAACTTATTTCATGGTTGAGCCACCGATCGTAATCGTCCAGCCGGCGGATCAACGACAACTTGCTTTTCTTGGGCGAGGACTCACTTCGCCACGGATCCACAACCTCGTGCGCCATCTGACGGTAAAGACTGCTGTCCGTGCAACCGTAGAGCGTCACAAGCAACAAGGCACGGGATTGCGGAGCTTTCACCGCCAGGAGCATACCGCGCATCGTGGCGAGCAAACGAGCGAACTCTTCTTTTTCGCCCAGTAGCTTGTAGGCGGAAAGGAGCGACGAATAGACCTTGCAGCGCATCACGTCCGTCTCCGCACGGAGAGAACCATAGGCTCTCAATACCTCACGCGCCAAGCGGGTATCCTCCTCCCCTACGCTACCGGAGGCGTGATAACGGCCCAACGCGTCGTGCAGGCCATCCCGCAGGCGATCGTTGTCCAGATGGGTATAGACATGCTTACCATTGGTGTTCAGCTCGATCAGCTCGTACTCGCCCGGCTTCACCTCCAACAAGGGAACCCACATGCAATCGAGGATACGGGCCATCACATCCTTGTGACCGCCGCCCGGCTGGATCACCACCTCAGCCTCCATCCCGGCGAAATAGCCGGACGTGATACGTACACGGTCACCCTTCAGCAGGCGGCCACTGTCCGGAACGTACACCGGAAGCTCGTTGGAGTAAGACTCCGCTACCCAACGTAAGTTTCCCATCTCGCTATCCGACAGGTAAGGGAAATGGGGCGTGCCCCCGGAAGAGACACGGGGAAGGAAATTATATAAGGGGAGCGTCTGCTTCATCCGGAAGATCTCCTCCACCGAGGACCGGATAAACACGTAGTTGAACAGCAGGGGACGCCTCGTGTTGACCAGCTTGCCGTCCACCTTCCTCACCTCCACGTACGAGGGGGCGAAATACTCGAACAACGTCTCCCCGCGACGCTCGCGACGGGAAAGCTCGGCATCCAACCCTCTTGAGGGACTGATCCTATCGCGCCTGCCACCCGCGGCGGTAGGGAGCGTCAGCACGTACCAGCGAACGGTCTTCAGGTCTTGGCGCTTACAGACCCGCTCCATACCCCTATCCGGGCAATCGTTCCTCAAAACATTCATCGACATGATTCTTTTTTCCTTGGAGTATTTCAAGATATCCACCAAGCCTAACGACAATTCAAAGCCCTGCCAAGACCCTATCGTTTCTTCTTGACAAACAACGCTTTAAGTATTCAATTATGGTATTTCTGAAAATTACCATCACTTGCGATTTTTAAGCTACTTGGGAAGTAGCTTAAAAGATGGGAAAATGGTCACCACACAGTTGTAGAGACGGGGCACGCCTCATCTCTACGTGAATGTAGATGCAATTTTTGTGAGGTAACGGGATGATATAGGAAATATGAGATCATTCCGTCTCTATCGTTGTGTCCATAACCCAAGAATAGGAACGAAGATATAAGGAGAATCAAAGTCGGAACATAAAGAACAGAGCACAAATAAAGTCTAATGTTTGCTTGTGTCTTGTTATTTTTTATTACATTTGCGCCGTGAAAGAATACGCTACTTCCCAAGTAGCAAGCCTCCTACCCCACTTTGGGTATCGGTTTACACACGCTCTCAAAACAATTCCGGTTCACCTTCGACAAACGCTCCAACGAGAAGCTCTTCAAATAGATCTGTGTTGTCTTAATAGACTTATGCCCCAACAACTCACTGATAACCTCGATCGATACATCTTGTTCCTTCAAGAACGAGGCGAATGAATGACGGATCGTATATGAGGTGACCGGAAGCGTAACGCCTGTCGATCTCGCCAACAACTTCAAGTCACGGTTAAAGCGGGACAGGGTCCTGTTATATTCTTTGTAGGCCGCCTCACCGGTTCTCCTTCCACTCAAAAAAGGAAATAAATAAAGGGATTCCTTTGCCGTACAAGCGGACAACTCATCCAACAGCCGCAACGCCCCGGAGGGAATCTCCAGCTGTATGAGAGACCCGCTCTTTTGTCGGTGATACTGCAATATCCCATCCCGGATATTCTCCCATTTCAAATGCGCTAGATCCACAAACGCTATCCCGCTGAACGCGAACATCAACCGAACGGTCAACTGTACACGCCGCAAGGACGGATCCTCCAATGGGGCGTTAAATATACGATCCAGCATCTCTCGCGGCAACGCCTTCTTCCGCTTGCTTTCAACGCCCGTGAAGACATCTTTGAACAGGTTGGGTACAAAGGGAGCCTCGTTCGCCTCCACGGCCAAGTTATAAATGTGACGAATCCGACGCATATAGGTAGACACCGTATTCAACGAACGGCCCTTGTCCAACAACCATGACTGATAGCACAAAAGCCTGTTCCTATTAATATAGGCATAAGGAATCGCCTCCATACCGCAAAAGCACTTGAACGAGTTCAAGGCATCTTGATAACTCTTCGCCGTGGAATACCGTTTTTTCTCACGCAGACAAGCCATGTAGATGGACAGGCCCATAACAAAATCTTCTTCTTTTTTCATATCTTCTCCTTAATAAAAAGGCCAAAAATACTACCTTTGTACACTATTAATTAAGTAAACCATATTTAGAGTAAAAACATTACCATGAAGAGATTTTGGAGTATTCCACTTATGCTCATGCTATTCGCATGCCAAACTCCCAAAGAGAGTAGAGAGGAATTATCGCTTGTCGGTTGCTGGGAATTACGATTGGATTCAACAGATGTCACCGAGCAAGTTCAATTACCGGGTACCACGGACACCAACCAAAAAGGATACCCTAACAATGATAAGGAGGAGACAACTCATTTGTCTAGGCCCTTCCGCTATCAAGGTAAGGCTTGGTATCAGAAAGAGATCACGATTCCAGAGAATTGGGAAGGCAAGAGCATTTGGTTAATCTTGGAGCGAACAAAACCGACCCAAATATGGGTAGATAGCATATATGTCGGTTCATCCGACCATATTTCCACCCCTCAAGAATACGATCTGTCCGCATATCTCCGGGCTGGGAAGCATCACTTGACTATTCTAGTCGATAACGGTTTGAGCGTTCCGCCCCAATTATTGGACAATTCACACGCTTATACGGAATCCACGCAGACAAACTGGAACGGTATTATCGGAGACCTGAAATTGGAAGCCCGTCCACAATTCCATATCCGCCGGATACAAGTATATCCACATGCGGATCAAAAAACGGTGGACGTAAAAATAAAGCTTTCAAATCCATTCGAGCAAATGATCGTAGCCGCCGTTCAAATAGAGATGGAGGCTTTCAACACAGGCTTAGAGCACCATATCAAATTCAATAAGAATATCGTAGTTCAACAAGACGAGATCATATTCCAAATACCGATGGGTGATGACGCCTTGGAATGGAGCGAGTTCTCCCCTACCCTGTATCGCTTGACCGCGAACATCCAAGGAGAGAATATCCAAGATAGCCAAAGTACTACTTTCGGATTAAGAGATTTCAAAGCAGAAGGAACACAATTCAACATCAACGGATTGACCACCTTCCTTCGTGGAAAACACGATGCTTGCGTATTTCCGCTTACAGGCCATGTACCGATGGATACCGCAGCATGGAGACGCTATTTCCGCATCGCCAAGGAATACGGTATCAATCATTGCCGTTTCCATTCATGGTGTCCTCCTAAAGCTTGTTTCGAGGCGGCCGATATCGAAGGTTTTTACCTCCAACCGGAACTACCTTTCTGGGGAAAGATGGAAAAGGGCGATACCACTTTGATCCATTTCCTCACCAAAGAAGGATTACAAATACAGGAGGCTTACGGGAATCACGCCTCTTTCGTCATGATGGCGATCGGCAACGAGCTTTCCGGGGATCAAGAAGCGATGGTAGACATGATCGCCCGTTTCCGTAGTGAGGACGGACGGCATTTATACGCATCTGGATCGAATGACTATCTAGGCTTCAACGGCCCTGCGGCGGGTGACGATTACTTCACGACCTGTCGAGTCCCCGGCGCTAACGTATTCAGCAACCATACCCGGGGTTCCTTCTCTTTCGCAGATGCGGAGGATGGCGGTTATATCAACCATACCTATCCAAACTCGGTCATGAATTTCGAATCCGCTATCGAACAATGTTCATTGCCTATCATCGGACATGAGACCGGGCAATTCCAATGTTATCCGAATTATGAGGAAATCAAGAAATATACCGGGGCACTAAAACCTTGGAATCTGGAGATATTCCGCAAACGACTGGGCGAGTCCGGTATGGCCGGACAAGCGGATGATTTCTTCAAGGCTTCCGGTAAATGGATGGCGCAACTTTACCGGGCCGAGATGGAAATGGCGTTCCGTACTCCGGGAATGGCCGGCTTCCAATTATTGGATTTACAGGATTATCCGGGACAGGGCACGGCGTTAGTCGGTATCTTGGACGCTTTTATGGATAATAAGGGCTTGATAACCGCCAAGGAATGGAAAGAGTCTTGCGATGATGTCGTATTACTGGCTCTCCTACCTAAATTCTGTTACTCTGGGAATGAGGCGCTCAAAGGCTCCATCAAGGTAGCGAACTATACACCTACCACTTTAAAAGGGAAACATCTAACTTGGACCTTGACGAATAGTCAAGATCAAGTAATCGCCCAAAACAACATACCGCTGCAAATCAATCAAGGTACGTTGGCCGAGGTAGGCCCATTAAATATCGCTTTACCTGCCATTCAAGAGGCTGAGACCTATACTTTACGGCTGGCGATCGAGGGCACGGATTATCACAATCATTATCCGTTATGGATTTATCCGGAACATAATAACGTGCAAATCCCTACGGATATCAATGTTATTAAGAAATGGGATAAACAGGCCGAGAACTTATTGGCGAACGGGGCGAAAGTATTGTGGTTCCCGGATGCCAAGACTTACAAGAACGTGACGGTAGAAGGATTATTCCAGACAGATTACTGGAATTACCGGATGTTTAAGTCCATCTGCGAATGGGTAAAGAAACCGGTCTCTCCGGGTACCCTCGGATTATTAATGAATCCCTCTCATCCGGTTTTCGCTCATTTCCCGACGGATTTCCATACAAACTGGCAATGGTTCACGATGATAAAGAATAGCCATCCGTTGATACTGGACCAGCTTCCGGATAATTACAGGCCAATCGTACAGGTGATCGATAACGTGGAGCGTAATCATAAATTAGGGATGATCCAAGAATTCAATGTCGGCCCGGGCAAGTTATTAATCTGTATGACAGACTTGGAAACCCAACAAGAATACCCGGAAGCCCGCCAATTATACCGTAGCTTATTAAGTTATATGGATTCCTCCGAGTTCTCGCCTCAGATGACATTAACGCCCGCTCAATTGATTGAGTTATTCACGCATCAAGTCGGAGATTCGAAGATTAAGGAATTAGGGAATATCTCGTATGATGAGTAAGCGACCTCACTTTTGACGTATATTCACATAGAGACGCAGCGTGCTGCGTCTCTTTCCCTATAATATTCATAATCATCAAACAAGATAGTCTTTCGTAACGGAACGCTCGCAGGATAGTAACTCCTTGGGAGTACCACTAAACAAGATCTCACCCCCCATTAGTCCGCCTCCAGGACCTATCTCGATCACATAGTCCGCCGCTTTCAAGACATCCAGATTATGTTCGATCAAGAAGACACTATTGCCTTGATCTACCATAGAATCGAATAAGGAGATAATATGCCTGATATCTTTCACGTGCAAGCCATCCGTCGGCTCATCCAAGACAAAGACCTTGCTTTGGGTTCCTAGATAAGACGCCAGTTTCACCCGTTGCAACTCACCTCCCGATAATGTGGATAAGGCTTGGTTCAAATGCAAATACCCCAGACCAACCAGCATAAGCGGACGGAGTTTCTCCGCTATCACCGTTCCCGCAAAACGAAGGGAAGCCTTGCGGACTGTCAAGTCCATCACCTCGGCGATCGTAAGACCATCCACTGTATACCGCAAGGCTTCCGGGGAATAACGCAATCCTCCACAAGCCTCACAAACGGTCTCGATCGAATCCATAAAAGCCATATCAGACACGATCACGCCTTTTCCCCCACAAACCGGGCAACCGCCTTTTCCGTTAAACGTGAACATACTAAGCCCAGCCTTACTTTCCTTAGCGAAAAGTTTACGAATATCATCCGCAACTCCCAGATAAGTGGCCGGAGTGGAACGCAAGCTGATCCCGATATTCTTTTGGCTGATATAAATCACCTCCTCGGGGAAATCCCGGCGGAAGCATTCCATCAACGAGCTTTTCCCTGAACCGGCTACACCGGCGATCACCGCCAGTACTCCCATAGGAAGATCTACCGTCACGTCCTTCAAGTTATGAAGACGGGCATGCTTTACCGTAAACCAACCGGACGGGATCCGGAGGCTTTCCTTCAGAGGGGTATTTTCTCCTAGCATACGGCCGGTCAAGGTATCGCTACGGAGTAAGCCCGCATAATCTCCCTCGTACAAGATACGGCCGCCCTCCATACCCGAACCCGGCCCCATATCCACGATATGATCGGCGATCTGTATCATTTCCTTATGATGTTCCACCAGCAAGACCGTATTCCCATGATCCCGCAACTTTCGGACCGAGGCTTTCAATAAATGGATATCGTGGCTATGCAAGCCCACGCTCGGCTCATCCAACACATAAAGCATATCGGAAAGAGATGAGTTGATATATTTAGCGATCTTACAGCGTTGCGCCTCCCCGCCGGAAAGGGTTTCCATGGAGCGATCCAGCGTCAAATACCCCAAACCGATCTCCAATAAGGCGGATAACCGGCCTCCGATCGCCTGCTTCATGTCTTTCGCCAACGGGTCATCAATCTCCCGAAGCCAAGCGATTATCTCGGGGATCGCCATATGAGTTACTTCGGCTATATTTCTCCCGTTGATCCGGCAAGAAAGTACCTTATCGTTCAAGCGGGTCCCACCGCAATCCGGGCAGATTCCCATCGTAACCATCGGTTCCAAGACCTTTTGATGGATCTTCCCTTCCTCGGAATTGATGATGCTGCGATACATACGGGTTACCAAGCCCTCATATTTCGCCGTCTTCGGCCAGTCGGCAGGAGGATTCTTCAAACGGATTTGCGGGGAATAAAGGAATAAGCGCAACTCCTCCGGCGTATAATCCCGGATCTTCTTATCCAGATTGAAAAGGCCGCTGCAAGCATAACGTATCCATCGCCATTGGCCGGGCTGGAAGGTGACGTAATGGATCACGTCCTCATCGTTCAGGCATTTATCAAAATCAACCAGCTTATGCACGTCCAGCTCACGAATCTCCCCCAATCCGTCACAACGGGTACAACGGCCTTGCGGATGATTAAAGGAGAATGTATCCGAATATCCGACAAAGGGTTTGCCCACCCGTGAGAACAAGAGACGGAGCAATGAATAGATATCCGTATAAGTCCCCACCGTAGAACGGGCGTTGGGAGCGGGCTTCCGCTGGTCTATCACGATAGCGACCGGCAGATTCCCGATCCGGTCTACATGCGGACGGCCATATTTGGGCAGGTATTGCTGCACGAAACTGGGGAACGTCTCATTCAACTCCCGACGTGAACTGGCGGCAATGGTATCCAATACCAACGACGATTTCCCGGAACCCGAGACCCCGGTGAATATAGTGATTTGCTTCTTCGGAATATCCAGAGAGATATGTTTCAAGTTATTCTCATAAGCTCCCTCGATCTTGATATATTCTTGATTTGACATAACCAATGACTTTAATGAACGAATGACAAAGATACGATCTAATCCTGTCTTTTTAATAGATATAAAGCGTATCTTGTAACACTACCTTTTGAGAGAGGTTACCAAGTAGAGGAAAGAGGATAGCTATATATGGCGCTTTTTACTCAAAAAGGCCGCTTTTTATACACGATAGGTCATGAAAGCCTACGCAACTAGTCGTGTTAGGCAACGCCAATAGTCACGTTGGGCATCGAAAGCAGTCATGAATAGGGTTATGAACTGTCATGAATAGGCATCATAACCCTATCATTTCCCCATCGTAACCCTATGAGATAGCCCAAACAACCCATAAGATATGAATTACGATGAACTAATTTCGCTAGAATGAAAGGCTGTTTTTTGACATCTATCTATTTAACAAACGATTACTGATTTTTTCTTGCGTATTTAGGAGCGAGCCGTACTTTGTCCCGGAAAAATCGATTCTCCGGGACTTAACTTTACAATTTGTCAATTTGATTATTCTGTCGAAAGACACCATCTTATTAAGGCATTTAATTCGTCGCATGGAAAGGAGCCTTGAATTCCGGACGGAGCGTACAGGTATCTTCCAATGGGAAATCCCGAGGGGCCTCTTGCGTCACTTCCCCGGTGGCTGCCCATTCAGCCCCTCTTAGTAAGGTTACCTGAAAACCCGTACACTCCATCGAGTAAATCATATTCGGGTCATTGCCGCAATGCCCCAACAGATCGACAAAGACACGCCCCTTCCCCCACTTCACCGTCCACATCAACGGTTCATGGCGTCCACGCTCATAAGCGGTAGCCAATATCTCCACATTCCGTACCGGACCACGCAAGCGGGTATAAATCTCGTCCTTGAAATGTTTCCATCTTATAGGCAGACCTTTCAAAATAGGGTGCTCCGGCGCACGATGCTCTAGGATCGTCTCATGCTGCAAGCCATGATAACCCGCATAACCGGGTGTATAATCGTATACATATTTGCCCTCTTTCCAATACAGGTAAGGACCGTCTTTCTCGTTTCGCCCCTCCCAAGCTCCCATGCCGATTATCTCGTTGTACGCTTTCCAACCGGCCATAGGTACCACGGAGGAATGGATAATCACGACCCCACCACCATCCGCTACATAGTTCTCGAAAGCTTTTTGGACAGGCTCGGGCCAGACTTCACCTCCGTAATTAACAACAACCAAGTTATATTTAGCGAAATCGGGCTTAAAGGTATTTATATCTCCTCCGAAATCCGGGGTAAAGACGAAATCCACCTTAAACATTCCACTGTTCTCTAAAATCTGCTTCATGGCCTCGCAAGCACCTCGCCAATAATGACTGCCATCTTGCCCGGCGATCATCATCGTTTTTATCACCTTTTTCTGGGCGTAAGAGGTTGAGGCTGATAAGGCGCAACAGATAAGCGCTATAAAATAGATATACTTTCTCATGGTTGTTGGGGTTTAATGTTTTTACTCTCGGGGCTCCATTCGATACGGTCATAGCAACGGGTGGTTCGCAAATTATATCCTCGCTCATCAACCGTAAACTTCCCATCCTTGAAATAATCGATATATAACTCGGAGATCCCGTCATTATTGCGATCCTCCACCGTAAGCGCATATTTATCCGTCACATAGATCTCATCCGATATATATTGGATCTCTTTCGTATAATTATCCACGATCACGTAATAAAACTTAAACAGGTCGAAAGTAGGGTAATGCCCATTATCCCGCCCGAAAAGCATGACCTCTTCCATAGCGGCATCATCATCCATATTCGCTAAAACGGATTGTTGAAACCAAAAGCCGTCTTTTTGCGCTTGCGGAGGAATCCGGTCCCAACCCTCTTGATGGGCTGTCACCCGGAATTGGGCATGGGCGCCCATACAAACGAAAAGTAGGAGAACCCAATAAATCAATCGTCTTATCATGTCTATCATTTTTAATTATTATTCATCTGTCTCTTATACACATCTGACGCTGC
>ENA-OYWM01000576-OYWM01000576.1-human-gut-metagenome-genome-assembly--contig:-NODE-576-length-9237-cov-6.378349_pt1 | contig 9237 bp, 15 predicted proteins | sample MGYA00244174_ERZ653405 | MGnify/ENA primary metagenome ERZ653405 (study PRJEB26926, sample SAMN06165104) | human gut metagenome | biome: ENVO:00009003; feature: ENVO:2100002; material: ENVO:00002003...
TACGAGATGACGTCGAGTCTCGTGGGCTCGGAGATGTGTATAAGAGACAGTGTTCAAACAGGTCATGCCGGTGATCACCGCTTCTGTCGCGGAGCTCATCACAGTGTTCGGCGACATACTCCAGTCGCTGGCACCGCTCATCCCGACGATCATCGAACCGCTCATGAACGCGCTCAGAGCGCTCATGCCGCTCATCGGCCAGCTCGTGTCCAGCCTGCTGCCACCGTTGGCGGACATCATCGCCGCGCTGCTGCCGGTCGCCTCGCAGATCGTGTCGATGATAGGCCAAGTCATCAGCCAGCTCGCCTCCGCGCTCGTCCCGGTAATCCAGCAGGTCATGGATTTCGTTAGCCAGCTGGTCACCGCCATCACGCCGCTCATCCAACAGCTCGTGCCAGTCATAACCGATGCGGTCTCGGGCATCACAGGCATCATCCAACAGCTGATGCCGGTCATCCAGAGCATCATCAGCGTGGTCGGCTCGGTAGTGAGCGCAATCATCGGATTCATCACCGGTACGTTGTTGCCTGCGGTGCAGGCGATGCTCCCATATGTGTCGGGTGTCATCGACGGCATACAAGACGTAATCCAGGGCGTGGTCGGCGTTATTTCCGGTGTCATCAGCATGGTCACCAACCTCATCAACGGCAACTGGTCGGGAGCTTGGAACAGTTTCAAATCGATTCTTTCCAACGCGGCCGGAGCGGTCGGCGGCTTGGTGTCGGGCATCGTGAGCGCCATCAAGGGCGTGTTCGCCGGAGCTGGCTCGCTGCTCGAAAACGCCGGCTCGCAGCTCATCAGTGGTCTGTGGAACGGCATCAGCGGTGCCATCGGCGGATTGTACGACAAGATCAAGGGCGCGCTTTCCGGACTGGTCGATAAGGCGAAGGAAGCGCTCGGCATCCATTCGCCGTCCCGCGTGTTCCGCGACGAAGTCGGCCGCTACATCCCGCCCGGCATCAGCGAGGGCATTGACAAGGCCACCCCCGCATTGCAGCGTGACATCGCGAAGCGGATGCAGGGTGTCACGGCCTCCGCACAGTCGGCATTCCAGCCGATGACGTTGCGCTCCGCCATTGGTGTGGAGGGCTCCGCCCCATTGCCTGAAACCGGGAATGGGCTCGCAGACCTCGCGTCGATGCTTGTGGAGCTTCGCGGCCTGCGCTCCGACCTGCAGGCATTGCACGGTGATTTGGGGCCGACCATCGCCAAGTACACGCCATCCATGACCATCCGCGAAGAGAAGCGCAGGCTTGGTCTCGTCTAAAACAGGAGGACAGTCATGCAATCGATGACCTACCGGCGAGGCGGAGGATCAAGCCGCGCCGTTCCGGCCAGCGTCGTTGATCTCATCGACCCGGCCGGTCTCATGGTCAAACGCATCGAGAGCCTGCGCACGCACGCATGGGAGGTGGAGTTGGCCGCGCACGGCATTGACTCCGCCTCCCTCAACGCGTCAAGCGTCCAATTGGAGGCCACATGCGCCGACCTCAACGTGCTGGACGTGGCGAGCGAAATATTCGACGCGGACGTCAAGGCCGTGGCATCATCCCGCAACAAGGACGACGCCGGCCTGCTCACCGTGGACGGCTGGTCGCAGACCGCGCTCATCACCGGCATCGAACCATCCTATGATCCGCCCGGCCCCGCGAAGTACGCGCTCACGGTCGCATTGCTTGACGGCCTGTGGCACAAGCGCGACGACGTGCAGCATTTCTGGCCGGATGCCCTGCAACCGGGCCTCGACCTTGATTATCCCCACGATTACCCTCACGACTACCTGCCGACGACACGAAACGCGACGGTCGCTAACGATGCCGTCTCGCCGATGCCGTTCGAACTGGTGGTCTACGGGCCGGTCTCACAGCCAGCCATCATCATCGGCGTCAACCGGTATGAATTGCATATGGACATCCCCTCGGGCTCGTATGTGACCGTCAACAGCGTGGAGGGGCAACGCAGCATCGTCATGACCGCCGAAAACGGCGACACCACGAACGTGTTCGACAAGGGCGAACGAGGCAGCGGCCTCAACGGCGGCACTTATATTTTCCAGCCGTTGCCGGCCGGGGAACACCAGGTGCAGTGGAACGGGTTCGGCTTTGACCTGACAGTGATCCAGGAGAGGAGCACGCCGTCATGGTGGACCTGATTATCACCGACTCCAATCACGTCGATGCTCGCTCCGCCGCCGACTTCACTCTGGATTGCGCGTGGGGCAAGGAGGAAAACGATTTCGAACTTGTCATGAGCGGCGCGTCCACCATCGACGCGGGTGCCTATATCTACATCGACGGCAGCGAATGCGGGGGCGTGGTCGATGCGATGGAAGACCAGCTCACGTCCGGCGTCAGCACCCTCACCTACTCGGGGCGCACGTGGCATGGCATGCTGGCGGACAAGATTTTGGAGCCGGACAAGGGCAAGGATTACCTCACCGTTTCCGGCACGGCGAGTTCGGTCATCGGCTCGCTCATCAGTCGTGTGGGGTTGGATGCCGTGTTTGACGCGGTGGATGCGCCCACTGCCGGCGCGCAGACCATCAAAAGCTACCAGTTCGACCGTTACGTGGATGCGTACTCGGGGCTGCGGAAGATGTGCGCCGCGTCTGGCCTCAAGCTGCGGCTCGCCTACGCTTCCGGGAAGGTCCGCGTCTGGGCCGAACCGGCAGCGCATTACGGCGACTCGATTGACAGCGACCTCATCGATTTCGACGCGACCCGCACGTGGCGCAAACCGAACCATCTCATCGGCCTGGGCAAGGGCGATTTGGCGGCCCGCGTGGTCGTCCACTGGTATGCGGACGCGAAAGGCAACGTCAGCCAATCCCAGTCGCTCAAGGGCGTGGACGAGATAACGCAGGTCTACGACTACAGCAACGCCGAAACCGCCGAGCTGAATCAGAAGACACGTGAGAAGTTGCAGGAACTGCAATCCGAGGGTGACGTGAAGGTCACCGTCCGTGATGACGCGAACGTGGTGTTCGACGTGGGCGACACCGTGACCGCAAGGGATAATCTCACCGGCATCACCGTCAACGCTTCGATAACCAAGAAAATCGTCAAGGTCTCGGGCGGCGTCTTGTCCGTCGATTACGAGGCCGATTAGGAAGGGGGCCATTATGGCGCGTATCGACAATGCGACGGTCATGCAATGCGACCGTTGCGGCAGAAACAAATGGTACAAGGACTTGGACGATCCGGATATCAAGACGTGGTACAACGTCAACCGGCTGGACTCCACCGGCACGGGCCACGACTACCTGTTCTGCGATCAGGATTACGCGGACTATGTGAACAAGCTCAAGGACTTTGATAACAGCTTCGACAGTTGGATGCAGAACGGAGGTGAGCAGAATGGCTGAACTCGTCACCGGGCACGCGAACAAGGCTCACGCCACGGCGGAACAGGCCGCTGGTTTGAACGCCGGCATTCTCGGCTTGGATGATTATGTGCTCGACGTGCACGACAAGCTCAAGATCACGGTCGTTTCGGCGAACAAGGTGACCATCGGCACGGGCGAGCTGGTCATGCAGGGCCGTCACGTCAGCCAAGGCACGCCCGAGGACCTGATCGTCACCAACGGGTCGCAGGGTCAGAAACGCAACGATCTCATCGTATGCCGCTATGCGAAGGGCTCGCAGAACATCGAGAGCGCGAAACTGGTCGTGGTCAGGGGCACGCCCACCACGGGCACGCCCACCGACCCCACGTTGAACACCACCAGCCCGTTGGACGGGGGCACCACCTACGACATGCCCTTGTACCGCATCCCGCTGGACGGCATCACCATCGGCACACCAGTCGCATTGTTCAACGTGTTGAAGCCGATGAGCGACGTGTGGGATTCCCTAACCCAGACCGAAGTGCTGACGCTGATTAACTCCACTTACGGTACCGTCAAAGGCTACCGTCGCGGCTCGCTCGTCACGTTGCGCATCGACTGGAAGTCGTCGGCGTCCGGCGCGTGGAACACCGGCAATTTCGGAACCCTGCCTGAAAGCTGGCGTCCCCCGATGGACTTGAACTTCTCCTACGGCGGACGCGACGGCGCGAACCAGAAGATCATCAACGTAAACGCGAACGGAACCATGACCTACGCCAATCAGGGCGGCACGCAGGGCACGAACGCGTTCGGCATGACCGTCTCATACGCGCTATGACCCGTGGGGTCACTGCAAGACAGTGCAACCGCCTGAGCCAGTGTCCCGAAGCTATGCGGCGGGCATCGGGTCGGCGGTCCTCCATACGCCGGTGCATCCCGCGTACGCGCTGTTCGGATTGCCGAGCATGACCACACGGCCCGTATGCTCGCCGTAGAGGATGAACGTGGTGTTGCCGCCGAACACGGCGATGGGAACGTTCGACGTTTCCGCTGGACGATACCCCACGGGTATGGTCTCCCGCGCCTGTGTGTAGTTGTTCTCGCCGTTCTGGTTGAATTTCACGTTGCCGCCCGCGAAGCAGATATCACCCACGCGCGTCAGCGAAATACTGTTGTTGCTGTAGGGGACCCTCCATGTCGTGGAACGCTGGGTTAGGGAAAGCTATCGTTTCCAGGTTGCCAGCCAGTACAGCCGGACCGGTTGCGCTCCGCCCCAGGCATGGCTGCGGTCGTCTCGCAGACGCGCCTGAAAATCGCTGTCGCCGACGGACCAAATCAGTGGCGTGAAATTGTTCGTCACCGAGTCGTTGTTGTTTGGCGCGTAGGTGACGAACACGGCAAACGGTGCTGTGGAATGCCTGCCCCATTTGATCGATACGGCACCGTTCACGCTGGTCGAACCAATGAACATACCGGACTCAATATCAGGCATCTGGGTTAGGGAAAACTATTGCCTGTTCCAGATTGCGATCCAGCTTCCGAATATCGCGACCCTCCCGCACCAGCGGTTGTCTTTGGTGTTCCACAGGCGGAAGCGTATCTGGTTTACGTCGCTGGTATCCCAACGTTGTGCGGTGTACTCGCCGGCCTGGCCGAAACCAGTGCCGAACGGCCCAATCGTGTAGGCCGCGTAATCGGCTTTCTTCCCGTTTGGGGATTGGACGTTGATGTAGAATGTGCCGTCATTATTCGTGGTGATGGTATGGCCTCCGCACAGAATATACGGCATTCGGGTTAGGGAATCCCGTTCAGGCTATTAGGGCTCGTTCCCAGAGGCGTTGCGCGTCTCGCAAAGCCGTGATATCCGGTTTGAGGTAGTACTTCGCGGTGGTTTTGATATCGCTGTGGCCGAGCATTTTCGACACGATGGCGATATCCGCTCCCGCCGCCAACGTGTTCGTCGCCCACGAGTGGCGCAGGTTGCGTGCGGGCACGTGCGGCAGGCTATACCGCTTGCACCAGCCCTTGTACTGGCGTGCCACCTGTGGCGGGGTGAGCGCACCGATGAGTCGCCCTCCCTCGCGTGGCCTGAGCTCGCGCAATCGTTTGACCGCGAAGCGCGGCAACGGGAGCGTGCGGCGGGACAGTTCGGTCTTAGGCGGCACTGTGACCTCATGCCCGCCCACCCATTGCAGGCCACGCTCCACGTGCAGGACACCTGAGCGCAGGTCAATATCCGACCATTCAAGCCCGTAGCCCTCTTCGGTGCGGAGTCCGCATGAGACGGCGCAGATAAGCCACGCCTCAAGCAGATGACCGTAAAAGCCCCGCAACAGTGCGCGCTGCTGACGGATGGTCAATATTCGCGGCTCGTAATGAGGTTTGGCCGGCAGTTGGATGTCACGTCTCGTGATGTCCACGTCCAAGAGATTCCAGCGGATAGCCCGCCTGAGTATCGCGCGTAGTACGGCCCATGCCTTGCGTGCCGCGCCCGCGCTGTCGAAACATGCGAGCCACTTGTCCACGAGCTCCACGCTTATCGCGCCCATGTCCATGCCACCGAAAACCGGCATGACATGCAGACGCCAAGCGGACTCGTACCCCACACACGTGCTCTCACGCAGATTCGCCATGCAGTACGGCCAAAACCGGCCGTTCCAAAACTCTTGTAACAGCATTTTCAACCTCCAAAACCCACACGCCCGTTGGCCTATCCAACGGGGACGAACGTGTGGGTTTTACCCACCGTAAAGGAGCTTTTCCATGTCTTTGCTCACTCACGTCGTCGATTGGCTCGTGCCTTTTATCTGTGGCGGCGTGGCCACGGTTTTGGGCCTGATGTGGCGATGGGGCAAAGCCATGGTCAACGGCCTGCGCGAGCTCCTGCTGTGCCAGTTGGAGGACCTGCGCCGCGAAATGGTCATCGAGCACGACGGAGTGGCGGACGAGGACCTCAAATCACGCTCCCAACGCCTCTACGACAGCTATCACAGCCTGGGTGGCAACGGGCACGGAACCGCTCTCAACGAGGACATCCAATCCGCGCCGATAGCGCCACGACAGTCCTGACCCACGACCGTGGGCCACAAACAATATCCATCCCAGAGAAAAGGGAAACATGGTCAACAATTTGAAACGTCATCCCAAGCCCTCGCTGCCGGACGAGCTTCGCCCGGACGTTGCACCGGAAACAATCATCGAATCCAATAAGGAGGAACAGTAATGACCCAAATCCATATTTCCATCAGGAAGCCGAAGACGGGCGGCTTGGACCCTGTGACCGGTACGCTGCGGTTCCGCCCGGTGCGTCGTCACTTCGACGCGGCGAAGAACCTCATCATCGCGGCCTCGTTCGACGCGGACTTGTCCGAAAGCGGCGAGCTGACGGTTGACCTGCTGCCCACGACTAGCGCGTTTGTTTGGAAGGTCATCGAGTTGGCGGACACGCCGCAGGCGTACACGCGCTACGTCGAGGTGCCGGACTCCAAGACCAAGGTCGAATACGCGGACCTCGTGGAAGTGGACGCCGGCACGTTCGTCCCGAAGGATATGGCCGGCTCCCAACTGTTGAAGGTTCGCCACGCTTCCACCCAGTCGGAGGCTGAGACGCTTTCCGCCCGATACCCGGACGAGCTGGTGTTCTTCGACGAAACCGCCACGACCGCGAAGGCCGCTGCGGCCTTGAGCACGCTGGAGTCCATCACGGCCGAAGCTCAAACGAACGCCATGCTGGCGAAGAGCGCCATGCTGAGCGCCCGGTCCTCCGCGGATTCCGCGACCGCCACCCAGTCCGATCTGGATGTCCTCGCGTCGAATGCCAGTATGGCGGCGGCTTCCGTCGCCAACGATTCGCAGACCGTGGCCGATACCGCCAACGCGGTTGCGGCGAAGGGCGAATCGGCTATCGCCACCATCGATTCGACGGTGCAGGCGGTCAAGGACAAGGCGGAGGCTGCGACCACCGTACTGCCTTCCACCGGCACCACCGAAGGCACCACCGACACCGGCACCACCGAGGAAACCACGGAGGAACCCGGCAAGGACTCCACGCCAGCCAAGGCCAAGAAGGCCACCGTGAAGGAGGCCTGACCATGCCAGCCTTATACGCCGGCAAACGTGTCGGCAAACCATTGATGGGCGGTCACACGTACAACGCCCTATTCAACGGCAAGCTCGTATGGCCCCTCGACAAGGATACGGTGGTCTCCATCGAGATCACGGATGATAAGGGCAATGCCCTGCCCAAGTCTCTGGCCGTCAACGGCAGTCTGAAACTGGGAGCCAAGGCCACCTATGCGGACGGGCATGTTGGCGACCTGCTGATCACCAAGGGCGTGACGTTCACGAGCAGGGACACGAGCACCGCCACGGTTTCGGGCAACACGCTCACGTGGAGGCATGGCACGATTCTCGTCACCGCCACTGTCGACGGTTTCACTTCCGCCGCCGTGTCCATCAGCGCGGCCTACGCACCCGAGTCCATCAAGGTCACGGACGATTCCGGCCAGCCGGTCGATGCAGTCACCCTGCGCGTGGGCGAGAGCAGGAACCTCAAGGTGACGGTCCTGCCCGATGCGGCATCGCAGGAGTTCACGGCCAGCGCCGCCAGCCCGGATATCGCCGTGGTTGGCGACGCGAAACCGACCGGCATCACCGTCACCCCGGAATCGTTGACATTGAGGGTGGGCGAGACAGCCAGCCTGAACGTCAACATCCTGCCGGATTACGCGCCGCAGGAATTCGCCGCGAACATCCTCGACAAGACCATCGCAACCATCAACAGTAAGGAGTAACCATCATGAACGAATTTTTAGGGGGTCAGGCCGTATCCGGCCTGACCCCGGGTGACACCAGCCTAACCATCCAAGCCGGCACTGTCTCGAAAACCATTCCAGTACGCGTGTTACCCCCGATCAAGAACATGTGGCTGAAGATACCAAACGGTACGCAGAATGGCGTGACGTTTACGGTCGCCGCCGACGGTGGCATCCACGTGAAAGGCACCAGCACCTCGTCAATCGGGCGTGCCGATCAGGGTAGTACGGATAATACGCCGTTGCCAGCGGGACAATACACGTTATCCGCCGCGAACCTCCCCGACGGAATCATCCTATTCGTAGCCGTTGTCACAGGCGGCAAGACCGAATACAAGGTGCTGGACAATCAAGTTCACAATTTGGCTGTCACGTTCACGGTATCGGAAAACAGCACCTATCAGTGCAAGGTCGGAGTGAACAACGGCGGGCCCGTTGACGCGACGTTGTATCCAATGCTGGAAACCGGCAGCGAAGCACACGCGTACAAGCCATACGCATAAACCGGAAGCCTCATGAATAGGGGCTTCCATTATTTCAAGGAGGCCCCTCATGGGTATTTCCGTAACCGGCGTGAAACCCGGTAACACGACGGTCACCATCAACTCGAAAACCAGTCCGAACATCAGCAAGCGGATTCCAGTCACGGTGAAATCCCGTAACCTGCTCGCCTATGGTCCCGCCGAGGGCAACGGTTTGACCGCCACCGTCAACAGTGACGGGTCATTGCACGTCACCGGCACCGCCACTAGGCAATGGCGCGGCTTGTCGTGGACGTTCCCATGCCCGGTACAGGGCACCGTGAAATTCAGCGTCACCGGTGGTATCTCCGGCTTGGTCTGCAACGTCAAATGCCTCGACGCCAACGACAATCAGCTTGGAGAACAGATAAACACCACTAACAGTGTCATGGCAATCCCTGCCGGCACCGTCAGCCTGTTCCTCAACGTCATCTCCACCGAGGCCACGCCCACCGCTCAGGACAGCGACCTCCGAGTCCAATTGGAATCCGGCGACACCGCACACGATTGGATGAAACCCGACGGCGGATTCTAGTGGTGGTTGCAACACCTGAGGTTTGAGCGGCCTTCCATGGTC
>ENA-OYWM01000597-OYWM01000597.1-human-gut-metagenome-genome-assembly--contig:-NODE-597-length-8919-cov-4.711643_pt1 | contig 8919 bp, 5 predicted proteins | sample MGYA00244174_ERZ653405 | MGnify/ENA primary metagenome ERZ653405 (study PRJEB26926, sample SAMN06165104) | human gut metagenome | biome: ENVO:00009003; feature: ENVO:2100002; material: ENVO:00002003...
GTGGGCTCGGAGATGTGTATAAGAGACAGCAGTAGAGCATACGGTGAATGGAGTCAGCAAAATAGTCCTCGACACCAAAAGCCTGCAATATCAGGAAGCTGCCAACTGGGTAGGCGTGCTGTTTGCCGTACAAGCTATCGGCTCCGTACTTTGGGCGGTATGTATCCCTATGTTCAAAGACCGCCGCTTTATCTATGCGCTGAGCCTCGTCTTGGGCGGTATCGGATTTATATCCACTTATTTCGTGCACAGCCAATACGTACTATTCATATCCTTCTTGCTGATAGGCTGTGCATGGGCTGCTATGCTGGCATTACCTTTCACCATTCTCACCAATGCCTTGTCCGGCGGGCACATGGGAACCTATCTGGGACTGTTCAACGGAACAATCTGCATACCGCAAATCGTAGCCGCAGCGTTGGGAGGAAGTATTTTGGCATTGTTCACGCCGAAAGGGATGCTTCCACCCGAAATAAACATGCTGGTAATGGCGGGCGTGATGCTCATAATCGGAGCCGCCTGCGTATATCTGATAAAAGAAACCAAAGGAGAAAGGCCGTAAAGAGCCTCTATTCTTCCTCACCGACAAACTCCCCATTCGTCACCGATGAACTCCTCGTTCCTCACCGACGAACGGGGAGTTTCTTTTTCCGTATCTTGTTTATTTATTCTTTTATTTGTTTATCTTTACACCGATAACACAAAAGAATACTGCCATGAAGAAATTCCTTAAAACTGACGAATGGAACATTATAGAAGACAGCTTTCAAGCCGACCGCATGCGATGGTCGGAAAGCATATTCAGCCTTGGGAACGGCCGTTTCGGACAACGGGGATATTTTGAAGAGCCATATAGCAGCGACAGCTATCGCGGCACATTCGTGGCAGGCATAACTTTTTTAGACAAGACCCGCGTGAACTGGTGGAAAAACGGTTTTCCACAATTTTATACGCGTATTCCCAATGCTCCGGAATGGAACCGCATCAGCCTGCGCCTCATCGACGAAGAATTGGACTTGGCCCAATGGGACGTGGACAGCTTTAACAGGCGTCTCGACATGAAGGCGGGCATCTCCTACCGCGATGTAGAGGTGACCTCTCCACGCGGCAACAAACTCCGCTTGCACGTAGAACATATTGCCGATATGGCCCGTCCCAACCTCTGCCTTATCAAATACAGCGTTACCTCCCTTAACTATGCAGGGAAAGTTTCCCTCGTACCGACTTTCGACGGAGACATTGCGCAGCATACCGAGCATCCGGATGAAAAGATATGGAATATCCTCCGATCCGGCACTACCAGTGATTGTGCCTATCTGTGGACACAGACCAGGCGGGAAGACGCACAGACATGCTATGCCATGACCTACCGGTTCTTCAAGAACAATAAAGAGACATTTGCCAACCCCATACGCATAGAAAAAGAGAAACAAACCGGATTCAGCGTAGGCATCGAGGTGAAACCGGGCGATACCGCAACGCTCATCAAATATATCGGCATCACGTCGTCCCTTTATTATGAACGGCAGGACCTGATAGAAGAATCCATATCGGAAGCGCGCAAAGCCAAAAGCTTGGGCTGGGACATTCTGGAAGAGGAGCACCGGAAAGCCTGGCAGGAAATATGGGATGAAACGGATGTCACAATAGAAGGAGATCCGGAAGCCCAGCAAGGCATACGTTATAATATCTACCAGCTTTATCAGACCTACCGGGGCGATGACCCGCGCCTGAATATCGGTCCCAAAGGTTTCACAGGAGAGAAGTATGGCGGCAACACCTATTGGAATACCGAATTATGCTGTGTACCTTTCTTCCTCCTGTCCACTCCGAAGAAAATTGCCGAAAACCTGCTGATGTACCGTTACAAGCAACTTCCCAAAGCCATTGAAAACGCCAGAAAGTTAGGGTTCGGCAACGGCGCCGCCCTTTTTCCGCAAGTCACCGGCAATGGAGAAGAATGCCATAGCGAATGGGAAATCACATTTGAAGAAATCCACCGGAACAATATAATTGTCTATGCCATTCTTCAACACGCCACCCTCACAGGTACATTGGACTACATTGCCCGTTACGGACTGGAAGTGATGATAGCCGTCAGCCGTTTTTGGAGTCAACGGGTATCTTTCTCGCAGCCCAAACAGAAGTACGTCATCCTCGGAGTCACCGGACCCAATGAATACGAGAACAACGTAGACAACAACTGGTACACCAACTACTCCTGCATGCGCTGTCTCAAAACCACTCTCAGCTTTCTTGAAATCATAGCGCGGCAATATCCCGACGAGTATGCCCGCGTGCGCCGTATTACCAATCTGAATTATGCGGAAGAGAGTGAACGCTGGCGGGATATTATCGAACGGATATATTTGCCGGAAGACCCGGAACGCGGTATTTTCATTCAAAACGACGGCTACATGGACAAAGTCCTGCAAAACACCGATGCCATTCCCGACAACGAGCGCCCTATTAACCAGTATTGGTCATGGGACCGCATCTTGCGCTCCTGCTACATCAAGCAAAGTGATGTTCTGCTTGGCCTATACCTATACTACTTCAACTTCGACACAGAAACCATTCGCCGTAACTTTGAGTTCTACGAGCCGATGACTGTCCATGAGTCTTCCCTTTCCCCGCATATTCATTCCATTCTTGCCGCACGCATTGGAAAAGTGGAGAAAGCCTACCAATTGTTCATGCACGCCACCCGTCTCGACCTTGACGACTACAACAACGAAGGCGAACAAGGACTCCACATCACCAGCATGCCGGGCAGTTGGCTTGCGATTGTACGTGGATTTGCCGGATTGCAGATAGTGAATGACATGCTTAAGATAGAGCCCGTCCTACCGGAGAAATGGAACAGTTATTCCTTCAAAGTGAATTACTCAGGCAGCACCCTGCACATACAAGTAAGTAAAGAAATAAAAATCGGCCTGACGGCCGGAAACAAACTGAACATACAGGTATATCAAAACGTTTATGAATTAAAACAAGAGGGGAGTCTGACCATTCCCCTGAAAGACTCGTTTTAATCAGAAACAAATGAAAAAAATGTACCTGTTCGCCCTGGCGATGACGTTTCTCATCACGTCCTGCGGGCAAAAAAAGGGGGAAGATACTGTCCTCGTGCGACCTGTGAAAACCGCTACCGTCAGTTCACAGTCAGTGATCCTTAAAGACTTCTCCGGCATGGTGGAAGCAGTGGAATATGTGAAGCTGGCTTTTAGGGTCAGTGGACAGATCATCAACCTTCCGGTTGTGGAAGGACAAAGGGTCAAGAAAGGGCAGCTCATTGCCGCTATCGACCCGCGTGACATTTCCTTGCAATATGCCGCCGACAAGGCTGCCTATGAAACTGCCGCCGCGCAGGTTGAGCGCAACAAACGGTTACTGGGACGTCAGGCCATCTCCCTGCAAGAATATGAAATCAGTGTAGCCAATTATCAGAAAGCAAAATCCGCTTACGAGCTATCCACCAACAATATGCGGGATACGAAACTGCTGGCTCCTTTCGACGGCTCTATCGAAACACGTCTGGTAGAGAACTATCAGCGCGTCAATTCGGGAGAGGGGATCGTACGGCTGGTCAATACTCGGAAACTGCGTATCAAATTTACCGTACCCGACGATTACCTTTACCTGCTTCGTGCCAAAGACGCTACATTCAAAGTAGAATTCGACACTTACAAGGGTACGGTATTCAATGCCAGACTGGAAGAGTATCTTGACATATCAACCGACGGTACAGGTATTCCGGTAACAATCATCATCGACGATGCCGCTTTTGACCGCACCATATACGATGTGAAGCCGGGATTCACCTGTAACATCCGCCTGGCATCGGATATTGCTCCTTTCATAGAAGAAAAACTGATGAATGTGCCGCTAAGCGCCGTATTCGGTGACAGCGAAAACAAGAACACCTATGTATGGATAGTGAAAGACAACAAAGTGAACCGTCGCGAAGTAACCGTATATTCACCTACCGGAGAGGCTAATCTTCTCATATCCAAAGGTCTGAAACCAGGTGAAACCGTTGTCACAGCCGGAGTGTACCAATTGGTGGAAGGACAGAGAATAAAAGAGGTAAAATGACAGAGATATGAACTTAGCTAAATATTCATTAGACAACACCAAGATTGTTTACTTCTTTCTCGCAGTGTTGCTCATCGGCGGTGTATTCTCATTCGGCCGTTTGGGAAAGAAAGAAGATGCGCCCTTCGTCATTAAGACGGCGGTCATCATGACACGTTATCCCGGAGCCGAACCGGCTGAAGTGGAACGGCTCATTACCGAGCCCATCTCCCGCGAGATACAAAGCATGAGTGGGGTGTACAAAATAAAGTCCGAATCCATGTACGGGCTTTCCAAAATCACGTTTGAGCTGCAACCATCGCTCTCCGCTGCATCTATCCCGCAAAAATGGGATGAGCTGCGCCGTAAGGTTCTCAACATACAGCCCCAACTTCCGGCAGGAGCTTCCGCACCGACAGTATCGGACGACTTCGGCGATGTATTCGGGATTTATTACGGTCTGGTTGGCGACGATGGTTTCTCTTACGAAGAGATGCGCAACTGGGCAGAGCGTATCAAAACCCAAGTCATCACTGCCGACGGTGTTATGAAAGGAGCCCTTTTCGGCACACAGACGGAAGTAATCAATATCTTTATCTCCGTAAACAAACTGGCTGGAATGGGCATCGACCCCAAACAACTGGCAAGCCTGCTGCAATCGCAAAACCAGATTATCAATACCGGTGAAATCAGTGCAGGCGAACAGCAGCTACGCGTTGTTGCCAACGGCACTTATACCACCGTCAACGACATCCGCAGCCAGATAATCACTACTCCCGGCGGCCAAGTCAAGCTGGGCGATATAGCGATTGTAGAAAAAGGTTATATGGATCCTCCCGGCACTATCATGCACGTAAACGGGAAGCGCGCTATCGGCATCGGTATCTCCACCGATCCCCAAAAGGATGTGGTGAAAACCGGCGAACTGGTAGATAAAAGGCTCGCCGAGCTGCTGCCTCTTATCCCCGTAGGACTGGAGCTGGAAAGCCTCTATCCTGAAAACGTCATTGCCAAAGAAGCCAACAACGGTTTCATCATCAACCTGATAGAGTCTATCCTGATCGTAATCGTCATCATCATGCTGGTAATGGGTCTGCGCGCCGGCGTATTAATCGGTTCTTCACTGATATTTTCCATTGGCGGCACACTGCTCATCATGTCGTTTTTGGGCGTAGGACTGAACCGCACCTCCCTTGCAGGTTTCATCATAGCTATGGGCATGCTGGTGGACAACGCCATTGTGGTGACAGACAATGCACAAATCGCCATAGCACGCGGTGTGAACAGGCGAAAAGCACTGATAGACGGTGCCACCGGGCCGCAGTGGGGATTGCTGGGAGCAACTTTCATAGCCATCTGTTCTTTCCTTCCGCTTTATCTTGCACCGTCTTCCGTAGCCGAAATCGTAAAACCGTTATTCATTGTATTGGCTATCTCACTGGGATTAAGCTGGGTACTGGCATTGACGCAAACCACGACATTCGGCAATTTCATACTGAAAGCCCAAGCAGGCAACAATGGTAAAGATCCGTACGACAAGCCCTTCTACCATAAGTTTGCATCTATCCTCAGCATACTGATACGCAGGAAAGCGTTGACATTGGGAAGCATGGTCGTCCTGTTCGTCCTCTCTCTCGTTGTAATGGGACTGATGCCGCAAAACTTCTTTCCTTCGCTGGACAAACCCTACTTCCGCGCCGATGTGTTCTACCCCGACGGATACAGCATCCGCGACGTAGAGAAAGAGATGAAGAAAGTGGAGGCCCACCTGCTGGAACAGCCGGAAGTGAAACGGGTGTCAGTTACCTTCGGCAGCACCCCGTTGCGCTACTATCTGGCATCTACTTCCGTTGGGCCCAAACCCAACTTTGCCAATCTGCTGGTGGAGGTGACAGACAGCAAGTACACCAAAGAATATGAAGAGCATCTGGACAGCTATATGAAAGAGAACTACCCCAATGCCATTACCCGCACCACGCTGTTCAAACTCTCGCCTGCCGTAGACGCCGCTATCGAAATAGGTTTTATCGGCAATAACACAGACACTTTGGTAGCGCTGACCAACAAGGTTCTGGAAATAATGCACCGCGACAACGATCTTATCAATGTGCGTAACTCCTGGGGCAACAAAGTTCCCATATGGAAACCGATATACAGCCAAGAGCGTGCGCAACCGTTAGGCGTATCCCGCCAGAGCATGGCGCAAAGCATACAAATAGGAACCAGCGGAATGACCTTAGGGGAATACCGCCAAGGCGATCAGGTGCTTCCTATCCTACTGAAAGATAATGCAATCGACTCATTCCGCATCAACGACCTCCGCACGTTGCCGGTGTTCGGGACTACGCGTGAAACGACAACGCTGGAGCAGGTAGTCAGCGATTTCGACTATCAGTATAAATTCTCCAACGTAAAGGACTACAACCGGCAAATGGTTATGATGGCGCAAGCCGATCCCCGTCGGGGCGTAAATTCCATTGCCGCCTTTAACCGCGTATGGAAACAGGTGCAAAAGGAGATAGATGTACCCGAAGGATACACCATGAAGTACTTCGGCGAGCAGGAAAGCCAAGCAGAATCCAATGCGGCATTGGCAGCCAATATGCCGCTGACGTTCTTCCTTATGTTCGTTACCCTGCTGTTCCTGTTCAAGAGCTATCGCAAACCTATCGTCATCCTGCTGATGCTCCCTCTCATCTTTATCGGCATCGTACTGGGGCTGTTGCTATTGGGCAAGACATTCGACTTCTTCGCTATCTTGGGATTACTGGGGCTGATTGGGATGAACATCAAAAACGCCATTGTCCTCGTAGATCAGATTGATGCGGAGACAGCCATGGGGAAAACGCCGCGCGAAGCGGTTATCAGTGCAACGACCACCCGCATTGTCCCCGTAGCCATGGCATCGGGAACAACCATTCTGGGCATGCTGCCATTGCTGTTCGATGCCATGTTCGGCGGTATGGCCGCCACTATCATGGGCGGTCTGCTTGTAGCTTCGATACTCACCCTGTTCGTATTGCCGGTGGCCTATTGTGCAATACACAAGATAAAGGGATAAGGGAATTTGCAATTTGACTATTTACGATTTACAATTTGAATGATGAGAAAGATTATATTTATACTATCATTAATGGGCTTCGGCATAAGCGGCGTGGCACAGGAAGCATATCTCAGCCGCGAGGCCTATCGGAACAAAGTGGAGGCATACAGCCAACTGTTGAAACAGCAACGCCTGAAAGCAGCGGCAAGCACCGAAGCGCGGAAAATAGCGCAGACAGGCTTTCTCCCGAAGATAGACATCACAGCCGAAGGAACCGCCAACCTAAATCGCCTGGACGACTGGAACAGCCCCGCAGGACAGTACCGCCCCTACACCTATCAGGCATTGGCAACACTGGGGCAGCCTCTTTATACAGGCGGTTCACTCATTGCCCAAAAGAAGATTGCCAAAGCCGACGAAGAGCTGGACAGGCTGGCCATAGAACTGACGCTCGACCAAATACATTATCAGAGTGATGCCGTCTATTGGAACGCCTCGGCCGCATTGGCCACACTCGAAGCCGCAGCCCGTTTTGAAGAAATCATCAATCAACAATACAACATTATCTTGGACAGGTTTAACGACGGCGCCATCAGCCGTACGGACCTGCTGATGATTTCCACCCGCAAGAAAGAAGCGGAATTACAGTATATCAAGGCTCGCCAGAATCACACCCTTGCCTTACAACAACTGAATATTCTGATGGGAGCAAAACCGGATGCCCCGGTAGACAGCCTTTGTGAAATCGGCACCCTCTCCCAACCCGTCAATTTATTGAGTCTCGATGAAGTTTTAGGACGCCGCGCCGACTATGCCGGCACCAACGTCAGCATTGCCAAGAGCGAAGCGCAACGCAAAGCCGCCCTCAGCCGGTACAATCCTCAGCTCAGCATGTTTCTGGCCACCGGGTGGGACACCGGTATCACCTATATGGGACAAGATGTGCCCCATACACCCATTGCCGGTCTCAATCTCAACATTCCCATTTTCCGGTGGGGTGCACGCTTCAAAACCAATCGTCAGCAAAAGGCATATATCGGTATCCAGAAATTACAGCAAAGCTATATAGCCGATAATATCCTGGAAGAGCTGTCCGCCGCCACCACCAAACTGGCAGAAACGGAACAACAGGTACGGACGGCCCGAGAGAATACGGCGCTTGCCGAAGAAAACCTCGACTTGGTTACCTTCTCATACAATGAAGGCAAAGCAAGCATGGTCGATGTGCTTTCCGCACAACTATCATGGACACAGGCGCAAACCAACCTTATCAACGCATACCTTGCCGCAAAAATGGCAATGGCGGAATACAGAAAAGTCATCAGCGAATAAAAGCAGACAAACATAAAAAAAGAACGTGCCGGAATAAGGATTCATTTTTCAACCTTATTCCGGCACATTCCTTTTTTTATGTCGTAAATCTCCTATCCGAGGAACGAAATCAGCACGCCCGCTGCCACCGCAGATCCGATGACACCGGAAATATTGCTGGACATACAATAGTTCAGCACATGATTTTTGGGATCATACTTGGTTGCAATTTCATTACATACCCGGCTCGCCATAGGCACAGCACTCAATCCCGTTGCACCGATCAGCGGATTAATCTTCTTCTTGGAGAACAAGTTAAACAGCTTCACGAAGAAGATACCACCCGTAATGGACAAAGCGAATGCAAGGAAACCGCCGATGACGATGCCGATAGTAGTCCAGTTGAGGAACGCCTCGCTCGTCATGGTAGCACCCACACTCAGTCCGAGGACTGTCTCTTATACACATCTCCGAGCCCACGAGACTCG
>ENA-OYWM01000624-OYWM01000624.1-human-gut-metagenome-genome-assembly--contig:-NODE-624-length-8553-cov-8.779242_pt1 | contig 8553 bp, 1 predicted proteins | sample MGYA00244174_ERZ653405 | MGnify/ENA primary metagenome ERZ653405 (study PRJEB26926, sample SAMN06165104) | human gut metagenome | biome: ENVO:00009003; feature: ENVO:2100002; material: ENVO:00002003...
ACGAGATGACGTCGAGTCTCGTGGGCTCGGAGATGTGTATAAGAGACAGATAGTAAATGAACCAGCTTTAGTTGCTTCTCTAATAAAATTATCTTTAGCAACAATGTCTGCTAAATTGTTATAGTTTCTTACTAATTCATAGTAGTCACCTACAGTCCTTTTTAAGTTTTGTTTTGTATCCTCAACTAATTGAGGATCATTTAAATAGTCAAACGTAGATTCATCATCCAACATGTTCTGGATATTAGTAGCAATGTTGCCATAAAAACCAATATAACCTTTCTTTATCATATCTAATTCTGCAGAAGTTATATCTAGCGGGTTATTGTACTTTTGGTTTTCATTTACTTTGGTTTGTAAAGCCTTTACTTCATTTAATGCAGATATTACATCACTTGCCATATAATCTACAAATTCAAAAGTAGCTTGATCGTTTTCCAATTGGTTTAATTTAAATTCCAACGCTCTTAATTCATCTACTTTCTTACTGTCACTATATTTCGCATATTGAATGTCTTTTATTCGCCTTGTCAAGGCTTGAATAAGTTTATTATACGTTTCATGTATTTTTTTTGGAACGTATGATGGGTTATTTATTTTATCTGAATTATTTAATAACACATCTATAGATACTTCTCCATCATTATTTAATACAATGTTTCTTATCTGTCTAAATTGTGCAGAATATATTAATGACTTTGTTCGTATAGCTTCTTTCTTATTACCATTAAAATGATTAACTAAATCTGAAAATAGCTTAGATGGCTCCCCATTGGGAGCCTTATCTAAACCATAACCATTGTTTTCTGATAACACATAATATGCAGCATTTTCATTACCCAATATCTTTGTATATTGCTTTAGTAAAGCTGCAACCTCTTTATTTTTAACATTTAAACACTGCATAATTATTCACATTCTTTTCTACGTTGTTTACCATTTGCTGTTAACTCATCAATTGAATCCTGCAAAGATGCATTTATTGCTTGTTCTTCTGTAGCTGGTTCAAATTCTATATCGTCTAATAAATCTTCTTCGGCTATTTCATTTCGCATAGAAACTTTCTTCTTATTCTCTGCTTCTGAATTTATTATAACAAAGTTTTTAGCACGTGACACAGCTACATATCTCAACTCGTTTCTTAATTGCATTACATCTTTACCATAACCAAACGTATCAATTTCATTGGAGAGTATTAAAACTTTACTGTACGTACTACCTTGTGATTTCCAAACAGTTTGTGCATATCCATAATCAATTGCTTTTCTAATTTTTAACCTGCCTTGATTGTCTTCTAAATTCTTGGTAATGTTTAATTCATTATCAATGTTAAACGCCATTTGAACCAAATCTCTATATTTAGATATTTGCTTATTCTGTTTAGCTTCTTTAGCCATTCTCCACAATCTGTCTCTATATTCTACTATTTCAAATAGCTTAGAATCTGGTTCATTTTTATCAATTACAGTAATCTGGAAGTCATCCATAATAGTACTGCCAGTAGGTCTGATTGATAATTTGAATGCTTTAAATTCTATATCACCTTTATCAGTTTTAAACTTGACAGTAGTGTCTGTTATATTTTGAATTACATAATCCCCAGAGTTTACTAATTTATAAGATCCATCAGGCTTTCTAAGTTTGTTAGAATAACCCATTATAATATCACCTTTTACAAAGGGTTTAGCAAATTTTCCGTATCTTAAAGATCTAATCTTTGAATTATACGCAGATACTGCAGCATTTGTAGCAGTTAAAACTCTAAAATGTAAAGGATCAGCATTGAACTCTTCAGAAGTAACAATCTGTTTCAGGTTTTTATCTATAATTGCATCATCCGAAGTGTACAATACTCCTTGACCTTTATCATTTATATCAGTTTGGTAACTCAATCCTTCACCTCGTCTAAGTCTGGTAGCTTCTTTTAAAATAGGATTATCACCCGTTCTTTCTACTTTGGTTAAAGTTATTTGAGGTACTCCATCAGATGTAAATACTTTAGAAATATGATCTGATTTTACAGGTCTTAATTGTGCAGAATCCCCAACATATATCACACTAACACCATCTTTAGCTACGATTTTCTGAATGTATTCATACAAACCGTCTTGCACCATTGAAGCTTCATCAATAATAATTAATTGACCTGGTTCATATTTCACTTGATTCTTAGATCTAAACTCTAGTTCTCTTAAATCCAATGAACCTTGCTCCATTGCTATATCTGTATCCGGAGTAAATCCAAATAGAGCAGAAAGCGTATACACATTAGCATTAGGATTGTTTTGTTTAGTTATAACATTTGCTCTATGAGTAGGAGCAGTATATACAATGTTGCCTCTACCAATTCTGTGATCTAACCACTTACTAAATATACCAATGATAGTGGATTTACCTGTACCAGCATAACCAGATAAAGTAATTTCAGTTCCATAGTCTTCAATGAACTTCTCTAGTTCATATAAAGCTGATTTCTGTTGATCATTTAATGAGAATGGTAAATTGATTTTAAACCCATCATTAAACGTAAATACATACTCTTCTTCTACTTTCTTAGCTTCTTCAACTGCTTTTGGTAAATCTTTTGCAAGTAAAGCAGCTTCATCAGTAAAACCAAATTGATTAGCATAATCTAAGAATTCCTTAGTAGTATCTTTTTCTTTCTGAACTTCGGCTTTGATTTCAGCAACATATCTGTCTACCTTATCTACATAACTTTGACCAAATAAATTTATAAATAGATCTCTTTCTGTGATTCCATCCTTAGCCAATTCATAAGAAATTGTGTTTGCAATACCTTGAACAATTCCTTCTTTATCCCCACGTTTTATTGCTTCCCGTGTTTCTTCTTCGATTTCAAAATCTTTATATTTCTCAATTCTATCTTTTATTGACCACGCATCTATCCCAGGTACAATACTCCATGACATGAATTCAGCAGCTAATTCCTCTGGTAAATTTGGAATTTTTGATTTCCAATCCGGAAATATTTTATTTATAAAAGGTTCTAGAGAAAATTTCTTAGTAGTATCAGCAATTGCTGGTTGTTTGATGTTTGATTTATTCCTTAATAACTCTCTTACTTCCATCAAAATTTTTGGGAATTCTGTACCCCATTTACCTTTATCTTGAGTATGAGTAAGAGTTGCATCACCTGTGGATAATAATCTATTTAAAGCTTCTGGATTTTGACTGAAAGATTCTAACAATAAATCTCTCATAATATCACTGGATGCTTTATCCCAAGAAACTGTATTTAAATCTTTAATTTTTCTACCAATAGATTTTGCTTGACTACCTGAAGCAGTTTCTAGTCGTTTCTTAACTGCTTCTTTTTCGTCATCTGACATAGAAGAAAATACTAATTTTTGAGCTTGAAATGCTCCTTCTACTGTTTGAAAATTACCACCAATGCGTATAGAAGATTCTGGTTTATCACCAGATATAGTAAAAGGTCTAATTGCGAAATTACTTAAGTCTGCATTTTCACCAGTACCAGCATATATATTAATTGTTTCTGAAGGTTGTTCAGATGCAAATAAATCTTGTTGAGTAGCATCAGAAGTTCTTAATTTAGTCAAAGGTTTTGTAACTAAAACTTTTACAGATTCATTTCCACGTTTCCATTCAATAACATCACCTACTTGAGCTTGTTTCCAATAATCTAGGTGTCCTTGTGATTCATATCTTGTAGTTGCTGTTCTTTCTCCATTTCTAACTGCTTCTATAGTTGATTTAGATTTTAATCCTGGTCTGCCATGTTCTCCATAATCGAATGTCATATTACCTTTGAATTTAGCTGGAACCGATTGATCAGGAGCCAACTCATATTCAATTTGCCATGCTTCATTTATTTTTGGTAATACTTTGGAATTAAAATATTCTGTAGACCAACCTTCTTTTTGAGACCATGCTTCTGCAAGGTTTGTAGATGCATTCGGTTGTACTGGAGACTGTTCATCAATTTGTGGTTTATTATACTCAAAGTTATCCAGATATTGTTGATGTGCCGCTTCTGCATCAGCTTCACCTTTTTGAGTTTGATAGTCTTTAACCCATTCTTGATAAGATAATGGTTCAGTTGCTTGTTGAGTTTTAACCGTTTGCTGTATATTAGCAAACATGTCTGTGTTAAATTCACCAGCTTGATTAAATGCCTTTGCTTGTAAACTAGCTTTTACCGGAGTAAGATCAGTAACCCAAGTTATTGGTTCTTCTGGCATAATTTCATAACCCTTTGGTACAACATTATTGTACTTTAAAACTGATTTACTACGACCATTTTCTATTAATACATTGCCTCTATATGCAATTCCCTTTTTATTAATTAATCGATATACTGGAGCTTCATCTTCATTAATACCTATATATTCATATAAGAATGTTGTTCTAGGATCATTGTTTCTATCTAATTTTACTTTTTTAAATGGTGGATATATAGGTTGACCATTTTGATTGAATGAAATTATAGATTGAGACTTTTTATCATATATAATGCCAGGAATTTGTACTTCTACTCCTTTCTTATTTACTACAGTAAAACCACTATCTTCGTGAGGTAACGCCCTGTATACAGGTCTACCTTCTTCTTCAATAGTTTCTCTACTAGAATCTAATACGTAATAATCAATAGTAGGAACTACGTGGTCGTTCCACCACAAGTCTTTTATTACTTGGAATACTTTAATATCTTTAACCGCATCATCAGGATTTCGTTCTAAATCTCTAATGTAATCAAAATAACCTATTTCCTCTCTGATTGAATTAGGTACATATCTAAAGATATTATTCTTACCAAATGCATCACCAGAAGTATAGAAAGCATACAATGCAAGATCTTTTGCAAAATCTCTTATTTCCTGATAATCACTATCCCACAATTCCTCCCAAGCTCTAATGATCTCATTTTCCAAGTTATTATCACCACTCTTGTTTGGTTTGTAAGCAATAAAATCAGGACCATTTAATTCAGTTGTATCTTCCTTTGGTCTACTAAAGATGTTATTAATAAGTACATTTTCAAATGAACCATCACTACTTAATAAATCTGGATATTTGCCACTTCTTACATCAGATTTAATTCTATCCAATCTCTTAGAGATACTATTTGGACCACCTAACAAACTACTGAGCTTTATTCCATTTTCAGCTAAATACTTATTAAAGAAACCAGCTTTATACGTAGCTTCCATACTTCTGGTAATATTATTAATGTACGTATCATCACTAATTGCATAACCCTTAGTATAGAATTCTATTAATGTTCTTAAGTTTTCAAATTCTGGAGTAAGTCTAATCATTGTGTTTTGGAAGGCAATTCTAGGGAATATTAATGCATCTTGCATTTTCTTACCTAAGAATGTATTTGAGAATACCTTTATAGGATCTTCAAATACTTGTTGCTCTACCATGAATTGTTTCCATTTATCCAAGAATGCACTTTGTAAACCAAAATTATTACCAAAGCGCTTAGTATCAATTTGAGATAATGTAGTTAATTCAGACAAAGATCTTGAGAACGGATTAAGTTCTTGATAAGTCTTCATAATAAGCAACTGATTGTAGTACCAATCAAATGTTTCTTCTTTTTTCAATTGCTTCTTTAAGTAATTGACATCGAACATCTTTTCTCTTTGTTTAACACCTACACCTTTATCATTCAAAAAGTCTAAAAGCTGATCATATTTACCTTTAGATAAAGATTTTGCTTTCTCAAAATATGTATTCCAAATAGTTCTATATGCTAGACTTTCAGGATTTTTGTTTTGTGTATCTACATTATAAAAGCCAGAGTATTTGTCATATTCTATTGCAAAGTCTTTTAATATCTGTTGAGGCAAGAAATAAAATGTACTTTCGCCTTTACCAGATCTAATCAAGAAGTTAGTCATATTAAATGTTAACTTCCTTACATTCAATCGAATGATGTATGGATCTTTTGCAACGTCCACATGAGCATTGATTAATGCTGATAACCAGTCAAGGATATTGATCTTATTTCTATCATTACTCTGGATACCATACAAATTACTTATACCATAGTCTCTTAAAATTTTATTTGGTTTAAATCTTAATTTGACCAATTGAGTAAGAACTTGATGAGCATTTGCTAATGCAAATGGACCAATACCAAATTTACCACCATTCAACTCTGCCTTAGTTCTACTCTGGAATGCTGGAGTGGCATAATACAGTTGGGATTTGCTTGTACGTTTACCTTGACCAGTTATTGTATCTACTTCTTTAAGAATAGTATCTTTTAAGTAATCGGTTACTGTATCTAGTGGTTGTCTAGCTTCTGCAAAGTTCAGTGGGTTAGAAATAACTGATATATACATATCAAGAAGCATATTTTCATTTGCTTCCTTTGAATTAGCTTCAAAATCAGTTTTACCATTATATCTTTCGTAGACTTTACGAACTATGGTTTCATCATCTAAGCCAGCTTCTCTGAGTCTGTTAGTGTAATCTTCTTTAGTCTCAAATTTGATTCTATTACCGTTTTTATCATAGTTATATCTAGCAACGAACAATTTATCAATATCGAAGTCAGAACCAGTAAGAGATGTAAATTCATCAGGTAATGTGATAGTATCACCAATTTGCTCAGGATACAAATCTACTACTTTAAGAGCTGCAGTTGACGCTTGGCCTTGAGCAGGAATACGATAACCCATTGCAATAGCCTTAGAATTTGGACCAACTATACCATGATCTATTAACCACTTCTTAGCTTCACTAAAAGTCTTTTTGTCATAATCTGGAATTATGTGTTTCAATAAGTTGATTGAAATAACACAATCCATAGTACCATCGGTATTTGCGAATCTTAACTTTCTTTCATTTTGTACATCTGAAGTTACAGCAATTCTATTGTACAATATCGAAGACATTTGAATAAACATACCACCAGGTAAGTTGGTATCAACAATTGATTTATTCAACATTGATATAAGACCGCTTTCTATCCAAGAGTTATCAGATAAACCAGAAATTGGTGCAACAGTTTCACCATTTTCGACATCCAAACCATTAATAACATTGTCATTCATGTTTGAACTTAGAGCTTTGCGTTGCATAATTTCAGCAAACCTTTGTACACTTACTTGGGGTTTATCTGGAGTAATACCAAAATCTCTTTCTATCTCTTTTCTACCAGCCTCAGTAATCGCATTATGAGCACCATTAAAATTGTTAATTAATTCATCACCACTGTACACTTTACCATCTGGTGTGGTATATTTCCATGCACTTCTGATATTACCCATAGCAGCTTTTTGTGCTTGAGATACAAACATCTGTCTTTCTGCATGATGAGGATCAGTAATTAACTGACGTCTAAAGTTAGTTAAAGACTGTTTATGAGTAGGCATTGACATTAAACTGTCCATGTCTATTTCTTTATTAGTCTTATCTTTATAAATTCTTGATTTAACCTCTTTAGCCCTTTGTCCTACTTTTACTGCGGAATCAAAAGCAAGCATATGGATATTACGTGATTGCATAACTTCCAATACTTTACCCATATCCCCAGTAGAGAAAATACGATGCACAGGGAACATAGCCATCTTATCAAATATTGGTATATCCCTTTTAGCACCTACATCGTAATGATCACCAAAATACATGAATTTCAAAGGTTTCAATGTAACCGCCAATGCTTCTGCATACGTATCCATATCTGCTTCAAGATCTGCATTTGGATTATTAAGTAAATCAAATGCTTTTGCTACTTGTGGTGTCCATCCATCTACTCTACGTACTAGTTCTTTATAAAACTCTGGAGATATTAGTACCGTGGCATCAGTTTGGTTTACTTTACCTTTTGGATTAAGATAACCATTAAATTTATCTCTTACTATAAGATTAGCTGCATCTTCTACATCCTGAGGTAAAGCTTCAGAACTATCGTAAGTTCTAATTGCCTCATCTAATGTCATATTGTGCATTTCCTGAAGCAAGCGTATAGCCGCAGATCTTTTAGCATACTCTGCAATTTGATCAGCTTGTCTACTTACGATAACATTATCTGATAGTGTACCTACGTTCACTTCAGTGAGATCTGCCATTGTATTTCCTTCTTCGTAGTCTATTCTTGGAGTAACACCAGTGGATAATACCTCACGTAAACGTTTAATTTTATCTACAGGATTTTTGTAGTAGGCTGGATCTTTTATAAAAAGTTTCTCAAATTCAATTACTGAAGAAATGGTATTAGCAAAATAATTACCAATCATTTCAGCAGCACCAAGATTTTCGCTATAATTAGAAACTGTTGCAGATTTTTTATAATGTGATGATGCTTCTTCTAATGCCTTCTGTGGTAATGCTAAACTCGTTACACTAGCTATTTTATTACCATCCCATTTAATTATACCTAATTCTTGTGCATAATTTAACTCATCTTTAAATGCATCCCATAGATAGTTATTCATCAGATTTGCTTTCTCAGCATTACTGAACTTATTCCAATTATTTCTTATTTGAGAAATAATAGAAGTTCCATATCTGTCTCTTATACACATCTGACGCTGTCGACGATCTTACGCGTGT
>ENA-OYWM01000638-OYWM01000638.1-human-gut-metagenome-genome-assembly--contig:-NODE-638-length-8402-cov-5.576854_pt1 | contig 8402 bp, 9 predicted proteins | sample MGYA00244174_ERZ653405 | MGnify/ENA primary metagenome ERZ653405 (study PRJEB26926, sample SAMN06165104) | human gut metagenome | biome: ENVO:00009003; feature: ENVO:2100002; material: ENVO:00002003...
GTCGGCAGCGTCAGATGTGTATAAGAGACAGCCTTTCTTTTTTGTTTGTATATTTCTTTCAAATCGCAATGGATTCTTTGAGGATAGCAGCGGCTTTTGCAACCGTCTCCTGTTCCTCTTCATTAAGCGGATGGAAGTGTTCCATATAGCGCATGTTGTCCTTCATCTGCGTAAGACTTCTCATACCGGAAAGCACAATCATCACATTTTTCGGCGTTGCCGCAAAACGGATCGCCCAGGAAACCAGGGACATTTCCGGCCTCTGCGCCTTTAAGAGCTCTGCTGCCTGTTCCGGGACATGAGCAAGATTCCCGCCTTTTACCGGCTCCATAGCGATGACTGGCTTACGATGTTTCAAAGCCACCTCATAATGCTCATGTACGGTAAGGAAGCAAGCAACCGAAAACAAGAGATAGACCGCCAGCACTACACTATTCCGAACCAAAGACCAAAAGATAAGCATTTTGAGAAAATCTAAACTTTTGGATTTTCCTACAATGCCGACTACGGCGGAATCCCTCCCACTCCTTATATATTTCTTTCTGTATACATTGAATTTGTATTTAGTAAAATGCAGACAACACCACGGATCGGCTTTTGGTTGGACAATTCCAACCAAACACCACAGCAGACAGCAGAAAACATTCTGAACGCTAGGAAGCCGGTATGATTGTTACATATAAGGGGAAGAAAAATTTCTTTTAGGTACTTGCTTTCCTAAAACTGATGTGATACAATGATTTAATCCAGAAAAGGAGTAAAAAATATGCGGCAAGGTATTCTTAAATAAAACTATAATCAAATAGTGGGAACAAAGGATTATGATAGCTCCTTTTGTAGGGGCTTAGTTTTTTGTACCCAATTTAAGAATACTTTTGCCTTATCAATTTTGACATATCCCCAAAAACAGCAATCACAAACAGGTGTATGCTGTATATGTGTATGTCCGCAACTTATAATCCCCAGTGGTAAAAGTATTTTACTGCTGGGGATTTTTATGCCCTTTGGGGCTGTAAAGGGAGGACAATCACATGAAAATAATCAATATTGGAATTCTTGCCCATGTAGACGCTGGAAAGACGACCTTGACGGAGAGCCTGCTATATGCCAGCGGAGCCATTTCAGAACCGGGGAGCGTCGAAAAAGGGACAACGAGGACGGACACCATGTTTTTGGAGCGGCAGCGTGGGATTACCATTCAAGCGGCAGTCACTTCCTTCCAGTGGCACAGATGTAAAGTTAACATTGTGGATACGCCCGGCCACATGGATTTTTTGGCGGAGGTGTACCGCTCTTTGGCTGTTTTAGATGGGGCCATCTTGGTGATCTCCGCTAAAGATGGCGTGCAGGCCCAGACCCGTATTCTGTTCCATGCCCTGCGGAAAATGAACATTCCCACCGTTATCTTTATCAACAAGATCGACCAGGCTGGCGTTGATTTGCAGAGCGTGGTTCAGTCTGTTCGGGATAAGCTCTCCGCCGATATTATCATCAAGCAGACGGTGTCGCTGTCCCCGGAAATAGTCCTGGAGGAAAATACCGACATAGAAGCATGGGATGCGGTCATCGAAAATAACGATGAATTATTGGAAAAGTATATCGCAGGAGAACCAATCAGCCGGGAAAAACTTGCGCGGGAGGAACAGCAGCGGGTTCAAGACGCCTCCCTGTTCCCAGTCTATCATGGCAGCGCCAAAAATGGCCTTGGCATTCAACCGTTGATGGATGCGGTGACAGGGCTGTTCCAACCGATTGGGGAACAGGGGGGCGCCGCCCTATGCGGCAGCGTTTTCAAGGTTGAGTACACCGATTGCGGCCAGCGGCGTGTCTATCTACGGTTATACAGCGGAACGCTGCGCCTGCGGGATACGGTGGCCCTGGCCGGGAGAGAAAAGCTGAAAATCACAGAGATGCGTATTCCATCCAAAGGGGAAATTGTTCGGACAGACACCGCTTATCAGGGTGAAATTGTTATCCTTCCCAGCGACAGCGTGAGGTTAAACGATGTATTAGGGGACCAAACCCGGCTCCCTCGTAAAAGGTGGCGCGAGGACCCCCTCCCCATGCTGCGGACGACGATTGCGCCGAAAACGGCAGCGCAAAGAGAACGGCTGCTGGACGCTCTTACGCAACTTGCGGATACTGACCCGCTTTTGCGTTGCGAAGTGGATTCCATCACCCATGAGATCATTCTTTCTTTTTTGGGCCGGGTGCAGTTGGAGGTTGTTTCCGCTTTGCTGTCGGAAAAATACAAGCTTGAAACAGTGGTAAAGGAACCCTCCGTCATTTATATGGAGCGGCCGCTCAAAGCAGCCAGCCACACCATCCATATCGAGGTGCCGCCCAACCCGTTTTGGGCATCCATAGGACTGTCTGTTACACCACTCTCGCTTGGCTCCGGTGTACAATACGAGAGCCGGGTTTCGCTGGGATACTTGAACCAGAGTTTTCAAAACGCTGTCAGGGATGGTATCCGTTACGGGCTGGAGCAGGGCTTGTTCGGCTGGAACGTAACGGACTGTAAGATTTGCTTTGAATACGGGCTTTATTACAGTCCGGTCAGCACGCCGGCGGACTTCCGCTCATTGGCCCCGATTGTATTGGAACAGGCATTGAAGGAATCGGGGACGCAGCTGCTGGAACCTTATCTCTCCTTCATCCTCTATGCGCCCCAGGAATACCTTTCCAGGGCTTATCATGATGCACCGAAATACTGTGCCACCATCGAAACGGCCCAGGTAAAAAAGGATGAAGTTGTCTTTACTGGCGAGATTCCCGCCCGCTGTATACAGGCATACCGTACTGATCTGGCCTTTTACACCAACGGGCGGAGCGTATGCCTTACAGAGCTGAAAGGATATCAGGCCGCTGTCGGTCAGCCGGTCATCCAGCCCCGCCGTCCAAACAGCCGCCTGGACAAGGTGCGCCATATGTTTCAGAAGGTAATGTAAAGATACATAATCGTCAAGACGGCAACAATCAGAAGTTATGGAGGGTAACAATGGAATATAGTAAGGAAGATTTAATGGAAGCAAAAAAGCAAATTTGGGGAGTGGGAGAGAACATGGGAACAGAGGAAAGTAAAAAAATCTGGGAGGAGAACGCACAATTTTGGGATAATGCAATGGGTGACGAATCTAATGAATTTCACAGAGAGGTAGTGCGTCCCAAAGTAACGGAACTTCTATCTCCTAATCCTGCGGATTACATTTTGGATATTGCGTGTGGCAATGGAAATTATTCTTCGTATCTTGCACAAAGAGGCGCTTCGGTTGTCGCTTTTGATTACAGCAAAAAAATGATAGAATTGGCTAAAAGACGGCAATCACAATATGCAAAACAAATTGAATTTTGTGTGGCGGATGCGACCGATAGAAAAAGTATATTAGAATTAAAAAGAAATCGAGCCTTTACGAAAGCAGTTTCTAATATGGCAATTATGGATATTACGGATATTGAACCACTTCTTATGGCTGTTTATGAACTGTTGCAGGAAAGCGGAATTTTTGTCTTTGCAACGCAACACCCTTGTTTTGTCACGTTGACTGAAAAATATATGACACCGCACAGTTACTATGATATAGCGATTGAAGGGCAACCGAAAGAGCAGATTTATTATCATCGTTCCATACAAGATATTTTTAACCTTTGTTTTAGAGCTGGATTTGTCATTGATGGATTTTATGAAGAATGTTTTAAAACCAACAAAGAAATTCCTATGGTAATGATAGTAAGGCTTAAGAAGGTAAAACGTGATAGCTTAAAATAAATTCAAGTTTGTCGGGTAAATAGCAAACCCAGCCGAGCCAGTCAACGGTCAAGATGAACGGCGCATATGCGCAGCCGTTGACAGCCCCGCCCGCCTTTGCTGGTAGGCAATCAAGGGGCGACAGCAAGAAGTGCCACCGCCCCGCACTATTATTCAGAAAGGGGAATTTCCATGACCGACCAGATAGCCTATCAAGAATATATCCAGCGCAGGTACAACGCCTTTTGCAAGACTGTTATCCGCTGTGCCGCCTTGGACAAGATTTTGAAGCTTAAACGGCAATGGGAACGGCAAGTTTCCCTTGACTATCTGATGAACGAGAAGTTTGTCCAGTTTGCCGCGTCGGAGCCGGACGAGGAATACCCATTTACCGTCTGCGGTCAGACCGTCCTGCTCTGCAACGCCGCCCTTGCCGACGCGATCTCTGTTTTGCCGGAGCAGACGCGGGAAGAAATCCTGCGCTATTACTTTCTGCGCCAGCCGCAGCGCGTGATCGGCGTACATATCGGCCGGACACGCAGCACAGCGGGGCGGCATATCCAGCTTGCCTTGCAGCGGCTACGCGAAGAAATGGGGGTGAGCCGGTATGAGTAGACTTCTCCCCTATGAAACAATCCTCAAAGCCCGTGAGGGCGACCCAGAAGCCGTGAACGCTGTCCTGCTCCACTACGCCGGATATATCCGCTATTTCTCAAAAGTGAACGGGCAGGTCAACGCCGAGGTGGAGGACTATGTAAAGCAGCGGTTAATTGACTGTCAATTCAAGTTCCGGCTTGACGAACCACCGGACAAGTCATAAAAACTGAATACCAGCCGCCACCGACGCGGCCAGCGAAAGCAGTAAGTCTTGAAAAAGATTTACTGCTTTTTTTGTTGTCCGGCTCCGCTCCCGGCCATTTTGCCCCCTGCCGGTTGTAGTAGTAAGCGAGGAGGGAATTTTTCTGCCCTGGTGTTTGGCATTTGGAGCATTTACCCGTAGTAGAGGGCAAAGAGAAAGGATTTCTCCAACACCGGGTAGAAACCACTGCGTCCGGTGTCATTTTAGCGAAAGCGGGCAGGAATGCCCTTTACAGGATTAGTAGTAGCAGAAAAAGAGAAACAAACTTTTGTGGTTGCAGTTTTCCAAAAAAGTGGCGGACGGAAGTGAGAGAAAGTTTGCAGTCACGGAGAGCAAGTTTCTACCACGGTGCCAAAATCCGCAATTCTGCAGTTTTGCCCCTCGCGGGAAACTTGTTGGGGAGTGCCTTCCCCAAACCCTGCTCATGCGCCCTTACGGGCGAGAAAGGAGGTCACACCATGCGAAAGAAATACAACACGCCCCACCGCAGCCGCGTTGTGAAAACCCGGCTGTCCGAAGATGAGTATGCCGACTTCACAGCGCGGCTTGCGCCCTATGGTATCAGCCAGTCCGAATTTCTCCGGCAGGCGATACGGCGGGCGACCATACGCCCGGTTGTCCATGTGTCGTCGGTCAATGACGAGTTGCTTTCCGCTGTCGGGAAGCTGACAGCCGAGTACGGCAGGATCGGCGGCAACCTCAATCAGATTGCCCGGTATCTGAACGAATACGGCGTACCCTACAACACCCTTTCCGGCGAGGTACGCGCCGCCATATCCGACCTTGCCGTCCTCAAGTATGAAGTCCTCAAGAAAGTAGGTGACGCGGTTGGCAACACTCAAGCATATCAACTCTAAAAACGCCGACTACGGAGCCGCCGAGCAATATCTTCTCTTTGAGCATGACGAGTTTACCATGAAGCCCGTCCTTGATGAAACCGGCAGGCTTATCCCCCGCGAGGACTACCGGCTGTCCACGCTGAACTGCGACGGGGAGGATTTTGCCGTTGCGTGTATGCGGGCCAATCTCCGCTATCAGAAAAACCAGCGGCGGGAAGATGTGAAAAGCCACCACTACATCATCAGCTTTGACCCGCGGGACGGGCCGGACAACGGCCTGACCGTAGACCGGGCGCAGGCGTTGGGGGAACAATTCTGTAAAGAGCATTTTCCCGGCCACCAGGCCCTTGTCTGCACCCACCCGGACGGGCATAACCACAGCGGCAACATTCATGTGCATATCGTCATAAACAGCCTGCGGATTGAGGAAGTGCCGTTCCTGCCCTACATGGACAGGCCGGCCGATACGAAAGTCGGCTGCAAGCACCGATGTACCGACGCTGCCCTGCGCTACTTCAAATCCGAAGTCATGGAGATGTGCCACCGGGAGGGGCTTTACCAAATCGACCTCTTGAACGGCAGCAAGAACCGCGTCACAGACCGGGAGTATTGGGCGCAGAAAAAGGGACAGGCCGCGCTGGACAAGCAGAACGCCCCCATGATTGCCGATAGTATCACGCCCCGGCAGACCAAGTTTGAAACGAACAAGGAGAAGCTGCGGCAGACCCTACGGAAAGCCCTTGCCACCGCCGCCAGCTTTGACGAGTTTTCCTCTCTGTTGCTGCAGGAGGGTGTGACCGTCAAGGAGAGCCGGGGGCGGCTTTCCTACCTCACGCCGGACAGGACAAAGCCAATTACCGCCCGGAAGCTGGGCGACGATTTTGACCGCGCCGCTGTCTTTGCCGTTTTAGAGCAAAACGCCGCCAGAGCAGCCGAAGCGCCAGCCAGATCCCCCGATCCCCCACGCACCATAAAAGACCGCTTGCAGGTTGCCAGAGCCGAGATAGCCGCCCCGAAACAGGACGGAGTGCAGCGGCTTGTGGACATTGAGCAGAAAATGGCCGAGGGCAAAGGCCGGGGCTATGAACGCTGGGCGAAGATACACAATCTGAAGCAGGCCGCCAAAACGCTGTCCGTCTACCAGCAATACGGCTTTACTTCCCCGGAGCAGTTAGAAGCCGCCGTTGACACCGCCTATCAGAAAATGCGCCAGACCAGCGGCGAACTGAAAGCACTGGAAACGAAGCTGCAAGGGAAAAAGAAGTTGCAGCGGCAGGTGTTGGCCTACGCCCAGACCAAGGCCGCCCGCGACGGGCTGCGGGCACAGAAATCCGAGAAAGCCCGCGCCGCATACCGGCAGGCCCATGAGAGCGATTTTATCATAGCCGACGCAGCAGCCCGGTATTTCAAGGCGCATGGCATTACCAAGCTGCCCGCCCGGAAAGCGTTGCAGGCCGAGATCGAGCAGCTTATCTCCGAGAAAGACGGCCTGTATAACACCTATCACGAACAGAAACAGCGGTTCAAGGAGTTGCAGACCGTCAAGCGGAACATCGACCAGATTTTGCGCCGGGACGAGCCGCACCGCAGAAAGGAGCAGAGCCATGAGCGATAACCTGCCCCACATGGACTACCGCCAGCACCGGCGGGCGCGGCGGCTGGTACATGAGTGCTGTAACTACGATGAGGGGAACTGCCTGCTATTGGACGACGGGGAGCCTTGCGTGTGCGTCCAGAGCATTTCCTTTTCCCTCATGTGCCACTGGTTCCGTGTGGCTGTCCTGCCCCTTGACGGGGAGCTGGCCGCAGCCCTCTTGTACCGGGGGAGCCGGAAACGGTGCGCCGTCTGCGGCGCGGCCTTTGTCCCCAAATCCAACCGGGGAAAATACTGCCCCGACTGCGCCGGGCGCATGAAGAAAATCAAAGCCGCCGAGAGAAAGCGGAAACAAAGGCAGAGATGTCACGCTTTAGAGCCTTTCAAACCCGCATAAATCAAGGCTTTTTTCGTGGGTGTCAAAGGGTACGCGATACATTTATCCTTTTCCCCCGGAAACGGCGTTTTAATGCGTGACAATACGCCAAAATCAACCCGAACACAGGGAGGTGATCCTATCGCTGATTATATCAGGGCAGACACGCGGCTGCCCGCCTATCTGCCGTATCCCCGTTTCCTGCTGAAAATGGAGATTTCACAGACCGCCAAGCTGCTGTATTCGCTGCTGTTAGACCGTTCCACCCTCTCCCAGAAAAACAAGTGGCTGGACGACGAGGGCAGGATTTATATTATCTATCCCATCGCGGAGATAGCAGAAATACTGGATAAAGGCAGCACCACCATCAAGGGGGCGCTTAATGAACTGGACACGGCGGGGCTGTTGGAACGGGAACGGGGCGGCTTCTCCGCACCGAACCGGCTTTATGTCAAAGTACCGCCAGTGCCACAGGTACAGTTTTCAGACCAACTGATGGCCGGAAGTCCGCCCCTCATAGAGCCGGAAAACCGTCCTACTGATGGTCAGAAAACCGACCTTATGATGGTCGGAAAACCGTCCCCTAACCAAACTACTATAAACAACCTTACAGAGAGCCAAACAAAGGGAGTGAGTGGGGGGCCGTCCGCGCCCTATGGCCGATATGGAAATATTTTTCTGTCACAGACCGAATACGACGAGTTGCAGGCAGAGTACCCTGACAGGCTGGAACGGTTCATCGAGGAAATGAGCCGCTACCTTGCCGCCAACGGGAAAAGCTACCAGAACTATGCCGCCGCCCTGCGGATATGGGCGGGGAACGACAAAAAGGAAGCCCCTAAAAAGGGCATACCAGACTACTCATGCAAGGAGGGCGAGAGTTTATGAAGAATGAAATCAACGCGGTTTTGGAGAATATGACGACCACCATCCCGGAGCCGGAGGACTACACCGGCGAGGACGGTTTACTGTACTGCGGCAAGTGC
>ENA-OYWM01000666-OYWM01000666.1-human-gut-metagenome-genome-assembly--contig:-NODE-666-length-7972-cov-6.487558_pt1 | contig 7972 bp, 5 predicted proteins | sample MGYA00244174_ERZ653405 | MGnify/ENA primary metagenome ERZ653405 (study PRJEB26926, sample SAMN06165104) | human gut metagenome | biome: ENVO:00009003; feature: ENVO:2100002; material: ENVO:00002003...
GCGTCAGATGTGTATAAGAGACAGCTTATAGGACGTGTATATGAATATTTCTTACAGGCTTTCTCGATCAATGCCGACAAGGAGGAAGGAGAGTTCTACACACCGCATTCCATCGTGGAGCTTATCGCCTCACTCATTGAGCCATTCGACGGTACGGTCTATGACCCTTGCTGCGGGTCAGGCGGTATGTTCGTGCAGGCAACCAAGTTCATTGAAGCACATGGCGGTAACACCAAAGCGGTCAACGTGTATGGGCAGGAATCCGAACCGGCGACCTATCGTCTGGCAAAGATGAATCTGGCTATCCGCGGTATATCCTACCATTTGGGAGACAAAGCGGTATCTACCTTCTCCGACGACCAGCATAAAGACCTCAAATTCGACTACATCATGGCAAATCCGCCATTCAATTTGAAGAAATATGCCGAGTATGGAGAATTTGAGACTGACCCCCGCTGGAAAGGTTATGGCGTTCCGCCTACCAGCAATGCCAACTACGCATGGATTCTCCATATCCTGAACAAACTGGATGTCAATCATGGAATTGCAGGATTCCTGCTTGCCAATGGAGCATTGGACGACAGCGACACGCTTGAAATACGCAAACAGTTGATCGAAAACGACAAAATCGAGGCTATCATCGTCCTGCCGCGCAACATGTTCTATTCTACCGATATATCCGTCACGTTATGGATTCTGAACAACAGCAAGAAAGGTGGTCCCTGGCACGGCAGGCAACTGCGTAACCGAACGGGCGAGATCTTGTTTATTGACCTACGTACATGGAACAACAACATATATGAAAAGAAATATGTTCGCCTGTCAGAAACAGAAATCAGCCGTGTTTGCCAAATCTATTTCGACTGGCAGACCGAAAATTTCGCCGAGTATGCCGAGCCTGAATTATACTATGCCGCTCATCTTGACGAAATCCAACAGAAAGGATATTCGCTTGTACCCTCCAGATATATCGAGTTTATCGACCGCGATACGGAAATTGATTATAAATCGGCCCTCACCGAAATGAGCCATAAGTTTGACGAGCTTAAGAAAAGATGGGATGCTAATGAAGCCGAACTCGTGAATGCCTTCAAAATTTTGGGATATGGAAAAGAATAAACAACAGACTGACATAATAACCGATAATTTCGTTTCCGACATCAGAACCATCATAGAACAAGGACGGAAACAAGCTTATGCCGCAACTGGTCAAATAGCCATTATGACTTATTGGAACATTGGACGGCGTATCGTGGAAGAAGAACAGCAGGGAGCAAGCAGGGCGGCATACGGACAAAAACTTATCCCAGCTCTTGCTGTCAGACTTGCTGCTGAATACGGAACCGGCTATGGTAAACGTAACTTGGCATATTACCGAAAGTTTTATCTGGAATTCAGGGATGTAGAGATTTTGCACACGCGTGTGCAAAATCTTACCTGGTCACATGTCCGCAGGCTTCTTTCCGTCAGCAATACACAAGCAAGGGAATGGTATCTTAAGACAGCGGCTGAAGATATGTGGAGCGTAGATGATCTTGACAGGAATATCTCCACCCAATATTATGAACGACGGCTTGCGGCTCAAAGAGAGAGTTCAACTCTACCCGTACCTTATGCCGGTCAAACAGATCCGTTGGAATATATAAAGAATCCAATGGTGGCCGAATTTATGGGTTTCCGTCGTGATACCAGCTATTCCGAATCGGAACTGGAACAGGCATTAATCGACAATCTCGAAAAATTCATTATGGAACTCGGCCGTGGATTCGCTTTCGTGGAAAGGCAACAGCATATTGTGACCGATACGGCTGATTTTTATATCGACCTTGTATTTTATAATTACAAGATGAAGCGATTTGTCATCTTTGAACTAAAAACCCACAAGCTGACTCATCAGGACATCGGACAATTGGATATGTACATCCGTATGTACGATGATTTGGTTAAAGGAGATGATGACAATCCGACTATCGGCGTGTTGCTTTGTACGGATACGGACAACACCATAGCAAAATATTCAGTGTTGCACGATAGCGATCAGATTTTTGCCGCCAAGTATATGACATATATGCCTACCGAAGAGGAACTGCGCCGGGAAATAGAACAGCAGAAACGCTTCTTTATGGAACAGCATGGAAAAGAGGAGGTGTGATATGGAAAGTGGCAGTGTAAAATGGGGCCGGATCGGGGATTATATCGAGTGTTGTGACGAAAGGAATACGTCCGGTCGTAACTATCCTGTTATCGGCATAAATAGAGATAAAACATTTATGCCAACGGTTGCCAATCTGGATGGTGTTGATATTACTAAATACAAAATTGTTTCCAAAGGGATGTTTGTATTTAGTGGTATGCAAACAGGTCGTGATATATGCATTCGAATTGGATTATACGACAAAGCACAACCCGCTTTGATTTCGCCTGCATATACGACTTTTTTCATCAATAAAGAGAACGACGTTTTACCGGAATACTTTTTTATGTATTTCAATCGAGAGGAAAGCGACCGTTATGGCTGGTTTATTAGTGATTCCAGCGTCCGAGCCAATTTGGACTGGCCTCGTTTCCTTGATACTGAGATTCCTCTTCCTTCTGTTGCCGAACAGCAGAAAGTGGTGAACGCATGGCGAGCATTCCGGGAAATTAAAGTGCAAAACGAGGCTAAGGCAGCCCCGCTTATGCAACTCTGCCAAAGTTATATCCAGGAACTGAAGCACAAATATCCAATGCAGGAAATCGGACCATATATTCATCGCATAGATGAAAGAAATACAGACAATAAAATTAAAGAAGTCAGAAGTGTTTCTGTATCAAAAAACTTCAATGCAACGAATGCTAAGGTCGACAAAAACAACCTTTCAAACTATAAAATAGTAAGAGAAAATCAAATAAGTTTTGTTCAAACGACAGGAAACGAAAAATGTCTTTGTGCAGCTATCAATCATCTAGGTTTCCCGATTGTTGTAACTTCGGTAAATGAAGTATTTGAAACAGATGAAAAGTATCTGTTGGCAGATTATTTACATTTAATATTCCGAAGAACAGAGACTGATCGTTATGCTCGCTTTAATTCATGGGGAAGTGCTCGAGAGACATTTACTTGGGGAGATATGACACGTTTTGCCATTCCTCTGCCATCTATTGAAGTACAACAGGCAATTGTTAATATCTACAAGTGTGCCAATGAGGCCAAGCAGATAGCCGAAGAAGCCGACCGGCTTTCGCGTGAAGTGTGCCCGGCATTGCTTCAACACGTGATTAACTTTTAATTGTATCATAAAACGATGTGGCAAGATTTCAAAGATTTTATCACGCTTGATCCTCTGCATATAGTTTGCTTTTGGTCTTTAATCATATTGGCTGTTACTGGTCTGATTGAAATTATATATCAAATTTGCAGTGCTATTAAGAAAATCAACATTGCAGATGAATACGTTAGCCATATTGATGTTATTCAAAGATGTGTAATAAACAGATTACAGCCTAATAAACGACAAGAACCTGCCGATAACGAGGATTCTTCTAAGCTTGAAGACAGTCTCCACTTTGTCCAAGTGAACTACGAAGAGGCAAGAAAAAGCATTGGGCATTATAATTATGGTCTAGACCCAATATATGCTTTATATTCGATGCTCTATCATATGAGATGGAATGATAGGGATGTTTTTGAGTATTGCCATCAAATAGCCATTGATTATGAAATAGGTAGAAAAAAACAGCTGAAGGAGATAAAACATAATTTTGTTCTTCTGTTTGTCCCTTTTGCAAAATTATATAGAGGATTTTGTGTATTATTCAGACTGCTGACATTTCCTGTAAAAAAACTCTTTAATAATTTTGACAAATCAGGAAAGTGGGAAGCCTCAATAGCAGCAATAGCCGAAATCTTCACTTTAGTAAACGCTATTATTGAATTTGTAAAACACGCGTCATAATGTCAAACGGAAGATTCTACGAAAGCCAGTTTGAGGAGGCGACTATTGAACTTCTCCGTGAGTCGCATTGGCAATATACGTTCGGCGATGACATTCACCGGAAATATACCGACCCGCTTATTGAAGAAGACCTGCGGACATTTCTTGCCGCTCAGTACAAGGACAAACGACTGACCGCTTCTGAAATGGACGGCATTGTCGCCAATCTGCGGAACACAGGCGGCCAGAACGATTATTATGCTCTGCAAAACACATTCCTGCTCTATCGGGATGGATACGATTTTACATACAGCGATGGCAGGGGGAATCCGTTCCGCTTGCAATACATCGACTTCGAGCATCCCGACCATAATATTTTCCGTTGCGTCAACCAATTTGTCATGGAACAAGGCCGTGAGAACCGCCGGCCCGACATCCTGCTTTTCGTTAACGGCATACCGGTCTGCATCGTCGAGCTCAAAAATCCGACCAAGCAGAATGCCACCATACGCGATGCCCACACGCAGATTTGTACCCGCTATATGCGGGATATACCGGCCTTGCTGAAATATTGTGCGTTGGCGGTTATCAGCGACGGGGCGAAGAACGAATTGGGAACGACCTACACCCCATTCGAATTTTTCTACGAATGGAAGAAAATCGACAATGAAGACAAAGCCGGCAAGGGGCTTGATACGCTTCGGACCCTTGTTCGCGGAGCGCTTTCGCCGGAACGTATCTTGGAGATCCTGCGCGACTATGTCTATTTCCCCGATCCGACGAAAGAGGATGACACGACCGAAGTGGTGTGCCGCTATCCACAATTCTTTGCCACTCGTAAGTTACGAGACCATATCCTCTCCCATTTGCGCTCTGTTGGCGGCGATGGTAAGGGTGGTACCTATTTCGGCGCCACCGGGTGTGGAAAGACCTATACCATGCTGTTCCTTGCTCGCCAGTTGGCACTGCGTTGCCGAGAGCAACTGGGTAGTCCAACAATCCTTATTATCGTTGATCGGGAAGATCTGGAGACTCAGAGCGGAAAACTGTTCTGCCGCTCGAAACGCTACCTTGAAGACGAGGCCGTAAAGGTGTTCGAGACCCGTAAGGAACTTGCCGAAGAGATGAGTATGCGCAAGACCGGCGGGGTCTATATTACCACGATTCAGAAATTTGCAGAGTCCACTGGATTGCTTACGGAGCGTTCCAATGTGATTTGTCTGAGCGACGAGGCGCACCGTTCTCAAAACAACCTCGGGTCGAAACTGTCGATACAGACAGAAGGCGACACCGGGAAAATAGGGGCAAAAATTACATACGGATTTGCCAAATACCTGCGTGATGCCTTGCCTAACGCCACATATGTGGGCTTTACCGGAACACCCATCGACGAGACCATACATGTATTTGGAGATGTCGTAGATCAATACACGATGAAGGAGTCGGAGGATGACGGCATCACTGTCCCCATCAAATACGATCCCCGCCTGGCACGTGTTTTCTTGAACAAAGAGCAAGCTGACAAGGTCGAGGAATACTACCGGCTCTGCGCGGACGAAGGGGCCACACCCGAAGATATTGCCAAAAGTAAAGCCGCCATGTCGAGCATGGAGGTAATTATCGGCGATGAAGATGTATTGCGCCGAGTGGCCAAAGATATTATCGACGACTACAAACGCCGGACAGAGACAACCGACCGTCTGCAAAAGGCGATGATTACCTGCGCCGACCGCACAATCGCGTTTCGATTGTATAAAATCATGCGGGAACTGCAACCTGATTGGTTTGAGAAGAAAAAGGCTCTGAACGAACTAGCATTGACGGCCGATGAAAAGGCCAAACTCAATGATATCGCGTTTGTCAATATGGTCATGACCCGCGACAAGGACGATGAAAAGGAGCTATACAATCTGCTTGGAGACAAGGAGTATCGGAAATTTCTCGATACCGAGTTCAAATCGGAGAAATCCAATTTCCATATCTCCATCAATGTAGATATGTGGATTACAGGATTTGATGTGCCTTGCCTGACCATGCTTTACAACGATAAACCGCTGTCGAAACACACGTTGATACAAACCATATCGCGAGTGAATCGCCGGTATGGGACCAAGGAATTTGGCTTTATCATCGACTATATCGGTATTCGCGAGGAGATGAAGAAGGCCATGAAAAAATACGGCGGAGATGTCGGGCCACAAGAAGATTTGGACACAGCTCATGAAGTGTTGAAAAACGAGTTGCAATTGTTGCAGGAGAGATTGTCAGGGCTGGTGTTTGACCGTTTCTTCGGTGATAACGACCTTTCCCGTCTTCAGTTCATTCAGGAAGCAGCCGAATATATCCTTGCCAACAGTGTGGAGCGGAAAGGAGAGGTCTCATTCCTCAAACTTTTCAAAGAACATGTCAAACGGTTGCGCTCGGCATACAACATCTGCAATCCGGCTGGAATCCTGACCGACGAGGAGATAGCATGGAGCCAGTGTTTCATGGGAATCTGTTCATACGTCAACAAAATGACCGCTACCGAGCATGATACGGAAAGCATGAACCGGCATGTGGAACAGATGGTCCAAGAGGCTATCCTCGCCAGTGGTGTGGAGAGGGTTATGAACGAAGGTGCTGAAGAAAACATTTTCAGCGACTCATTCACTAAAGAGGTGGAAGAGATAAAGATGCCGTTCACCAAGTTTCAGATTCTCTGCAAACTCGTAGCCAAAGCCATCAGAGCATATAGTCGGACGAACAAGATACAGGCCGAACATTTCCAGAAAATGCTTGAAGAGACAATCGACGCTTATAATACGCGAGATAAGCTGACATTTACCAACGATGTGACACAGAATGTTGTAAATGATGTCTATGATATTGTCTCATATAAAATCAACGGCCTCTCTAACAAACTTCTGGATATCCTGAAAGAACTTAAAACAGATAGTGAAAAGTTCAAGGTATTGGGCATCACATTCGAGGAAAAGGCATTCTTTGATGTCCTTGTTGAAGTACGAGACAAACATGGCTTTGAGTATGCAGATGATCGTTGTATTGAGTTGGCCAAGAAAATCAAAGCACTGATAGATGACACTGCCATTTATGCCGATTGGCTAAACAACGACAACCTCAAAAGCAAACTCGCCAGCCAGCTTACTTTCCTTCTGTACAAAGAGGGTTACCCGCCCCAGTGGGATGAAGAAGTCTTCCAGAAAGTACTGGAGCAGGTGGAGAATTATAAGAAACATGAATAATATAAATGGAAGTTATTAAATATGAATATCAAGGAACTAACATATTATATCCAATCTGCAAATATCAATTTCTTAATTGGTTCAGGAGCTTCACGTCCATATCTTGCGACTTTGGGTTCTATAGAAAAATTACTCACTAGGTTAAATGATGATATGCATTCTCATCCTGAGCCTAAATATAAAATTGCAGAAGCATCTATATACAAAGCATTTTATGATTCTGTTATTGCACCCAATAGATTTTTCGGATACGGATCTGATTATTGTGAAACGAAAAGCAATTATCAAAACTATCTGATTACATGGAATAACTTATTAAACAAAAGACATTCTCGCATTCTCAATAAACAATTAAATATATTTACGACAAACATCGATTTAATGATTGAAGATGCTGCAAGTGGATTGGGTGTAGAGTTGAATGATGGTTTTAGAGGAAGTATTGATCCAATCTATGACGAAGCCAATTTTATGAAATCTATAATGCAGACAAGTATACATTTTCAGCATACTTCTGAAGTCCCAGTATTTAATTTGCTTAAAATACATGGTTCTATCAATTGGAGTGATCGGGATAATCATATAGTGCATGAACGTTTTTGGTACTGTTATGTAGATGATGAAATAAAAAAATTGGGAGATGATAAATTTGTCAATCTGTTTATTGAGTCGGAAAAAAGAAAAACAGAAAAAACATATGAACAAATTATAGAAGATGCAGAAGGACTTGAATTATCATATGATGCTTCCGAATATGATAATTCTGTCTCTTATACACATCTGACGCTGCCGACGATCTTACGCGTGTAGATC
>ENA-OYWM01000679-OYWM01000679.1-human-gut-metagenome-genome-assembly--contig:-NODE-679-length-7808-cov-5.143041_pt1 | contig 7808 bp, 7 predicted proteins | sample MGYA00244174_ERZ653405 | MGnify/ENA primary metagenome ERZ653405 (study PRJEB26926, sample SAMN06165104) | human gut metagenome | biome: ENVO:00009003; feature: ENVO:2100002; material: ENVO:00002003...
ATCTACACGCGTAAGATCGTCGGCAGCGTCAGATGTGTATAAGAGACAGGGTCAGCAGATGGCCCACATTGTCGTGGATCTCCCGGGCGATACGCGTGCGCTCGCCGAGGGTCGCCATACGAATCGACTGGGCGCGTTCCTCATCGATGTCGGCGATGCGCGAACGAGTGGCCCGCGAGGATTCGCGCGCCCTGTCCTGCGCGTGCAGCAACGCGCGCCGCGCCTCGTCCGAGGAGGCGCGGGCCCGGCCCAGAACGAATCCAAGCAGGGCGACCAGCGTCATCACCAGCGTCTGGAGACGGTCGGTGCCACGGGCGAACCAGAGCGCGATCAGCGGCAACACCCATATCCAGCGCGCGGCGGCCGAAAGCCACGGGGCCGAACGCATTGCATCGGCAAGGGAACGGCGAGAGGCCGCGGTCCGCGAGACACTGGGGGAGCGGCCACTTGCCGCAGTCCGTGCCCCAGCCCGGGCTCCGGTCGAGGCGAGGGCCGGCAGCCGTGCAGTATCGTAGGCGATGAGCGGCATGAACGCGCACCATGAAGGCACCGCCACGGCGATGACGAGATACGCCGTACACAAGACCCAAGACCATTGCGCGGGACGCAGCCATTCCACCAATCCGGCGACGGAAACGGCCAACAGCAGGCCGGCGATGAACACGCCATCGGACCGTAGCCCGACAACCAGGCCCAACACGAGTAGCAAGCCCATCTCGGCCAACACGCGCATGGCACCTCCCCGGCTCGACGCTCTTCCACCACCAGTCTAGCGGTGTGCGGAACACGACGAACTTGACGGGCGTGCGGAATTACCCGCATGACGGTCCAAGACAACGGGCTTACACTTCCCGAATAGATGAGGCACAAGCGTCGGATGTCGTCGACACAACCGTAAAGGGATGATACCGATGATTACGCAAAGCCACAGGGCGTCCAACTATTCGATGGACGAGATCAGCCTGATGCCGGTCGATAAGGTGTACAAGGCCATGCAGACCGACGCCGAAGGACTGTAATGAAATGTCACGCCTGTACGGCCAAGTCGTGACGTTTGCCTGTGGCGGCGTCCGGCCCCTTCTTGGGATGATGGAATCGCCAAGGAAGGGAGTGACTATGACAACCGACAACAGAGCTTCCGAACACGACTCGACAACCAACCCGGCCCTGGCCGTGCACGTCAGCCAACTGGTCAAACGCTACGGCGACATGGTGGCGCTCGACTATTTTGACCTTGACGTGAACCAGGGCGAGATTTTCGGGCTGCTTGGACCGAACGGGTCCGGCAAAACCACCGCGATCAACTGCATCCTCGCGCTGCTCACCTACGATTCGGGCACGATTCGCGTGTTCGGCCAGCCGATGACGCCGACCTCCTACGCGCTGAAACGTCGTATCGGCATCGTGCCGCAGAACGTGGCCGTGTTCAACGAACTGACCGTCACCGAAAACATCGACTACTTCTGCTCGCTGTACGTGCCGAAGAAAACCGACCGCGCGCCGCTGGTCGAGGAGTCCATCGAATTCGTCGGACTCCAGGACTTCCGCAAGTTCCGGCCCGGCAAACTGTCCGGCGGTCTGCTGCGACGCCTGAACATCGCCTGCGGCATCGCGCACAAGCCTAACCTGATCTTCTTCGACGAACCCACGGTCGCCGTCGACCCGCAAAGCCGCAATTCGATTCTGGAAGGCATCCAGCGGCTCAACCAGGCCGGCTCCACGGTGATCTACACCAGCCACTACATGGAGGAGGTCGAACAGATCTGCGACCGCATCCTCATCATGGACCACGGCCGGCACCTGGCGCTCGGAACCGCCGACGAGCTCAAGAACATGATCGACACGGGCGAGCGCATCACCATCGAAACGCTCGATCTGGCGGATTCGGCGATGGCCGAGGTCCGTGCGCTGCCGTGCGTGATCGAAGCCACCTACGACGGCAAGGAACTCGACGTGCGATGCCGTCGCGGCGAACACAACCTGACCGACGTGCTCGACGCGGGGAAACGCTCCGGCGCCAACATCGGCCACCTGACCAGTCGCCCGCCCACCCTCAACGACGTGTTCCTCGAACTCACCGGCAAAGCACTGAGGGACTGACCATGCTCCCCTCAGTCGGCAAGCAAATAACTTGGCTCCCCTCTCCGAGGGGAGCTGTCACCAAAGGTGACTGAGGGGAGTTCCTGAGTAAGGAGACATCATGTGGACCACATTTCTGGTCGCATTGAAAGCGAACTTGCGTAACCGGTCGGCGTTGTTCTGGATGACCGTGTTCCCGATTGTGCTGGCGACCATGTTCAACGGACTGTTCGGCGGGCTGGCCGAAGCATACGAACTCAAGCCGGTGCCGATGGCCGTCATCGAAGACACCCGTTGGCAGCAGGCGGACGGTGCCCGCACCTTCGTAGACGCGCTGGCCGGGGAAACGGAATCGGCCTCAGACGACACGACCTACGCCGAAATCGACCAAAAGCTGCTGACCATCACCACAGTCGACACCGTGAAGGAGGCCGAACAACGGCTCGCCGACGGCACTGCCAACGGCTATCTGACCGCCGACAATAACGGCCGATTGGCGATGACCGTGAGCCGGGAAACCGCCGTCACAGCCAAGGACTCCACGCAAAACAGCGGACTGGACATTAGCCTCGCGGCCCTGCGCAGCGTCATCGACCTGTACAACCGCACCGACGCCGTTACCCGGCAGACCATCGCCGACAATCCACAGGCCGCGCTCAGCCGGAACTTCTGGAACAGCGTCGGGCAGAACGTCGACATGACCCATGAGACGACGCTCACGCATTTCCAGCCTGACGAGATCGCCCGATACTATTACGCGCTGCTGGCCATGTCCTGCATGATGGCCATGGGATACTCCATCAGCACAGTCGCCGCCGCACAGGCGAACCTGTCCGCGCTGGGCATACGGCGGACCGTAGCGCCGCTGAGCCGGGCCAAACAGCTCGTCGCGGGCTTCCTCTCCTGCTGGCTGTGCTCGTCGGTCGCCCTGTCCATCGCATTGGCCTATATCCGGCTCGCCTGCAACGTCTCGCTCGGCGGACGCGAACCGGCGGCGATCCTCGCGGTCATCATCGCCTCGTTCATGACCAGCTCAGCAGGCACCCTGCTCGGTGCGGTGCCGAAGCTCTCGTACAACACGAAATACGGGCTGTCGACCGGCATCTCCTGCACGCTGTCGCTGTTCACCGGACTGTACGGCGGGTTTGCCATGCAGATCAGCGACTGGATAGCCCGCAACGCGCCCATACTCGGCACCATCAACCCCGCACAGCAGGTGACGAACCTGTTCTACGACATCCTGTACTACGACAGCTACCGGCCGTTCATCACCACCTGCATCATTCTGCTGGCGATGAGCGCGGTATTCCTCTTGGCCGGCATCGCAATGCTGAGGAGGCAACGTTATGAACACCTGTAAAGCCACGCTGCGCGTGCTGTTCGCGCACCGGGTCTACCTGATGATCTACCTCGTATTCATAGGCATCCTGATGATGTCCATCAGCTGGGCGATGCTGACCTCCGCATCCGGCTCCATGTCCGCGGTGTTCGAATCGACCAAGACGCGCGTCGCCATCATCGACCGCGACTCCGACCGGGGTGATATCGCCACGTCGATGCGCGCCTACCTGCGCGATTCCAGCGAACTGGTGGACCTCGACGACACCAGCGAAACGCTGCAACAGGCCGTCGCCTCGAACTGGGTGGACCTGATCGTCATCATTCCCGACGGATTCGCTGACGATTATGTCGCCGCGGCGGCGGACGGCGACAATCCGCCGAACGTGGACACGGTTACCAGCTACGCATCCGGCTCCGGGTCGATGGCGCGGATGAACGTCGGCGGGTTCCTCTCGCTCACCCGCACCGCACTGATCGGCGCGCAGACGAGGGTCGACCAGGCGGCGCTCGCCGGCATGATGAACGCTACAGGAGGGGCCGCCGGTTTTGATGGCGCGAGTCTGGACCAAGACATGCTGGACTCGCTGCCGGAAGGGCAAGTCGACAAGCCGGATATCAAGGATCTGTCCCAGGCCGCCAAAATGGCCGCCGAATCGGCCAGCGATACAGACGTGAACCATCAGATCGCCGTGGTCGATACGCCGACCGAGGAGTCGGCAAGCGCTGCGGATACGGCGGTCAGCGGATTCGGCGGCACCATGAAAACCGCGCTGTACCCGCTGTCCCTGGCGATGACCATCTGCGGATCGATGATCCTGGGCGCGTTCACCACCGGCGAGGTGCGGCGGCGTCTCACCGCCTCGCCCCGACGCATGGTCCTGATGGGACTCCAGCGGTTGCTGACGTTGGGCGGATTCGCGCTCGTCGTATGCGTCGGCTATTTGGTGCTGTCAATCGGTCTGATGATGGCGGCGGGGCTCGATCCGTTGCACCTGAGCGTCGGGGGAGTGCTGATGACGTTCGGCGCGACCTGCGTGTACGCGCTGATGACCGTCGCCTGCGGATTCATGCTCAGCGAGTTCGGGCTCTCGGAAGAGGCGGCCAACGGGTTCGCCAACATCTTCGGCCTGCTCATCATGTTCACGTCGGGTGTCGCATTGCCGATTGACATGATGCCCGGCGTGATGGTGACCATAGCCAAGTTCCTGCCCGGCTGGTGGTATTGCACCGCGATCGACAACGCGCTCGGCTTCGGCACGGCGGCGGAAACCGGCATAAGCGTCGCCGGCTGGTCCGGCTCGCTGGGATTGGTCGCACTGTTCGGTGTGATGTTCATCTGCATCGGCCTGGCCGCCGGCCGCTTCCGCCGATCCCGCCCCGCCCTGGCCGCGCCCGCCACCACGCAGCTGGCCGAGTGAGAAATCAGCCTTTCAACCGATACCGCTGTGCCGGGTCGTCGGCGAACTTGACTCGGGCGACCCGCCCTTCCTTCATCAGCTCGCGCATACCGGATGTGGCGGCCAGCGGCGTCAACTGTAGTTCGCGCATGATCTCCTTGACGCTCATGGCCGAATGCCGCTCCAGTACGGTCATAATCGCCTTGACCACGTCGCCCGGTGAACTGTTCGCCATCGTGCGCTGCTTGGTGATGGTCATCGTGAACGTGTTGATGTCGTTGCGCGTGGTCGCCGGCTCGATGCCGGCCTCGCGCAACGCGGCGGCGATGCGCTGGTAGCCGTCGCCGCCTTCCGGGTTCACAAACCCGCCGCCCGGATACGGCGTGGACTCCAGCAGCGTGAACAGGAACTGGTTTCGGGTGGAGACGAACGGCGCGCCCGTCACCGGATGAGGGCTCGCCAGCACATCATGTGTCACCATGCCGTACAGGCCACCCGGATTGGTGATCTCGATGCGATCGGTGAACACGCTGATATGCACCTGCGTGCCGCGCGCATCGGGCGAATAATCACGGTGGGTGAGCGCGTTCGCAATCGCCTCGCGCAACACGAGCGGCGGATAGTCGGGCTTCTTCGCGCCAATCCAACGCATCAACGAGTCGACCGCATCGTCGATCATCACCGGAATCGAACCGACCACCGACTTCGAGGCGACCAATCGTTCGTCACCCCGGAACACATCGTCCCGGCTCGTCCCCGGAAACACGGCAATCGAAATGCCGAGCCGCGGATAGAACTTCTGCGGATAGCGGCCCAACGCCAGCAGTCCGGCCAAGGTGGGGCGCAGGATTCCGCCGACCTCCGACTCGTCGGAATCATCATGGCGCAACACCTGCAGATCCAGCAGCACATCGATGCCGTCTCGGTCGGCGAACACGCGCGGATGCTGTTCGCGCACGCGTGCCAACAGTCCGGCAACAAGCTGCGGGTCGAGGTCATCGGTCGTGGCGTCGGGCACGATATCCAGATCGTATGTGGGCTGCAGATGCTCCTCGATGAGCCGGTCGACCTCATAGGAGGTCATGCGCCGGTCGCCGTCGCCGGTACGGATGAACGAGCCGCCGTGCGGTCCGAGCGCGGTGGTGAAGCAGGGCTTGTCGCGCGGCAGCATCTCGTCGATGCGCGCGAACACCAGATTCGCGCCTTCGAACGGGCAGGTGACGATCACGGGCCGCACCACCGGCGTCATCTTCTCGCACGCCTGGCTCAGCGCCTCCTGCATGGCGCGCGCGTCGAATCCCTCGACCGGCGTGAACCCGTTCTTTTCGGACAGGCCCAGGATAATCCAGCCGCCGGAGCCATTGGAGAACGCGGACAGCGTATCGGTGATGGTCGAGGAGATCTTGCGCTTGCATTCCTTGACCTCGCACTGTTGCGTATCGTTGCCGATCAGACGCATGAGTTCGATCAGCTCAGTCATTTTGGCAGTATAGTCATCGACCATGGCGGCCTCCTTGAAACCATTGTGCCCCATAATCCGCCGCCCGCTCGCCTCCAGCCCCGCCAGTTCACCCCAATTCATGCAGAATTCATGGGCCAAACCAGACGAAACGAACGTCGATGTAGGGTTCGGTTCCGCGTGTTCGCCGATGATATCGGCCGGTCGAGGCGGGCGGGCTATGTTGGGTGGCGTGGGAATCTTGCGCGTGATTGATGCTACGGCTGTGTGCTTCGCTCTGGGTATATCCGGCCCGATCAGCGGGACTCAGCCAATGTGATGCCGCCCGCAGCCATCTGCTTGCGGGCCGCAACACCAAGTTCCTCGCTGACCGGCACGGTCAGATCCTCGAACACGGTGACCTCGAAGCCGAGCTTCTTGGCATCGAGCGCGGTGTCCTTGACACAATGCGATTCGGCGATGCCCACCACATCCACGCGACTCACGCCGGCGGCCTTCAGCGCGTTGGCCAGCGTCTTGCCGGCGGATTGCTCGGCCTCGACCTCCTCGCGGGTCTGGATACGGTCGGTATTGTCCTCGATACCCTCAAAACCGGAATATGCCGCCGAATACTGGCCCTTCTTGAAATGATGCTCGATATTCAGCGCCTTGATCGCCGGATGCAATTCGGCGTTCAGCGTGCCGGCCGCACCATGCTTCGGCCACGTGTCCACGAAATCCGGCTCCGCCGACCAGTGCGCGCCCGGCTCGATATGCCAGTCCTGCGTGGTTGCGATATACGCGTACTCGCTGCGATGCGCGTTCACATAATCGGCAATCCGCTCGGCGACCGCGTTGCCGCCTGCGACACCCAGTTCGCCGCTTTCACAGAACGTCGGCTGCACATCCACCACAATCAGTGCCTTGGTCATCGTCATTCCCCTTATTGCCTTGGATTCGTTTTGAATATTGTCTCGAACTCGACGTGCGATTGCTCTCATCATAGCCATGCGCGGCCCTGTGGGAAACGTTCGGGCTTACACTGCAAGCAGCAATCGAATACAAGAACCAGGGGAGGGCGACCAAGACCATGCTGGACCATCTGACGTTGCACGTGAAAGACATCGACCGTAGCATCACATTCTACAAACAGGCGCTCGCACCGCTCGGCTATATCGTCAAGGCGCATCATGAGCCTACGCTCGGATTCGGCGTGGATGACGGAACCCTGCACTCCGATTTCTACGTGTCACCGATTGAAGGGCTGGAGGCGGAGGCTTCGCCGGTCACGCCGGTCACACACATCGCGTTCTTGGCTGACAGTCAGCAAGCCGTGCAGGCGTTCCATGCAGCCGCGCTCGCCGCCGGCGGCCGAGACAACGGCGCTCCCGGTCCGCGCCCGTACCATCCCGGCTATTACTCCGCATTCGTGCTGGACCCGGATGGCAATAACATCGAAGCCGTCGTGGATTGGGCTCATTCGAACGAGTAAAAACATAGGCTCTGTTAGACCAAGGTTGACTTTTTGACTTGTATTGTAGTTGCTGAGTAGC
>ENA-OYWM01000686-OYWM01000686.1-human-gut-metagenome-genome-assembly--contig:-NODE-686-length-7746-cov-5.408399_pt1 | contig 7746 bp, 3 predicted proteins | sample MGYA00244174_ERZ653405 | MGnify/ENA primary metagenome ERZ653405 (study PRJEB26926, sample SAMN06165104) | human gut metagenome | biome: ENVO:00009003; feature: ENVO:2100002; material: ENVO:00002003...
AGCGTCAGATGTGTATAAGAGACAGGAACAGGCCTGGAACGAACGCCGCATCAACGCCGTGAACTTCAAACGCGAATACAACAAACGAGACGGCGAATGCGAGGAAGCCCTCACCGCCGCCATCAACGCGCGGGCCGGCGCACGCGGCGACCTCGAACGACTGCAACGCGACTTCGACCGGCAACGCTCCCAGCGCACCCGCATCTCCCAGCAGATGGACGAAACCCGCGCCATGCTCTGTCGCGCCACCGGACTCACCCCCGCCGAACTGCCGTACGTGGCCGAACTCATGGACGTGAACGAACACGAGGAAGACTGGCGTCTCGCCATGAACGTCGCCTACGCGCCCATCGCCCAGACCATCCTCGTCGACAAGCGCCACGAACAGGGCTTCGCCGCCAAAGTCAGCACCATCGACCCGCGCACCATGCCCCGACGCACCTGGCAGTTCGTGGACACCGCACGCCACTACGACGACACCGGCGCGCACGCGAACATACTCACCGGAGAACAGGACGGCGACTGGCTGTCCGGCAAACTGCGCTACCGCGACGACTCGCCCTTCGCCGACTGGCTGCGCTCGCAGACCCAGGACGAACGATTCGACGCCCTATGCGTCACCGCCATCGACGACACCGACCGCACCAACCGTCAGGTGCAGGCCGACGGTCAGATCAAATCCGGCGCACGCGGCCAGCACGGCACCAAAGACCGCGCCCAGGTCATCGGATTCGTCAACGAAACCTACCTCAACGCGCTCGCAGCGCAGGTCGACGCCGCCCGCAACGCGCTCAGCCAAGCCGACACCGACTACACGGCCGCCAAAACACAGTCCGATAACCTCCACCGCGAACTCGAACTGGCCAACCAGCTCGCCTACACGTCCTGGGAGCGCATCGACATCGCCGGCGCGCAACGGACCATCACGGACACGCAGGACGCCATCGCATCCATCAAAAACGATCCCAAGCTCGCCGAACTCGCCAAACAGCGCGACGAACTGAACGCCGAACTCGACCGTGTGGAACGCCAGCGCATCGAATCCGACCAGGCCGCGGCCCGCGCCGGCAGCGCCGTCGAAGCGGCGCTCATCTGGCTGCGCGACCATGCCGACACCGGCACGACGGACGCCGCCGGTGCCACCGCCGACAATGACGATGACGCCGCGTCCGGCCCGCTGCCGGACGAAGTCACGGCGGCGCTCGCCGAATCCTACGACAACCGATTCGCCGGACTGGCGGACGCCGCCATGCGCGCGCACATGATCATCGGCGCGGGCGCGGCAGGAACGCAGGCGCCGGGGGAGAGCTTCCCCGAACGCACCATCGCCGGCATCGGCAAGGACATGGCCTCCCGCATCAACCTGCTGAACGGCCAGGCCGATGCCGCACGCACCGGCGTCGAATCGAAAATGAGCACCTACATCGCGCTCTACGCGGCCGACGATGATTCGCTGACCGCCAGCGTGGAGGACTACCGGTACTATCTCGACGAACTCGCCAGCCTCACCCAGCTGGCCGCGGTTGCCGCCACCGACGCCGAATACCGGCGCTGCCTCGAACAGCTGCTCAGGAGCTTCCTGACCATCAAACGCGCCATCGACACGGATGCCAGCGACATCCACGACCAGCTTGACCGCATCAACGCCATGCTCAAAGGCCAGCAGTTCGGTCCCAAGCACGGCAGCCTGTCCCTGCACGCGGACGTGCGCCGTCCCGAGCGCACCTTCTGGGCGCAGCTCATCCGCGTCATCGGCACCCTGAACGATTGGAAATCCGCCGACGTCAACGATTCCGACGCCTCGCGCAAGGCTTTCGCGGCCTGCGCGCCGATGGTCGGGCTGCTGCGCGCCGAACTCGCGCAGGTCAAGGACGCGAACGGCGTGAAAAGCTACGGCGCCCGCAACCTCGACCCGCGTTGCCGCTCGTCCTTCTACGCCATCGTGCATCATGCCGACGGCCCGGATGAACGCATCACCTCCACCGGCGGCCGTTCGGGCGGCGCCTTGCAGGAGCTTACCTCATTCGTATACGGCGCGGCGCTCATCTACCTGCTCGGCGGCGGCCTGACCAGCGAGCCCTCGTACACCACGCTGTTCCTCGACGAGGCGCTCATCAAGGCCGACGGCCGTTACACGCAGCGCGCCCTCACGGTGCTGCCGCGCCTCGGATTCCAGGTCATCGTCTCCGCCCCGGAAAGCAAGACCGGCGAAATCCTCGAGGTCTCCACCAAGGCCTACGTGACCTACAAGGACCCCGACACCGGCCTCACCTCCCTGCGCGAGGCCGTGCTGCATCAGAATGACATGGACGATGAATCATCGTCGGATATATTGAAGGATGACGGGGTTGCCGAATGAGCAGTCCTGGCGTCGCCGGTATTAAGACGATTCGGTTCGACTCGACGATGTTCGAAAGCAGGTGATGGGAACTATGGCCGGCATGAAAGACATCGCTGCGATCACCACATGCGTGAAGAAACATATGCGTTCACATATGTACGACATCGAACCGGCATGGCCATTTCCCGTGCCGGTGGGATTGCCGGACCAAGCATTTTTGGAAACCAATGCGATTGCGGTGCATGACAACAACAATGAGATACGGCAATGGGCAAGCAAGAATGGTTGCGAAATCATAACCAAGCATCGCACCATAGGCACCTCTGTCGAGCTGATCTCCAAAGTCGTCGTTCCTGACGAATCAATAGCCATGCGTGTGGTTGGTCGTACGCTGGCGGCGGAATGTCGCGAAGCGCGCCGCCGCATAGCATGTCTGGTTGCTGCTTGTGACGTTGCTCCGGAAACAATCGAATCGGCCGCTCGCATGACAGGCCATGAACAGCCTGACGACTTCGATCTGCTTGTCAGCGCAGTTCGATATTTCAGGCATCATGACGTGACCGGTATGACGCCGCGACAGATTCCACTGACAGGATTCAGCGGCAAATGGCTGAATGAGTCAAAAACCAATCGTCGTAAGGCCATTTGCCGACTGCTCGGTGTCGAAACGTTGGGTCTGTCAAAACGGCCGACCGAACTGCGGTTCCGTTATCTCGATCCGGTCCGCGACGATGCTGAGCTCGAACGCATCATATGGTGTCCGTGGGAAGGCGAAGCGTTATCCGGCATTAAATATGCTGTCATCGTTGAGAACAAAGACACGTATCAGACTATGCCGCCGATTGCGCAGGGCATCTGCATATGGGGTTCTGGTCGCGCTGTAAGCGATGCTGTACCTGCGGTTCCTGCACTGCGTGACATGCGTATCGTGTATTGGGGTGATATGGATGCGGATGGACTGGAAATACTTTCGACATTACGTGAATCAGGTATCGAATGCGACTCCATCCTGATGGATTGCGATGCATACGATCGGTACCACAGATTTGGTACCGATCGTACTGAACGCAGCGCGAAGATTGCTATGCGGGAGCCTAAGCCGACGCCCGGCCTTCAATCGGCGGAGCGACGTCTTTATGAACGACTGTGTGCTGACAAAACCATCGCTTATCGGCGCATCGAACAGGAACGCATTCCCATGCGTGATGCAGTTGACGAATTACGCAAGCTTGGCATCCCCGTGGAGTCCATTGAAAATCAGGATTTGCCGATTTAGGCTGAGTGATTGGGGATGTTGCCAAGAGCTAGAACGGCTTAGCTTTTTCTCGTCTCACATTATGCCTTCCGATTAATAATGCAACGGCATTGCATAGCTGCAAGGTCCGGCACTGCTATCCGATACTATCGAACTGTTGTTTTGCGTTGCGCGAGAAGGGACAAACATGGCAACCGCTTGGGGTGACGAGAGTGTGCGGAAAACCGGAGTTCCCTCGCCTATGTACTTGATGGGCGCATGCGTATGTGATGATACGGAAACCGAAACAAGGCAAAGATTGGCGTTGCTTAAGCCCAAAGGAGCAAGGAAATTGCACTGGCGAGACATGCGGCCATCATTGCGTGGCAAAGTCGTTGATGCCATGGCTGCAATGGACATTGATCATGTCATTGTGGCTGCGGTACCAATGAGCCAGTGGAATACCGCCGAACGCGCTCGCCGTAAATGTTTGGAACGTCTTCTGCCTCTGCTGGAAACAGAATACAACGTGGACACGCTTGTGCTTGAACGGCGCGAGATTTCATAGGACAGGAACGATATCCGTTTCATCGATGGATTGAGAAGCCGCAGATTTATCGGGCCAATTCGTGTCGAACTCTGTGCAGGGGAGACTGATGCAAGGCTATGGCTCCCTGATCAGCTGCTAGGAGCGTACGGTGATGCCCAGGCCGGTACTGGAAGATACGATGAATTCCTCGGCCATGTTCGAACAGTGTTCATCGACAGTGATTGATGTCCTAAAACCGTGTATACTTCATGGTAAGCCAACCCCGCTGGGGAAATGGAAGTGAGAGCCGGACGCCCCGAGTATCTTGGGGGCCGGCTCTTGCGTTTCGGTCCACTGATGGTCCGGAATTTTGCATACTATGGTTCGGTTTTCCGGCCTGACATGCCATCGAACAAGCGTTCGAATTTGGTCGTGTGTTCGGGTATCCTTGGGACAGATTTGGCGCGCGCATGACCGTGCGCGCGGGAACGGTGAGATGGAAGGTGGGGTGTGGCTGTGGCGGCAATGCAGACTGGCGCAAGGCGCGCAACAAGCGCAACGGGCGCGAAAACCGGCAAGGGCAAGAACGGTGAGGTCATCGTCGAAAAGGTGATGACCAGCGACTCCTTCCTGAGCCGGGAGATCAAAAAGGCGCCGCTGATTGAACACGATGGTTCGCTGGTAGCTGATATCTCGCACATCCCGAACGATCTCAAGATCACGATTCAGGGTGCGCGCGAACACAACCTCAAGAACGTCGACCTGGCGATTCCGCGCAATCGCATGGTCGTGTTCACAGGCCTGTCCGGTTCGGGCAAATCCTCGCTCGCGTTTGACACCCTGTTCGCCGAAGGCCAGCGACGCTACGTCGAATCCCTATCCGCCTACGCCCGCCAGTTCCTGGGTCAGATGGACAAGCCCGACGTTGACTTCATCGAGGGCCTGAGCCCGGCCGTCTCCATCGACCAGAAGACCACCAACCGCAACCCGCGTTCTACCGTCGGCACCATCACCGAAATCTACGATTACCTGCGACTGCTCTTCGCCCGCACCGGCATCCCTCACTGCCCTGAATGCGGCGAGCCCGTCGCCTCCCAGACCCCGCAGCAGATCGTCGACACACTGCTCGGCTACCCGGAGCGCACGCGATTCCAGATTCTCGCGCCCGTGGTCAAGGGCCGCAAGGGCGAGTTCGTGGATATGATCGAGCTGCTGCGCTCCGACGGCTACGCCCGCGCGCTCATCGACGGCGAGATGACGCAGCTGTCCGACGACATCAAACTCACCAAGCAGAAGAAGCACACCATCGAGGTCGTGGTCGACCGACTCGTGGTCAAGGACGGCATCCGCCAACGCCTGACCGACTCGGTGGAAACCGCCCTCAAGCTCGCCAACGGCAGCATCGTCATCGACTTCGTGGACGAGGAGGAAGGCAGCCCGGCCCGCCGCCAGCCGTTCTCCGAACACCGCAGCTGCCCGAACGGGCACACGCTCGAACTCGACGAGGTCGAGCCGCGCACCTTCTCCTTCAACGCCCCCTACGGTGCCTGCCCCGCCTGCACCGGTCTCGGCTTCAAACTGGAAATCGACCCGGACCTCATCATCTCCGACCCGGACAAGTCACTGGCCGACGGCGTCATCGAACCGTGGAGAGGCACCAAGATGACCTCCCAGTACTACGGCCACATCCTCGAAGGTCTGGCCAAGGAAATGGGCTTCTCCATGAAGACCCCTTGGAAGGGCCTGCCGGACGACGTCAAGCACGACATCCTCTACGGCCACGACTTCAAGGTCAACGTCTCCTACCGCAATCGCTGGGGACGCCTGCGCGAATACTCCACCGGCTTCGAAGGCGTGATCCGCACGCTCATGCGACGCCACGACGAAACCGATTCGCAGTCCATGCGCGAATACTACGAGTCGTACATGCGCGAAGTGCCCTGCCAGGTCTGCCACGGACGCCGTCTGAAGCCCGAAGTGCTCGCTGTCACTGTGGACGGAAAATCCATCTTCGACGTGTGCGACATGCCCGTCGTACGCGAACTCGCCTGGATCAACGGCCTGAAACTCGAAGGCTCGGCACAGCTGATCGCCGGCGAAGTGCTCAAGGAGATCAAGGCCCGACTCGGCTTCCTGAACGACGTCGGCCTCGACTACCTGACCCTCTCGCGCGCGGCCGCCACCCTGTCCGGCGGAGAAGCGCAGCGCATCCGACTCGCCACGCAGATCGGCTCCGGTCTGGTCGGCGTCATGTACGTGCTCGACGAGCCGTCCATCGGCCTGCACCAGCGTGACAACGAACGCCTCATCGAAACCCTGCACCACCTGCGCGATCTCGGCAACACGCTGATTGTCGTCGAACACGACGAGGACACGATACGCCGCGCCGACTGGGTGGTCGACATCGGCCCCGGCGCCGGCGAACACGGCGGCGAAGTCATCTACTCCGGCCCCGCCAAGCACCTCATAGAAGCCAAGCGCTCCATCACCGGCGACTACATCGCCCACCGGCGAGAGATCGCCGTGCCCGCCAAGCGCCGCAAGATCCACAAGACCCAGGTGCTCAAAGTCGTGGGTGCCCGCGAGAACAACCTCAAGAACATCGACGTGAGCTTCCCGCTCGGCGTGCTCACCGTGGTCACCGGCGTCTCCGGCTCCGGCAAATCCTCGCTGGTCAACACGATCCTCTACCCGGTGCTCGCCGACAAGCTCAACGGTGCACGCATCGTACCCGGCCGCCACACGCGCGTGGAAGGCGTGGACCAGGTGCGCAAGGTGATCCACGTCGACCAGAACCCGATCGGCCGCACGCCGCGATCCAACCCCGCCACCTACACCGGTGTGTGGGACAAGATCCGCACCCTGTTCGCCAAGACTCCCGAAGCCCAGGTGCGCGGCTACGGCCCCGGCCGCTTCAGTTTCAACGTCAAAGGCGGCCGATGCGAGGCCTGCCACGGCGACGGCACGCTGAAGATCGAAATGAACTTCCTGCCCGACGTCTACGTGGACTGCGAGGTCTGCCACGGCAAACGATACAACCGCGAGACCCTCGAAGTCACGTACAACGGCAAGACCGTGGCCGACATCCTCAACATGCCCATCGAGGAGGCCGCCGACTTCTTCAAGGCGTACACCGGCATCTCCCGATACCTGAAGACCCTCGTGGACGTCGGCCTCGGCTACATCCGACTCGGCCAGCCCGCACCCACCCTGTCCGGCGGTGAATCGCAGCGCGTCAAGCTTGCCACCGAGCTGCAGCGCCGATCCGACGGCAAAACCGTGTACATCCTCGACGAGCCGACCACCGGCCTGCACTTCGAAGACGTGAACAAGCTGCTCAAGGTGCTGCAGTCCCTGGTGGACAAGGGCAATACGGTCATCGTCATCGAACATAATCTGGATGTGATCAAGGAGGCCGACTGGCTGATCGATCTCGGTCCGGAGGGCGGCGACGGAGGCGGCACCATCGTCACGCAGGGCACGCCCGAACAGGTTGCCGAATGCGAAGCCTCATGGACCGGCAAGTTCCTGAAACCCATGCTTTAGCCTTCCATTGCAGCTGACCTCGGGTGGGTTGGGGTGTTTGTCGCTGGACATGCTCCGGGCCGCTCCTGTCTCTTATACACATCTCCGAGCCCACGA
>ENA-OYWM01000689-OYWM01000689.1-human-gut-metagenome-genome-assembly--contig:-NODE-689-length-7721-cov-4.353639_pt1 | contig 7721 bp, 5 predicted proteins | sample MGYA00244174_ERZ653405 | MGnify/ENA primary metagenome ERZ653405 (study PRJEB26926, sample SAMN06165104) | human gut metagenome | biome: ENVO:00009003; feature: ENVO:2100002; material: ENVO:00002003...
GCCATAGGGGATGCAAAATTAACGGAGAGGTACACACGCAGTCCGTACGGGCGGAAAATATCTGCCAATGCTTTTACTTTCTGCAGGTATTCGGCAGAAAGGATTTTTGGGGAAGCGTTTACGTTGTTCAGCACAGTGCCGTTGATGCCGATGGAAGCATTGGCGCGGGCATATTCCTTATATCTGTCGGACAGTGTATTCGGCAGTTCTTCCCAATTCCAAAGTGATTGTCCTGCGTAACCGCGTTCTACGGTGCGGTCCATATTGTCCCAATGGTTGAGGATGCGCAGGTTGTAGGCGGGATTCTCTGTTGTTTGAGCCTCAACCACGTTCTGTCCGGTCTCTTGCATCCTGAGCAAGTGATAGGCGGCATAGAGCAATCCTGTTTCGGTGGGAGATGTGAGGGTGATCTTATTATCTTCATGCCGGATGCGGAAACCTTCCGCTTGCAACTGTTTGTCCTTTTGTATAACGAGCCGGACAGGGGCTCCTTTCCATGCCTGCTGCAACTCCTCGACAGCTATGTTTAGCGTAGGTGATTGGCGGGGGGCGGAAATTTCGGCATGGGCATTGGCCGGTAGTCGAAGCCACAAATGGCTACCGTCTTCGGCAGCCATTTGGGTAACGAATACTATTGCAATATAGAAAAGCGAAAATATTCTGTATTTCATGTCATTAAACTTACAAGTTGATGAATGGCCTTTATGCCGCAAGTATGTCAGCGGCACATTGGCATCTTGGTGCATCGGATTATTGTCCTTCGATAGTGATTATTCTGCCATTGGCGTCATATTCCAGTTCGCAGACTTTCAGACTGCGGAGCCATGTCTTTCCATTGGAAGGCACACAGTCGTGGTGGAACAGATACCATTTTCCTTTATACTCTACAATGGCATGGTGCGTGGTCCAACCCACTACCGGCGTGAGGATGACACCCTGATAGGTGAAAGGTCCGTAAGGATTGTCGCCGATGGCGTAACACAAGCGGTGCGTATCGCCGGTGGAGTAGGAGAAATAATATTTGCCGTTGTATTTGTGCATCCAACTGGCTTCGAAGAAACGGCGTTCATTGTCGCCTCCCGTCAGAGGTTTGCCATTCTCATCCAGAATGACAACGGCTTTCGGCTCTTCTGCAAATTCCAGCATATCTTTGCTGAGTTTGGCCACACGAGCGGGGAGAGCCTGTTCGTCGCCTTCGGGCAAAACGGCACATTCCAAAGCTTTATTGTCGCGATAGCGTTGCAGCTGGCCACCCCACAAACCGCCGAAATACATGTAGAAATCACCGTCTCCATTATCCAGGATGGCAGGGTCGATGCTGTAACTGCCTTTCATCGGATTGGCTTGAGGAACGAACGGTCCTTCCGGATTGTCACTGACAGCTACACCGATGCGGAAAATATCGTTTTGGTCTTTCAGGGGGAAATACATATAATATTTTCCGTCTTTCCGGGCTACGTCGCAGTCCCATAACTGGCGGCCTGCCCAAGGTATGTCCTCCACCTGAAGGACTACTCCATGGTCTTTGATTTCACCGTTCATAATGTCGTCGGTGGAGAAAACATGATAGTCTTTCATGTTGAAATGATCGCCATTGTCGTTTTCTTCGATACCGCTTTCCCAGTCATGGCTGGGGTAGATGTAAACTCTGTTGTTGAAAACATGTACGGCAGGGTCTGCCATATAATCTCCCGGAACTAAGTATCTCATTTCTTTTTTCATGGTGAATCAGAATTTAGTTATAAGTTATTGAATTATTTTTTATAGAATTTGAATTATTACTTGCCTGTTTTTGCATTGCTGTTGAACTTTTAATAGTCTGCTTTGCTTCTTCGTTCTTTCAGTTCGGCCTGCATACGTTCGTTATACTCTTTGGTAATGGGGTAGAAGTAGAGGGCGATAACGCCTACAAAGAATGTCGCAGCAGGAATCAAACTGGATGAAAGCAGGATGCCTTGGATGGCAGAGTCTGTCTGCTCCGTTCCTGCTCCCGACACATAACCGAAACCGGAAAGAAGGAAACCCAATATGGCGCCACCGATGCCCAGACCGGCTTTCAATGCAAAGACAACTCCGGCAAAGACGAAGCCTGTGGCACGCCGGTGGTTGACATATTCTGAATGGTCGGCTACATCGGCAATCATGGCCCACAGCAGAGGCACTGTCGGGGCATATGCAAGGCTCTTGAGGAAGTTCAGCACGAACATCGTCTCTACATCTGTTTCGTTGGGGAAATAGAAGAAGGCTGTGAACAGTGCAGTCAACGCAAGGCAAATGATGAATACGCGCTTCTTGCCGTAACGGTTTGCCAGAAAACTGGAAAGCAGGATTACGCCAAAGAACTGAACCAATGCACCCAGCATGTTGAATACGCCAAAACCTACCTCGTATGCTTTGTCCGGACTGCTGACTATTAATCCGAAAGCATTTAATATGCTGTATCCTACTCCGTCTCCGGCTTCAGTGGCCACTAAGCCTATCTTGTCAAGGAAGGCATAAAGCGCACCGGCGTCTACATAGTTCTCGAAATAATAGTTCATTGCGCTTCCCCACATGGCAAGGGTCGTAAATATGAATAATGTCAGAATGAACATAGCCCGCCATGGTATGTTCTTGAAAACATCTTTAATATCTTGTTTGGTATCTGTCTTTTGGCTGATCGGCGGTGTAATGCGTTCACGTGCGGAAAAGAAAGTAATGACGAGGAATACCAGACCGATGACGGCAAACAACGATATTGTGCAAAGCCACCCATGGCCTTTGTCACCGGATTCACCGGCAAACTTGCTGACCAACGGCAGTGTTAGGCCTTGTACGATGAATTGTGCGATAGTGGCTGCCACAAAACGTATACTGGTTATGCTGTTACGCTCTTTAATGTCACTTGTCATGACACCTCCCAATGAAGCATAAGGAGTGTTATTGAATGAATACAGAGTCATCAATAAGGTGTAAGAGATTGTTGCGTACAGCGCCACAAGTCCTTTGTCTTCAATGCCCGGATTGTAAAATGCCAAAATGTAAAACACCATGAAAGGTAGAGCTGTCCAAAGAACCCATGGACGATATTTACCCCATTTGGACTTTGTGCGGTCGGACAGAATTCCCACCGTAGGGTCTACAAAGGCGTCTACAATACGCGCTAACAACATTACACTACCGGCAACAGCTCCTTCCAGACCAAATACGTCTGTATAGAACTTAGTCTGGTAAATCATCATCATCTGGAACACAAAGTTCGCTGAACAATCTCCGAGGCTATAACCGATCTTTTCGGCTATGGACACTTTTTGGTTAAGTGTATTCATTCTATTAAATTTTTATTAGTTGGATCATTATTTAAAAAAGGTGTGTCATTGTTTTGTGTTACTCAAAACACTTTCTGCTGCACGCTTGCCTAAAGTCTTTTTGTCAAGCGGGTGAATGTCATTCCACTCTCCCAGGTCACTGTTACGTATGAGATAAGTATTGGAATTGACAGCGGCCGCTTTGGCTTGTTCCTGACGCATTTCCGCCCAAGCTCTCCGACCGTCAAGATCGTCTTTCGACAGAAAATCGGCCAGCTCTACAATATGGAAAGGCAGTTCGGACTGGCTGAATGTACGACGCCAATCGGCAATCATTGCCGATAAAAGTGCCACATATTCATTTCGGCGTGATACGTTTGATTCGCCTTGATACCATAGCACTCCCCGTATGGAATAGTTTTGCAGTGGAGCTATCATGGCGTTGTATAGGCATACCGGTTTGTACCAAAAGAACATCATCTCCGGAGCGGGTGGCATGGGAGCTCCTAACCGGTATTTCCATTCCTGTTTCAGATTGACTTCTTCGTTGCCGCAGATAATTTTGTATGGTTTTTTCCTGTACGAAACTCGGTTGTCCGCCGTTGCTGACGATTCGGACGGTCACATTGTTTTTCCCGGATTTCAATACACCGGCAGGTATCCGGTAGATACGGGGAGGATATTGGTAACCGGTGGTTCCGACAAATACTCCGTTCACATATACGGAATCGGCATCCACAATACAGCCTAAACGCAATGTGGCTTCTTTACCGTTCCATGATTGCGGTATCTCTATGTCTTGGCGTAGCCAATGGGAACCGCCAATCGGGTTCAGACCGTTATTGCCCCATGATTGTGAAAACATATTTACTGTTTGCCAACTGTTGTCATCGTAATTGGCTGCATACCAGGGAATGGATTCGTGCAGACCTGCATCACCGCGATAGAGCGACAGGTTCCAACGGTAGAAGTTCTCACCCTCTAATTTCTTGATGTGGCTGCAATAGGCATCATCTTCATACAGACGTTTACTGTTGATATATAAAGGGAACTCCTTCAACCCTTCTTCACTTATCCATGCTTCTACGGGAGTACCTCCCCAGCTGGAGTTGATGAGCCCCACTGGTATGCCGGTCTTTTCGTACATCTCTTTGGCAAAGAAATAGGCAAGGGCGGAGAAATCCATCACATTTTCTTGCGTCAGCGTCTTCCAGCCTGTTTCGGAGAGCTCTTCTTGAGGTGCGTGAAAATTGTATTCCTGGGGTATGAGGATATGTCGTATTTTCTCATTGTTATAGCTGAGTATTTCTTGAGAAAACATATCCATTACCCGTCTCACAGGCAGTTCCATGTTTGACTGTCCTGAGCAGAGCCATACATCGCCTACTAAAATGTCATTCAGTTTGATGTCGTTGACTTGCATTGGGAAAGGACCGCCTGCTTTCAACGGTGGCAGCGTAATGCTCCAGCGTCCGTTGGCATCAGCGGTAGCATGATAGCTCTTTTTCTGAAACTTTACGGTGATACTTTCGCCTGCATCCGCTGTACCCCATACTTTGACCGACTGTTCGCGCTGCAGCACCATTCCGTCTGAAATTAAAGCAGGCAACTTTACCTTTGCATCTGCCCATGAGGTAGCGCAAAGGTAAAGTAGCACTGCCACTCCTAACCTAATTTTATCATAAATCAAACTTTTCATATCTTCTCTGTCATATTGCCAAATTCAAAAGAATCTGTCATGTTTATTGATATTCGTACAGTTGTACATGTAATATCTTGAAGTCTCCTACAGAAATGCGTACATGGCGCCCCTGATGATCCTGGTCTCCATTGAGCCGACGGACATAATGAAGCTTGCCGTCTTTGTCTACTTTAACTTCATCCACATATCCGATGCCGCAACGCATTCCTTTGAATTTGTCATGTTTCGTTTTTATTTGGTCATTTCTCAAAGCAAATCCGTCTTCTTCCAACTGCTTTTGTTTTTCAATCGTTTGCTTTTCTGACGTTTTGGCAAATTCCAGAACGATGCCACTGCCGGCTACGATATATTCATTTTTAGAGAGCTTTAATAAAATACCGCCGCCTTCGGGCCATATACTGCCATTTGTGGCGCGTGGATCCCAAGGGAGAGTGAAGAAATGTCGGGCGGTTATGGTCAAATCATCATCTGCGATGATGCGTTCTTTGTTTTCACTGTCAAAAAGTAACCCTTTCATTAATCCTTTACCCTGATATTTGGTGAGTAAAGGCATTAACTCCGTTAATTTGGCATAGCTTTGGACTAATGGCGAGTTAGGAGAGTCGGAACCGTCTTCTATTGAAAATGGACTGATGCCAATGGCATCGTGTTCGCCAAAAATATAAAATGCCCGGACACTGTTATTATCTGTCAGACGGATCTCCGGAATGAACAAAGGATTGTTGTGTAACTTATATCGTGCTACCCAGTCTGTGAATCCATTATCATACAGGTCGGGTGCAAGAATATCGATGCTGGGTGCTCCGCAATGCCATACATCAATTAAATGTGCCAAAGGACCGGCGGAGGGATATTCACCCGGTTTGCGCCCTCTACTGTTCATTGCCGCATTGACATATAGTGGGATGTTATAGATGGAACGGGCTGTTTGTGCCAGTCCTTCCACATATTTGGCATAGTGCCATGCCATGAAGATTTCATCGGTGTAGATGTCTGCCCCGAATACTTCTTGCCAATTGCCTTGCTTTTTACATCCTTGACTTTCCCATTTTTTCAACATTTGCGGATGAAGCGCCTTTTTGTTTTTCTGTAGATAGGTCATGAATTCAGCCGGTACAGGAGCGTTGAATATCTTATTGGCTTCACGTGAATAGTCACGAGCATCTTCCAGCATGCCGATTTCATTTTCTATTTGTATCATAATCACTGTGCCTTCCTCCTTGTCGACCGTTGCTATGTGTTGCATCCATTGGGAAAATGCACGATGATCGGCTTCGTATACAGCCTCGGAAAAAGCGCTGGCTATTTCAAGAGGCTTTCCGCTCTGGGTATATGCACGTGGATACTTCTTGTGGTTTTCTTTAAACCACAAAGGTGCGTAGCAACTCATTGAATTTTTCCAGGCACCGAACCATAAAAAAACAATTTTGAGATCATTCTCTCGTGCTTGTTGCAGTGCTTTGTCTGTAAGCGTGAAGTCGAATTGTCCTTCAACCGGTTCTGTCAGATCCCAATAGACGGGAACCAATACGGTGTTCAAGCCCATCTTTTTAAGTTTCGGGAAAATACGTTCGATATCTTGCGGACAAGCAGCAGATGAATTGCCTAATTCTCCTCCTAATATAAGGAAAGGCATTCCATGCACTACTAGCTGAGTGGCGGTTCCTTGTTTTTGTAAAAAACTGTTTTGACCAATGATGTATTCAATGGCTAAACAGTTTAAAATTAGAAATAGAATTAATTTCTTCATATAGTTCTCAAATAGGCTGTTTGATGAAACTTTACAAAGGTAGTCAACTACTTTTTAATTTACTTTAGAATATGTATCACAAAACTTGTTGTATGTTACATCTTTTGTTTTATATGTTACATTCTTCACTATGATATGTTTTATTTGTAGCTTTTAAGCTTTATGAAGCATCTGGATGCTGCATTTGTGGATGCTGTTTTTGAAATCGGATCATGGATTATAAAATTTGGAAAAACATCTGGCTGAAATTTACAGTTGTTATATGACAATATATTCTGCGGTTTGAGGCGCTGATATGATGAATTTTAATGGGGGTGTTACATAGAAAAAAGAAAAGGTAACATTGAGGGTGAACTTGTAATCCCTATTAAAGAAAGTGTTACGTACTTGGTGGTCCGTATCAGAAGGATTGTCTAATTTTGACCTGTAAATAATTCTAATACAAATATGAAAAGGATATTTTTTATTGTTAGCCTTGTTTTGTTGGCTTGTACGGCTTCGCTGCCGCTTTCGGCTAAAGTCAGACTTCCTCGTTTGGTAAGTGACAGAATGGTGTTGCAACGTGATACGGAATTAAAAATATGGGGCTGGGCTTCTCCCGGAGAGAAAGTAACTGTACGTTTTCGGGGAAAGCATTATAATACGGAAGCTGATGCAAAGGGAAATTGGTTGGTTCTTCTGCCGCCGCAGCAGGCAGGCGGCCCTTTTCTTTTGGAAGTGAATGAACTTGCTATTCGTGACGTTCTGGTGGGGGATGTTTGGCTTTGTTCCGGCCAGTCCAATCAGGAAACTCCTATTGCACGTCTGACGGAGATGTTTCCTGAAATTAATGTATCTAACAATCACATGATACGGCATTATAAAGTACCTACGCAGAATTCAGTAGGAGAACTGAAAGATGAAATCGCGGGTAATGCCGGCTGGTATTCGGGCTGTCTCTTATACACATCTCCGAGCCCACGAGACTCGACGTCATCTCGTA
>ENA-OYWM01000699-OYWM01000699.1-human-gut-metagenome-genome-assembly--contig:-NODE-699-length-7599-cov-4.649655_pt1 | contig 7599 bp, 7 predicted proteins | sample MGYA00244174_ERZ653405 | MGnify/ENA primary metagenome ERZ653405 (study PRJEB26926, sample SAMN06165104) | human gut metagenome | biome: ENVO:00009003; feature: ENVO:2100002; material: ENVO:00002003...
GTAAGATCGTCGGCAGCGTCAGATGTGTATAAGAGACAGGTAAAGAACCGTCTGTTTATCTTTGTAGACTGGATGTGGAGTTACTTTACATACGATCCTTCTTTGCGGGTAATTATAAAACCTTTGCGTAGAGATAAACCATAATGCCTTATTTTTCGTTATATTAAATATAAATGTTTAAACGAACGACTATGCTTTACAAATTTTTATTCCCGTCTAAACCGGATGGAGCAGCAACGTCTGCTATATTATTAATAGTGAGAATTATATTTGGTGTGTTACTAATGAACCATGGTATCGAGAAGTGGTCCAATTATCAGGAGTTATCCGCTGTATTTCCCGATCCGCTGGGTGTGGGCAGTCCTCTTTCCCTGGGATTAGCCATATTCGGTGAATTGGCTTGTTCTATGGCATTTATCATTGGTTTCCTTTACCGTCTGGCTATGCTGCCGATGATATTTACAATGGGGATGGCATTCTTTGTTATTCACGGAAACGATCCGTTTGCGGTCAAAGAACTGGCTTTCATATATCTGGTGGTATACGTACTGATGTATATTATCGGTCCTGGAAAGTTTGCCGTAGACCACTGGCTGGGTAAGGCTTTAACTCCCAAAAAGCCTTAATTTTACCGGGGCTGTTTAACTGAAAAATTGTTTTTGTCTCTTATTTAAGTGTATTTTTCACAAAAAGCACTTATATTTGCCCGAAGAAAAAGAGCAAAGAGTTAAATCAATAAACTCAGTAAAACAAAAGAAAGTAATTATGAAAAAGAGTAATTTGAATTTGGCTGCAACCGTGATGATTTGTGGCGCATTTCTTTTCAGTTCTTGTATCGGTTCTTTGGGACTGCATAGTAAACTGGTCAGCTGGAATCAAGGTATTGGTACCAAGTTTGTAAACGAACTGGTTTATCTGGCATTCAATATTATCCCGGTATATGGCGTTTGCTATCTGGCCGATGCATTGGTCATCAACTCCATCGAATTCTGGAGTGGTTCAAACCCTATGGCCAGCATTGGTGATGTAAAGAAAGTGAAAGGCGAAAACGGTGACTACCTGGTAGAGACACTTGAAAACGGCTATTCTATCACCAAAGAAGGTGAGACTGCTTCTATGGAACTCATTTACAACAAAGAGTTGAATACTTGGAATGTTGTTGCCGATGGTGTCAGCACAGAATTGCTGCAAATGAACAATGACGGCACTGCACAAATGACCCTTCCGAACGGTGAGGAAATGACAGTGACGCTGGATGCCCAAGGTGTGGCAGCAGCACGTCAGGCGACGATGATTGACAGCTATTACGCTTTTAATTAAAAGTTGAAAATGGAAAGGTGAAAGTTGAAAATGGCTGGGTGCATAGATGCCCAATAACCATTTTCACCTTTCCACTTCCCATTAGAACGGATATCCCACAGCAAAGTGGAAGGCAAAATCGCGGCTGAATTTAGGATGGATAATGGGATAACGGTCTTTTTTCTTCTCATACGCCGGATTGACGGCCTTCATACCCCCGTCGAAACGCAATACAAAGAAATCCAAGTCAAGACGCAATCCTAAACCATATGCCACGGCAATCTGTTTATAGAACTTGTCAAATTCAAACTGACCTCCCGGCTGGTCTTTATAATCCCGTATTGTCCAGATATTCCCGGCATCTACAAAGAGGGCTCCTCTGAATTTCCAGAACAACCGTGTGCGGTATTCAATGCTGGCATCCAGCTTGATGTCTCCCGACTGGTTCATGAAGTTATTATCGCCGGGGAAAGAACCGGGCCCCAAATCACGTACAGACCATCCGCGCACACTGTTGGCGCCACCGGAGAAGTAGCGTTTCTCAAATGGAAGCATTGTTGCATTGCCATATGGAATGGCGATACCGGCACCAAAATGAAATGCCAATGAATTGCGGTTGTCAATGACCAGATTCTTGGCAAAGTCAAAATCGCCTTTCAGGTATTGGGCAAAAGGAATGTTCAACAAAGTGTATTCCCCCGATGCATTCTTCTTCATTCCTCCGAGCTTTGCCACAGCATACAACAAGTTACCCGCCGATTCAAAATTGAGGCGGATGGTATAGGAATTTCCGATACCGGAGTTATTCATCAATGCTCTTCCGGCACTGTTGTAGATATAGCTATAGCCGGTGCGGACAATAAAGCGGTCTTCATAATTGTATTTGAGGATGTAGTTCTCGTCTTTCTCCAGATAATCCTCTTTGAATGTCTGGTCTATGCTGGGCATATACAGATAGTTGATGTCCAGCAAATCAATGCGATGCTGCGAACGCTGTTGTTGTACCCCCCATTTGTAGCTCCATCCGGCAGATGCTACAATGCGCGTGAATTCGGGTCTCATCTGGTAGTTATATTGCAATCCGAATTCTGTAGTAGCCCTTATCCTCCGCTTGAAATCGCTGGATACAAAGGGAAACATAAACCGTGGGAAGTTGATGGTTGCTTCCGCACCTAATTCTATGTAGTCTTGATTCAAGGAGCTCTGCAAACCGGACACAGCCTCGTATGCCCCACGTAGCTTGAACATGAATGTTTCGGAACCTTTGAACATGTTGCGGTGCTGAAAAGCCACCGAAGCGGCAGCTCCCAAATCGCCGGCAGAGTTTGTGCCTTCCACCTCAAAAGATACGGACTGATGCTTGCCTCTGGTCAGCATCACATAGGCGTTGAGCTTTGCACTGTCACTCTGTTGCACTTCAAAAAAACGGATATTGGTATATTTCAGGGCTTGCAGGCGTCCGTAGTTGGAGTAGGTACGCTGCACGTTCTGCTCGTTATAGAGAGTTCCCGGAGTGATGCGCAGATTGTTGGTCAGCACTTTGGGGCGCAGATAAAGCTTGTCTTTGTAGTAGATGGGAAAGCCTTTGTAATGCAATGAATCATTCACCTCGATGCTGTTCTGGGTGGATGCCTGCAACACATTATAATCGGTAATGAAACTCACTTTATTGATAGTGTATTGCCGGTGATTCTGCGGCGTATCCTCGTTATGCTGTCTGTATGGAGCCAAATGCAGTGTCAAATCTACCAGATAAGAATTACGGACAGTATCCGCAGTATAGGATATGTACTCTTTATTGAACTTGTAATATCCATTCTGAAGCAGTTTGTTTGTGATGCGCTGGCGTTCTGCATCCAGTACATTGACATCAAAATACATGCCTTCGGATAATAAGGTTACTGCGGAATCCTGCCGCATGTATTCCTTTATTTTACTGTCCTGGATATCATATTTCAAGGTACGAACTTTATAGGGCTTGCCGGTTGTCACTTTATAGACCAACTTCATCTTTTTCTTCTTGACTTGGCGTACCGGTTCCACCAGGGCGCCCATATAGCCCATATTCTGCACAGCCTTAGTGATTTCTTCCCTGGTCCGGTTGGTTTCCTCCTCACTGTATATGACCGGGGCATCACCTAATTTCCTCAATGTACGGTTTATCCAGCGTGTAGAGTCCCGTCCGGACCAGTTGTAGACATACAACTGGGTCTTTATCAGGCTGAACCACTTCGCATTGGGATTCTGGCGGATGTACATGGAGAGATTGGATGGTTTTACTTCCTTATTATCAGTATGTATGCGCACTTCATCCAGCAAATACGAGCCGTCCGGCACATATTTGGTAGAAGAACAGGAAGCCAACAAAAGTACGATAGTAGTAAGTATCGCGTAGCGGAAACCTTTATTCATACCGAGTCATTAATTGCGCATAAACAGCTACAAATATACTTGTATTTTTTTGTTCCCGAAATAAAAAACGCCGGAAGAGTGCAGAGTTTTTGATTATATTGAAATAATCACGTATTTTTGTCAAATGATAACATGTGTGTCCTATGGCATTAAGTAAAAATCGCATTAAATATATCCACTCGTTGGAGCAGAAAAAGAACCGGAAGGCCGACAAGGTATTTCTGGCAGAAGGACCTAAACTCGTAGGGGATTTGTTGGGACATTTTCCTTGTCAGTTCTTGCTGGCAACTTCAGAATGGCTTTCCCGGAACCGCCCTCTCTCCACCGTAGCGGATGCCACGGAAGTATCGGAGGAGGAACTTTCGCGTGCCAGCCTGCTGAAAACTCCCCAACAAGTGCTGGCTGTGTTCCGGCAGCCGGATGAGGAGACGGATATTTCCGTCATCAGTCACTCCCTCTGTCTGGCTTTGGATGATGTGCAAGACCCCGGTAACCTGGGAACGATTGTCCGCCTTGCTGATTGGTTTGGGATAGAGCATATTTTCTGTTCGCCCAACACGGTGGATATCTATAATCCCAAAACTGTGCAGGCCACGATGGGAGGTATCGCACGCGTCAGACTGCATTATACTCCCCTACCCGAGTTCATCCGCTCACTGAAGGATATTCCCGTTTACGGCACTTTCCTGGACGGAGAGAATATGTACGGACAACCGCTTTCGAAAAATGGGCTGATTGTGATGGGTAATGAAGGAAATGGCATCGGAAAAGAAGTGGAGGCACTCATCAACCGCAAACTATACATACCGAATTATCCCGCCAGCCGTGAGACCTCGGAGTCATTGAACGTGGCTATTGCCACAGCAGTAGTTTGCGCTGAGTTCCGGCGCCAGGCTGCATTGTAGTAAAATCAAAAGGAAAAAACAACCAGGGAATCAAATAAGGCAATTCTTCCTCGATAACCGGAGGGATTGCCGTCAGTATATTGCAGCACGTATCAAAATGAGGATAGTCTGTTTCCACCTCCGTAAGCAAAGCTATGACTCCCGGTAGCCATTCCGTATTCTCCACCTCTTCTGTCAATGGGAAGATACGTGATACACATTGTCCTTCACCTATCTCCACCACATATTGTTTCAGATAGCCATGCCCGGGAAGAAACAGAAAATGGGAAGCGTAGCGTTTCATGCTTTCGGACGGGGACGTATGGTTCTGGGAGTCGTGGTATTTTCCTGCTCCTGAATTTCCAGAGGTTTCAATTTCTCAGGTTTTCCGATACTGTCTTTGCGAAGGGAGTCTGTCGCCTGCTGAAGGCTGTCCTTTGGGGCAATGACCAAGCTGTCCGTGGCGTGATAGCGCATCAGTGAGATACGGTCTGCCAGCAAAGGCTGTGGAGTCTCCTGCTGCGGATAATAGATGAACCCGCGTATTTCCTTGATTTCTCCTAAAGTATCGGCAAACAAGGTGAGCGTTTCCACACCTGTGTCTTGTACTTTCCGAATGGCACTGATGACACTGTCATTCTTTTCGTAAAGAATCTGCATCGCCATCAACGGAGCATGTATGCTGTCCGGTGCACCGTTGTGGAAACGGAAGCGCACGCTCCAGCGCAGCGTGTCACGGTCGTGGAAATTGGTGTCTGATGGCAACGTAAACGTTATCTTGTTGTCCAGGGGCATACCCGTCAACTGATAGATATGCTGCCATATCCACACGTCGATACTGTCTCCGGGAAGTGATTCTTTCGGCTTGTTGTCACGCAGGGCAATCAAGTGGTTGATACCGTCTCTCTCGGCTTTCAACCGTACATTCACTTTCTCGTAGATTTTGGTAAGTACTTCCGGGTTACGGGCAAACCAGACCATAGAAGAGTCAAAATCGGCCTGAGTAATGCCATATTTCTTGAAAACCGATTCAATGTATAGCACCCGCTTATAACTTTCGTTATACGGCACTTCTTCACCCATAGCTTTGGCTATGTGATAATCATAAAGCACGTTTTCCATCTTGGCATCCGGAAGGACGGTTTCAGGTCTTTTCACCTTACAAGCCGTCAGACTGAACACCAGAAGGACTACGCTACACCATTGAATTCGATTTATTCCTTTCATGATTTCTTTATGGCAGCATGATAGGCATCATTGAAGTCCTTGCCGTAGAACAACAGCAAAGCAATGATACCGCAACTGATTGCTGCATCCGCAAAATTGAATATCGGGCTGAAGAAAATGAAATGTTCTCCACCGACAAACGGCATCCATGCGGGCCAGTTTGTATCAATGATGGGGAAATAGAACATATCCACCACCTTGCCATGGAACCACGGGGCATATCCCCCTCCTTCAGGCATGAAGGAGGCTATCTGCGAATGGGTGCTTTCGTTGAACAGCACGCCATAGAACACACTGTCGACAATGTTTCCCAAGGCTCCCGTCAAGACCAAAGACACACAGATGATAAATCCGGTCTTCATGCCTTGCTTCACGAACTTGTACAGAAACCAGCCAATGACCGTGACTGCAGCAATGCGGAACAAGGTCAGGAACAGTTTGGCGAATATTTCCATACCGAAAGCCATACCACTATTCTCGGTAAAGTATATATAGAACCAATCCGTAATCCGGATACTCTCATGCCAGTACATGTGGGTCTTTATCCAAATCTTGATAATTTGGTCTATAACCAATACCGAAAATATGATAAGGCAGGCTATCCGGCCCTTCGTAAAGAATTTACCCATTTTTATTTCTTGCCGTTGTTTTTAGCTTCGATGCTCAAAGTGGCATGGGGCACTGCACGAAGGCGCTCTGCCGGTATCAGTTTGCCGGTTTCGCGGCAAATGCCATATGTTTTGTTCTCAATGCGCACCAAAGCAGCCTGCAATCCTTGGATGAACTTCAACTGGCGTTGGGCCAGACGTGTGGTTTCTTCCTTGGATAAGGTGTTGGCACCTTCTTCCAGTACTTTGTACGTAGGAGATGTATCGTCGGTGTCATTACCGTCTGCACCCGTCAGGCTGGCCTTTAACAGTTCATAGTCACGTTGTGCCAACTCTAACTTCTCCATAATGATAGCGCGGAATTCTTCCAATTCAGCATCTGAGTATCTTGTCTTTTCTGCCATAACTTTTACGTGTTAATCAGGGTTAGTATTTAATTATTCTTTCACTACGCTCACGTACAGCGAGAAATCGTCGAAGTTCAGTTCTGTACCATTTTCTACGTTGTCTGCCAGCGTCAGTGAAGTTCCTAAAACTTGGTTGCGAATATAGTCATTATATTCATTTACCGCATCATCTGTTTGAGGATTTTTTGATAATGTAATCTTTATTTTATCTGTTATCTCAAAACCGCTCGACTTGCGGATATTCTGAATGCGGTTTACCAGCTCGCGTGCAATACCCTCACGGCGCAACTCTTCGGTAACGGTAACTTCCAGAGCCACGGTCAGTTTGCCCTCGTTGGCAACCAGCCATCCCGGAATATCCTCACTGAAGATTTCCACATCTGCCGTTTCAATCACGGCTTCTGCACCGTCCAGATTGAACGTATAAGAGCCTTTCTTCTCCAGCTCGGCAATGGCTTCCTGGGACATTTCCGCCACAGCAGCAGCCACGGCTTTCATCTGCTTCCCGAATTTCGGTCCCAGCTTCTTGAAGTCGCATTTCACTTTCTTTACCAGTACACCGGCAGCACCGTCCACAAACTGGATTTCTTTTACATTCACCTCGTTCATGATAAGTGCTTTCACAGCCTCGATGTGTGCACGCTGTTCTTCATCCACTACCGGTATCATGATGCACTGAAGCGGTTGGCGGACTTTGATGTTCACCTTGCGGCGCAATGCCAATACCATGGAAGCTGTCTCTTATACACATCTGACGCTGCC
>ENA-OYWM01000716-OYWM01000716.1-human-gut-metagenome-genome-assembly--contig:-NODE-716-length-7440-cov-5.787271_pt1 | contig 7440 bp, 10 predicted proteins | sample MGYA00244174_ERZ653405 | MGnify/ENA primary metagenome ERZ653405 (study PRJEB26926, sample SAMN06165104) | human gut metagenome | biome: ENVO:00009003; feature: ENVO:2100002; material: ENVO:00002003...
ACGAGATGACGTCGAGTCTCGTGGGCTCGGAGATGTGTATAAGAGACAGGGGCAGCGGTGTAGTTGGATGCGCCGCCGACGATGACGGGCACGTCAAGGTCGTAGATGAACTTCTTGAGGTTCAGCGGTTCCTGACCGGAGGAGACGTGCTCGGCGGAGACCACAGTGCCGCGGATCACGAACAGGTCCACGCCCGCGTCCACCACGGTGGAGTAGAACTGCTGGGTGCGCTGCGGGGAGAGCGCGCCGGCCACGGTGACACCGGCGGCGCGAATCTCGTGCAGACGTTGCGTGATGAGCTCCGGCTTGACCGGCTCGGCATAGATCTGCTGGATACGCTCGGTGGCCTGATCGGCCGGCAGTCCGGCGATTTCGTCCAACAGCGGGGTCGGATCCTCGTAACGGGTCCACAGACCTTCCAGATCGAGCACGCCGAGCGCACCCATCTTGCCCATGGCGATGGCGGTGGCCGGGCTGGTCACCGAATCCATGGGGGCACCGATCACCGGCACATCGAACTCATAGGCGTCGATCTGCCAAGAGGTGGAGACGTCCTCGGGGTCGCGGGTGCGACGGGAGGGGACGATTGCCACATCGTCGAGTGCGTAGCCGAGACGGCCTTTTTTGCCCAAACCGATTTCAATTTCCTGAGACATGGTTTCCAGCCTATTGCCCGGGTGGGACGCCAACAAGGCCGTTTCCCACGGACCGGACGATTGCTTCAAGTCGTTACAAACATGCGCTATGACTAAATCATCTTCACACCATCTATCAGGAGGAAGCATGGCCAAAATCAAGGTCGAAGGCACTGTCGTCGAACTCGACGGCGACGAGATGACCCGCGTGATCTGGAAGGACATCAAGGATCGTCTGATCCTGCCGTACCTCGACGTGAACCTCGACTACTACGATCTGGGCATCGAGCACCGCGACGAGACCGATGACCAGGTGACCATCGACGCCGCCCACGCCATCCAGAAGCACCATGTCGGTGTCAAGTGCGCCACCATCACCCCCGATGAGGCCCGAGTCAAGGAATTCGGTCTCAAGAAGATGTGGAAGTCCCCCAACGGCACCATCCGCAACATCCTGGGCGGCACGATCTTCCGCGAGCCGATTGTGATGAGCAACGTGCCTCGTCTGGTGCCCGGCTGGACCAAGCCGATCGTCGTAGCCCGTCACGCATTCGGCGACCAGTACAAGGCCACCGATTTCAAGGTTCCGGGAGCCGGCCAGCTGACCGTCACCTTCACTCCGGACGATGGCTCCGAGCCGATTCAGCACGTGGTCTACAACTACGGCGAAGACGGCGGCGTGGCCCAGGTGCAGTACAACGTCAACGATTCGATCCGCGGTTTCGCTCGCGCCTGCTTCAACTACGGCCTGATGCGTCATTACCCGGTGTACTTGTCCACCAAGAACACGATTTTGAAGGCCTACGACGGCCAGTTCAAGGACATCTTTGCCGAGGTGTTCGAGACCGAATACAAGGACAGGTACGCCGAGGCCGGCCTGACTTACGAGCACCGCCTGATCGACGACATGGTGGCCAGCTCCCTGAAGTGGCACGGCGGTTACATCTGGGCCTGCAAGAACTACGATGGCGATGTGCAGTCCGACTCCGTGGCCCAGGGCTTCGGTTCGCTGGGCCTCATGACCTCCGTGCTCATGACCCCGGACGGCCAGACCGTCGAGGCCGAAGCGGCGCACGGCACCGTGACCCGTCACTACCGCCGCTGGCAGAAGGGCGAGAAGACCTCCACCAACCCAATCGCATCCATCTTCGCGTGGACCGGCGGCCTTAAGCACCGCGCCGATCTGGACGGCACGCCCGAAGTCCGTCACTTCGCCAAGACGCTGGAGAAGGTCATCGTCGACACCGTTGAAGGCGGTCAGATGACCAAGGATCTGGCCATGCTCATCGGCCCGGACGAACCGTGGCTCGACACCGACGGCTTCATGAACGCGCTGGACGAGAACCTGGCCAAGGCTCTGGCCGAGTAAATCATCGAACACATCGTGCGGACCTACATGGGTCATGTCATGTCGCAAACTGTCATGATTGTCGTGCTTCATCTGGAATGTTCCTCAGCACGATAATCATGACAGTTGTTCGATGCACGCACGTAATACCTCTAATTGTTCCCGGATATGTGGCGATTTGTCCACTGGTCCGGGACTTTTTCGTATACGGCCTACTAGAATCGTGATTCAGCTTGTTTTCACGCCCGCTTGAGGAGGTTTCGCCGCTTATGGTGTTCGCACGCCGCTCAACCACCCTGCTCGCCGCCATTATCGCATCCTGCGCGATGGTGCTGTCACTGACCGCGTGCACCTCAGACAATAAGACCGTTGTAGATGGTCAAACCACGGTGACGTCCAATTCTGCCGGCGGCGTGGCCGTGTTCACACCTTCGGACGGCATTACGCTGAACCAGCAGACGCCACTGAACAAATGGGCGAAGCTGGTGCCTGACCTAGCCAAGGCTCTGGCCGACGCCGGTTTCAAGAAAGGCGATATCGATCATACGACGTCCGACTCGTTGGCCAAGCAAAGCCGCGCCATCCAAGACTTTGTGGTCGATCATCTTTCGAATAACACCACGGACGATTCCGGCATTGCCATCGCGCCCGACAACATGACATTGCTCGTGGCTCCAGTAGTCGAGGCCGACGCTTCCACTCGCCAATACGGCGATTACGTGAGCCAGAACCTGAGCACCAACGATGCCACGGATGGGGAAGCTACTTCTGACGGTGAATCTTCCGAAGACGACTCGTCCAAAGACGATTCGTCCAACACTGAGAGCGACAGCACTGCATCGGACGAGCAGGCGCAGGCCGTGGACCGGCTGGTCTCATCGCTCAAGCTGGCCAAGGAATCCGGCATGCATGTGGTATTGCTCGGCAACAGTATCGAGGGATATAAGCCGGACGCCTTCGTCAAGTTCTCGGACGCCCAGACCATCGGCAAGCTACAGGCGGAAAAGATGGTGTCCAAACTCAAGTTGGATAAGGCCAGTAAAGACAACCCCAAATACATTGAGGTGCTGCTGCCATACACCGCCATGGACGAAAAAGGCAACGCCAACGATTCCACGTTCGCCCAAGAGGCGTTCCGTGGTATCTGGCAGGTACTGGGCTCCTACTATCAGAAGGGCGTTGTGGAAAGCCCTTCAGGCACCTTGGACGGCAAATCCACGGAAAACGATTGGCAAGCCGTGGCCTACGATGCCGCTAAGGAAGGCTCCACTGCGAAAGTGCTTGACAAGCGTCTGGCAAAAACCGACGGACAGTCCACACTCACCCGTATTGACGGCATCATCACGATGAACGACTACATCGCCTCCGAGGTCGTCAAGGAATTGGACGATCTGGGATACACCGGCTCTGCCGCCGATATCAATCCGCAGATCACCATCTCGGGCATTGTCGGCAATATCACCGGCAAGAAGGATCTCAGCCGCGACGCCGTGCCGGACCCGATCAAATCCCCTGAAAACGACAACGCAAACGACTCATCCAGTTCCGATGACGATGCGGACAAGGACACCTCCGCTTCCGACAAGGACCGTGACTCGCAGTGGCCTCTAGTAACCGGATACGGCGCGTATGTCTCGAACATCCCATCCATCGTCAATGGCAAGCAATGGATGACCGGCATGGAAGACAGACAGACCATCGCCACGGATATCGCTCAGGCCTGCGCCAAGCTCAACAAGGACGAAGCGCTGAATTCCATGCCTTCAATCAGGAACTCCGAGGTAGGCGGCGTGAAGAAGATCCCGACCATCAACGAACCGTTGCTGGCTGTCAGCGCCGGCAATCTCAAGTCCGCGTTGATCGACCCCGGATATATTTCCTTGGCCGATGCCGGTCTGTGATTCATACTCGTCACGCCGCTAGCCGCCTGCGATGTCTCTTCCGCACGGCCCTGTTCCGGCCGACAATCACCGTTAAATCATGACGGTTTCAGTACGATTTTTCGACTCCCCGCATATTGCTGTGGGTCAAGATAGTCGGCCGTTCCTCGCTTGAGGCCCCAATGCAGGCAACGGTCTTCGCAATGGTCCGAGCTGCCTTCAACGATGCCTACGGGCTGTCTGCGGGAGATCGTATCCCCCACTGAAAGCTCGGTAACGGCCGGTTCGAATGTCGACGTGACACCTCCACGATGCCGTACACTCACCACATCTTTGCCAGCTACTTTGCCAGCAAAACTCACGGTCCCTGCCTGTGGTGACAGAATTACGGTACCTTGCTCCGCAACAAGATCCACTCCGCGATGACCTGGTGCCCACGGGTTGATCGGCCGCTCGAACTGTTGTTCGACCTGTGGATCGTCGACCGGCCAGTCGAACCGGGATTCGCACTGATTGCCATTGCGCCACGCCAAATCAGACATATCGGTGAAATCCTCCACCGTGTATGCCGCATCTCCGGTCACCGCAGTATCCGCATGCGCAACATGCTGAGGCGTGGATTCCAGCCCTACTCCCAAGGCAAGCAGCAGGCCGATAACGGCGGTCAACGCGATTATGGCATCCATACGCCGTTGCCGTTCCTGAGCCCGCTGACGCGCCTGCTGACGCCGCCTGCTGGCACGTCGGGCTTCGTCGCGACGCCAATCAAACAACAGTGGTGCATTCATGAGATTCCTCCCCATAGTGTGAGTGTGATGCGATTCCGGCTTCTTTGCCGGTGATACCCACCTTGAGGGGTCCGAAACAGGATGTCCAGCCAGAACGACCTATGTGGTTCTAGCTTCCGAAGTTATCCACAATGAAATTTCGCGTGACAGTATCGCCGCATCGTCATGTTGTTCGACCTTCAGCCGCGGCCGATCCATGTCACAACCGCTGCCATGCAGTGACAGCGGAACATCAGAACTCTTGTGATTGTTCCCACTGGGTTCGCATACTCAGACGGTTGTTCCGTTTCACCGATTCCAGTATTTGCCAAGCAGACACCAGCTCCTCCCGGGGGCTGAGCATTTCATCAGTATTCGCCGTTCCATAGCCAGCTCCTCTACCGTTAGTCGCTAGTGTATATCCGCGTTCGGTTTTTGGCTGTATGAGATAGTATCCGATGAGTCCGATTCTGCGGAATTCAGCGCGACATGCCCTACACGCATGTAATTTGCTTTTTCGTGGCAGGCATGTAAGATATGTGACTTGTGCGCGAGAGAAATCTCAAACACAGCAGACATTCCTGCGTAGCTCAGTTGGCAGAGCATCCGACTGTTAATCGGACGGTCGCTGGTTCAAGCCCAGCCGCAGGAGCTCATTGGAAGCCATCGGCGTGTTGCCGGTGGCTTTTTCTGTATTTATATCCATGAGCATCTGATCGGCTTTCTTGTTTCCGAGCATCATGCGCATAATCGCATCGTTAGACAGTTCGTCCACCGTAGTGTCAAGATATTCCGCAGCCAAAAGAACCTCTTCAAATCGCCAGTTTGCGCGAGAGATCTTGAGGGACATACCGGAAGGCTTTATCCCGAGATAGCTTGCCATCTCAGTTTGATTTTTGCCTTCTCTCGCTTGTGCGGCCAGAAGCTGCTGAACGTTGAAAGAAACGACTTTTAACTTGTATGCGGCTCGCGCCTTGGGGCTGACGCCCGGCATTGTTTCAATACTGGTCATTTTTAACCTTTACAACAATATGTTTACCTGTTGCAAAATATATTACCTCTCGATTTGCGTTTAGTGCAAGTTTGTCGTACACTTTTTGCAGGTCGTAAAAAGTATTACAAAAATGGAGGCTGGAGGTGTGTACGCCGATGAATGATTGGTTCAAAGAACGCGGTATCGGCCAAGAGCAGGTCGCCGCCACTCTTAACGTTTCCGTCTCGACCGTTTCACGCATCGTCAACTACAAAAGAGACCTCAGCATGAGGCGTGCGATGATTCTGCACACTGAGTATGGGATTCCTTTTGACGTTATGTATCCATCTCAATTGAGCGAGGGTGAGGGGGTGTTTGTCCGATAAGGAAATGCCCGGTCTCGATCTGGAACATCGAAACCGGGCGTATGCAACACATCCAATGTTGAACGATTCCCTAGTCGCCAAACTTTTGAATCGTTCGCATTGCCTTTTAGATTATGGAGGCTGCACAAATGTCTAGTGTAACCGAAGTCGCTGTGCCGACTTCTGATTTTGATGGTAACGCCCCCGTGAATGGTTCGCGGGACATGGCGTCTACATTTTCCGAATCCCTGTATTGGCGACGTTCTGCCCGGCGCTACGAGCTGGCGGGTCTTGCCGCTTCGATGCTGGCCGCATTGTCGTGCGTGGTTTTTCTGGCGATTCTGCTTGCCGCGAGGAATCTGCTTCTGCCGGGATTCGCTTTGGTGCCGGTGGCCTGCGGCCTGGCTTGTGTGGGTTGCTGGTGCGACCGTAACTCGCGCGATGCCTGGGATTTCGCTTTCTGGTCCCTTCACGCGGAGGTGAGGCAATGACCATGACCGTTGGCGCGCGTTCCCTCGATAACGAGGAGCGCTCGAATTTCCGGGACTATATGTCCCTGTTGTCCCTGTCCGTGGATGCGTCGATGACCGTGAGGGAGGTCATGGCGGTCGCCTATCTGATCGGCCGGCATGACGCGCTTCGTGACGTGCGGAACGCTTCGTCGCCGGCTCGGACGGTGAACCGTGGCCTGATCCATGGCGGTCCGTCGGATTGCGTGTTCAACCGCGGCTACGAGGCCGGTGCGGGCATGGTGTCCGACGAGATCGACGCGTTGATGCGCGACGTGGAGTCCCTCAGCGGCGATGACGCGGTGTTCTCGATGCTCAGGCATCCTTCGGTGAGCGGGGGTGATGAGTGGTGGAATTGGTGATCCTGCTGTTCGTGGTGCTTGCGGTGGCCTGTTTCGGTCTGCTGTTGCCGTTCCTGCGTCTGGCCGTCGGCATCGTGCTTCTCGTGGTCCGTCTGCTGGCCTCCCTCGCGCGATCGATGGGGGCGGGCCGATGATGCACCTCATACTCGTGATCGCCGTCGTTTTCGTTTTCGCCGCGTCCTGTCTGATGACGTTCGCCCTGTGCCGCGCGGCCACGCGCCGCGACATGCTTGAGGCCCGTTGGCGTGAGGAGTCGGCCGGTTCCGTGAGTGAGGAGAGCCATGAGAGCGCATGAAACGCTTGAGCGTGCCGCGCGTCATGGCGGCTTCCCGCCCCATGGGTTCGCTTCGGGCCTGTTGGCGGCCTGCCCGTCGGACGGCAGCCACGACTTCTACCTGTCGATGATGCTCGACGTTCCCGTGCCGCGCGTGCCCATGCTGCGCGCACGTCTGCAAGACTCCCGCCGAGGGGGTGCCGAATGAGCGTGAACGCGGTCGATTGGGCGCTCAGGTTCGCGCCCGTGGACGCCAGGCATAACGGTGCCGCTCGCGTGCTGATGCTGTCTCTTATACACATCTGACGCTGCCGACGATCTTACGCG
>ENA-OYWM01000717-OYWM01000717.1-human-gut-metagenome-genome-assembly--contig:-NODE-717-length-7419-cov-4.466187_pt1 | contig 7419 bp, 7 predicted proteins | sample MGYA00244174_ERZ653405 | MGnify/ENA primary metagenome ERZ653405 (study PRJEB26926, sample SAMN06165104) | human gut metagenome | biome: ENVO:00009003; feature: ENVO:2100002; material: ENVO:00002003...
AGAGACAGGGCTGGTCTTGCTGCGGTGCTGCCACTTCGGACTGGTGTATCTTTCCGGTTTCGCCCGAAAAGCGTTCGTTGAACACGTTCGCCGAATACTCCTTGCCCAAGCGTGAACCGTTCAGCACCACCCGGTTGTCATGGTCGATGAACGTAACGCCATAGATGCGCCCGCTGTCGTTCTGACGGAATACCACGTCAATGCCCTGCTTCCTTAGTTGTTGTTCCAGTTCCTTGCGGCTGCGGACGGTCTGCATGGTAGTGGCTACAATCTTCCGTGTGCGCTCTTTCAGTTTTCCGTTCTTGATTGATTCGCCCGATTTCTCCATTCTGCGCTGCACCGCTTCATAGCCTACCGACTTGCCGATGCGGGAAGCCTTTACCGGGTTGCCCACCTTTTCGCCCTTGTCATTCATGGCGGAATAGACAATGCCCTGATAGGGCTTGCCGTTTATCTCGCCTTTGACTTCCTCGGCGCACACGTTGTAAGCGGCAAGCAAAGCCTTGTATTCCCCGAACGACTGGAAGCGGTAGCCGTAGCAAGCCGCTTTCACGGTATTGCCGATTTGGTGCTTCACGTCCCCGGCGGCATAATCCACCTTTTTAAGTTCCGGGCGTTCGGCACGCTCCTTTCGCTCTGCCGGGCGCAGGTTGTATTTCTTCTCCAGTTCACGGGTGATTTGCTTGCTGCGCCGATGCTCGAACCTGTCATTCAGCGGTCTGCCGTTCTCGTCCACCCGCAAGCCCACGATGTGGATATGGTGGCGGTCGATGTCGGTATGCTTGTACACCAGATAAGGCTGGTCGCCATAGCCCAACTTCTGCATATACTCCCTTGCAATGTCGGAAAGCTGCTGGTCGGTCAGCACGTCTTCCGGGTGCGGGTTTATGGAAATATGAAGTATCGGCTTCTTGGTGGATAGCTGGACGGGCATCTGCATTTCAAAGCTACGCATACACTCGCCGATAGAGAAATTCCCGTCCTCACTCAACAGCATCCGGTTGGAGAAAAGCACCTTTGCTTCTTCGCTGTCCACCTTGTTTTGGTTGTACGCCAGTGCGCCGAACATATTGCCGCCAGTGCTTATTTTGGCAACCATAGTTCCTTGCACTCGTTTGTCAGGTCGATAACCTGACGGTTCAACACAGCCAGTTCGGTGGTCGCTTTCTCTAATTTATAGAGAAAAGCCAGTGCCTTTTTCTCCGAAAAATTGCCGTGCAACACCTTTACAACTTGGTTGTAATTGACCGCCACGGCTCTGAATTGTGCATAAAATTCGGTCAGCCGGGTGCAATATTCTACTGCCGACTTGTCCACTTTCACCACCCGGAACGGCTCGCCAAACAGCCGGGCGGCGATGAAACGGGACTTGCTCGTAACGCCCGACTGCTCCCATTGCGAGAGGAAGCGGGCATTCTCCCGGTCGTTCAGATAAAGGACATGGCGATGCTTCGCCGGGTCTGCGAGGGCGGGGCGACCGCCCTTGTTAGGTTTTCTTGTTTCCATGCTTCTTTGGATTAAAAAATTACGACTTCGGAGTGATTTTTACCCCCGCAAGGGGCAAGGCGTTTTCAGGCACGGAAAACGGTTTTGTAGCATACAAAACACACCTTGCTATTTTCTGACGAAAATCGAAATCCGTCACGGACGGATTGGGGTTAGCGTGGAACGGTAAGCCCTGCGTTCACCAGCCCGGTTTTACACCTCCGCCCCCTGCGGTTCGTTACTCCGCTGCAAAGTAACGGTGATTTATAATGCTGTAAAATAGGTGGTTGGTGGACAAATCAGGACAGCGCAGGACAAATCGGGACACATCTGAAAACGGACGTTTTTTCTCCTTTTATTTGCATCGGATTTCAATATTTCAAGAAAGGATGAAAGCAGGAAAACAAGATTGAAATAAAACAGTCTTTCAATATTTCAAGATTGCAATATAGAAAGGATGAAAGCAATAAATAAATCTATCAACCAATAATGAACGGAAGCAATATGGAAAACGAGAAAACACCCCTTTATGTCGCCTTTTCCACCCAAAAGGGCGGGGTCGGCAAAACCACCTTTACCGTGCTGGCGGCAAGTTACCTCTATTACCTCAAAGGCTACGATGTGGCGGTGGTCGATTGCGACTACCCGCAACACTCCATTGCCGGGATGCGAAAGCGGGATGCCGAACAGGTCGGGGCTGATGAAGATTACAAGCGCATGGCGTATGAACAGTTTACCCGGCTGGGGAAGAAAGCCTACCCGGTATTGTGCAGTTCACCCGAAAAGGCGATTGCAACGGCTGACGAACATATAGCCGCCGGACACGTGCCGGATATTGTCTTTTTCGACCTGCCCGGCACGGTGAACAGCGAGGGCGTGATAAACTCCCTTGCGGGCATGGACTACATCTTCACCCCCATTTCAGCCGACAAGGTGGTGCTGGAAAGCAGCCTGTCGTTCGCAATGGCTATTCAAAAACTACTGGTGAGGAATGAAGCCTGCCGACTTGCCGGGCTGTACCTCTTTTGGAACATGGTGGACGGGCGGGAAAAAACAGACCTCTACACCGCCTATGACAAGACCATTAAGGAATTGGAACTGCCGCTGATGAAAACCTTTATCCCCGATACCAAACGCTACAAAAAGGAACTGGTGGCAGATAAAAAGGCGGTGTTCCGCTCCACGCTCTTTCCCGCCAGCCGCCCGCTGGTAAGGGGAAGCAACTTGGAAGAACTGATAACTGAAATAGTGTACTACATCAAATTACAATGATATGGCAAAGCAAAGCGGCGGGATGCCGAAGATAGACGAGGATTTCATGAAAGAGCTTATCTCGCAGGGTGTTCCCAGTAAAGAAGATAATAAACCGAATGATGCACCACATACCAATCTTGCATCACAAGTTACCCAAGAGGAACAGCAGACGGAAACGGTGCGGGTGGAGAAAACGACAAACCGCAAGCGCAAGGGCGGTTCGGGTGACTACCGGGAAACCTACTTTCAGAAAGTGGAACTGGCAGACCGACAGCCCTTGTACATGAGCCGTACCACGCACGAGAAGCTGATGCGTATCGTGACGGTGATAGGCGGGCGCAAGGTAACGGTAAGCAGCTATGTAGAGAATATTCTACTGCGCCACTTCGAGCAATACCAAGATGAGATAAACACCCTGTATGAAAGTCAATTTCAAAAACCCGTATAACTATGGTGGTCTATTGCATACTTACCGGGCTGGTGGTGTACTACCTTGCCTTATGGATTTGGTATCGCCATGCCGACAACCATACACCAACGGACAAGGCGAATAATGCACCACTTCCACAAAGTCAAGTGAGCGACTACACGCTGATAGGCGAAAGCCGATACAAGGGTGGACTAATCGGGACAGCGCAGGACAAATCGGGACACCTCCCGCAAGCGGCTGAAAATGATACTATTTTTGCGCCGCAAGCTGACGTACAGCCGGAAGAAAACATTTCGGAAGCAGCAGCCGAAGCGGAAAAAACGCCCGGTTACGAGAATGACGAACCCGACTACGAGGACGAGGAAATAGCCGGGTACATGGACGGTGACGATGATACCGGGCGGGCTACGGGCGTGAGCTTTGACGAACTGGGCAAAGCGGTACGCACGGCGAACGCCGACAACCCCACCGAAGCGGAACAGCGGCAAGCTGCCGGGACACTGGCAGGCATTGAGGGGACGAACCTCTACGATGCGGTGGTGGAGAACATTAACGGCGGGCTGGCAAAGGTGGCGGAACTGCTGGGACGCAACGAAGCGGAACTGGCTATTGCTGCTCCTGCCGAAGCTGGCGGTACAAGCAAGGAACATGAAGCGTTCGACATGAACGATTTCCTATAATATAATAATGTGTAACAATATGAAGCAACGTGACTACGGTTGATTGGCAACCTGAAAACCAAACAGACGGCATCCGTGCCGCAACCACTAAAATTTCAAATTATTCACCAGCCGGGAAAGGCGGACTTCCCACCCGCCGCCCGGCATTAAAAACAAATCACAATGAGAAAGAAAATCTTTTTGTCGGCGGCTATACTTGCCGCTGCGGTAAGTGCCTACGCACAGGGCAACGGGCAGGCGGGCATCACCGAAGCCACGAACCTAATCACCGGGTATTTCGACCCCGGAACAAAATTGGTGTACGCAATCGGGGCGGTCTGCGGCTTGATTGGCGGGGTAAAAGTGTATAACAAATTTTCAAGCGGTGACCCCGACACCTCAAAGACTGCCGCCAGTTGGTTCGGGGCGTGTATCTTTTTAATTGTCGCCGCCACTATCCTGCGTTCGTTCTTCCTCTAAAACGGCGGCTATGTCTGAATATCCGGTAAACAGGGGTATCGGGAAGCCCGTGGAGTTCAAGGGGTTAAAAAGCCAGTACCTCTTTATCTTTTGCGGCGGCTTGCTCGCCGTCTTCGTGGTGTTCATCGTCCTGTTCATGGCAGGCGTGAACCAGTGGCTATGTATCGGTTTCATCGTGTCGGCTTCGCTGCTGCTCGTGTGGCAGACGTTCCGGCTCAACGCACGGTACGGCACGCACGGGCTGATGAAAGCAGCCGCACGCAAAAGACACCCACGCTTCATTATCTGCCGAAAGGCGATACCCCGGCTGTTCAACTACAAAAGAAGAAAGGAAGAAAGAACATGAGGAATACATTAAAGGCTACCACGCTGGAAAGGAAATTTCCCCTTTTGGCGGTGGAGAACGGCTGCATCATTTCAAAGGATGCGGACATAACGGTGGCTTTCAGGGTGGAACTGCCCGAACTGTTCACCGTCACCAGTGCCGAGTATGAAGCCATACATTCGGCATGGTACAAGGCTATCAAGGTGCTGCCCGACTACTCCATAGTACACAAGCAGGACTTCTTCATCAAGGAGAACTACCAGCCCGACACCGAAAGGGACGAGCTTAGTTTTTTAAGCCGCTCCTTTGAACGGCACTTCAATGAACGCCCGTTCCTGAACCATTACTGCTACCTGTTCCTGACAAAGACGACAAGGGAGAGAAGCCGCCGACAGAGCGACTTCTCCACCCTCTGCCGGGGCAGGATTGTACCGCAGGAGATAGCCGACAAGGAAGCGGCGGCAAAGTTCATCGAAGCGGTCGGGCAGTTCGAGCGCATCATGAACGACAGCGGGTTTGTCACCCTTACCCGGCTGGCGGCATCGGAAATCACCGGACAGGATGGAAAGGCGGGCATCATCGAGAAATACTTCTCACTCTCGCAGACAGATACCACCTGCCTGAAAGACATCGGGCTGTACCCGGAAGAAATGCGTGTCGGGGACGATATTCTGTGCCTGCACACACTTTCGGACGTGGAAGATTTGCCCGGAAAGGTCGGGACGGACTGCCGATTTGAGAAACTTTCCACCGACAGAAGCGATTGCAGGTTAAGTTTTGCCGCCCCGGTGGGCGTGCTGTTATCGTGTAACCACGTCTATAACCAGTTCATCTTCATAGACGACCACGCCGAAAACCTGAAGAACTTCGAGCAGACCGCCCGGAACATGCAATCGCTCTCCCGTTATTCCCGTGCCAACCAAGTGAACAAGGAATGGATAGACGAGTACCTGAACGAAGCGCACAGCAAGGGGCTTATTTCGGTACGCTGCCACTGCAACGTCATGGCATGGAGTGACGACCGGGACGAACTCAAACGCATACGCAACGATGTGGGAAGCCAGCTTGCGCTAATGGAGTGCAAGCCACGCCACAACACCACCGACACGCCCACGCTCTTTTGGGCGGGCATACCCGGCAACGAGGCGGACTTCCCCGCAGAGGAAAGTTTCTACACGTTCTTGGGGCAGGCTCTCTGCCTGTTCGTGGAAGAAACGAACTACAAGAGTTCGCTTTCCCCGTTCGGCATCAAAATGGTGGACAGGGTGAGCGGTCGCCCGCTGCATATCGACATATCGGATTTGCCCATGAAGAAAGGCATCACCACCAACCGCAACAAGTTCATACTTGGGCCGAGCGGTAGCGGGAAGTCTTTCTTCACCAACCACATGGTGCGCCAGTATTACGAGCAGGGTGCGCACGTGCTATTAGTAGATACGGGTAACAGCTACTTGGGGCTGTCCCAGCTTATCCACAACCGCACGCACGGCGAGGACGGGATTTATTTCACCTACACCAACGAGAACCCGATAGCGTTCAACCCGTTCTATGTCGAGGACGGGGTATTTGACATTGAGAAGAAAGAAAGTATCAAGACCCTTATACTCACCCTGTGGAAGCGGGACGATGAAGCCCCCAAGCGGTCGGAAGAAGTGGCATTGTCAAACGCGGTAAGTGCCTATATCGAACGTATCACGGGCGACAGGTCGGTAATGCCCTGCTTCAACACGTTCTACGAGTTTGTCCGGGATGATTACCGCCGACAGCTTGAACAGAAGAATGTCAGGGAAAAGGATTTCGATATAGACAATTTCCTGAACGTGCTTGAACCGTACTATCGTGGTGGTGAATACGACTACCTGCTGAACTCCGACAAGGAGCTGGATTTGCTGCATAAACGCTTCATTGTCTTTGAATTGGATAACATCAAAGACCACAAGATTTTATTCCCGATAACGACTATCATTATTATGGAAGCCTTTATAAACAAAATGCGCAAGTTAAAGGGGATAAGGAAGTTAATACTAATCGAGGAAGCGTGGAAAGCGATTGCATCGGCGAACATGGCAGATTACATAAAATATTTGTACAAAACCGTCAGGAAGTATTTCGGGGAAGCGATTGTGGTAACGCAGGAAGTGGAAGATATTATTTCTTCGCCCATAGTGAAAGAGAGTATCATCAATAACTCGGACTGCAAAATCCTGTTAGACCAGCGAAAATACCTGAACAAGTTCGACAGCATACAAAACCTGCTCGGACTGACCGACAAGGAGCGTTCGCAGATATTGTCTATCAACATGGCGAACCACCCCGGACGGAAGTACAAGGAAGTTTTCTTCTCGCTGGGCGGCACGCAGTCGGCGGTATATGCCACAGAAGTTTCATTGGAAGAATATTACACCTTCACGACAGAGGAAAGCGAGAAAATGGAACTGTTCGCCCTCGCCGAGAAGCTGGGCGGCAACCTTGAACTGGCTATCAAGCGGCTTGCGGAAAGCAAACGCAATCCCCAATCATCAACAACTTAAAATCAGGAACATGAAGAAAACAATTCTCCTTATGGCGGTATGCCTTTGCTTCATCGGCAAGGCATCCGCCCAGTGGGTGGTGTCAGACCCCGGCAACTTGGCACAGGGTATCATCAACACCACCAAGCAGATAGTGCAGACCTCCACCACAGCCAAGAACACGCTGGACGGCTTCATGGAAGCGCAGAAGATTTTCCAGCAGGGTAAAAAATCTGTCTCTTATACACATCTCCGAGCCCACGAGACTCGACGTCA
>ENA-OYWM01000737-OYWM01000737.1-human-gut-metagenome-genome-assembly--contig:-NODE-737-length-7222-cov-4.490721_pt1 | contig 7222 bp, 4 predicted proteins | sample MGYA00244174_ERZ653405 | MGnify/ENA primary metagenome ERZ653405 (study PRJEB26926, sample SAMN06165104) | human gut metagenome | biome: ENVO:00009003; feature: ENVO:2100002; material: ENVO:00002003...
CTGGAGGTACCTTGTGTAATGGCACCGTTGCTCCATCCGAAGTTGATTTCATTCCCGTTGGCGCCTACTTTAGGAGCTTTGATGTAACCTTTCACTTTTTGTGCAAATTCACCGGTCACGCTATACTGATTGGCTGCGACTTTTTCCATGCGGTATTCTTGGTCTCCGGAAATCAGAGTTAGGTAGGGGAAGTCCGGACGACTCAGCGCCACGTCATAGCTTTTTTCTGTAATTGTGAAATTGATGTTCTGCAGAATGAACTTCAATGTAGCTGTTCCGTTGGGAATATTTGCCAGATAGGGAACATATATTTTCCCGGTATAGTCTTGACCGTTTACTTTTGTACGGATTATAGTCTCTGACACCATTTCGTCGCTGAAGTATAACCGCGCTTTTAACGTGGAAAGGGGTACATCTGCGTCCGATGCCTTGATTGTAAAAGGCAGACTGTCTCCGAACAAGGCTGAAGAAGGTTCTGCCTGAAAGTCCATTGTCGGGTTGCCGGGAACCGGATCGTCATCGCTGCAAGCATTCAGCATGGCTATGCCTGCCAATGCCATTAGATAGTATTTTAAGCTTTTCATTATAATCTTCTGTTTAAATTATTAGTTTTATTTTTTCCAACGGTAAGAAACGACTGCTTTGGCCGGAACTTCGTAGGAAAAGTAGTGTGTGCCGTCGCTTACGGTGATTCGCTTGGCATCTGCATTGTTGTTTGCCAATACGAATGCATAGGTACCGTCCGTATTCTCGAAGGCGGAGTAGGTGATTCCGTTGGCTGTGTAACCGGTCGTTCCGATACGTACAGCTCCCGGCTTCACGACTGAAGACATGTGCCCGATAAGGTAATAATGGGAATTACGGACAATTTTAGAATAGTTTGTATTGTCAATATCCACTGCACCGTAGCAGGTCTTGCAAGAACCATCTGAGGGGCTTACCGGTCCCAGGTCACTGTCTAACATCAGATTCCACACAATGGTGCCGCGGCACCAGTTGTTGGCTGTTCCCAATGCTATTTCTTCCATATCGTTAAGCAGGCGTGCTTCCAAATCGCGACCGGAGTTCCAAGTACCGATGGAGGTTTCCGTAAAAAGCAGTTCCTTGTTGGGATAGAGTTTGTGGATATTCAGCAACTCAGAACGGTTACCGCCATAATTATGGTAGGCAGCGCCCGCAATGTATTGTGAGGCTTCCGCATCATCATAAATCTTGGTAGGGTAACTTTTTTGGTCGGCCAGATTGTCGTAGTTGTAGTTATGGTCGAAAACATAAATCTTTGTAGTAACTCCGGCTTCTTTGAAGGCAGGGCCCAGGCCGGTCTTGATGAAGTCACGGGCTTCTTCCCATCCCATGAACAAGGATGCTGAGTTACCGTGGTTCAGCGGTTCGTTCTGCGGAGTCACAGCGTGGATTTTGATGCCTTCCTTTTCGAAAGCTTGTATCCATTTTACGAAATAGTCGCCATACGTTCTGTAATATTCGGAGTTCAAGTGTCCGCTGGTCCATGAGTCAAAGGGTACACGTTCCTCCAGGCTTTTCACTTTCATCCACTTCGGACATGTCCAGGGAGCGGCAATTATTTTGACGGCAGGATTGATTGCCAGAATTTCCTTCAATATAGGAATCACATATTTGGTGTCTTCCATCGGAAGGGCAAAGTGCTCAAGTCCCTTTTCGTCACAGCAAGTGAATTCACTGAATGAGAAGTCGGAACAACCGATGGCAATACGTACATAGCTGAAGCCGTAGCCTTCTTTGTCCGAGAATGTTTCAGTCAGAAACTTCGTGCGGTTCTCTTGTGTCATCTGCATCAGGTTGTAACCGGTAGAGCCGGTGATGGCTGCACCGAAACCGTCCATTTCCTGATAGCGGGTGGCAGGGTCGAGTGTCACGGTAGAAGGTGACATGTTGCTTCCGGTGCCGAAGGCCAGCCCGGACCTTGTCAAATCATAAGTACGACTGGTGTTCGTTACATAGAGGGTAACATCCTTTGCCTCTTCCGTGGGTTGGTCTGGCTTGGGTTCCGGTGTAGGGGTGATGTTACTGTCATTGTCATTGCCGCAGGCTGCCAGTATGGTGAAGCAGCCTAATGCGGTAGTGAATATATTTCTTAAATTCATATTCAATTGATTTTTATATTACTCATTAGTATTAATAGCCCGGGTTCTGTATCAGATTTTCGTTCTGGTCGATGGCTCCTTGGGGAATAGCCAGCAGATAGGAGTTCTCATTGAACAGATTTTCTTGTGCATGGCGGCCGCTGTCTTTGGCGTAAACGGCGTTCATCACTTCTTCTACCTTATTGAGGCGGCAAAGGTCGTACCAGCGCTGTCCTTCAAAGGCAAGCTCCATGCGGCGTTCGTCCATATAAGCTTGGAGCAATGCTTCTTTACTGCTGCGGGTGCTTTGTGGAAGTTTGCCCAGTCCGGCGCGGTTGCGGATGCGGTCGATGATGTCGGCTGCACCGTTCAGGTCGGGAGTCTCTCCCATAATTTTTGCTTCGGCTTTGAGGAGCAGGATGTCGGCATATCGCAGATAGATAATGCTGTTGAACGCAGAGCGGCATTTGTACATGAAGGCATAATGGTCTGCCGGATAATAGTTGCTCCATCCGCAGTCATACCATACAACAGATTCATTGTAACGTTTCGTGTCTCCTTGCTCTTCATAGAGGCGGATAAGGTCACGGGAAGGGGTAATCCATTTGGCCCAGGTGAAACTTTCATCCCAGTTGCTCAAGTTGCGGCCGAACATCCAAGTACACCAGTTGCCGGAGCCGGGAGGAAAGTGGGCTTCGAGAATTGCCTCCTTGGTATTGCGCACCCGGCAGTCTTTTTTTTCCGTATCATACGCCCAAAGGTCACTGAAGTCTTCCACGAGGTCGAAGCCGTCGGCAGCAAGTTCATCGGCATATTTGATAACCTTTGCATAATCGCGCAGAGGTTTTTCTGCATAGACCTTGGCAAGCATGGCACGTGCCACCGATTTGGTAAGTATGCTCTTGTCTGATGTGTCGTTTGTCGGTGTGTTGGGGTTTTCCACTGCTTCAGTCAGGTCTTTCTCTATTTGGGCGTAAGCCTCTTCAGCCGTATTCTGTGGAGGAAAATAGGTCGGGTACATTTCTTCTACGTTGTCTTCGGTAATGTCACCGCCCACGGTAGTGATGACCGGGAAGTTACCCCATAAGCGTACCATATCGAACATGACCATGGCACGGAATATCTTGGCTTGTGACTGATACTTGCCGCGTTCACTTTCACTGAGTGCCTTGAGCTGGTCACAGCCCACGATGATGCGGTTGGCAACGGCAATGTCGCCTAAGAAACGGTCCCAGTCACGTTTTAGTACAGAATTAGAGCCTTCAATGGAGTTGGTTTCGTAAGGCACCACTTCGGCCCCCGTTGTTCCGGCGTAGGCATTATCGGAATGAGCGTCACCGATAAGCAGTTTGTCGACATACCAGTGCTCCTGCTGGTCACGAAATTTTTTGTGAAGGGTTACCATTGAAGTTTCCACGTCTTGCACACTGTTGAAAATAGGCTTTTCATCAGTTTTGTTCACTCCTTCCGTTACATCCGAGTAGGTGTCTACCGGATTATAGTCCAAGTCACATGAGGTTGCGGTCATTGCCAACAATACACCGCAAGCTATACTTTTATATATATGGTTTAGTTTCATAAGTTATTTCTTCCTTTTTTAGAATTCAACATTGATACCGAAAACGAATGATTTGCTCTGCGGGTAAGTTCCATAGTCGATGCCCTGTACAGAACCGCTGTTGCCATATTGGTTCACTTCAGGATCCATACCTGAATAGCTGGTCCAGGTCAGCAAATTGCTGGCGGTAAAATAAGGCTGTACGCGGCTGATACCCCATTTCTTGAACTGGCGGCAACGGATGTTGTAAGAGAGTGAAATGTCTTTGACACGCAGGTAGCTGCCGTCTTCTACAAAGTAAGTGGAGTTCTTGATGTTGAAGTTGGCTTTCGGGACATTCGTAATCTGTCCGGGAATTCTCCAGCGTTTCAATACTTCCGTTGACTGGTTTTTACCGTCATACATACCTTCGGTTTCCATACGGGACACATTGAAGATGTCGTTTCCGTAGCTTCCTTGGATGAAGATGCTCAGGCTGAGGTCTTTCCATGTAAAGGTGTTTGTCAATCCGTAGATGAAGTCGGGATTCGGGTCGCCGATATAGGTACGGTCAGAAGTGGAAATCTTGCCGTCTTCGTTAAGGTCGCGATAAATCAGGTTACCGGTTTCGGGGTCTACACCGTCGCTGATGTAGCCGTAGAAACCACCCAAAGGACGTCCGGGCTCATTGCGTACGATATTTTCTTTCACCACCTCGGCGCTGCTTGCTGCTGTATAGATTTTCTGCAATGACAGCTTGGTCAGCTTGTTCTTATTGAAAGAAATGTTGAAGTCTGTATCCCAAGAAAACTCGCCGGTCAGGTTATGGGAGTTGATGGCGAACTCGAATCCCTTGTTGGTCATCTCGCCTTCGTTACGGGTGATGCTGGTGGTTGCTGCCGCACCAGCAGGCAGACTTACATTCATCAACATGTCTGTAGTTTTCTTGTAATAGTAGTCCATGCTGAAGGTCAGTCTGTTGTTCAGTACAGTCAGGTCAAGACCGATGTTCGTCTGGTTGGTAGTTTCCCATTTCAGGTCACTTGTTCTCAGGTTGGCCTGGCTGATACCGGGAACTGCATGGTCGTTACCTTCTTCAAACCAGGGTATGCGGTTGATGTTGTAACGTTGCAGATACGAGTAATCGCCTATACCGCTTTGGTTACCGGTCTGTCCCCAGCCACCGCGGAGCTTCAAGTCATCAATCCAAGCGATGTCTTTCATGAACTTTTCCGACGAAATGCGCCATGCAGCCGAGAAGGAGGGGAAAATACCCCAGCGATGGTCGGGATGCAGCTTGGATGAACCGTCGGCACGCATGTTCATGGTAAGCATGTACTTGCTGTCATAGTTGTAGGACACACGGGCGAAATAGGAAGAGATGGCCCACTGTGAAGCTCCTGTTCCGGTACCGTCCCATGAAATTTTATTGGCAGCGTTCAGGGTCTGTATTTTATCGTCCCGGAAATGTGAGCCGTTTATCCAGCTGTTGGTATAGTCCGATTTGGTATAGGAAGAACCTGCCATTACGTCGATGCCGTGCTTCTTGATATTGGTATTGTAAGTCAATATATTATCGAAAACCAACACGGTATTCATATTCCGGTTGTCAGAGGCTGTACCGAAGCTGTTGCGTCCGTCGGTGGTCGATATTGGATCGAGGAATGTGGTGCTTACACCGTTACGGCGGTCCAGGGCTACGGATGATTTCAACTTCAGGTTGGGCAGAAAGCTGATGGTAGCGGCTCCGGATGCGATGAGGCGGTTCTCCTTGTTCTTGTTGTTTTTCTGGCGGGCCAGGTTTTCCATCGGGTTCATGATATTTACCCCGTAGAAGTTCTTATTGTATTGATTCGGCTTTTCAGGGTCCCAAATAGGAGCATAGGTCGGTGTGTTGATAACCGAGAGGACTACACCGCCACGGTTGGCACCCGTACCGGAAATGATGCCGGTGTTTCCGATATTGTCGGAGTAGGAGATATTGGCACTTACGTTCAGCCAACTGCGTATCTGGTTGTCAATGTTGGCACGGAAGCTATATCGTTTGAAGTACGTGCCTTCCAAAATGCCTTTTTCATTCAGATAACCGGCAGAGAGGAAGTATTTCATCTTTTCGTTTCCGTTAGATACGGACACCTGGTAGTTTTGGGTCTGTCCGGTTTTGTAAACTTCATCAAACCAGTCTGTCTGGTCTGTTAGACCTTCAAGGGCAGCGGGGTTGACAGCCCCGATTTCTTCCTGTAACTCACGGTATTGTTCTGTATTCAGGGCATCCATGCTCTTGGCTACTTTCGTCATACCATATTGTACGTTCAGTGCCACTTTGGCATTGCCTTCTGCTCCGGCTTTGGTCGTAATCAGTACCACACCGTTGGCTGCACGCGAACCATAGATGGCTGCCGATGAGGCATCCTTTAGGATAGAGAGACTTTCAATGTCGTTGGGAGAGAGAAAGTTGATGTTGTCCACGGGCACACCGTCCACTACGTAGAGCGGGTCGTTGCTGCCGTTGAATGAGGTGGTACCACGTACGCGGATGCTCATGCCTCCGCCCGGTTCACCGCTGGGTTGCATAACCGACACGCCGGCTGCTTTGCCTTGCAGGGCTTGGGCTGCCGATACAATGGGGCGTTGGTCCAAATCCTTTGTAGAAACCGTGGATACGGCTGTGGTTACGTCTTTACGCTTCACACTTCCATAACCGATAACTACCACTTCGTCCAGCAGTTCGTTATCTTCCTGCAATGTGATATTCATGTTGGTGGTTGCTTTTACCTCTATCGTTTTGTAGCCGATGAAGGATATTACCAGTGTGGCATTCTGTCCTACACTCAGGGAAAACTCCCCGTCCAGATTGGTAACAACACCGTTGGCGGTACCCTTTTCCAATACGGATGCGCCAATGACCTCCAGGCCTGCAGCATCTGTTACTTTACCCGTAGCTGTCAATCGTTGGGCAAATGCATTTGTTGACATTAGCAGTACGAGTAATGTCAAAAGGAGCTTGTAACTCCGCGTAAGAAGATTTCTTGTAATCATTCTCATAGTACTTTAATTGAAAGATTTAATTTATTATTAGAAAAGTATGTCCTAATAGAGATTGGTGGTTTTCCATAGTACACTTTTCTTTCTGTGCTGCAAAGATAGCGGACAACCCTATTCGTCCGATAGGCAGGTAATATGGAGAAGTAAGTCTGTGTGAAATGTAAATATCAGATATATAATAAGTTGTATTCTTGCTGATTACTGTGTAAAGTAAAGGTCGGCCACTATGGAAGGAGGTCTGTATATACTGTTTTGTCGCTTTGAGCGGTCGAAATATCTCTTAAATTTCATGTACTTTTTAGGGTGGAGGTAGTTTATGTTTAGATAGATTAATTTATCTTTGTGCTCTCAGCCTTATATAGATAATAGAAATGAAAAGAAAAATCATAGCTTTACTATTTTTGCTGATGGGGTGTACCTTTCTGAATGCGGCACCTTACAGTGAAAAGATAAAAGAACTGCTGGTGCGTCTTGATTCTCTGATTGCGCAAAAAAACACGTTTGCTATGCTTCTGTCTCTTATACACATCTGACGCTG
>ENA-OYWM01000745-OYWM01000745.1-human-gut-metagenome-genome-assembly--contig:-NODE-745-length-7124-cov-8.178950_pt1 | contig 7124 bp, 6 predicted proteins | sample MGYA00244174_ERZ653405 | MGnify/ENA primary metagenome ERZ653405 (study PRJEB26926, sample SAMN06165104) | human gut metagenome | biome: ENVO:00009003; feature: ENVO:2100002; material: ENVO:00002003...
TTTTGAAACGTCATCCGAAACCATCGTTGCCGGACGAGCTTCGCCCGGACGTGGCACCCGAAACCATAACCGAATCCAATAAGGAGCAGTAGTAATGACCCAAATCCATATCAGCATCAGGAAGCCGAAGACCGGAGGCTTGGCCCCGGTCACCGGCGTGATGCGGTTCCGGCCGGTGCGTCGCCATTTCGACGCGGCGAAGAATCTTGTCATCGCGGCCTCGTTCGATGCGTACCTGTCCGAGACCGGTGAGTTGATGGTTGACTTGCTGCCTACGACGGGCGCGTTCGTCTGGCAGGTCGTGGAGCTGACGGACACGCCGCAGGCGTACACGCGCTACGTCGAGGTGCCCGATTCTCGGACCAAGGTCGAGTACGCGGACCTCGTGGAGGTGGACGCCGCCACGTTCGTGCCGAAGGCTTTGACCGGTTCGACCCTGTTGCAGGTGATGCACGCGGCCAGTCAGGCGGAGGCGGAAACGTTGAGCGCCGCAAATCCGGGCAAGCTGATTATCTTCGATGAGACGGCTTCGACCGCCAAGGCCGCTGCCGTGCTCGCATCCTTGGAGTCCATCGCCAGCGAGGCGAGCACGAACGCTTCCGTGGCTGCGGCATCCCTCGCCAGCGTCCAGCATGCCGCGTTGAACGCCACCCTGTTAAACACGCAGATCGAGGATGCGGCGCATAAGGCGAAGTCGTCCGCGTCCAACGCGCAGTCGAGTTCCGCCGCCGCGTCGGTGAAGGCCGTAGAGGTTTCCGACACCGTGGATGCCGTGAAGGCGAAGGCGGGTGAGGTTTCCGCCGCCGTTGAGGACGTGAAAGCGAGGAGCGGTGATGTGCTGGCGCGCATCGATTCTGCGGCCGCTGAAATCGAGCAGCATGTCCAGTCCGTCCAGTCGGATGCGCGGAACGTGACCGATAAGGTTCAGGAGGTCACGGAGAAGGGTGCCGCCGCTATCGCCGCCATTGATTCGGCGGTGCAGGCGGTGAAGGATAAGGCTGAGAGTGCTTCCTCCGAACTGCCTTCCACCGGCACCACGGACATCGGCACCACCGAAGACACCACCGGGGAACCCACGGCCAAGAAGGCCACTGTGAAGGGGGCCTGACCATGCCAGCCTTATACGCCGGTAAACGTATCAGCAAACCATTATTGGGCGGTCACACGTACAACGCGATGCTGGACGGCCGGCTCGTATGGCCTGTGGCGAAGGACGCGGTGGTTTCCATCGAGGTCACGGATGATAAGGGCAAGGCATTGCCCAAATCTCTGGCCGTATCCGGAACCCTGAAACTGGGGGCGAAAGCCACGTATGCGGACGGTCATGTGGGCGACCTGCTGACCACCAATGACGTGACGTTCGCGAGCCGGGACACTTCCACCGCCACGGTTTCGGGCAACACGCTCACGTGGAGGCATGGCGGAACCATATTGGTGACGGCCACGGTCAACGGTTTCACTTCCGCCGCCGTGTCCATCAGCGCGGCCTACGCGCCCGAGTCCATCAAGGTCACGGACGATTCCGGCAAGACCATCGACAACATCACCCTGCGTGTGGGCGAGGAAAAGTACCTCAAGGTGCGTGTCCTGCCCACGGAAGCGTCGCAGGGATTCACCGCCGTGGCCGCGAATCCGACAGTCGCCAGCGTTGGCGCGCCGACGCCGAAGACCATCGCCGTCACGCCGGACAGTCTGACCCTGAGGGTCGGCGAATCCGGCACGCTGTCCGTGCTCGTAGGCCCAGACGGAGCCTCGCAGGAGTACACGGCAGATATCACGGACAAGACCATCGCAACCATCAAGCAGTAACCATTAAGGATGTAATAAAAGGAGGCCAATATGGGCGCAATATCAATCACAGGTAAGAGCATGGGTGCCACGAGTCTGAAACTGACCGCAGGCAAGATCACGAAAACCGTGCCCGTCACCGTATTATCCCGTAACCTGCTGTCCTACGGTCCCGCCGAGGGCAACGGGTTGACCGCCACCGTCAACAGTGACGGGTCATTGCATGTCACCGGCACCGCCACCGGTCAATGGCGTGGCGTGTCGTGGACGTTCCCATGCCCGGTGCAGGGTAATGTGACACTGCGCACCCCCACGTCCATCACCGGTTTGAGCGTCAACGTCAAATTCCTCGACGCCAAGGGGGGCCTGCTGGGAAGCCAGCTCGTCTCCGGCAAAAGTGTGGCAGTCCCTGCAAATACCGTCAGCCTGCGCTTCGAAATCCTCTCCACCGAGGCCACACCCACCCTGAAGGACGGCGACATTCGCGTCCAATTGGAATCCGGTGACACCGCGCACGATTGGATGAAACCCGACAACACGAGCCTTAGGGGGGGGGGCTGTGAACTAGCGAACCTGTATCCGCGTGTCACCGGACTGCCTAAAACATTAGGCACCGACCCGGGTGTCGTGGTCACGGAACCATCGCCGGGCATGTACCGGTTCAAAGGCTCCACCACGCAAAAGGTTGACTCGTGGGATAGCCTGATATGTTCCGTCCATGTGGACGCGGGCACGTACACGATGGACGCCTCCGACTGGCCGTATGGCAGCAGCTCATGGTTGATTGGCATCCAGGCCATTCTCACCCCCGATGACGGCAGCGGACAGACAACCGCGTTCGAACCTAGGGGCTATGGGCCGCGCCCCTTGAAGGCCGGGACGCTGCGCCTCCAGATATTCGTCAACACCACGGGCGAGGTCGATAAAACCTTCACTCCCCGCCTGTACAAGCTCGACTGATTTTAGCCCCACACCATTCCGTGTGGGGCTTTTTCATTGACGGCCCCGAGTGGGCCGTGACAATCCTGACCCACGACCGTGGGCCACAAAACAATATTCACCTCAGAGAAAGGGGAAACATTGGTTAAAAACAAGGACAAGCCGAAACCGTTGTGGAAGCGTCTGTCCGCCAAGGTCACGGCGCTGGCCGCCGCCGTCTGCATGATGCTGCTTCCGGCTACCGCGCACGCGGACATGCAGGGCGTGGACATGAGCAACTGGCAGTGCGGCATCGACGTGTACAACATGGACGCCGACTTCGTTGTTGTCGGCACCACATGGGGCACGGGACAGGTATACAACAACTGTCTCGTGTCCGGCGTCAATACCGACGCCAACCGCATGATCGCTCAGGCGCAGGCCAGCGGCAAGAAGTTCGGCCTCTACCATTACGCGATGGGCGGTTCGCCCGAAGCGGAAGCCCAGTTCTTCTACCGCAACACCAGCAACTATTGGCGTCATGGCATCGTGGCGTTGGATTGGGAGATGGATGACAACCCCGCATGGGGCGATTGGAATTGGGTACGCCGATTCATGGCGGAGTGCGAACGGTTGAGCGGCGGTGTGCGCCCATTGCTGTACACCGGCCCGGTCGCCGGCACCATCCCGCAGGACATCCGCGACCGATACGGCCTATGGATCGCCCAGTATGCGAACATGAGCCCGACCGGCTATCAGGCCAACCCGTGGATGCTGGGCGCGTACGGCGAGGCCATGCGACAGTACAGTGGCACCGGCGTGGTCAACACGTGGAGTCCCATCGACCTCAACATCTTCCGTGGCGAAGGCTGGCAGTGGGATTTGTACGCCAACCCGACCGGAGGCGGCACGCCCCCGTCCACGCCGGCTACGCCCGCGCCCGCGCAGCCGGGCAACCCCCAGACCAGCACGGGTGGCATCACCCACACCATGCGGTGGGGCGAGACCATCTGGGGACTCGCCGTCGCCTATGATGCTTGGCCCCTGTCCGCATGGCACACGCCAAGCGGCGACATCAACCGCTACTACGTGGGCGATGTCGTAACCTACGGCGGCGGCTCCACGGCCGCGCCGTCCACCGGGGTTTCCAAGGTCCTCCAATGGGGCGACACCGTGTGGGATTTCGCCACCGCGCACGGTTACAACGTCAGCCAATGCACGGTACCCTCCGGCAACATCAACGTCTACTATGTGGGCGACGTGGTGACCTGCCGCTGAGACTCAACAGATGCCGCCACCCGCTTGACCGGGTGACGGCATCACCCCATCATCATCCCTTATTGATCGGAGCAAACATGACCGACAGCAAAAACACGACCGACACCGGCGAAACGCTTCCCGGCGTCGATGTGAGCGACTGGCCCGAGACGGCCGACGTCACCCATGACGTGCCCGACTGGCTCATCCCCAGCCGCGTCTACGACATCCTCAAATGGCTCGGCCTCATCGTCCTGCCCGCACTCGCCCTGTTCGTCAACACGGTCGGCCCCGCATGGGGCTGGCCCCACGTGGACGCGATAGTGACCACGCTCAACGCGCTCGGCATCCTCGCCGGCGCGCTCATCGGCGTCAGCGCCATCAAACAGCGCCTCGACCTCGCCGCATGACCACCACGCACAGTTCGGCCCCGTCCGGCATCGCAGACGACTCAACCCGAGTCGGCCTACTTGCCGGTCGGGGCCGTTCTCGCGTTGTGGCAGAGGGCTTCGCGGGCTCGATTTTTGCCCACATTTTGCCCACATTATCCCGTGAAACCGAGAGAATACGAGGGAATCGACGGGAATAAGAAAAGCCGCTCAGCCTTACTTTCGTAAAGCCAAGCGGCTTGTTTCCGCCGAAGCGGATTGGTGGAGGCGCGGGGAATTGAACCCCGGTCCGATGACCGAGCCCACAGTCTTCTACGTGCGTAGTCTGCTGGCCAAGTTGGCGATTTTTCTGCCCCCATCGATGTCGCAGACAACTGATGGCGAGCATATCCGCAGTTAAAGTCCCGATGCAGCCCTGAGGCTCAACTGCATCAGCAAGTCTTCTAAACGACGCTCAGCATCCTCCCAAAGACGAGGAGGAGTGAACGGAGCGGCTGCTCACTGGTTAATCCTGACTAAAAATCAGGCAGCGAGAGCGAACTCAGTGCGGTTAGATTTAGCACTTATTCTTTTGCCGGGGTCATCCACGAGCGGACCCGGCGTTCTCGGCACGCTTCCCTGCAGCGAACAGGTCACCGTCGAAACCGATCGCCCCCAATCTTGAGTTATCAAGCTTCCGGCTTTTCGGCCGGACTTTTCAGCATACACCCTATGGCGCTACTCGCGCAAATCGCCAGCAGCGAACATCGCCCCGGAACCAACGAAGCCAACGAAATCGCCGTCACTTGATGATGGGCTTCTGGGATGAGGAAACATCAATCTGATGTTTCCCGGCAAAGCCAGCCGTGCCAGCGGTGATGTTCTTGTCGATTTCCTCGACTTCCGCCAACTTCAGCTTCAGTTGCGAAGAGTCGCCCCAAATGATTACGCGGTCACCGTCGTTAAGCGTGGTGGTCACCGAATCCTGCGTCTCAGCGGTGACCTTGGTAATGGACTTACGCATCGATTCCGGCAACGCGCCCAGAATCGTCAGCGTCTCCTTCACCGAACGGTTCTTGAGACTGGCGTCTATATCCTTGACCTCGATCACCGGGATGCCATCCACGTTGGCGTTCTTCACCGAGTTCAACACACGCGCCTGGGAATCCACCGCGGTCAGGGTATCGCCTCTTTTCAGCATGGCCGCGGGCCGTTGCGCCTTGACTTCCACGCTCATCGACTTGGGGAACTGTTTGGAGACCTTGGCCTCGCTGACGCCGGGAATGGACTTGAGTTGCTCTGTGACCTCATGGGCGGAGACCAGGAACAACGACTTTCCAGCCTGCTTATCGGCGATGACATGGATGGTCTGCGCACTCACCCATTCGTTGGCACCGGATACGCCGATCTCGCTGGTTTCCAGACGAAACACCGACGAGAAAAGCAGCAGCCATGCCAGCCCCGCCACTACAGCCACACTGACGACCGCAATCAACACGCGTAACGCAACGACGCGCACGTTTGCACGCTTGCGTTCTTTGGCGCGTTCGGTGAAATTCACCACTTTCGGGCGTGATGCGACTCCTAGGGAGCCGGTGGTCTGATGCAGCGTTTCGGCAACGTAATCCTCGCTGTGCAACCGCCGTGCATCGACGAAGGCACCGGCCTGGCCCTTGGCTACCGTCACATCGTCGATGATCTCCGGCTCGTCGATCTCATGACCGGAAGACACGGACCGGGGAGCGCGAGACTTCGACGAGCGACCCGTGTTTCCGCGTGAACCGATGGTGCGCGGCTTGCGGGAGCTCCCAGACGAACGACGTGAGCCGTTGTCATTGCCCCCGGATCTGACCGTGCGCCCGGACATCACTCGCAGCTTTCCCGATGGGCCTCAAGTGCGGTGAGCAGCACCTGATCCATGTCGGTGATGTCGCCCGCGCCCACGGTGAAGATCACGTCGCCGTGGTGGGCGCGCATGGCCATCATCTTGGCGGCCAGGCACATATCCTCAACCGGCTGAATCCACGTGCCTGCGGAAGCATCCTTGAGTCCCGCAGCCGCGTCCACGATGGTGGAGGGGCTGATGTCCGGGAAATCGGCCTGCTTTTCACGGGCCGGGAAGATGCCGGTGATAATGACGTCATCGGCTTTGGCTAAGGATTTGGCGAACTGGTGCGCGAAGAACTTGGTGCGGGAGAACAGGTGTGGCTGGAAGATCACACGAATGGTCGAATCGGGGTACCGGCGTCGGGCCGCATCCAGCAGGGCCGCGATTTCGGTGGGATGATGGGCGTAATCGTCCACTACAGTGACCTGCTTGACCGTGCCGCGCACCTGGAAGCGGCGTGCCGCACCGAGGAATGTGCCGGCCGCCTTGGCCGCGTCTGCGGGGCTCACGCCCAGCAGCACGGCAGCGCTGATGGCGGCGGCCGCATTGCGCGCATTGTGCACGCCAGGAACCTTCAGGGCAACGCTCTGAGACACCGGCTCCCCCGCCGTCACCGCGGCCGGCAGATGCAGGGTGAGCTGTTCGACGCCGCTGCCAGCGGTCTCGCTTTCCGAAGCGATCCAGACATACGCGGCACCGCCCAAATCGGGCAGGGATTCACGCGCGGTAGTGCCGTAGGCAACGGTATGGGATTTCACGTCGGCGGGCAGGGCCTCCAGCACGGCAAGTCCGTCGGGGTCGTCGATACTGATGATCACGTGACCGGTGGCCCGGCCGGCGTGGGCAACGAACGCGGCACGGTAGTGGGCTTCGCTGTCTCTTATACACATCTGACGCTGCCGACG
>ENA-OYWM01000747-OYWM01000747.1-human-gut-metagenome-genome-assembly--contig:-NODE-747-length-7110-cov-6.668887_pt1 | contig 7110 bp, 10 predicted proteins | sample MGYA00244174_ERZ653405 | MGnify/ENA primary metagenome ERZ653405 (study PRJEB26926, sample SAMN06165104) | human gut metagenome | biome: ENVO:00009003; feature: ENVO:2100002; material: ENVO:00002003...
CGTCGAGTCTCGTGGGCTCGGAGATGTGTATAAGAGACAGGTTGAGCCGGAAAACAACCCGGCAGCAGATAAAACCCCGGAAAACGAACCGGAAACGCCTGTTGAAGAAAAGCCCCCGTTTGACGGTGGTGCAGAAGTTCAGCAGCCCGCAGAGAACACCCAGACCCCGGCAGAGGAAAAGCCCCGCCGGAAGCGCAAGGTGAGAGAGTAAGAAAGGAAAGGTACACAACTATGATGGATTTCAATTACCCCAATGACGATGTGATGGCCGCTATTATCGGCGGCATGATGGGTGTAGCCCGTGCAGCGGCAGAGGATGCCGCCCAGAACCAGAAGCCCGGTGCAAGCGGTAAGACTGGCCCCGGCATTCAGAACCCGGCCAAAACCCGTGATGAACTGCTGAAGAAGGCAGCGCAGGGCGTGGCAGCAAACGCAAAGGTTCTGTATGATGCCTTTATTGCCGCTGGTTTCCCGGCAGATGCAGCAATCAGCCTGACCGGTTCCGTTCTGGGCGCAGCAAACCACAAGTTTTGATGAAGAGAAAGGATTTTTGAATTATGGCTAGTATCTGGGATAAGTTTGACGCAAGCATTGACATCGCCGGTCTGGAAAAGGACGTGGAAGCGGCTGCACAGGGCAACGGCAACCGGAAGGAAGTGCCGCATGGTACTTATGAGGTGGCAATCACCAAGCTGGAACTGGGCGAGAGCAAGAAGCATGACCCGATGGTGAAGGTTTGGTTCAAGATTGTTGAAGGTGACTTCAAGGGCAGTCTGATCTTTATGAATCAGGTCATCAATCAGGGTTTCCAGATTCATATTGTCAACGAGCTGTTGCGTGACATCACCGGCGAGATGGACAACCCGCCGGAAATCGCTTTCCACACTTACCGTCAGTACGGTGAACTGCTGATGGACATTGCGGAAGCTATTGACGGAAACTTTGAGTATTCCGTGAAGTACGGCGAGAACAAGGGATTTAACACCTTCAAGATTGAAGAAGTCTATGTTCTGGTGGATGACTGATCTTCCGATTCTGTGACCTGACAGACCAAACAGGCGGGCGGGTATGGTGGGAAAGCTGAAAAGAAAGAGGTGATAAGGGTGCTGTTTTACGATTTTGAGGTGTTCAAGTTTGATTGGTTGGTGGTCGTGATGGACACGGCAGAGAAGAAAAAACACGTCATCATCAATGACCCGGAAGCCTTGAAGCAGCTGTATGAAGCCCATGTCAACGACATTTGGACGGGGTTCAATAGTCGTAGTTATGACCAGTACATTCTGAAAGGGATTCTGTGCGGCTTTGACCCGAAAAGAATCAATGATTATATCATCGTGAAGAAAAAGAAGGGGTGGCAATTCAGCAGCACCTTCAGAAGTATTCCCCTGAACAACTTTGATGTGATGCCAAATCCCCCGGTTGGTTTGAAAACCCTTGAAGCCTTCATGGGGTCTGACATTCGGGAAACGGAAGTTCCTTTCAATATTGATCGCAAGTTGACCCCCAAAGAAATTGACCAAACGGTTTTTTACTGCACCCACGATGTTGAACAGACGATGGAAGTTTTCATCAAGCGGAAAGAACAGTTTGAAGCTATGCTGACGCTGGTGAAGCAGTTCAAACTTCCCATTTCTGATCTGGGCAAGACAGAAGCGGCAATCACTGCAAAAATTCTGGAATGTAATTACACTGAACGTACAGATGAATTTGATTTCATCCTTGAGGATTACCAGCAGATTCACAAGTACACAGATGTTTTTGACTGGTTCAAGGCCCAGAAAACCAGTGAACAGGTTGACCCCAAGGAATTTTATTCCAGAAAGCTGCAACGCATGGTTGCAGGAGTGCAGCACACTTTTGGTTGGGGTGGCATTCACGGCGCACGGGAAAAATACAAGTTCACTTCCGGGCATGGGCGGCAATGCTGGCACGTTGATGTTACTTCCTACTATCCTTCCTACCTGATCGCCCACAATCGTATTACACGCAGCGCACGGCACCCAGAGCGTTATTCATGGGCTTATTTTTACCAGATTGACCTGAAGCACCAAGGGCGCAAGGCTGAACGTCTTCCCTATAAGAAGATGCTGAATGCCCTGTCTGGTGCCATGAAAGACCGGTATAACCCCGCCTATGACCCTTGCATGAACAACACGATGGTTGTCAACTGTCAGATTTCAGCCCTGATGCTGATTGAAATGCTGGAAGTGATACCGGGCTTTGAACTGGTACAATCAAACACTGATGGTCTGATTGTCACTATCCCTGACACGGATGAAGCCTTCAACCAGATGGATGATATTTGTTATGAGTGGGAAAAACGGTGCAGCAGTGATAAAGCGTCCATCAAGCTGGAATTTGATGAAATCGAATGGCTGTATCAGAAGGACGTGAACAACTACATCTTCAAATTCGGGCATTCAAATAAAATCGAACGGAAAGGTGCATGGTTGAAGGAACTTTCCCCGATTGATTTTGATATGCCAATTCTGAACACGGCCCTTTATAACTACTTCGTGAAGGGAATCCCCGTGGAAGATACCATCAACCAGACCGATGAACTGAAGCAGTTCCAAAAAATTGTAAAGCTGTCGGATAAGTTTGAATGGGTTGAATGGGGCGGCAAGCAATATTCCATGAAGTCCTACCGGGTTTTTGCATCGAACCGGCCCGGCGATGGCAAAATTTGTGCTTGCAGAATATCCCCAAAGAACGGCAGCAGAGAGGTCAAAAAGTTTGGCAATACCCCGGATAATTGCTTTTTTGAAAACGGCGATGTGAACGGGGTGCGAGTGCCCCAGATACTTGATAAAGGGTATTACATCGAGGAAGCAAGAAAGCGCATTGCAGAATTTGGGTAAAGGTGAATTGTATGTTTTTCAAAGGATACGTTGAAACAAAAGACAAACAGTGCGTTGAAAAATTCAAAAACCGCACTGATTTCAAGAACTTTGAACAAGTTCAATCTTTGCCTGAATTTGCCGGTATTCTGGCAGAAGATGCCGTTCTGATTGACATTGATGATGGGGAAACATCGGACATCCTGTTCAATATCGTCAAGGATTATCACCTGATCTGCCGGGTATATCGCACCACCCGTGGCAAGCACTTTATCTTCAAAAATGACCCACAGAACGGCGGTATTACCAGCTGCAAAACCCATTGTAAACTGGCAATCGGTTTGACTGCTGACATCAAGGTTGGTTATCGCAGTTCTTACGAGGTTCTGAAGTACAACGGAAAAATGCGGGAAATCCTATACGACACGGCAGAAAACGAACAGGCGCAGCTGGTTCCCCAATGGCTGCACCCGGTCAAGGGTAAGATGGATTTTGCGGATATGGATGCCGGTGACGGCAGAAATCAGGCCCTTTTCACTTACATCCTGACGCTGCAAAGCAGCGGGTTTTCCGTGGAAGATGCCCGTGAGTGCATCCGTACCATCAATGCCTATGTACTGAAAGAACCCCTGTCAGATGAAGAACTGGAAGTGGTTTTGCGGGATGATGCCTTCAAAAAGCCGATTTTCTTCCGTGAAAGAACCTTCCTGTTTGATAAGTTTGCAATGTTCTTGCGCAGTAATTGCCACATCATCAAAATCAATAATCAGCTGCACCTGTACCGTGACGGAATTTATATTTCCGGTGCTGCTGAAATTGAAGGCGAAATGATAAAGCTGATTCCTGATCTGAACAAGGCCAAACGTGCGGAAGTGCTGGCATACCTTGACATTCTGATTCGAGAAAACACGCAGCCGGAAGATGCAAACTTTATCGCCTTCAAAAATGGTCTGTACAGTCTGGCAGATGATGAACTGATTCCCTTCACCCCGGAACACATCGTTGTGAACCGCATTGACCACAACTTCAACCCGGCGGCGTACAGTGAAATTGCAGATACCATGCTAAACAATGTTGCCTGTAATGATGCTGAAATCCGTGCCCTTCTGGAAGAAACCATTGGATATTGCTTTTACCGGCGCAACGAATTGGGAAAAGCATTCATTTTGATTGGTGACAAGCGGAACGGCAAATCAACATATATCAGCCTGATTGAAAAGCTGCTGGGTGATCGCAACACATCTTCCCTTGATTTGGGTGAACTGGGTGACAGGTTCAAGACTGCTGAACTGTTCGGCAAACTGGCAAATCTGGGCGATGACATTGGCGATGAATTTATTGCAAACCCGGCCATTTTCAAAAAGCTGGTGACGGGTGATCGTGTATCGGTTGAGCGCAAGGGAAAAGACCCCTTTGAGTTCAACAACTATGCAAAATTCCTGTTCAGTGCAAACAATATTCCCCGTATCAAGGATAAAACCGGCGCAGTGCAGCGCAGATTGATTATCATTCCCTTCAACGCTACATTCAGCGAATATTTGCCAGACGGTACCAAGAACCCCAAATTCAACCCGTACATCAAGTATCAGCTGATGACGGATGCAACCATGGAATATCTGATTCAGTTGGGCGTGAAGGGCCTGAAGCGGGTTCTGGTGAACCATTCCTTTACAATTCCGGCCAAAGTCAAGGCGCAGCTGGAAGAATACGAGGAAAACAATAATCCGGTACTGGGTTTCTTCAAGGAATGTGACGATGAAGCGTTTCAGATTGAATACGCACCCACCAAAGATGTTTACAAGCGGTATCAGGAATATTGCCTTGAAAACAGCTTAACCCCCATGGGCAACATTGAATTTTCTAAACAGGTAAAGCTGCTGAAACAGCTGAAAATCGTTGATAAGAAAATCAATGGTAAAAAGTATAGAATCTTCGTAAAAAATGATTGAAAGGATTGAATTTTTATGGCTGATCTGAAAACTGTTTGCGATTATCTGACCCCTTCCGAAATTCTGGCCCAGCTGGGTGAAGAATGCGCAGAGGGCGCACAGGCTGCATTAAAATTGCGCCGGGCATACGATGGGACGAACCCCACCCCTAAAAATGTGGAAGACTGCCTGAACAATCTTCAGGAAGAATTTGCAGATATGATGCTGTGTCTTCGTGTGTTCTGTGAAGCTGAAAATATCAGCTTTGATGATTTCCTTGACGGCATGGGTGAAACCATGGTACAGAAGTCTGATCGCTGGGTGCAGCGTTTAGAAAATGTAAATAAGCGGGCATATCTGGTGCGTGTTGGAACTGTGGAGCCTTTGACGAATGCTTTTGCAATCACGGCAACAAGCGATAAGAACGCACGGGACATTGGCCGCAATATTTTCCACCAAATGAACCCTAGCATTCCCATGGAAAACATTCGTACTGAAGTTGTGCGGAAGGAAGCGTAATGGATATGTGGTTTGCGTATTCCATTGAACAAATCTGTTATGCTGCAATGATTATAACGGCAATCAAAGTTAGTGGTTCGCCGCTGCCGTTGCTGTTATATTTTGTAACACCGAGTTGGTTTGTTCGAGATAAAAAGAAAGAAGGTGATTCTGACGCATAAGCCGTGGCAGAACGCTGAAGGGTACACCGATAACACCGCATATCAGGGCACCAAAGACATCATCCGGGCAGAGAGCGCAGCAGAGCGGAAGAACCGGCTGATTATTCAGATTTTCCGTCTGGTATGCGAACTGGTAGGGTTTGAAATCGTGGGCCGTGTCAGCCTGAAGGAAAAGAAATCAGGAAGGGAATTCAAATAATGGGCATTGATGATCGTTACCGGGCGGCAGAAGATGAAGCCCAGTTGGAGTACATCATAGAGTGGAGAGAGCGCAAGCGCAGCAAGAAAGACCAACGTGAAATGTACCGCCGGGAAGCTGCTTTTCACTTCCGTATGTTCTGGAAGATGCTTTTTAACTATTTCAAGGGGGATTGAAAAATCTATGATTCAGGTTGAAAATATTGAAACTATGAATTTTGCCGCTGCAATTCGTGGGATGCGGAATCCCATGAACAGCTGGGCAAAGTCTGACACTGTGGATGTGACCGGTCATTGCAACGAATGCAAAGACTTTGGTTTACAGTGTATCAAAACCACCCATTGCCCTGTGCTGTATAATGTGGGTACCGCTGATCTGGGCTTGATGCGGCGTTTGGTAGCAGCAGGGCCAGAACACCGGAAGTTCATGCGGCAGATTTTTGTTAGTATGGACATCACGGCTCCCCTGTATTGGTGGAAAGAGTTCGACACCTACAAGGTGGGCACCACGGCGAACAGTTGCAGCACCATGCACAAGCTGACGGCCAAACGCTTCACGCTGGAAGACTTCAGCACTGACCACATTGAACCAGAATGCACCCACGTCATCACCACTGTAATTGCGGCCCTGAATGAAATGCGGGATGAATACCTGAAAACCAATGATAAGGGCCTCTGGTATACCATGGTGCAGCTGCTTCCGTCCAGTTATAACCAGCGGCGCACCGTCACCATGACCTATGAAAACGCCTTCAATATCATTCAGCAGCGCAGCGGGCACAAGCTACAAGAATGGCTTGATTTTGTGAACGTCCTTCTGGGTCTGCCTTACATGGGTGATCTGGTGACTGCCCAGAAGGGTTCCTGATAAGTTGTTGTGGGTAGAAACAGCGGTTCAAAGTGATTTTGCAAAAATAACGGTAATTCGATAAAACGTATTATCGGCGGTTCAAGGCGGTTCAAGATGACAAAATTCATCTTGAACCGCTGAAAATCTAGGCGTGAAGCGGATTTTTCGGCAGCGGTTCAAGTAGTTCAAGATGATTTGTATTTCTTTATACATAATCATAAAATTTCCAAATTTTGTAAATTTTTAGAACCTATAAATATAATAAATATATAGTAGGTTCTGATGAACCTTGAACCGAATAGCCAAAAATTAACAGTGTATCGTTTAGAAATGCGGTTCAAGATGATTTTTCATCTTGAACCCATCTTGAACCGCAAACGCAAAATCAAGTTAAAATTTATCATGCGTACGCTGAAAAACGGCGGTTCAAGATGAATAAGGGGGAATATAAACAAGTGAAAGCAAAGGACTATTTGCAGCAGCTTTCTCGGCTGAATGTGATTATTCGGCAGAAAATGAAAGAACAGGCCGATTTGAGGAACAGTTATTCCTGTATCGGCAGCACCTGTCTCTTATACACATCTCCGAGCCCACGAGACTCGACGTCATCTCGT